>OBEQ012248101.1_pt1 | contig 14575 bp, 11 predicted proteins | sample 1670901 | NCBI WGS metagenome assembly OBEQ01 (sample SAMEA104232315, study PRJEB22302) | groundwater metagenome | biome: forest; feature: aquifer; material: groundwater | place: USA | collected 2011-08-07 | depth 5.4 m
AGCGGCCAGGTCATCCCGGCGCATGCCGGGATCCACTCTCGCCGCAGCGCGCATCGATCACCAGTGGATCCCGGCGTGCGCCGGGATGACGATAGCGACGGTCGATAGGACGATCCGCCAATCTGCTGGACGTGGCGCTCGGGGAATCCGCGCCGCGCCCGTATCTTCGAATCACACCCTTCCACTGATTCGGAGCCACGGATGAAACCCAGCGACAACTCTCTTCAAGGCCTGCGCGTGGCCGTCACCGGCGGCACGTCGGGCCTCGGCCTGGCGCTGCTGCGCGCATTGCGCAGTCGCGGCGCCGAGGTCGCTTTCGTGGCGCGCAACGCGCAGCGGGTCGCCGCGGTGGCGCGCGACGTCGAAGGCAGCCACGGCATCGCCGGCGACGTGGCGTGGAAGCTCGAAACCCATGCGCTCGCGATCCAGATCGTGGCGGCGCTCGGCGGCCTCGACGTGTTGATCAACAACGCGTCCAGCCTCGGCCCGGTGTCGCTGGCGCCGTTGGCCGACACCGACTGCGAGGCGCTCGAAGCGGCGCTCGCGACCAACCTCGTCGGCCCGTTCCGCCTGACCAAGGCGCTGCTCGGCGCGTTGAGCGCGACCGCGCGCGAAGGCCGCCCGGCACTCGTCATCAACATCACCAGCGATGCCGCCGTCAGCGCCTATCCCGGCTGGGGTGCGTACGGCGCCAGCAAGGCAGCGCTGAGCCATCTGAGCCGGATCTGGGACGAGGAGCTGCGCGAGCACGGCGTGCGGATGATCGCCGTCGACCCGGGCGACATGGACACGCCGCTGCACGCGCTGGCGGTGCCCGACGCCGACCCGGCGACGCTGAAGCGCCCGGCCGATGGGGCGGCCGAGATCGTCGCGTTGATCGCGAACAGCGTCGCCGTGCAGGAGGCCCTCGCATGAAAGCCGCCACCCTCCCGGTCCAACGACCTCAGGACGCAAAGCTGCTGTTCGTCGACGCTTCGGGCAAGCTGCACCACGCCGCGCGCGAACGGCTGGCCGACCTGCTGCGCGACGGCGACTTGCTGGTCGCCAACGACGCGGCCACCTTGCCGGCGAGCCTGAGCGGCATCCACCTGCGCAGCGGGATGCCGATCGAAGTGCGCCTGGCCGGGCGGCGCAGCATGGCAGTCGACGACCTGCGCGAGTTCACCGCCATCGTGTTCGGCGCCGGCGACCACCGAACCCGCACCGAAGACCGCGCCGCGCCGCCGCCGCTGCGCTCGGGCGACACCTTGTCGCTCGGCCCTCTTCGCGCGACGCTGCTGCGAACGCTCAACCATCCGCGTCTCGTCGCGCTGCAGTTCCACGGCACGCCGGACGACATCTGGGCCGGCATCGCGCGCCACGGCCGGCCGATCCAGTACGCCCATGTGGCGCAGCCGCTGGCGCTGTGGGACGTCTGGACGTCGGTGGCCGCGCTGCCGGTCGCGTTCGAGCCGCCGTCGGCCGGCTTCGTGCTCGATTGGCAGACGCTGTCCGCGCTGAAGGCGAAGGGCGTCGTCTTCGCGAGCCTGACCCACGCGGCGGGCATCTCGTCGACCGGCGACGCGGCGCTCGATGCACGGCTGCCATTCGACGAGCCCTACCACCTACCGGCCGCGACTGTCGCGGCGATCGCGAGTGCCCGCGCGCGTGGTGGCCGGGTCATCGCGCTCGGCACGACGGTCGTGCGCGCGCTCGAACACGCGGCGTCGCGGCCCGGCGGGGTGTGCGCGGGCAGCGGCCTGGCCGACCAGCGCATCGGCGCCGCAACCCGCCTTCGTGTCGTCGACGCGATCGTGAGCGGCACCCACGAAAGTGGCACCAGCCACTACGAGCTGCTGCGCGCGTTTGCGAGCGACGCGGTGTTGCGGCGCGCCGATGAGGCGCTGCGGCGCCACGGCTACCGCACCCACGAGTTCGGTGACTCGGTGTTGATCGAGCGTTCGGCTGCGACGAAGCGTCGCGACCATCGGCGCGGCACCTCAGAGCTTGAGAGCCTTTCGTTGTGAACAGCCCACCTCCGTTCGGACTGAGCTTGTCGAAGTCCCACGACGACCGCGCGGGCGCTTCGACAAGCTCAGCGCGAACGGTTTTGGGGACTTCAGAGAAAAACTCTCACTCTCTTCAGGCGAGCAGCACCTCGTCGACCTGCCGGCGCGGGCTGCGCAAGGCCGGCACGGTCGGATAACCGAGGCGGAAAGGCATCAAGGCCTGCCACCCGGCGTTGCCGACGAGCTCGGCTAAGAGCGGCTGGAACTGTGCCGCCAGCCCGGCGCTGCGCTCGCGATCGGCCCGCTCGGCCAGCTGGTTCAGCGGATGCATCGCGATGCCCTGGGTCTGCGCCCACAGGTGCATCCGCTGCCACAGCCGACCGCCGCGCACACGCTGCGGGTTGTCGCTCGCGTCGCGCGCCACCAGCAGCCCGAAGGCCGGCGCAGTGGCGACGTGGACCTCGCGTGTCGCGTCGAGCCAGAGGCGATCGGCGCGCTCATTGCTGATCGGCGGCATCAGCTTGGCAGCGACGCGCAGCCAGCCCGGCAGCGCCTGCGCGTCGATGGACAGGCCGTCGCGCTTTTGCTGGAGCTCGGCCCAGCCGTTGCGAAACCACGCTGCGCTGTCACGCGACTGGTCGCGGTCGGCAACGATCGCGCGCGCGGCGTCGACGATGCGCTCGCCGATCTGGCGCCGCGCCTGCGGTGTCGTGAACCAGCGCACAGAGACCTCGGGCAGGTCTGCGCCCAGCGCCTCGAGCGAGGCGAACGCCGCCGCTTCCAGCTCGCGCGCCGGCTCGTAGGCGCCGCGGTTGGTGTGGCGCGCGGGGATCGCCGCATGCAGGGGCGATGCCGCCGGCGCACCCGGCGCCAGCGCCACGCGCGCGACATGGCTCGCATCGGCACGATCCGGGAACATCGCCAATTGCGCCGTCGACCCGGCTGCCGCTGCGGCGAGCAGCAGGTTCTCGAGCGCGCAGCCGAGGCCGATGTGCATCTCGCGCAGAAACGGATCGATGCTGCCGATGTTGCGGCTGCGGTCGGCGAACAGATCGACGCCATCCGGGCCGACACGAAAGCGCCAGGGCTGCGTGTTGTGCGGGTTCGCCGCCAGGATCGCGGCGCCCACCAGCCGCTTGGGCGAGCCGGCGGGAGCGTCGTTCCAATGCTCCCAGGCCGCGTAGGCAGGACCCTGGCCGGTGCTGAAGACCCCCTGGTCCCAGGCCCGCCAGGCGAGCGCGCCGGCAGCGGCGAGCGCGACGCCGCCGCCGGCTTTCAGGATCGTTCTGCGATCGGCCATCGAGATCGGCCCCGATCAGCGCGTCGGTGGACGCTCGTCGGTGCGCCCGAGCTTTTGCATGACCTCGACCCGGTAGCGATCGAACAGGCCCTCGGCCTTCATCTGCTTCAGCACGGCCGCGAGCCGTGGTGCCAGCTCGGCATGCTTGCGGTGCAGGTACGGATAGAGCGGAACCGGGTTGCCGAGGTTGAACAGTTTTTGCACTGCCGCGGCATCGCGCGCCGACAACGCAGAGACCTCGTTCCAGACCGAAGAATCGAGCTCGCAAAAGAAGACCCCGCGCCGGGCCACCAACATGCCGAGCCCCTGTGCGGTCGTCGTGACTTCGGACAGCCGGTCGGCAGGCAGCGCCGGCTTGAGCGCGTTCTCGCAAACGGCGACACCGCGCCGGTAGACCCCGTGCGTGTCTGCGGCAACAAGGTCCTCGAGACGATTCGCTCCCGGCATGGCTTTCGCGGCGTAGATCGCAAACGCCACATCGAACATGGGCTCGTCGACCCGGACCAGATCGGGATGGGCTGCCGCGTAAGACGGAGCGCGGACCATTTCACCGTCGATGCTGCCCTGGTCTGCCATCAGGCTGGCCCGCATGGTCGGGAACACCGCCGCCTCCAGGCGCATGTCCAGGCGCCTCAGCGCCTCGGCATAGACGCGCCGCAGCCACAGGCCGTAGAAGGTCGTTTCGTCGGCATCGGTGCCGAGAACAAATGCCGGCGGCGCTGCCGAACGAGCCGCAGTCCAGGGCATCGCCGCCAGGCCCACGATGCCGCCGGCCACGAAAGAACGCCGTGTTTTCATCAGCACGCTCAGCCCCGCTGGAACTTGAACACCGCCACGCTCGCCATCAGGTTCGGCCAGCCGCGCACCGCACGGCCGTTCTGGATGCCGAACGCGTCGAGCACCTGCAGCCCGTCCTTGCGCGCCAGCACCTCGAAGTCGGCGTAGGTGCCCACGCGCAGGTTGGGCGTGTTGTACCACTCGTAAGGCATCGCCTTGGTGACCGGCATGCGCCCGCTCGCCACCCGCAGCCGGTTCGCCCAGTGCGCGAAGTTCGGAAAGCTGACGATGCCGATACGGCCCACCCGCGCCGTTTCGCGCAGCATGCGCTCGGTGTTGCGCAGGTGCTGCATCGTGTCGAGCTGCAGCACCACGTCGAAGCTCTGGTCCTCGAACATCGACAGCCCGTCTTCGAGGTTGAGCTGGATCACGTTGACGCCGCGCTGGGTGCAGGCGAGCACGTTGGCGTCGGCGATCTCGACGCCGTAGACGCTGCATTGACGCGTATCGCGCAGGTGCGCCAGCAGCTCGCCGCTGCCGCAGCCGAGGTCGAGCACGCGCGAGCCCGCGGGCACCAGCTCGGCGATCAGCTCCATGTCTTTCCGATCAGACATGTTGCGCTCCCGATTCACGCGCGATGTTGTCGAAGCAGGCGCGCAGCAGCTTGTGATACCGCGCATCGTCGAGCAGGAACGCGTCGTGCCCGTGCGGTGCCTCGATCTCGGCGTAGCTGACCTCGCGCTGGTTGTCGACCAGCGCCTTGACGATCTCGCGCGAGCGTGCCGGCGAGAAGCGCCAGTCGGTCGTGAAGCTGATCAGCTGGAACTTGCACACGGCGTCGGCGAATGCCGCGGTCAGGTCGCCGCCGAACGCATGCGCCGGGTCGAAGTAGTCGAGCGCACGGGTGATCAGCAAGTAGGTGTTGGCGTCGAAGTATTCGCTGAACTTGTCGCCCTGGTAGCGCAGGTAGCTCTCGATCTCGAACTCGATGTCCTGGGTGCTGTAGCCGGGTTGCTCGCCCTTCAGTTCGCGGCCGAACTTGGCTTCCATCGCGTCGTCGCTCAGGTAGGTGATGTGGCCGATCATGCGCGCCACCCGCAGGCCGCGCTTGGGCACCACGCCGTGGGCGTAGAAGTGGCCGCCGTGGAAGTCGGGGTCGGTGATGATGGCGCGCCGCGCGACCTCGTTGAAGGCGATGTTCTGCGCCGACAGGTTGGGCGCCGTCGCGACCGCGATGCAGTGGCGCAGGCGTGTCGGGTAGCGCAGCGACCAGCTCAGCGCCTGCATCCCGCCGAGGCTGCCGCCGAGCACCGCGGCGAGCTGCGTGATGCCCAGCGCATCGAGCAGGCGCGCCTGCGCGTCGACCCAGTCTTCGACCGTCACGACCGGAAAGTCGGCGCCATAGGGTCGGCCGGTCGCGGGGTTGGTGTGCATCGGGCCGGTGCTGCCGAAACACGAGCCCGGGTTGTTGACGCCGATGACGAAGAAGCGGCTCGTGTCGAGCGGCTTGCCGGGCCCGACCAGGTTGTCCCACCAGCCTTCGCTCTTGTCCTGCCCCGCGTGCACGCCGGCGACATGGTGCGATGCGTTGAGCGCGTGGCACACCAGCACCGCGTTGTCGCGCGCGGCGTTCAGCGTGCCGTAGGTCTCGTAGACCAGCGTGTAGTCGCGCAGCGTCGCGCCGCTTTGCAGCGCCAGCGGCTCGGCGAAATGGTGCGATTGCGGCGTGACGGTACCGACTGAATTCATGCAGACCCGACCCAAAAAAAACCCGGCGCCGCCAAAGCGGGACCGGGATGTCGGGTCCTGTCTTTAGCTGGATTTATAGAGCGCCCGCAAGCCGGAACAAATCAGCGCTGAGGCGCAAGTATATCGGCCTGCCGCAGAGCTCAGCCTGCGTTCGACGGCACGCCGGCGGCCCGGGTTCAGCGCGCCGTGGTGACCGCGATCCCGCGGATCTGGCCGGCTGCACGGGCCTCCTTGGGACGTGGATAGCGAACCGGGTCGAAGCGGTGCAGCCACTCGGCCTCGCGCACCCGTGCCAGCGCGACGTTGGCCAGCTTCACATGGCCGTAGCCGCGCATCTGCAGCGGCAGCGCGGCGATGTTGACGGCCGGCTTCAAGGTCTCGGCGGCGAGCCGCGGCAGCATTTCATCGATGCGCGCCATGTAGCTCGCGATCAGCGCGCGCTCCATGCGACGCTCTTGGGTGCGCCCGAACAGGTCGAACGGCGTGCCGCGCAGCCCGCGCGCCGCCGCCAGCAGCTTCAGCGCCGGCAGCATCCAGCCACCGAGCCGGATCTTCTTCGGCGCCTGCCCGTTCCTGGCGCGGCTCAAGGCCGGCGGTGCCATGTAGAACTCGAGCTGGAAGTCGCCCTCGAACTGGTGCCGCAGCGACTTCGCGAACTCGCCGTCGGTGTACAGCCGCGCGACTTCGTACTCGTCCTTGTAGGCCATCAGCTTGAGCAGGCTTTGCGCGACGGCGCGCGACAGCGGCAGCGTCGGGTCGGCGTCCAGCGATGCCTCGCGCCGCCGCACCCGCTCGACCACGTCGGCGTAGCGTTGGGCGTAGGCGGCGTTCTGGTAGCCGCTGAGGTGGTGCACGCCGCGCGCGACGCTGGCCTCCAGCGTTTCGTGCTCGACGTCGACAGGCTCGCCGTGTTCCTCGAGCAACTGGTCGATCGCCGCGGGGTCGTGCGCCGCCAGGCGACCGAGCGAGAACGCGATTTTGTTGTTGTCGACCGCGACGCCGTTCAGCTCGATCGCGCGCATCAGCGCGGCCAGGCTCAGCGGGACCAGACCGCGCTGCCACGCAAACCCCAGCGCGAGGATGTTGGACACGATCGAGTCGCCGAGAAAGTCTTCGGCCAGGGCCTGCGCGTCGAGTGTCTCGACGCGGTCCTCGCCGGCGGCAAAGCGCAGCTTGTCGAGCAGCTGTGGCAGCTTCAGGCTCGCGTCCGGGTTGTGCAGCGACTCGGCCACCGGCACCTCGTGGGTGTTGGCCAGGATGCGCGTGCGGCCGTGGCGCACCGTCTGCAACGCGTCGGGCGACGCACCGACGACCAGGTCGCAGGCGAGGATCGCATCGGCCTGCTGGGTGTCGATGCGCACCTGGTTCAGGCGCGAGGGCAGGTCGGCCAGGCGCACGAAGCTGAGCACCGAGCCGCCCTTTTGCGCGAAGCCCATGAAGTCGAGCACGCTGGCGCTCTTGCCCTCGAGGTGCGCTGCCATCGCGACCAGCGCGCCCACGGTGACGACGCCGGTGCCGCCGACGCCGGTGACCAGCAGGTCGTAGGGCCCCGTCCAGTCATGCGGCCCGGGCTGCGGAAGCGCGTCGACGCGCCGAACGAATTCGCCCGCCGCCGAGGCCAGCGCCCCCGCCTTCTTGCGCGGCTTGCCACCCAGCACCCCGACGAAGCTCGGGCAGAAGCCCTTGACGCACGAGTAGTCCTTGTTGCAGCTGGACTGGTCGATCTTGCGCTTGCGTCCGAGCGGCGTCTCCAGCGGCAGCACCGCCACGCAGTTCGATTGCACCGAGCAGTCGCCGCAGCCTTCGCAGACGCGCTCGTTGATGAAGATGCGGCGCGCCGGATCGGCGAGCTCGCCCTTCTTGCGGCGCCGCCGCTTCTCGGCCGCGCAGGTCTGCTCGTAGATCAGCACCGTCACGCCGGCCATGTCGCGCAAGCGCCGCTGCACCGCGTCGAGCTCGGCGCGGTCGTGGAACTCGGTGCCGGCCGGAAAGCGATTCCTGATCGTGTCGTACTTGGTGATGTCGTCGGACAGCACCACCACCTGCTTGACGCCCTCGGCCTCGACCTGGCGCGCGATCGCATCGACGCTGATGACGCCGTCGACCGGCTGGCCGCCGGTCATTGCCACCGCGTCGTTGAACAGGATCTTGTAGGTCAGCGTCGCCTTGGCCGCCACCGCCTGGCGGATCGCGAGGTAGCCCGAGTGGTAGTAGGTGCCGTCGCCCAGGTTCTGGAACACGTGCGGCACCTGCGTGAACATGGCATGCGAGACCCAGTCGATGCCTTCGCCGCCCATCTGGATCAGGCCCTCGGTGTCGCGGTCCATCCAGCTCGCCATGAAGTGGCAGCCGATGCCGGCCTGCGCATGCGAGCCCTCGGGCACCTTGGTGCTGGTGTTGTGCGGGCAGCCGGCGCAGAAGTAGGGCAGCCGCTTGACGCTGTCGGACGCGTTGGACAGCAGCTGCGGCAGCGTGAACTCGCGCACCAGGTGCCGCCGGTCGAGGTCGGGGAAGTGGCGCACCAGCCAGTTCGCGACGATCTCGATCAGGCGCGACGGCCGCAGCTCGCCGATCTCCGGCACCAGCGGCCTGCCCTGCGCGTCCTGCTTGCCGGCGATGGCCGGGCGAGGGCTCGCGTTGTAGAGCAGCGAACGCAGCTGATCCTCGACGATCGGGCCCTTCTCCTCGATCACCAGCACTTCGCCCAAACCCTCGATGAAGGCCTGAATGCGGGTCGGCTCGATCGGGTAGGTGAGCCCGAGCTTGTAGACGCGAACCCCGTGCTGCGCCAGCGTCTCTTGCGACACGTCGAGGCGGCGCAGCACTTCCATGAAGTCGTAGTGCGCCTTGCCGGCGGTGACGATGCCCACGCGGGCGTGCGGGCTCGCGACGATGGCGCGGTCGATCGAGTTGAGCTGCGCGAAGGCGCGCACCGCGTCGAGCTTGGCGTGCAGGCGCTGCTCGATCTTCAGCGACGGCAGGTCGGGCCAGCGGTAGTGCAGCCCCTCGGGCGGCGCCGCGTAGCCGGTGACGCGGCGCACCGTGTCGGCGTCGGCCCAGGCCGCGACGCGGGCGTTGACGCGATCGAGGTCGACGCTGGACGCGCTCTCGACCACTTCGCTGAGCGCCGTCAGGCCGACCCAGTTGCCCGAAAAGCGCGACAGGGCCCAGCCGTAGAGCCCGAACTCGAGGTACTCGGCCACGCTGCCCGGCGAGACGATGGGCGCATGGAAACTCTGGAAGACCTGGTCGCTCTGGTGCGGCATCGACGAGGACACGCAGCCGTGGTCGTCGCCGGCCACCATCAGCACGCCGCCGTGCGGCGAGGCGCCGTAGGCGTTGCCGTGCTTGAGCGCGTCGCCGGCGCGGTCGACGCCGGGCCCCTTGCCGTACCACATCGCGAACACGCCGGCGGCGGTGCGCAGCGGATCGGCCTCGACCCGCTGCGTGCCGAGCACGGCGGTGGCGGCCAGCTCTTCGTTGATCGCCGGCAGGAAGCGCAGGCCTTGCTCGTCGAACTTCTTGCCGGCCTTCCACACCGCCATGTCCACCATGCCCAGCGGCGACCCGCGGTAGCCGCTGATGAAGCCGCGCGTGTCGAGCTGCGCCGCGGCGTCGCGCTGGCGCTGCATCAGCATCAGCCGCACCAGCGCCTGGGTGCCGGTGAGGAAGATGTGGCCCTCGGTCGCCCACAGGCTGTGCTCGAGGCGGTAGTTCGGGCGGACGATCGTTTCGGCGTCGGACATCGGCGGGTTCGCTGCTGCACCAGGAGAAGGACGAGCGTACGTCTGCGAGCGAGGAAAGTGGTTCTTCTTTCTCGCCTCCTGCCGGCGTCGGTAGAATGATCTTCGGCGCAATCACCGGATGGAAGAATGGAACCCCTGGATCGCCACGACCTGATGCTGCTGACCGAGCTGCAGCACGATTCGCGCCAGACCGTGCAGCAACTGGCCGAACGTGTCGGCCTGTCCGGCACGCCGTGCTGGAAGCGGGTCAAGGAGATGGAGGCGTCCGGCATCATCAAGGGCTACACGGCGGTCGTCGACCGCGAAAAGGTCGGGCTGGCGCTGTGCGTGGTGGCCGAGATCAACCTCACGCGCCATCGCGAAGACGAGGTCACGCGTTTCGAGCAGGCCGTGGCCGAATGCCCGCAGATCGTCAGCTGCTACTCGACCACCGGCCAGGCCGACTACGTGATCAAGGTGCTGGTCGAGAACATCGCGGCCTACGAAGCCTTCCTGCACAAGACGGCATTCAAGCTGCCGGGCGTGACCCACGTGCGCTCGAGCGTCGTGCTGAAGGAAGTGAAGTCCGAGTTGCGGCTGCCGATCCCTGAAGCTCAGGTCAGCGCGGTGCGCAAGGGCGCACGCCGGCCACGCTGAACGAGACCACGCCAGCATGGGCCCTCTTGAGCCACCGCAACGCAACCACCGGCAACAAACGAAAGAGTTACGCGCCCGCCCCTAGTTTGCAGGACGCACGACACGCATTGGCGAACTAGGCTGATCGGGTAGTGGTGCGCTGTCGCTGCGCAGGAGTTCGTGGCAGTTCCGGGCGACGCGAGAGCATTCGACTCGCGCTCATTCGTTCATCGGCCCTGCCCAACGACCACGCTGTCTGTGCCTGGGAGGGCCCTCGATTTTCGCCATCGAGCGCGAGCATGGAGCCGAACGCCTGGATCTTCTTTTTCGACACCGTCGTGTCGCAGGCCCGTGACGCGGTGGTGTCACTGCTGCGCCGCTCGGGCCTGGCGCCCGCAGCGATGCCGGCCGAGCCCGCAGGTTATGGGCTGATGGTACTCAACGAGGTCGATGATCGGGTGCTGGAGTGCATCCGCTGCGCCAGCCGCCGCGCCGTCGTGCTGGTGCTCGCGGTCGCGCCGTGCCGGCTCGCGCCGCCCGAGCAGTGGGCTTTGCTGGAGGCCGGTGCGACCGATGTGCTGATCTGGTCCACGCTGCCGGCCAGTGCCGAGCAGGTCAGCGCCCGCCTCGCGCGCCTGAGCACCGTGAGCGGCATCAGCGAGAGCCCGCCGGTCAGCGGCGCGTTGGTCGGCACCAGCGGCGCGTGGCGCTCGATGCTGCTCCAGGTGGTCGAGCTCGCGGTGTTCTCGGGCGCTCCGGCGCTCGTCACCGGTGAGAGCGGCACCGGCAAGGAACTGGTGGCTCGGCTGATCCACGACCTCGACCCGCGACCCGGCAAGCGCGAGCTGGTCGTCGTCGATTGCACGACGATCACGCCCGAGTTGTCGGGCAGCGAGTTTTTCGGCCACGAGCGCGGCGCCTTCACCGGGGCGACCGCGGCGCGCGACGGCGCTTTCGCGCAAGCCCACGGAGGCACCTTGTTTCTCGACGAGGTCGGCGATCTGCCGCTCGGCTTGCAGGCCCAGCTGCTGCGCGTCGTGCAGGAGGGCAAGTACAAACGCGTCGGCGGCAATGCCTGGCAGCACACCAACTTTCGCCTGGTGTCGGCGACCCACCGCGACCTCGAGGCGCGCGTGGCCGAAGGCAGCTTTCGCGCCGACCTGTACTACCGCATTGCCGGATCGGTGTGCCGCACTCCGGCGCTGCGCGAGCGCAAGGAAGACGTGCTCGAATTGGCGCGGCACTTCCAGGCCAACGTGCAGGTCGAGGGTGGTGCGCAGGGCTTCGACGAACCGGTGTGCCAGTACCTGCTGGCGCGCGACTACCCAGGCAATGTGCGCGAACTCAGGCGCGTCGTCGAGCGCTTGTGCCAGCGCCACGCGGGCTGCGGCCCGATCACGATCGGCGCCGTGCCACCGGGCGAGCGCCCGCTCGATGCGAGGCCCTCGCGCGCGACGCTGCAGAACCGCTTCGATGACGCCGCGCGCGAGGCGATCGGCCTGGGCCTGGGCCTGAAGGAAATCGGACAGCTCGCCACCGATTGCGCGATCCAGATGGCGATCGAGCAGGAGCGCGGCAACCTGCACCGCGCGGCGACGCGGCTCGCCGTCACCGACCGGGCATTGCAGCTGCGGCGGGCCCAGCAGCGGCAGGCGCCGTAGCGGCGATGCGCGGCGCCAGCCGCAGCAGGTTGGCGCCGAGCACCAGCGCCTCGTCGGCCGGCGCGAGCTGCAGCAAGCGGATCTTGGCCAGCTCGAGCGCCGGGTGCAGCCAGGGCCCGTCGCTGCCGAACAGGATCTTGTGCGCGCCGGCGCGCCGCACCGCCTGCGCGAGCAGGTCGAAGCGGCGCACGCCGGAGGTGTCGGCATGCACGTTGGCGTGGCGCTCCAGGTGGTCGATCAGCGCAAGCTGCGCGCGCCAGTCGTCGGCGAAGCTGCCCAGGTGCGGGATGATGAAGGCCACGTCGGGGTACTGCTCGGCGAGCAGCTCGACCACCGAGACCTCGCCGACCACGTCGTACAGCACCGGCACGCGCAACGCGCGCGCCGCGTCGCAGACCTCGCGCGTGATCGGCGCGTCGTGGCGGTGCAGCTTGATGCCTTGCAGCCCGTCGTGCTCGATGGCGCGCGCGAGCATCGGCATCACGCGGCCGCGGTCGCGCGCTGCGTGCACCATGGCGAAGCCGATGAAGCGCTGCGGCTGGCGCGCGACGATGCGTGCCAGCGCGCGGTTCGCCAGCGCGTAGTCGGAGTGGAAGGCCGGCAGCAGCACGGTGCGCGCGATGCCGGCACTTGCCGCGCGCCGCAGATAGGCGTCGAGCGGCGCGTCGGTGTCCCACGGGCCGGTGAAGCCGTCGCCCTGGCCGGCGTGGCAGTGGCAGTCGATGATCATCATGGGTCAGCGTCGGCGCGGTGCTTGCTCAGAGCCTGGTCAACGGCGCTGTTCACGGCATGCACTGCGCGCGCAGCAGGTTGTCGCGGGCCTCGCGCTGCAGCGTGGCCAGGTTGGCCGGCGCGTACTTTGCGGCCAGCGCGCGCTTGCGCGCCGGTGACGACTGACCCGCACCCACGGTCGGCGACGCGCCGCTCGCGCGGAAATTGGCGTTGCGGTAACTCGACAATGCGCGGCGCGCGCGCGGCCGGCCCAGCGCATCGAGCGGGCACGCGGGCAGCGGCGCGCCCACGGCGGGCGGTGGCGACACCGCAGCCGGCCGGTACACATGCATGAAGATCTCCTGCGCCTTCACGAAGCTGCGCAGCGCCCTCGTCCACGGCCCGGGTTCGATCCCTGAGGCGATGCACAGGAACGCGAATTCGGCGAAGAGGAAGAAGAAGTCGCCGTTCGGTTCGCCCACGCCCTTGACACGATCGGCGGCGAGCGGGCTGCGCAGCTGGCCGTTCGCAAAGCGCTCGAAGCAGCGCTGGAACGCGCCGAACTCGATGCCGCCGCGGCCGTCTTCGAAGTACTCGCGGTACAGCGCGAGCTGTGCGCTCGACAGCCGCAGCGCGCTGTTGCGCAACGCTCCCGGTGGAAGCGCCTTGGGGGCCGGCACTGCGCCGGCCAACGCTGCGCCGGCGCGCCGGTCGCGCCGCGCGACGAGCTCGCCGACCATCGCGCCGACGTCGGCGCTGCGCCGGGCCTTCTGCGCCGCGCTCAGGTTCGGGTGCGCGGGAATGCCGAACACCGGATCGCCCGGCAGGAAGCGCAAGTCGTACTGGGCGAAGAAGCTGCTGCAGGTGGTGTCCAGGAACACCGCCACGCGGCGGTTCAGCGCGCGCCCGGCAGCGCTCGTGTTCGACGCCGCGGGCCGCGTCTCGCCGAGCGTCTGCACGACGACGCTGAGCGCGCCGGGCGGCACCGGCCCGATCGCGGCGATGGCTGCCTTCAGGCGGGCCTCGACGCTCTTCGCGCGATCCGTCCCGAGCTTGTGATTGAAGAGGGGCGACCCGGTCGAATCGGTGTGGCCGACCAGCCGGATGCTGGTGATCGGATCGCCCGAGATGCGGCTGGCCACCACCAGCCGGGCGATGCGCTCGACGATCGCGTTGTGGATGGCGGGCATCGCCTTGGCGTTGTGTGCGAAGCGATCGAGCACCACGAAGGGCTTGACGCGGATCGTCAGCGTCGGCAGCACGCTCGGTGCCCGGCTCGGGCCGGGAGCGCGAGGCCGGCTGGCTTCGAACTCCGCTTCGGCATTCAGCGGCAGGATCTCGAACAGTTCGTCGGTCATGGTCATGCTCCTCGCGCCCTGGCGGCGCAACTCTCGTTGGTTGATGTGGCCCGTGGCACAGCGCTCGACGTGCCTTCACACGCCGAACACGACGAGCTGATCGCCGCGCTGCATCCAGCGGCCCGCCATCGCGCCGTCGCTCTCGGCCTCGAAGCTGGATTCGGCTTCGAATTCAGCTTCCCCTTCGGCCTCACCGATCCACTCGGCCTCGCGCGTGCCGAAGCGGGTCGGGTAGCGGGCCGACATCCGTCGTTGTGCCCCGCCGAGCACGTTGACGCCTTGCCGCTCCAGACGCCTCATCACCGCGTTGCCCGCGGTCGAGAGCGCGGCCTTGCGGATGTCTTCACCCGCTGCGACACGGCGTGCGAACGACAGCGCGCCGGCCGCGTACGGCGACTTCGGTAGCACCGCGCCAGCGGCAGCGAACGCGGCGTCCTGGATCTTCTTGCCCTGTGCCAGCGCGAGCGCCGCATCGAACGCCGCCTTCGCGGCGGGGCCGCCGGGCAGCTGGTTTCGCGCGGTCGCAAGTGCCGCTTCGCTCAGGCTCTTGCCTTGCGCGAGGTTGGCGCCGAGATCGAAGGCGGCTTGTGCGACCGCACCTCCCGGCACGGCACTGCGGGCCGCCGCGATCAACGCCTGGCTGATCGGCTCCCCCCCCCCCCGCCCCCCC
>OBEQ010145722.1_pt1 | contig 14572 bp, 14 predicted proteins | sample 1670901 | NCBI WGS metagenome assembly OBEQ01 (sample SAMEA104232315, study PRJEB22302) | groundwater metagenome | biome: forest; feature: aquifer; material: groundwater | place: USA | collected 2011-08-07 | depth 5.4 m
GAGGCGCTGTAGGCGCCGAATTCAGCGCCGGGAGCCAAAACATTTTTAGTAGCCATGAATACGAAACAGCCGCCCTTGCTTTGCCTTTTCATGAGGCGCATGGCCTCGCGCGCAACGATGAAATGACCGGTGGCGTTCACCGCGATATTTTTTTCCCATTCCGCTAAAGAAAGTTTGTCGAGAGCGGCAACTGTAGCGATACCGGCGTTCGAAACGACGATATCCAGACCGCCCAGACGGCTTAAGATTTTTTGAAAGGCGAGACGCACACTGGATTCTTTCGTCACGTCCATAGGAATGCCAAGTGCCTTCTTCGCCCTGAACTCCCGGTTGATCTCCGACTCGAGAAACCGTACCTTATTCGGATTCGTATCGGTCACGACGACTTGAGCGCCGGCCGAGGCCAGTCTTCGAGCCACGGCCTGTCCGATGCCGCCGCACGCTCCCGTGACGAGCGCGATTTTTCGAGCCAGCTCTTTTTCGGCGGGAGCAAGGCTTAATTTATAAAGTTCAAGCGGCCAATATTCAATTTCAAATGCTTTACCTGCGGACAGAGACACGTAACGGTCGATGAAGGATGCCCCGCGCATTACCGAGATCGAATGTTCGTAAACCTCCGCCGTGATTAAAGCGGAGTCGAGATCCTTGCCCGAGGTGATCATGCCTACCCCTGGAATCAAAATAACCGCAGGATACGGGTCGAGCATGAACATGCCCGTTTTCGAGAATTTTTTGTAATAGCGCTCGTGCGCGAGCGCATAGGATTCGAGCGGGTGTTTAAAGGGCTGCTTTGTACGCAAAAAATTTCCCTTAAGCTTGAGATAACAGGGGATTCTTTTCGTCCGGAGCATATGGTCGGGCGTGGCGGGGCCCTGCTGAGAAACCTCGGCCGCATTTTTCGAGCAGACAAATTGAAGAACAGCCTCCGAGGTATTCAAATGCAAAATAACGGGTTTTGTCCTGCTTAAGATTTGCCGCAGTTCGGGCATGAAACGTTCGATAAAGGCTTCCTTAAGCCGAGGGGAAACGGGCTTTACTTTTTGTCCGCCGAACGCCTTCTTATTCTTTGCTTTCCGCCGGATATAGCGCTCGGCGCGGCTGACCATCTCGATCGTCCGGAGATAGCTTGTCTTTGAATTCTCACCCCAGGTGATGAGGCCGTGCTTTTCAAGAATGGCCCCTTTAGAGGCTGGATGCCGCGCGGCTTCGGCCCCCAATTTTTTTGCCAGCAGAAATCCCGGTTTCACATAGGGGACAAAGATGAGATCGCCGCCGTAAACTTCCTTGCAGATTTCTTTGGGGTGTCGCGTATTCGTGAGCGAGAGAATGGCGTCCGCATGCGTGTGGTCAATCGCCTGATAAGGGAGAAAGCCATGAAGCAGGGCTTCGATAGAAGGACGCGGTGCCTTGGGGTCAAGAAGGCAGCGGTTCAGATAATCCACCATCTCCTCATCCGTCATTGCGGCCCGCTCGAATGCGGGAAGGATCTCCTCCAGTTTCAGCGGAGAAAAATCTTTGGGCTCGCAGCTTTTAAGATCAGAACCGCTTCCTTTGACTCTGAGTACTTGAATATTTTTTCCGAGATGATCCGTCTCAACCATCTTGGACGAAGTGTTTCCGCCGCCCCAGACGCAGAGCTTCGGCTCGCTGCCGATGAGCCGTGAGCGGTAAACCAGAAGTTCTAAGAGACTCTTTCCTTTTGCCTGGCTGTCTTTCCAAAGGGATTGCATAGGATGTTATTATAATCGAAGGATTTTCATTGTCCATTGTCTTGACACTTCCTTCGTTTGATGATTATACTGGCACGCATGAAAAAAATTGCAGTGATCGGCGGCTCGGGACTCGATAATCCGGAGATTTTAAAAAATCCGGTTGAGAGGTCTGTGCGAAATAAGTGCGGCAGTCCTTCCGCGCCTTTGGTCTGCGGCCGGATCGAAGGGGTGGACGTCGTGATTCTCGCGCGTCACGGCAAAGATCACAGCATAGCCCCGACAAAAATAAATTTCCGTGCCAATATCCTCGCGCTCAAGGAAGAAGGTTGCACCCATATTCTGGCAGCGACGGCCGTCGGTTCTTTGAGGGACGAAATAAAACCCGGAAACCTTGTATTTCCGTCCCAATTCATTGATTTCACACGCCAGCGGCAGATGACATTTTTCACCGACGAAGTGGTGCACACGCCGATGAGCGAGCCCTATGACAAAAACTTAAGGGATCTTCTGTGCCAAACCTGCGATGAGCTTAAATTTCCTTACAACAGGGATGTCACAGTGATCACGATCGAAGGGCCGCGTTTTTCCACGAAAGCCGAAAGCCATCTGTTTAGGGGCTGGGGCGCGGATATAATCAACATGTCTACTTGTCCCGAGGTGATTCTGGCCAATGAACTTGGAATTCCTTATCAAACGATTGCGATGTCCACCGATTATGACTGTTGGAAGGAGAATGAGAAACCCGTAACATATGAAATGGTGATGGCGATTATGAGACAAAATGCTGAAAAAGTAAAAAAACTTCTTCTTCAAGCAATTCGCAAGATCTAATCTTTGAGAGTCCGGGGAAAACATTATAAAACGGTATGGATGAAAAGCCGGTCGGTGTATCTGATCGACCAGACGCTCTTGCCGTTTCGTTTCAAAATATTTGAAGCAAAAACCCACCGGGATACTTGTCACGCGATTAAAACCATGATAGTGCGTGGTGCGGGCGCGATCGGAGCGGCGGCTGGATTTGCGATGGCCCAGGCGGTTTTGGAAGCGCAGCCGAAAAATTTTTCAAACTATCTTCAAGAAGCCAAAGAAAGAATCGAAGCTGCAAGACCAACCGCTCAGAATCTTTTTTACGCGGTGAGACGAGTTTTTAACCGTGCCAAAAAGGCAAGAAATCCGAAAAAGGCGGCGATGGAGGAGGCGCAGGCTCTCGTACGGAAGGACGAGGCGGACTGCCTTAAGGTAGGCAGGATAGGGAGCGGGCTGATTAAGGACGGGGCCTCTGTGGAAACGCATTGCAACGCCGGTTGGCTGGCGTTTGTGGATTATGGGACGGCGCTGGCGCCTATTTATGCCGCGGCCAAAAGCGGAAAAAAAGTCTTTGTTTACGTCGACGAAACCAGGCCGCGCGGCCAAGGAGCGAGGCTCACCGCCTGGGAACTTCAGAATGAAAATATCCCGCATGTGATCATTTCCGACAATGCCGGCGCTTATCTTATGTCAAAAAAGAAAGTGGATCTCATGATTGTCGGCGCGGACCGTATCGCAGCCAATGGTGATACGGCCAATAAAATAGGGACGCTTGAGAAAGCGATTTGTGCAAAAGAGTTTGGCATTCCTTTTTATGTGGCGGCGCCGACATCCACGTTTGATCTGAACTGCCACAGCGGAAATGAAATACCGATTGAAGAGCGCCCCGAAGAGGAAGTGCTTTATCAGACTGGCCGCGGCAGCCGCGGGAAAGAGGAGCAAATTCTTATTGCTTCTCCGGACTCGAAGGCTCTCAATCCCGCGTTTGATGTGACGCCGGCCCGGTATCTGACGGGTATCATTACGGAAAAAGGGCTCATCAAGCCGTCTCGAAAGAACATCGCGCGCTTATTTTGACTTATTCTGCCTTAATTGATACTATCTTCTACAAAATCTTATGACAAAGACGAATAAATTCTTGTTACTCATCTTCTTGAGCGCCTTTCTTTTTGTTCTGCCAGGCTCGGCCGAGACCCCCTCTTCCGGAAAATCTGAAAAAACGATGGACCTCACACCCCAATTTGCGCTGGCCCACTACAATCTGGGTTTAAGTTTGTATAAAAAAGGCCAGTTGGACGAATCCATTAAGGAATTTCGCGAAGCCATCCAAATGAATCCCAGCCATGCCGAAGCCCACAACAACCTGGGAAGTGTTTTGGGAGATAAAGGAGATATCGAAGGGGCTGTCCGTGAATTTCAAAAGGCGGCCGAGCTAAAACCGGATTACGGTCTCGCGCTGTACAATTTGGGCAATGCGCTCTATCACCAGAAAAAAATGGACGAAGCGGTTGACGTTTTCAAGAAAGCCGCAAAGGTGGACCCCAATTCCCCCACACTCCACAACAATCTGGGATTGGCGCTCCAAAACAGGGGGGGGTTGGATGAGTCAATAAAGGAGTACAAGAACGCGATTCGATTGAAGCCGGATTATGTTACGGCCCATTACAATCTCGGCGGAGCCTTTTATGAAAAAGGTTTTTTTCAGGATGCGATTCATGAATATCAGGAAGTGCTTCGCTTAAAACCTGCGGATCCGGATACTTTACGCAATTTGCAGCTGACCTATCAAAAGGGCGGCGTGAAAACTGAGCCAAAAGCGGCAGCGCCTAGAAAGAGCGTTGTTTCAGAGAAGAAGATTAAGTCAGCGAAAACGGGAAATTTTGGATTTTTTTCTTCGAAGAAAAGTAAAAAAAGATTGGAGAAACCGCTCGCCCAGAAAACTAAACTCCCAGTTGCCCAGCCGTCTTTAATTCCATCCAAGCCAGCTCAAACTTTTGAGAAGCAAAAGGCGCCATCTGGACCATTTATCAATTTTGGAATTTTTAAATCTAAGTCCAAACCCGGATCAACGCAGAAAAAGTCCGCGGAGATTCAAAGAGCTCGGCCAGAAACGGCGGTCACAGCGCCTATTGAACCTATTGCAAAAGCTGAGATCCATAAAAATCCAGTTCAAGTCAAACAAGACGATGCTCAGAAACATTATGAGCAAGCGCTGTCACTCAAGAAACAAAAAAGATTCGATGATGCCATCCGTGAATTTAAAGAAGTTATGAAAACGATCCCCAATGACGCCGATGCCCATTACAATCTCGCCAATACGTATTATGAAAATAATCTTCCGGATGAGGCCATTTTAGAATACCGGCGGGCACTCCTTATTAAACCCGACAATGCGTTTGCACATCACAACCTCGGCATCGCTTTGAGGGACAAAAAAGATTTAACGGGGGCCATCGGCGAACTTAAGGAAGCGATCCGGTTAAAACCCGATCTGGCCGGCGCTCACTATCATTTGGGGCTTGCGTTGGATGAAAGTGGAGAGAAACCCCGGGCGCTTAGCGAACTCAAAGAGGCGGTGCGTCTTAAATCTGATGATAGTGACGCCCGTGCGGATCTTGCAAATGCTTATCTCGAAAACGGTTTGATGGACGAATCGATTGCCGAATACAAAAGAGTTTTGCAATCCAAGCCGAACAATGCCATCGCCCAGGAAAATCTTGGCATCGCATTTTCAAACAAAAACATGCTGGATGAGGCGGTCGCAGCTTACCAAAGAGCGCTTAAGATAAATCCTAATATCAACAACGGCCAATATAATCTTGGCATAGCCCTTTACGCCAAGGGGCTCTTGGATGAATCCATAGCGGCGCTTGAGAAGGCTGTGAAATCACGGCCTGACGATTCTGAAGCCCATTATCGTTTGGGATTGGCTTTGTACGACAAGGGAAAATGGGATCAGGCTATTCTTGAGCTAAAAAGCGCGATCCGTCTTGACCCGCGCCATGCTTCGGCTCATTACCGGCTTGGGATGGCTTACTTCGATAAGAGACTGCTTGATCTGTGCCTTTTGGAATATGAGGACGCTTTAAGGCTCAAACCGGATTATTACGAAGCGCAGGCCAATCTCGGTTTTACTTTTTATAAGTTAAAACGGTACAACGAGGCCGTTGACGCACTGCAAAAATACATCCTAATGGCCCCGTCGAAAGATGCCCAGTATGTGGGCATTGCCCGAAAGCTTATTGACCAAATGAAAGCCAAAAAAGGGAGCGTTTAAAGTTTACCTTGGTTTTGACATTTCAGGCAGAGTTGGTATAATATTGTGGAAATTTGTGAAGTCAATCATACCCCTACGGAGTTAAAAATGAAAATGAAAGCTTTGTATTTTGCGTTACTTGGACTGATATGGATTTCTTTTTCAGCTTACGCCGAAGACACGGCGGCTGCTCCGCCGGCAGCAACGCCGAGCGCATCTCAAACAACGCAGACAACAACGACAACGGTAACCGCTCAAGCAACGGCTGTTACAGAAGCGGCCAAGCCTACCGAAGCAGCTGTCACGGCTACAACCGCACCGGCCCCCGTTCAGGCAACGGTTGCAACCACCGCCGAGCCAAAAGCGGCCGCTGATGCTGCTGAGAATCTTGAGTTTGTATCCGGCGAAATCAGCGCAGCGGACGCTGCCGCAAAGACGATCACGGTGAAGTTATACGGTGAGACGGAGAATGAGTCTAAAGAAAAAACTATCTCCGTTAAGGTCGATGGAACAACGGATATCACTGACGGCGAGAAGGACAGGGATTTCAAATCGCTTACTTCCGGTACGGAAGTGGATGTGGAATACGATCCCACGTCGAATAAAGCGACCTATATTTTCGTTTATTAATTTTCTGTTTTCGTTAAAATTCAGCGCAAACACGGGCCAAGCAAATTATTGTTTGGCCCGTGTTTTATTTGAGGTTAATCTTTATGCGGCTGTTTCATAAACTCCTGGAGGCTGTGGAAGCGGCCAACCGGCAGCATAGGCTTTTTCGGAAGCATGATTCGCTCGTCGTGGGCGTATCCGGCGGCCCTGACTCGACAGCGCTTCTTTTTCTGTTGAGCAAACTAAGGCGTAAATACTCTTTTACGATAACCATTGCCCATCTGAATCATGGGCTTCGTAAAAGAGACAGTCAAAAATATTTTTTGTCCACAAAAAAGATTTCAAGAACGCTCGAGTTTGATTTTTTTTATAAAAGCATCAACCTAAAGAGAATCGCCAAAGAATCCAGGCAGTCGATAGAGGAGGCCGGGCGGAATGAACGCTACACTTTTTTTGAAGAAGTCGCCGGAAAGGCGGGTGCCAATAAAATCGTGACAGCCCACACACTGGATGATCAGGCGGAAACCATGCTCATGCGTATCTTAAGAGGTTCGGGGCTCAGGGGGCTTTCGGGTATTCCGTTTAAACGCAAGCAGGGAGCGTTCGAGATCATCCGGCCTTTTCTGTTGTGCAAAAAAGAGGACATCCTTCTTTTTCTGAAAGAAAACCAAGTGCCGTTTTGCGTGGATAAAACCAATCTCGAGACAGATTTTTTCAGAAACCGGGTCAGGCATAAACTCTTGCCGTTTTTGGAACGGAATTTTAATCCGGATATCCGACGGGCGCTTTCCAGTCTTCAGGTAATCTGCCACGATGCTTCACAATACATTGAAAAAACCGCTCTAAAGGCCTTTTCGGCCTGCCTTATGAGAAGACCGACGCCCAAGAGGATCCGGTTTCGGCTCTTCAAGCTTCGCAGGCTCCATTCGGCCCTGCAGAGGGAGGTTTTATTCCGTGCGATCGAAAGGTACACTGGTCATTTGAAACACTGCACTTATGCGCATATTGCCGGTATTCTTGCAGTCATGGATTCCGGTGAGAACAATCTTTTAATCCAATTGCCCGGAGATGTGTCGGTTAAAAAAACAAGGGACTACCTGGAATTGTCGTGCTATAATCCGAAACGGCTGATATCAAAATAGTTCGACTTAATAGAAAGGAAACAGTCCTTCATGTCCAAAGTGGAAGTAGGTCCCAATGAACCGCTCGAAAAGGCGCTCCGCCGGTTTAAGAAAAAAATCGAGCGGGAGGGTATTTTAAAGACGCTGAAGGCCAGAAAACATTACGAAAAACCGAGCGAGATAAAGCGGCGCAAGGCCAGAAGCAGTAAGAACAGAAAAAAGTTTTAATCTTCAGTTGATAGTTTATAAAGGAGGGTCTCATGGCCGACGACCCTGAAAACTCTTCGTCGTTTACGGCAAAGAAAAAAGTCGACGAATCATGGAAGGACGCAATCACGAAAGAAAAAGAAGGCGCGTCTTTTGAGCCCGCGGATTCCGAAGGCCAGCCTGTCCAGGACACCAGCTTTTCTTTTTTTGTTTCCACTCTCGGCATGCAGACACTCGCGGTTCTCGGCGAGCTGCCTGACCCGGTCACGCATGAAAAAATAGTAAATCTCGAGCAGGCCCAATATCTGATTGATGTGATCCAGATGTTTTCCGAGAAAACAAAAGGCAATTTATCTCCGGAAGAAGAAACGATGATCGGGAGCTTGCTTTATGAACTCAGAATCAAATTTGTCCAAAAATCACAACAACCCTAGATCCTAAATGCCATTATTTTTAAGCGCTCTTGCCGGATTCATCGTAGGGGGGGCGCTTCTTTATTTTTTTCAGGGACAAAAAATTGCACGGCTTGTCGAGCGCCTATCTTCTCAAGAACGCGAACTTTCATCCGAACGCGCTACAAAAGAAAAACTTCAAAATGAGTTCAAGCTGATTGCTTTCGAGGTTGCCCGGCAGGTGCGTGCCGACGCCGACCAGAGCCTTGATCACAAGAAACAGGAGTTTGCTTTCTTGGCGACGGACATGAAGGCCAAGTTTGACGACACCCAGCAAATAGTCAGAAAATTCGAAGAAGAGCGCGCCACGATGTATGGTAAACTCGAGCAAACGCTCGCACAGGTGTTGAGCGCCGAGCAATCATTACGTCTTGAAACCGGCGCCTTGAAGCGCGTGCTTACCTCCAGCTCCGGGATTCGCGGGCGATGGGGCGAGAAGGTGCTCCAGGAGATTTTGGAGCAAAATGATTTCGTGCGGGGGATCGATTTTGAGACGCAAGTATTCATCTCCGGCGACAATATAGGAGAAGCATCGAGGCCTGATTTTGTTGTTCGCCTACCCGGCAATAAAAAACTTATCATCGATTCAAAAGAAGTCGCCGGCGAATATGTTCTGGCTCAGGAAACCCAGGACCCAGAAAAGCAGAAGGAACATTATGAACAGCTAGTGCAAAATATCCGTAACAATTTTATAAAACTCAGCCGCAAAGAATACCAGTCTCAGCTGGATCCGGACATCCCGTTTGTCATTATGTTCATTCCCAGTGAAGCGGCGATCCGAGCGGCCTTCGCGACGGATCCCAATATTTTTCAGGAAGCGACTGAACGGCATGTCATTTTGGCGAGTCCCATGACGATTATACCGCTTGTTTATCTCATTAAACATGGTTGGCAGCAAGAACAGCTCGCTACGAATGCCCGAGAGCTTGGCGTCGCCGTCGAGGAGCTGGGAAGCCGTCTGTACGCTTTCGTAGAACATCTACAAAATATAGGAAACGGCATCAAAAAAGCTTCAGAGAGTTGGAACAAGGCCGTGGGTTCCTGGCAGTCCCGGGTTTCTCCTCAGATAGAAAGGGCGAAATCGTTGGGCGGCAGACTGAAAGAAACGTCAGAGCTGTCTGCAGTCGAACATATTCCGCGGGCCATTGGAGAAAAGAATTCCGTCGAAGAGACGGTGTAGACTTTGAGTAAATGTTTTGTTATATTTAAGGAAATATGAACAGGCTTATCTCAAGCTTCGCAAAAAATAAATCAGAAGATATTCGCATCGAGATAAAAGAATTGAAAGGCAAAGATATTTTGGACATCCGTGTTTATACGGCGCTTGAGGACGGCGCTGAAAAGTTTCCAACGGGAAAAGGCCTGGTTCTTTCGCCTGGTGATTTTCCTGATTTTAAAAAAGCGGTGTTGGATGCCGAGGCTGTTTTGAAACAGGAAAGGCTTTTGCGATGAGCAAACTGATTGAATCACTCAAGGCCGGCGCGAAAGAATTTACCAAAAGCCAGTTTCAGGCGCCTAATTCCGAGAGCCACGCTTATGAGTTGACGCAACAGCAGCTGGCGGATATTTATTTTTCAAATTCAAAAAAAGATAAAACGTCAGAGTTGCCGCTTGTCATTCGCGTAGCCGAAAGGTCGAACCCTTTTTCGTTTCTTCCATGGCTCTTGACCTCCATCGCCTTTTTGATCGCCGCTTTCAGTTTGTTTTCGACAAAACGGATCTTTGTGGATGTGAGAGTAATCGATGAGAAAAATCCCTATTTCGCCAATTTATCCCAAGGTGCTTTCATTCCAAACATTCCTGTAAAAAATACTCCGTCGACCCAGGAGAAAAAAGACACGGCGGTGTCCGGCACTCGTATTTCTTTACAAAATGTGATTTTTGAAGGCGCGTCTAAACTTAAGAGTTTTAAGAACGGGTCTGAGATGACGCTGGTCAACAGTTCTATCGCTTCTTTCGCGAGAGCCAACCTTTATTTTGATTCGCCGCTCGATCTCCAAGGATCGAAGGTTGTTTTTTACGCCAAAGGCCGGAAGGGCGGTGAAAATATCGCGTTTGCGCTGAAAGACAAAGACAACGTGCTGGCGTTTCATAAAGGCGAGTTTTATCCATTTCCGGCGGGGCTCTCGACGGATTGGCAGAAAGCCGAGGTTTCTCTTGCGGGCGCCGCGGAGAATTTTGACCCTAAAAAAGTGACTAATATCCGTTTTGAATTTGGCTCGAAAATCACTCAAAATAAACCCGGCGACACGCTATGGATCAAAGATCTCGAGGTGGCCCCTTAATGTTTATGCATGTCATCGCCTTGTCCAATCAAAAAGGGGGATGCGGGAAAACAACGTCCGCGATCAATATTGCGGCTTCGCTGGCCTTTCTCGAAAAGAGGACGCTTTTGATCGATCTGGATCCCCGGGCGCATGCCACGTTTGGGCTTGGGATACGAAGCGAGAAGCTGGAACCCTCCATTTATAACGTTTTGAGCGAGCAGGATGACAAAAAGAAAAATTTCATTGAGGACGTGATTATTCCGATTGATACGCATCTGGATCTTGTACCGGCGCATATCCTGCTTAGCACGATCGAGCAGGAGTTCACCAATAAAGACGAGTCCGTTTCCAAATTGGACGAAGCCATTAAGTCACTGTCCTTTCCTTACCAGTATGTGATCATTGATTGCCCGCCGAGCCTTGGTTTTTTGACGTTCAACGCGCTGCGGGCCGCCCAAACCGTGATTATTCCGATAGAGTTAGGTTCTTTTTCGCTGATGGGTGTCGGAAAACTTCTCAGTATGATCGAGCTTATCCGCGTCAAACTTCAGCACACCCCTGAAGTTTTTGCGCTGCCGACGATGATGGATATGCGCACGCGTTTTGCCAAACACATGATGGAGGAGATTCGCGCGGCGTTTGGGGAACATATTTTAAACAGCGGGGTCCGCCAAACGGTTTTGATCCGCGAGTCGCAGGCCAAAGGCGAACCTGTCATCAAATACAACCCCAAGGCAAAGGGTTCGGTGGACTATCTCATGGTCACTCAGGAAATTTTGACCAAGATCAAGGATGTTTCGGTTTCTGGGGCCTCTTCAAACGGCGTGCTTAAGAACCTCCCGGTTTTCGACCGACTTAAAGATTTTTTCTTGAAGATAGAGGGCGCTAAGGAAGTACACCTTGTGGGAGATTTCAACAACTGGAAAGTATCCGACGAGTCGCTTCTCTGGCAGAAAGAAAAAGATTTGTGGCAGAAAAGAATATTTCTCGAACCCGGTAAATACCGCTACAAATTCATTATCGACGGGGAATGGGTGACGGATCCCTTCAACGACCACCTTGAGCCTAATCCTTACGGTGGGGTTGATTCTGTTTTAGAGATCCAATAATTAAAGAAAAAGCCTCGTGCCCCAAAAACTTCCTTACCGGATTATTCAATCACATACCCTTTATCGCGGACATATCATACGTCTCGTGAAGGATCGTTTTATTTTAAATGCGGCCAAGAATAAAGTCGTGACGCGGGAGCTTGTGATGCACCCGGGCGCGGTGGCGGTTGTGCCCTTTGTCGATCCAGGGCATATCCTTCTTTTAAAACAGTTCCGTTATGCTGCTAAGGGTAATCTTTGGGAGATACCGGCCGGCACCTGTGAAAAAAAGGAGTCCCGTCTGTCCTGTGCAAAAAGGGAACTGGAAGAGGAAACAGGATTCACGGCGAAGACGTGTAAGTTTTTAACATATTTTTTTTCCGCTCCGGGGATCAGCGACGAGGTCATGACGCTGTACCGGGCGGAGGGCTTAAGTCCCGGCCGGAAAAACCTGGACCACGACGAATGGATTGTCCACCAGACGGTATCGCTTTCCAAGGCAAGGCAAATGATCCGTAAAGGTATCATCCGCGACGCCAAGACCATTGTCGGGATCCTTTGGGTCTCTTCGCCGCCGGCTTGATAATTTCATTTTGAGCGCTTAGAATAAACGTCATTCAGGAAAGGTTATGGACAAAGAAGCTAAGATATCCTCAATCGTTTCTTTATTTCCTCTGCCACAGTATGTTGTTGTACTTCAGGATGTCGACAAAACCCACCTAGTGCCAATATGGATCGGCGTGAACGAAGGCAACGCGATCGCCCTTGAAATGCAGGGGGAAAAATTCCCAAGGCCGTTGACACACGACCTGATCGTGAATTTGTTGGAGACGCTTGGCGCTAAGATAGAAAAAGTGGTCGTAAGCGACCTCAAGGAAAACAGCTACTACGCGGTCATCCATCTTAGAGTTAACGGCAAGACGATAGAAATAGATGCCCGGCCATCGGATTCTCTGGCGATTGCGGTCCGCGTGCATTGCCCGATTTATATCAATGAAAAGGTCTTGCAGAAGTGCCCAAAGGCCGACGGGACCATCACCGACGAAGAGGTAGACAAATTTAAAGAAGCCTTAAAAAACATGACTCCGGAGGAGTTTTTCAAGAGTCTTGAGGAAGCGCCTCCGGCCACGGATCCTTTTGACGGAGAAGAGGGCGGGGATGACGACGAAGAAGAGGATAAACAGTAGGTGAGATATTGAACGTTTGAACCGTCTTTAGCATGGCTTCCGAAAATACCCTTGCCATAGGTCTTAAATCCTACGAAGACACCTTAAGCGCCCAGGCTCTTTTTCTCGAGCCTTTGTCCGGAACCATCACGGATCGCTGGGCGGAGCTGTATCTGGATACGTTTGGCCGCAGCGCGTTTTTCCCATCCGCCCGCGTCCGCAAAATCTTTCAAGAGCTCACCGACATTTTCATCGGTTGTTTGAAGGAAAAATGCCTAGACATTTATTTTGAGAATTTAAAAGAAAAAGGGCGCATGTTCTCGAGGCTTGGCGTCCCGTTCGAAGAAATACTTATTTCGCTTCATCTTTTCGAGGAGATTTGCATTGAAAAGTTCCTCGATCTTTACCCGCACCGCTCAAGGCTGACCTCGGTGATCTTTGCCATGGAGGAGCTTCACGGTTTGGGCCTCACCACGATGGCCACCAGTTACTTTGAAATGACAAAGAAAGAGATGCAGAAAGCGACCGACAGCCTTCGTGAAGACAACGAACTTTTGAGAGCCGAACTGTTTCAGGCAAAGGATTCTTTATTTTCCCTCACAAAGAAAGAAATGCAGTCGATGCAGCTGGCGATCTCGAGCATCAACCATAAGCTCAAAAGCCGTTTAAGCCAGCTCGGCCGCATACAGAAGGCCCATGATGCGCTCGATCATGAGTGGAATTTGACGAAACTTCTTAAAATCGCCTCCGGCCAATTTATTTCTTTGTGCCCGGTCAATACGGCTGTTTTTTTTGGGTTGTTCGACCCGGGCCGGAAGAAGATAAATCTCTACGGCCAGGAAGCCAGAGACTCGCAGGCGTACGAGCTTTTTAAGAGCTTCTTTTTTTCAGAGCTTGGCCGGGCTTTTCAGGATCTTTTGGCGGACAATGCCTCTAAGTGCTTGCACCTCAAAGGCTGTCAAGAGATGCCCGCACCGATGCTCGAGTTCACAAAAGTGAAAAATCACAGAGAATTCCTTGTCCTTCCGGTCAAAAGATATGACGGGGCGATTGGTTTTACGATGGTCAGCACTGATGTTGAGGGATTTTTTTCAAAGACCAATTACCGTTTTTTTCAGAGGATAGGGCAGGTGGCCGCCAAGGCGATCGTGACGTCGCTTTTATTCGCTCAAAACAAAAAAGAGGAGGAATTTGGCCTGCTTCTCGATGAAATCGGGCGTCGCAAGGCTGACCAGAAAAACTTGGAAGCGCTGGATTTCTGCATGGGGTCGCTGATCAGCCTTTTGGGTGTTGAGCGCTCTTCCGTGATGCGATATGACGAGACAAAAAAGGAACTGAAAGTTTATGCCGCCAAGGGGCATCGGGTTTACCCGCTTTCAGGACTTGCCATCAAATGGGGCGAAGGGATTGCCGGGCTAGCCTTGAAAGAGTCAAGGATTATCTCGATTCCGCGGTTCAATACAAAAAAAACCAGACCGGGTTGGTTGGCGCCGTTTTTTAAGCGCAAAGGCAAAAACGATGACAAGATAAAATCACTTTTGTGCCTGCCTATTTTTCAGACGGAAAAACCACTCGGGGTTGTCAATTTATCGACCATCAATTTTTACAAAAATTTTGAGGCACCCGACATTGACATGGCCAACCAAATTGTTAACCGTATATCCGATATTCTCCGAAACCTGCCTTCAGAAATCCGATGAACGGGCCGCATTCGAATAAGAAATACATCTTAAAAAATTCTCCGGATTTTTTTCAGTCAGCGATTGATTATAAAAAAGAGCTTAATACATCCCAGGCGGAGGTGGTGACGAAAGCCGACGGGCCGTCACTCGTGCTTGCCGGCGCCGGGAGCGGTAAAACCCGCACGCTGATTTACCGCGTCGCGTA
>OBEQ010189260.1_pt1 | contig 14571 bp, 14 predicted proteins | sample 1670901 | NCBI WGS metagenome assembly OBEQ01 (sample SAMEA104232315, study PRJEB22302) | groundwater metagenome | biome: forest; feature: aquifer; material: groundwater | place: USA | collected 2011-08-07 | depth 5.4 m
CTGCCCTACGAAAGCAATACAATATCTCTTTTTATCAACAACAATGGAATACCATAAAAGATGCTATTGCCCTGCAACTGAAATATGAACTAACTCCTACCTAAGTGCGAAACTCGTGTCAATTAAAAGGTACGTAAGATTGAACCAGTCTTTTTTGTCAAAAAGCTGCATTAAATCCTGCTCAATTTTCTCAGGGTTTGTGTGCTTGCTCAATCCTAGGCGCTGAGATAAACGAGATACATGCGTGTCTACGGCAACGCCCTCATATATTTTATACGCGTTCCCCAAAACTATATTTGTTGTTTTTCTTGCAACACCGGGTAGAGTAATAAGTTCTGTCATCGTCTGAGGTATCTCTCCATGAAACTTTTCTAAGATCATCTTTGCAGTTGCCTGTATATTTTTCGCCTTATTATGATAAAAACCTGTAGATCGAATATCTTGTTCAAGTTCCGTAATAGGAACCTCTGCAAAATTAACAATCTCCCGAACCTCAGCATTGTCATTGCGAGGAGAGAGTGAAGCGAGCGACGCGGTAATCTTCTTATTGTCATCCTCGGGCTTGACCCGGGGATCCAGCTGGATTCCCGCTTTCGCGGGAATGACAACTTGAGTTTTTCGCGATGACATGGTACGGTATTTTGGAAACAATTTCTCTGTCACTTTATTTACCATCTTATCTGTACACTGAGCAGACAGCATAACGGCAACCAGCAGTTCCCAGTTGTTACTATAGTTAAGAATCATCTTGGCGTTTGGATAGTGGTGTTTTAAAAGTTTGAGGATTTGTTCCGCAAATCTTGTTGGTTTTATTTTCATATTAAACCTCTGTCATCCCCGACTCGATCGGGGATCCAGAATAATCCATCTGGATTCCCGCGTGCGCGAGAATGACATGTTGTTAATTCTCGTTTCTAAGAGCCTCTATCCCCGGAAGCGTACCGTTTTCGATAAGCTCCAGCATTGCCCCTCCGCCTGTAGAAACATACATGTTTGCGTTAGTTTCCTTTTTAGAAATGGCAGCTAATGTGTCGCCCCCGCCGCCAAGAGAAAATGCTTCTTTGTTTTGCACAATCGTATCAAAAAGCGTATTGGTGCCCGCGGTAAAACGCGAGTCTTCTGTTTTTCCAACCGGCCCATTCCAGATAATTGTTTTTGCTTTTGCAATAACTTGTTTGTATGCAGCTTGTGTTTGTGGGCCAATATCCAACATGGAAAAACGTAGAGGAATATTGGAAACCGGATATGTTTTTTCGACTCCATCTTCTAGTCCAACAGCATCGAGAGGTAGCAGTAGTATTGCTCCTTTTTCTTTTGCAATTTCGGTTATTCGTTTTGCTTCCTCAACTTTATCTTTCTCTGCCAAGCTTTGGCCAATTTCTACTCCTTCTGAAAGCAAAAACGTATTTGCCAAACCGCCTGCTAAAAGCAAATAGTCCAAAACGCCTAAAAGCTTTTCCAGGACAACAATTTTTGTAGAAATTTTTGCTCCTCCAATAATTGCCACAACAGGTTTTTTAGGATTTTCCATGATTGTTGTCACCGCGTTCATTTCTTTTTCCAAAAGCAGCCCGCAGAAAGAGGGGAGTAGTTTTGGTATGCCAACAACAGATGCATCGTTTCTATGCGACACCCCGAATGCGTCGTTTACATACACATCTGCTAAGCTTGCTAATTGTTTTGCAAATTCCTCATCATTAGTTTGTTCACCAGGGTAAAAACGGATATTCTCCAAAAGAATAATCTCGTTTGGCAATTGCTGCGCAAGCTGTTCTTTGCCAGTGGGAGATAAGAAATCCTCAACAAGGATAATTCGGTTCTCAGGGAGAAGTGTTTGGAGATAATCTCCTATAGGGAGCAGAGAATACTTGCTGTCCCGTTTTTCTGGCCGGTCAAGGTGGGAAACAAGAATAATTTTGTTGTTGTTTTTTAGCAAAAGTTCGATGGTTGGCAGTGCTTTTGTAATGCGAATTGTGTCTGTAGTTGTTTTTTCTGGCGTCAGGGAAACGTTAAAATCAACACGCAATAACACTCTTTTATTAGCAACGTTATTCGTACTAAGCAACTTGATGTTTTTTAAGAGATCAGTCATATCGATAACGAAATTCTAAATACTAAACACTAAATCCTAAACAATTTCCAAATATTCAATTTCTTAATGTTTTAAACATTGTGATTTAAAGCATTAGAATTTGTTTAGAGCTTAGATATTAGAATTTAGGATTTTTATGTATTCTTCTACATTTCCTTTACTTCCTGTAACAAACGGAACGGTTTGGGAAACTTTGGTTGGTAGGATATCAAGAGGATTCACTTCATTGCTTATAGCCATGCCTCCTGCTTTTTGCATAATAAAGCTTATGGGATTCACTTCAAACATTAATCGCAATTTACCAGTTTTGTGTTTGCTATCTGCCGGGTATAAGAATATACCGCCTTTAAGTAGTGTCCGGTGAATATCTGCAACCATAGATCCAACATATCTTGCTTTATACTCCAGTTTTTTTACATGAGAAAGGTAATTTTTGATTGTGTTGTCAAAATGTTCGTAGTTTCCCTCATTTATAGAAAATATACCTCCGGTATTTGGAATTTTTATATTTGGATACGAAAGTAAAAAGCTCCCAATTGCAGGGTCAAGGGTAAAAATATTTAAAGAGTATTGCGAAGCATACACAAACATAGTGCTTGGGCCATACAAAATGTATCCTGCAGCAACTTGGTCTTTGCCTTTTTGTAAAACCGAATCACCCTTTTTATAAATAGAAAAAATCGTACCAATGGGACAATTGGTGTCTATGTTGGAAGAACCGTCCAGTGGATCAAAAAAAACCACATAATTGCCTGCATGTTCTTTTGGTGCATACATAATATCGGGAAGCTCTTCCGACCCAATTGCATAGACTTGTCCACTTTCTAAAAGTGTTTTAACAAGCAAAGTATTTGCATACGCATCTAGCTTCGCAATATCTTCGTTATACACATTTTTACCCCCAGTTTTCCCCAAGATATCCACAAGACCAGACCTATGCACATGGCTTGCAATAATTTTTGCAGCATTTTCGATTTGAGTTAAAAGTAAGGTTAAGCTGCCAGTGGCAGAGGGGGACTTTCGCTCTTCGGAAAGAATATGGTCGGTTAGGGTTGTGACGTGCTTGTACATAATCTTTCTTGTGTCATTGCGAGGAGCCATATTACATTGTGGCGACGCGGCAATCTTCCAAAGAAGATTCCCACGTCGCAGATCCTTTAGGGCTCGGCTTAGGCCTTGCTCGGAATGACAGACTCTAAGATCTTTCGTGTGTTGACAATATTTAATTGCTGGAAGAGGAATTCGAGTTGTTTCCCCAGGTTATCCACAATTGGCTTTTTGTCTTCTGCGGATAATTCCCATAACTGTTTTTTAAACGGGCCAATTGCTTTTTTGCGGGTTTTATAAATAAACTGTTCGTTGGACATTCCTTCTTCTTTCTCTTTTTGCAGGTTTTGCTCTACCCACGTATACATTTCTTTTTTGAGTGAAGATGGCATATTGTCGTAGACAATATTTTGGAATCCGGTTGCCAAATGGATTTCCAGCGTTTTATGTTTTGGAAACTGGTCAAAAAGGTCTTGGGGCAAGGTCGATGCGCCATGTTGGACAACACCGCCTAAATGGTATTTTTCTCGTGCAACACTCCCTATTTTTTCAAGGACGTCAAAATCTAAACTTACTTTTGCCATCGTGCCGTCGGGAAGGGGAATGCCGCCGTGCGACGTTCCTGTTTGGACGCTAATTTTGCTAATGCCTGGAAGATTGCTCGCCTCGCTGAAGCTTTGGCGAAGCGGGCCACGCTTAGCTCGTAATGACCGCGTCAAACGCGGCTGAGGCAACTGAGAGATTTGAGATTGGTATCCCTGCATAAATGCTTTTAGTTCTTCTGGGGTGCTGTTTTTTCCGCCAATATGTCCAATTTCGGCGCCAATAGAAATTGTTGTTCCTTTTGGCTCTATGCTTCGAATGTATACTGTTAGCTCTGCGGTTATATTGTAGTTTGTTTCCTGTTGTTCTTGTTGTGTTTTCTTTTCCAAATCAACAAGTGTGGATGCATCGATGTCGATATTAAGAAAGTCTGCATCGATCGATTCTTTCACCAAGCTTTTTATCTTTTCCACTTCTGCTTTTTTGTCCTGGCCGTATTTGTTTTTACTTAATTGGTAGTGGTCTCCCTGAATAAAAACAAGACCCTGGTAGTTTGCTTTTATTGCACCTGCTAATACACAAACTGCGTATTCGTCTGGTCGCTGGTCTGTATACTCAATCTCAGAGCGCGCAATTTCAAAAACAACAGGACCAATGCTGTGCTTTTTCATAAGGCTAAAAATAATTGCTGCGGTATCATACGTCATGGCCCGAATATTAATCGCAGGAACAGTAAATGTAGGGGCAATTTTGCCAACTCCTATTGCCATATAGAATGGATAAATTGATGAGGAAAAAATGCCTTGTTGTTTTGCCAAGGCACGAATATCTGTTCGAGCCATAGTTTTTTCCTCGGCATTTTCAGAGAAAACAGCAGTGTAGATAAGAGAGTCAATATTCATAAATATGATTGTTGTATTGTTGCTCGCTTCTCTCGCTCATTGTTAAATTGTTATTAGCAATATAGCAATGAAACAATTGAGCAATTTTATTTTTGTTGCTTTTTCCATCGCTCTTGTATTCTTTCAAGTGCCACAATATATGCCGCGTCGCGGGGGCTCGTGTTATGTTTTTGTTGTGTTGCAAAGACATTGTCTGTTGCTTCTTCCATAAATGTTTGCAGCTTTTTGTTTACTTCTTCTTTGCTCCATGTTTGATTTGTCATATTTTGTTTCCATTCAAAATACGACACCACAACCCCACCTGCGTTTGCCAAAATATCGGGTATAGTAGAAATATTTATCTTGCTTAGTATTTCGTCTGCCTCGGTAGTAACTGGTCCATTTGCCATTTCTAAAATAATTTTTGCTTTTATATTGCCGGCATTTTCTTTTGTAATAACGTTTTCCAGAGCTGCGGGAACAAGGATATCGACAGGTAAAGTTAAGAGTTCTCCGTTGGTAATTTGTTTGCCGCTATGCATATCGCAGACAGATCCAATGCAATAACACCCGGAAAGCATACCCTTTTCTTTTTTGCAGGCAAGTGTTTTTTCTGGATTTAATCCTTTTTCTACAAAAATGCCTTCTTTCGAATCCGATACTGCGACAATACGCATGCCAACGTTATGTAAAAAATGTGCAGCATGGTAACCAACATTACCAAAACCCTGCACGGCAACGGTCATATCTTTTGGATTTTTACCAAGCTTTTTCAGTGTATGCATAAGTACATAAAAACCCCCAAGCCCTGTTGCTTCTGTTCTGCCCAAAGACCCACCTTCTCTAACAGGCTTACCTGTGACTACTGCTTGTAGTTGCGTGTCTGAAAGTGAACTTTCAACTTTCAACTTTAAACTTTCAACTTGTTTCTTGTATTCATCCACAAGCCACCCCATGATTTTTGCATTCGTATTTACGTCTGGGGCTGGAACGTCTATGGTTGGGCCAAGATTATAAAAAAGCTTTTGGGTAAAAACGCGGGTTAATGCTTGTAGTTCGTTGTCTGATAGTTTTTTTGGGTCAACGGTAATGCCGCCTTTGCCGCCACCAAATGGCACGTCAACAACAGCAGATTTTATTGTCATCCAAAACGCCAGAGCTTTTACCTCGTCCATAGAAACCTGCGGGTGGTATCGGATGCCCCCTTTGTACGGGCCTAAAATGTTTGTGTGCTGCACACGGTAGCCGGTAAATGTTTCTATTGTGCCATTGTCGCGTTCTATTGGGAGTGAGACGGTAACAATTCTATCTGGTTCTAAAAGTGTTTGCAGTAATAGGGGATCAAGGCTTATAAGCCTGGCAATAGCACGCAATTTCTCCTGAGACCGTTTCCAAGGGTTGTCGGTATCCTGAACTTTTTTACCGTTCATAAGAAAGATTATATCATACGGTTCTGCAAGTATGGGCACAAACTGCCCAATTATCATTTTGGAGAAAATTAGTAATAATGAGTAATAGGAACATTATTTACTGTTCCAGAGTAATACTGAATAGAACCAATATTTCCTACTCCTTCAAAAACTACGGTTTCGATTGGCTTTTGGTGGGGAGTTTCCATCTCTATTCCATGAAACGTTCTAAGAGCTGCATTTAGTGATTTATGAAGTTGGGGAGGAACATTTGCATAGACATGAGCTATGTTAGGGGGAGTAGGTGTAAATTCTCGTTGATACTCTTCTGGTGGTTGATCAAAGTGGCGACTAAGCTCTGTGTTTGACATATATGCATCTTGACAGAAGACCAAGGAATTTTCTTGACACTGCAAAGACGGTTATAGGACACAAACCTGACAAAACATTCTGTTGCCAAACGTGCGCAAAATCATTACAATAGTTCGATCAGATGGATAATTTAGTAATCGAAGCAACATATCCGATTTCGTTTCGGCAAGACGATGCCAAAGCACTTGGAAAATATCTTGCCGGCCGGCATTCGGTTATGCTTATTGGCATGAAGCGGGTTGGCATAAGCAATTTTCTGCGCTTCTTTTTGTACCACAAAGACGTTATCTCAGCGTATATAAGCAAAACAGAAAAACATTTGTTTATTCCTGTTGATTTAAACGACCTGGTAGAACGGGAAACATTTCCATTTTGGATGCTCACCCTCAAAAGAATTGTCGACGAGGCTGAAAGCTCTCCACTCATAGACAAAAAGATAAAAAAAGAAATCGAAACATTATTTTTGGATAGCATTCAATCAAAAAATCTTTTCTTGTTAATAGACAACGTTCGGCAAAGTATGTTGCGAATTATCCAAAGCGGTGTGTTGCCAACGCTTTTTTTCCTTCGCTTTGATCGCATGAAAGACGCAATAACACACGAATTTTTTGACAACCTGCAAGGGTTAAAAGACGCAACACACCAAAAGCTGTCGTATGTAATTACCAGCTTTCGGGATTTGACTGCTTTGTCACCAGAAGTGTTTACAAAATCATCTTTACTTATGTTTGCACACGATATGTATATGCAGCCTGCAAAACACACCGATGTAGAAATTGTTGCGAATATGTACAAAAATCAGTATGACCAAAAACTACCAATGGGTTTAGACAAAGAACTTTTTGGTATTGTCGACGGGTACATACGGTATTTGCAGCTCGCGCTTATTTCTTTGCGGCAACAGCGTGTTCTTGGACAGGACAAGGAAGCGCTTTTTTCCTGTCTTTCCGAAGACGAACAAATTACCTTGCAGTCAGAAGAATTGTGGGAAAGCCTGGAAAAACCCGAACAAGATGTGCTGATAAAGGTTATAAAAAAGGAAATAATTCCGGAAGAACACCGTAAAATGGCCCGGTATATTTGGGATACGGGTTTGCTTTTAGAAACAAGAAAAAGTATACAGATTTTTAGTCCGCTTTTTTCCTATTTTATTCGTCAGAAGTTAGAAAAGGGAAAAAAGGAAAATGGTATGGAGTTAACAAAAAAAGAACACCTGCTGCTTTCTTTTTTAGAAATGCATGTAAACGAAATTTGCGAACGGGAAAAAATTATTGCAGCTGTGTGGCCAGAAGTAACAACACTTGGGGTTACCGACTGGGCGGTAGACCGCTTAGTTGCCCGGGTGCGAAATAAGTTAAAACAAAAACAAAGTGGGCAAAAAATAGAAACAATAAAAACCAGGGGGTACAAGCTGGTAAGTAGCGTCTAATTAACTCACCTTACGCAGCTATTCTTCGAGTGAGCCCAAACGACCTGCTCAGGGCGAATCGAGAAGCAGTTCTCGACAAGCTCGAACAATAACAGCTTGCGTAACATGAGTAATTAATTAAAATCTATAACCTCAAAACTTCTATTTTTCAAAACAGCCAGGGTGCCGGTGGGGGGATAGTCCAAAACTTCTGATGCATCAAAATTACCATCCAAAACAAAATGTTTTATTGCGGCAATTAATATGCCATGCGTGCAGATAAGGATACTTTGGTAGTTGCTTGATTGCACGTCGTTTACAAACTCACTTGCACGAGTGTGCAATTCTGGGAATGGTTCTTTCGGTCCTAGCGGGCTTTCGTTTAACCGCTTATCAAAGACAAAATGCTTGTTTGTTTCCTCTTGTATAATTGCCGCTGTTTGCCGGCAGCGCAAAACTTCTGAGGAAACGTTATAATCTGTTTCTTTATCTTTAAAATACTCACCAATACGCTTGCTCGATGCAATACCTTCGGGCAAAAGCGAGGCAGTTAGGATTTTATCCCCATACCCAGTTTTGCTGTGCGTTGCCAGGCCATGGCGCAAAAGATACAATGTTTTGTTATTCATTTTGGAAGATTGCCACGTCGCGTCAAACGCGACTGTGGTCGCTGCGGCTCCTCGCAATGACAATTGAGCATTAAACGTTCGTACGCCGCTGCAACTTTTTTTGCCACATTTTCCCAGGTAAAATTTTTAATACCTTGTGTTAATTGCTGTTGCATTGCTCCATGATTATCTGTGTGGGCAAGAAGCTTGTTAATCTGCTCTGCTAATAACAATGGGTTATTTGCCGTTGTAATAAATTTTTGGTGTGGTTTGTCAATAAGTGTTGCAATACCCGCAACGTTTGTTGTTATAACATGGGTGCCGCACGCAATTGCTTCCAGGGCTGCCATGCCAAACGATTCGTAATGAGACGGCATAACAACAACATCGGCGGCATTATAATAATACGCAAGTTCGTGTTGAGACTTTTGTCCGACAAAATTTACCTCGGTCGTAATACCTAATAATTGCCGAAGCTCGTTAAGCTTTTGTAGTTCCTGTGACCACTGTTTTTCTTTTTGGCTTATATCTCCGCCAACTATAAACAAACAAATATTGCTGTGTTCTTTCTCAAGCAGAATTTTGAGTGAATAGAGCAAGGTGTCTATGCCCTTAAGGGGTTCAATACGCCCCACAAAAAGAATAATTTTGTGATTAATGTCTGCTTTAATATGTTCCCGCGCAATTTTTTGGGGCAGGGGATAAAAAATGTCTGTGTCTACCCCAGGGTTAATAACTGCTATTTTTTCCTCTGGTGCGCCATACAGATACTGTAAATATTCTTTATCTGCAACGCTTGGTGCAATAAGTAAATCAGCTTTGCGAGATAGCATTATTTCGGCTTTTACTCTATGTTCGTCTTCTTGTTCTAACTCTGACCTGGCAACTAAATTTTTCATAATTGCCAGGGTATGGAAATTAATAACAAGCGGCAAAGGCGTGTCGTATGACTGTTGGAGTTTTAAGGCAGCAAGCCCCGAAAGGTAATAGTGAGCGTGGAATAGATCATAGGACAGTTTGTTTTCTTGTATAAACAACGCCACGTTTTTTGCAAATTCGTCGACAAAGTGTATAAGCTTTTTTTTGGCTATATGTCTTGGGCCGGCTGCTATATGAATAATACGAAGTTGCTTGGTAACACTAACAATTTTTTTGTGTTTTAACGATTGGAGCCGTGTATAAATGTCTATGGTATATCCTTGCTTTACCAGTTCTTGTGCCAAAGACATAACGTAAATATTCATGCCCCCAGTTTCTTTACCCTCCTCGTACGCCAGGGGACATGTATGCATAGAAATCATGGCAATTCGTTTGTTCATACTTATATTATAGCATTGATAGAGGTCGGGAATAAGTCGTTAAATCCTCGGGGAATATATAAGCATGTCATTGCGAGGAGCCGCAGCGACGTGGTAATCTTCCCATTTGTCATCCCGGGCTCGACCCAGGATCTAGTCTCTGGATTCCCGCGTTCGCGGGAATAACACACTTTGTGTTAAAATGAGTTTTATCATGGATAAAGTGTATAACCATAAAGACGTCGAGGAGAAATTGTATAAAGAGTGGGAAGAAAAAGGGTATTTTAAACCCGAAGTAAACTCCAAAGGAAAACCGTATTGTATTATTTTACCCCCTCCCAATGCCAACGGCGCTCTCCATCTTGGTCATGCCATGTATGTTGTGCAAGATATCCTCATTAGATTTCATAGGATGAGGGGATTTGCCGCGCTTTGGTTACCAGGATCAGATCATGCGGGTACCGAAACACAGTTTGTGTTTGAGAAAAAACTAAAATCAGAAGGAAAGTCGCGGTTGGATTTTGATCAGGAAACATTGTACAAAATGATCCACGAGTACGTGCAGGAAAATAGGGGAGGCATAGAAGCGCAACTTCGAAAACTTGGGTTTTCCTTGGATTGGTCCCGGGAAAAATATACATTAGACCCGGATATTGTTGCACTTGTCTATAAAACATTTAAAAAAATGTTTGACGATGGGTTTGTATATAGGGATTACCGCTTGGTTAATTATTGTACGTTTGATGGGACAAGTTTTTCTGATTTGGAAGTTGTGCACGAAGAACGCATGGCGCCAATGTATTACATGAAGTATGGTCCGTTTACTATTGCAACTGTGCGGCCAGAAACAAAATTTCAGGATACAGCGCTTGCCGTTAATCCAAAAGACCCAAAATATAAAGATGTTATTGGGAAGGAATACGAAATTATGGGGTTATTGGGCCCAGTAAAAATGACCGTTATTGCAGACGAAGAAGTTGATCCTGCATTTGGTACGGGTATTATGAAGGTAACCCCGGCACACGACCCGTACGATTTTGAACTTGGTAAAAAATACAATTTGCCGGTAACGCCAATTATTGGGTTTGATGGGAAGATGGATTTTTCCTGGTTTTTGGCAAAAAAAGATGTTGATCAAAAATATATGGATAGAGCTAAGAAATATCATGGAAAATATGTTAAAGAAGCCAGAAAGTTAATGGTTGAAGATTTAAAGGAAGATGGAATACTTATAAAAACTGACGAACAACATAAACACAGCATTGGCTTGTGTTACAAGTGTAAAAACGTATTAGAACCCCTTCCTTTGGAACAGTGGTTTGTTAAAGTAAAACCGTTGACAGAGAAGGCGATAGAAGTAGTAAAGAAAGGTGAGATGAGGATAGTGCCGAAAAATTTTGAATCGCAATATTTTTTATGGCTCGAAAACCTTAGGGACTGGAACATTTCCCGCCAAATTGTCTGGGGAATACGAATACCTGCATGGAAAAATAAAAAGACAGGAGAATGGAAAGTGACAGATGGTGAGGTTCCTGTAGGAGAAGAATGGGAACAAGATAAAGACACGTTTGACACATGGTTTTCTTCTGGGCAGTGGCCCGTTGTTACCCTTAAAACCACAAAGCCCGGAGATTTTGAGAAGTTTTATCCAACAAGTGTTATGGAAACAGGATACGATTTGCTTAAAGCTTGGGTAAGCAGAATGGTTATGATGGGTGTGTATACAACTGGGAAAGTTCCCTTTAAAGACGTATTATTCCATGGGCTTGTTAATGATCCGTATGGAAAAAAAATGAGCAAAAGCAAAGGAAACGTTGTTAATCCATTGGAATTGGTCGACCAATATGGCGCAGATGCGGTGCGGTTTGCATTAATGTACGAAAACGCAACAGGAAATGACCAAAGTTTGTCGTATCCAAAACTGGATGCCGCGCGCAAGTTTACGAATAAATTGTGGAACATAGCTCGTTTCATTACTATGAAACGAGAAACTCTAAATTCGAAATTCGAAATCCCAAACAATGTAACAATGAAACAATTAAACAATGATACTAAAAATGAAAAGGACAAAAAGATGGTAGAGGATATAGGAGTACTTATAAAAGATGTAACAAAGCATCTGGATAGCTACAATTTTAACCTTGCAACAGAACGATTATATGACTTTGCCTGGCACGTGTTTGCTGACAAGTATATTGAGGATGTAAAGAATAGAATTGATGAAAACTCCTTTACTATTTGCTATACGCTATACGCTATTATGCTAAAGTTACTCCATCCCTTCATGCCGTTTGTGACAGAAGAAATATATAAAAAACTCGGCCAGAAAGATTCCATTATGATTTCTAGTTGGCCATCTCAGTAGTTTTTGTCATTGCGAGGAGCCCCAAGTTTTTAGAAGGGCGACGCGACAATCTTCCAGAGAAGATTCCCACGCACTGAATGTATCGAATGTGCTCGGAATGACGAAAGTATCACTATGCAAAAGAAAACATTTTTCCAGAAGAAAAAATCCCCGAGTATATCCCGATCTATTCCCGACCAATATCAAGGGGTACTGGATGTGTTGCAAAAGGGGAGTAAGATACTTTTTATTGGCATCTTTGGTTTTGTTATGTTTGTCTCGATTTCGGGTTCAATAATTAGAGCGTATGCAGATTACCAAAAACAACAAGCTGTATTGCAAGAAAGGCAAAAACTTTTGCAAGATGTTACGCATTGGGAAGGTGTTGTGGAAAAATATAAAGGATATCGGGATGGGTATTTTCAGTTAGCTGTTTTGGAATACAAGCTAGGGGACAGGGGAAAGGCAACTATGTATTTGCAGAAAGCCCTGGAACTTGATCCGAATTTTGAAGCGGGAAAAAAACTGGATAAACTATTGAGGTAGTTGTCATTGCGAGGAGCAGTGAGCGACGTGGCAATCTTCCAATAATTATTGGGGTTTTTCTTCTTTTTTCTCTTCCTTTGGCTCGCTCGCCTCGCTGCGAAGCGGGCCGGAGCTTTTAGCGGAGGCGGCTCCGCCTTCTTCGGCTTTGGTTTCTTCCGTCTTTTCTACACCTTCTAAACCTGCTTCGGCGCCTTCGGCTTTCGCTGCTTCTGCGGCTGCGGCGTCTGCTGCAGCTTGTTCTTCTGCTTCTTTACTGACTAGTTCTGCTATTTTTGCAATAACTTGTCCACCATCAGTTAATACAGTTACGCCAGTTGGAGCTTTTAGATCGGAAACCAAAATTTGATCATCTACGGCGGCTAAATACTCCACATTTACTTCTATTTTTTCCGGCAAATCTGCAGGTAATGCCTCAACCTCAACTTCATTTAACGTCTGCATTAGAATGCCAAGCTTGTCTGCAATTGCTTTTGGCTCGCCAATAATTTCCAAAGGCACCATTGTTTTGACTTTTTCTTTTAAGTTTACCTGGTAGAAGTCTGCGTGAAGTGGAACTTTGGTCTGGTAATCTTTTTGGACGTTATGAATAAGGACAGGGCGAGTTTCGCTGCCAACGATTATATCCACAAGGCCTGTTTCTCCGGCTTCTTTATACACTTTTTCAAAATCGGCAAAAGGAACCTGTACGGCAACAGATGTAATACCTTTACCGTAAATGTTTGCAGGAAAAACTCCCTGTTTGCGGAGTTGTTTTACTTTTTTTCCCAAAACACTGCGTTTTTCTACTTTTAATGTCTCCCGCTTCATGTGTGTTGTATTATACGGTAAATGGCAGGGTAATACAAGCAGTCATTGCGAGGTAATCTCTTAGAGTTTCTTGTTTGTTTCAAGAACATGCAGAAATGTTTCCGCGTCAACAATTTTTATGCCCTCATACTCTTTTAAATCAAGCAGATCCAAGTCGGCGCTCACAAGATAGTGGGCATTGGCTGCTTTAGCAGTTGCAAGAAATTTGTCGTCATTTGGGTCTCTAGATACAGATATGATTTTGCTTATTTCAACAATTTCTGCATTCTGCATGCTCTTTAATAAATCGGCCAAAGCTTTGGGGTAATTGGCGTTTCTTAGGTTAAATCTTTCGATAATTTCCTTGCGTCCTAAAACCTCCAAAATTTCTTCTATAAGAGGGTGTGCCAAAAATAGGCGGTAATCGTTTATATGTTTTAGAACGAGACGGCCGGAAAAACTTCGTGAATCAAGGAGTGCCCGGACAAAAATAACAGTATCAAAGACTGCTCTATGCATGTGCTTTACGGACAGCCTTTACGGCCTCATCTATTGCTTCGTCGATTTCCTGTTCGCTATATTTTTCTGCCTCTTTGCGGACATCAGCAAATGCCTCGTAAGCTTCTTTTAACCAAGGAGATCCCTCTGGTGTATCGACTGCTTTTACCGGCTTCATGCGGATTTCGCCATTTAGCATGCTTATTTGCAATAGTGTATGCGCGTCTATGCCCAGTTTTTGCCTAAAATCAACTGGTATGGTTACCTGCCCGCTTCGTAATGGTTTTATAATTCTAGTCATATGTGTAATTTACACTTTATACATTATCATGTTTTTGTAATTCTGTCAATATCCTTGTGGCTTGACATGCGCGACAGAATATGGTATTGTATAGGGTAGTAAAACTACCTTATAATGAACCAAACTTCAAATATAGAAAAATTAGCTCTTTCCCAAAAGTTGGTTTTTACAACCGAGGATCTGGCTGTAATCTGGCAAATTCCGGAAAGAAGAAGATTAATTGAGCTTATTAAATATTATGTAAGACAAAAAAAATTACTGCGTATTCATAAGGGGGTATATGCTTATGGAGACGATTATACGCCCATGGACATAGTCCAAAAGCTTGTACCGATGTCCTATATTTCTTTATATACCACAAGCCTTATGCATGGGTTGACATTTCAATATTATGAAACAATCTATGCTATTTCCTTAAAAAATAGAAAATACAAGATA
>OBEQ010620191.1_pt1 | contig 14571 bp, 9 predicted proteins | sample 1670901 | NCBI WGS metagenome assembly OBEQ01 (sample SAMEA104232315, study PRJEB22302) | groundwater metagenome | biome: forest; feature: aquifer; material: groundwater | place: USA | collected 2011-08-07 | depth 5.4 m
AGGATAATAATCATGAAAATGCGTCAACTGAGTCTGGCCGCGCTCATCGCGCTCGCGGCTGCTGTGCCGGCACAGGCAGCCGAGAGTCCGTTTTACTTCCGCGCGCTCGGTGGCTTGATGGACCCGAGCGCGAGCGGGCACGACAATTCGCTGAACGTCGGCGCCGGTATCGGCTTCCGTGTGTTCGACGAACCGACAGGCAGCGGCGCGCTCGAGGCCGATGCCACGACGACCTTGTCGAAGGGTAAGAATGGCGGCGGCGGCGACTGGAATGTCGACACCGTGGCGGTTTACTTTGCCTATCGGACAGCAGGTGATGTGTACTTCAAGGCGAAAGGCGGGTTCGCCGATCAGACCGTTCGTGGCGCCACCGATACCAGCTTCCCCGACGGCTCAAGTCTTTCCGGCGGCATCGGCGGCGGCGTGCGCGTGAGCCGCAAGGCCGGCGTGGAGCTCGAATACACGGCGCTCGATCACGTGAAGTTCCTGAGCTTGGCCGTGTACTCACACTTCTAAGACGGAAGTGAAGTAACCGGTAACAGCGACAGGGAGATCGCGGATTCCGTCCGCGATCTCCTTTTTAGTTTCAGCTAAGAGGCCGTAAGGAAGTGGATACGATCTTGAAACGCCAGGATGCCAGGAAAGCCCGGTTTCATTAAGGGAACTCTAAAAATTCACGTAGGGTGGGCGCAGCCCACGCGGTCTCTCATCAAGAATGCGGAAATGGCGGGCTTTGCCCACCCTACATTTTCGTATTTACGAATTTTTAGAGGTTCCCTTAAGTTTTTGTTCTTGGCGCTCCTGGCGTCCTGGTGTTCCATTTCATTTTGTTACCATCTCTCAAGGCCGCTCTGATTTATTTACGCAGGGTGCGTTCCACGCACCGCCATTTTATTAACAAGGGTCGATGGGTGCGCACAGCGCACCCTACATTTTTGAATTAAACAGCGGTTCCCTAATCGCTAGCGAAATACTTTCCGCAGTAAATCCGTCGTCCGCGCCACCGGATCTTCGCGGATTCGCTTTTCCTCTTGCGCCACCAGCGCAAACACGCCGTCCAGGGTTTTACGCGTGACGTAGTCATCGAGATCGAGTTCGCGCGCATCGAACAGTCCAAGCGGCGCGGCTTTCTTTACCAGCTTCTTGTAGTGCGCGGTGGCCCCAACCGCCTCGGTCGAGCGCGCGACGATAGGGAGAAACGCGGCCGTGAGCGGCGCGCCGGTGTGCTGACGGAAATACTGCGTCGCTGCATCCGGCGGACCTTTGAGGATCGCGAGCGCGTCCTGGATACTCATGTTGCGAATCGCGCCGACAAAGATGTCGCGTGCCGCCGGCGTAGCCGCCTCGGCCGCGCGGTTGAGCGAGCGCACGAAGTCGTCGGCCAGCTTGTCCTGCCCCAGCCGCCGCAACACCTTCTCCATTTTTTCCAGCTTCTCCGGCATGGGGATACGCAGCGTCGGGTGCGACCAGAATCCGTCCACGCGACCGAGCGTCCCGACCGCACGCGCGGTACCGTGCTCGAGCGCCTCGCGCAGGCCGGCCGCGGCCGTACCGGCATCGAGACCGGCGTGTGCATCGGCATGCTTATTGAGCTGGTCTTTCAGCCAGTCTTCTACCGCGGCGTGCGCGCACGGCATGACCAGCGTGAGCGCGAGCACAGCGGCGTATCGGGTTCTCATCACGCGCGCTATGATCGATGCTTCTTCCGCTCAAGGCAACTCGTCATGCCCAATGCTTTTCCGCTGATCAAGGCGCTGCATATCATCTTCATGGTGACGTGGTTCGCCGGCCTGTTTTACCTGCCGCGGTTGTTCGTCTATCACGCCATGACCACCGATGCCGCCGGCATCGAGCGCTTCAAGATCATGGAGCGCAAACTGTTTTTCGGCATCATGACGCCGGGCGCGGTATTCACCGTCGTGTTCGGCCTGTGGTTGTGGTTCGGCACCGGCATTACGATTACCGGCACCTGGCTGTACTGGAAGCTGGCGCTGGTCACAGTCCTGCTCGCGTACCACGTCTACTGCGGAAAATTATTGCTCGACTTCCGCCGGGATAAGAATCAGCACACGCACGTGTTTTATCGCTGGCTCAACGAGCTGCCGGTGGTCATTCTGTTTGCGGTGGTGGTGCTGGTGGTGATGAAGCCGGTTTAATCCATGGATACGCTGACCCACGCCCTCTCCGGCGCCCTGCTCGCGCGCGCGACCGAGCCGGCGTCATACGATAAAGACAGGCATGCCGATCAATTGCCGCGCCGCCTGCGCATGTGGGTCGGCGCCTGGTCGGCGGCGTTTCCGGATTCGGATTTTGTCGTCAGTTTCGTTAATTCCTCCTCTTACCTGACCGTGCACCGCGGCGTCACGCATTCCATTTTGATGCTGCCGCTGTGGGCCATGGGACTCGCCTTCCTGTTCCGCCTGATCACGCGCCAGCGCTACGCGTGGCGCGCGTTTGTCGGCACGTGCGCGCTGGGTATCGCGGCGCACATCGCCGGCGACATCATTACGTCTTTCGGCACCATGGTGCTGGCACCGCTGTCGCACTGGCGCGCTGAACTGTCGACGACGTTTATCATCGACCTGTACTTCAGTGGCATCATCGTCGCCGGCCTGATTGCGTCTTGGTATTGGAGCAAGACGCGCGTGCCGGCGCTTGCCGCACTCGCGCTGCTCGCCGGTTACGTCGGCTTCCAGGCGCTGCAACATCATCGCGCGGTCGAGATCGGCAACGCCTATATCGCTACGCGTCACCTGGAATCGGCCGAGGCCGAAGCCATGCCGCAGCCGTTCTCGCCGTTTAACTGGCTGGTGATCGTGCAGCAACCGAACGCGTATCACCTGAGTTACATCAGTCTGTGGCGCCAGGAAGCGCCGCCACCGCCGCCGGACGACGCCCACTGGCTGAGCCGCGCCAATGCCTCGTACCGACCGGCGAATCAGGCGCTGTGGGAATCGGTCCCGCGTTACGGCCGCGACCCATCCGACGCCGCACTCGCCGAAACGGTATGGCGCGCCGATACGCTTGCGCGCTACCGCGACTTCGCCTTGTTCCCGGCGTTGTACCGCGTCGATCGCGAACCGCAACATACCTGCGTCTGGTTCAGCGACCTGCGCTTCGCCATGAAAGGTCGCACCATGCCGTTTCGCTACGGCGCCTGTCGCGACCAGGGCGCGCACGACAACGCCTGGAAAATCTATCGGCTACAAAACGACGACACCGGCCGCGATTTGCTTGATGCGATTCCCGACTGAGCACGCGCGGTAACGTTAGCGCGGGATCTCCGTCGGACGGGCAACAGGCGTCGCGTCGCTCTGCAACGGCCTGTCAACCAAGGCGCTGCCGCGCACCTCGAACGTTACTTCGTCCACCACTCCGCCGGCATCGTTAAACAATGTCAGCAGATGATTGCCGGGCGTCGGCAGCCACGCCGCCCGCGCGGCAACGAGATTGCCGTCAAGCGCCAGACGCGGCGCGTCGGCCGGCGGTACCACTTCGAAAAACACGCGCTGGCGCTCGGTCGGAATATCCGGGTCGAGCGCCAGTATCGTTCCTGACTTCGGATAGTAAATTCGCGTCGGCATCGCATCGCGGCGATCCGCCATCCGCACGTCGTGCACCGCCGTACCGGTGAGAAACCATTCACGGCGTGCGCTTTCAATCGCCGGCGTGAAAACAATATCGCTTGCGACCACACCGGCCGGCGGTGTCGGCGCATACCGCGGGCGACCGGCGTGCAAGGCACGCATCACTTCGAGCCACACCGGTGCGGCACCGGTGACGCCGGAGACGTCTTTCATCGGCGCACCGTCGAAGTTGCCGACCCAGACGCCCACGGTGTAACGATCGCTGTAACCGACGCACCAGTTGTCGCGCATGTCCTTGCTGGTACCGGTTTTGACCGCGCTCCAGAACGGCGTGGCCAGCACGTTCTCGAATCCAAACGTCAGGCTGCGTGCGCTGCGATCCGACAGGATGTCGGAAATGATAAACGCCGCGTCGGCATCGAACACATGCACTGGTCGGCGCGCCGTGACACGTTCGAGCGTCAGTGGTGAGTAGCTGCCGCTGTTGGCCAGCGTGCGATAGGCGTTCACGAGCTGCCACAGATTCACTTCCGCCGAACCGAGCGCGAGCGCCGAGCCGTAGTAACCGCCGTCCTGATTGAGATAGCTCAACCCGAGTTGGCGCAGGCGCAGCACGAAGGCATCCGGCCCGACGAGGATAATGGCGCGCACCGCCGGGATGTTGAGCGAACTGCCGAGACTGGTGCGTACGCTGACCGGACCCTTGAAATCCTTTTCGTAATTCTGCGGCACGTACAGCCCGGTGGGCGCGGCCAGCTGCAGCGGCGAATCATCGAGCACCGAGGCCGCGGTGAGCAGACGCTTCTCGATCGCGAGCCCGTAGAGAAACGGTTTCAACGTCGAGCCGGCCTGACGCGGCGCCTGCACGCCATCGACGTGGCTGTCGCCGCGGTTACCGACGTAGGCGATCACTTCGCCGGTTTTATTTTCCACCACCAGTACCGCGCCGTCGCCCAGGCGCTCGTGCCCGAGCAGATCGAGCTGGTGCGCCAGCACTGCGCGCGCAAAGCGCTGCAGGTGTGCATCGAGTGTGGTGGTGGCACGTTTGCGTTCCTTCAGCAGGCGCCGCGCCACCTGCGGTGCGTCCGCCGCCAGCGGACGCACGCGATACGGTCCGCGCAGCGACTCGGCCGCGCGCGCCGCGATGGTGTCGCAGGCAATCGCTGCCTGCATGTGCTCGCCGAGCACGCAGGCACGCGCCGCCGCGACGTCGGGTGTGGCCGCCGGCGCGCGCAACAACGCCGCCAGAATCAGCGCCTCGGTGCGATCGAGACCGCTCGGGTGCTTGTCGAACAGTCCGCGCGCGGCCGCGGCCACGCCGCGCAATTCGCCGCGAAAGTCGACCAGGTTGAGATAGGCCTCGAGAATCTCGGCCTTGCTCCAGTGCGCTTCGAGTGCGCGCGCGGCACGGATCTGATCCCACTTCTCGCCGACACCACGGCGGCCGGCCGCACTGCCGCCGGCATCCAGGCGCGCGGCCAACTGCATGCTGAGGGTGCTGGCACCGCGACGGGTATCGCCACGCAGCGCCGACCAACCGGCGCGCGCAAGCGCGCGCCAATCGACACCACCGTGATCGAAGAAACGATGGTCTTCGGCGGCGACCACCGCCTCGATGAGCGCTGGCGAAATATCTTTGAGTTCGACCCACTCGAGCGCGCGGCGCTGCTTGTCGACACGCAGCTCCTGCAACAACTCGCCGTGGCGATCATAGAGGTGCGCGTCGGACTGGGCGTGCGTGCGCTTGACGGTGGCGAAGTCGGCGTCAGATCCGAACACCGGGATGGCAAGTGCGATAAAAAGAAAAGCCAACCAAGGCGAGCACGGCCCCCTCCCCCTTTCAGCGGGAGGGTTAGGGGCCGATACGCTTGGCGTGCCCATCGTCAACGCACTCAGGGCTTCACTTCCACCGCGGCGTTTGGAATCTCGCCGAACATCTCCGGCGCGTACAACGCCTCGACACGCGTCTCAGGCAATTCAAAACGCCCGCTCGTATTGAGGCGCACGGTGTATTCGATGCTCCAGGAACCCTTCGGCACAAATTCGTAATAGGCACGGAACGAATCGAAGGTGCGCTCTTCGAACGCCGGCCACACCCAGCCCTGGCGCTTCTCGCCGCGCGTGAGAATCTGCGAATCGCGCCCGAGACCGGTACCGAGAATGGAGGAACCGGACGGAATCGGATCGTGCACCACAACCCAGGTCATGTCCGTCTGCGCTTCGAGTTCCAGACGCACGCGATACACGTCGCCGCGGCTCCACGCGTCGGCGAGTTTTTTCTCGACCGGCGTCACCGTACGCTTGACGCGATAACCGGTGGAGAAGGCTTCCTTGAGCGGAATTGCGGCCAGGCTTTGAATCGTGAGCCACGGCTTGCCGCCGCCCGCGTGCTCGACCTTGAGTGTGGCGCGCGCACTCGGCCAGTCGTAGCTGAGCGTGCCGCCGTTGGGTTGCCTGGCCCACTCGAGCGAACGCTTGGTGGTATTGAGTGCAGCGGCGGTCGTGCCCTTGACCGGGTCGGATTCGAATTTCTTCGAAAACTTTTCGATCGCGAGCACGCCCCACGCGTTGGCCACGGTGGTATTCCAGTGGCCCTGGTGCTGACGCCCGAGCGTGCCGCGCACCAGCCGCGGGATGTCGTCGCGCCAGGCATCGCTGTCGAGCAGCGACAACAGCACGCGGTTGGCGTTGCTGTCGCCGGAGATCATGAGCCACCACAACATATCCGCGCGTTCGGTCGAAAAGCCCATGGTCGTGCCCTGAAAGTTCAGGCGCGCGCGCAGGATCTGTTCGGCCTCGGTGCGGCGCTGGGCGTTGTCGCTGATGCCGGGCGAGCGCTTGAGCACGTCCAGCCAGTCGAGCACCGCCGAGGTCGGCCACAGGTTAGGATCGATCGTGATCGAGCCCAGCAACGCCGGTTCGATGCCGTTCGGGCGATAACGTGCGATGGCGTTCAGCGCCGCGAGCTTGCGCAGTGTCAGGTCGGCGGTTGGCAGCGACGAATAGCGCCCCACGCGTCCCTGCACGAAGCCCGTGAGGCCTTTGAGCATGCGCTCGCGCGCGTCTGCCGGAATTTCCCAGCCGGCCTCGTGCGCGATGGCGAGTACGTAACTCGTGAGCGTGTCGCTGCCCTTGTCCATCAGTGGGAAATATTTCGCCAGGCCTTCGCTGTCGAGATACGCCGGCAACGAATTCATGGTCCAGCGCCAGCTCGATTCATCGCGCAGCGCGATGGCCTTGGAGGCACGCTGTTCGAGACAGCTGTACGGATACCAGCCCATGTACTCGCGCACGCCGGAGAGTTCTTCCGCCAGCCGCGCGCGCAGGCCGAGTTTGATACCGCCGCGTCCGCGGATGGCATCGGCCGGAATCTCCACCGGCAGATCGAGCGCCTTGTCGAGTTGCATCAGCGTGGCCTGAAACGTACGCACGCGCACCGCCGGGATGACCTGCTGCGGGATCTTCAGCCGATCGGTGCTGCCCGCCGACTCGGCGACAAACTCCCATTGCAGTTTGCGCGTGTTCACTGGCACCGCCAGCTCCCATTCCAGCACGCGCGCCGTTCCCGGCGCGAGCTTCACCGTCTGCGGTGCCAGCGGCGGGATGTCGACCGTCGTACCGCCTTCGGTCTCGGCGGCGCGCGCGTTGGCCTTGACGGTGGCGTCGATCGATTTGTCCGAGGCGTTGCGCACCGTGACGGTTCCGCGGAAACGATCCTGCTCGCGCACCAGCGGCGGCAAGCCGGAAAGCAACATGAGATCCTGCGTGCTACGCACGCGCGCTTCACCGGCGCCGAACATGCCGCTGCCGGCGGTTGCGACCGCGACCAACCGGAACGACGTCAGCGAATCGTTGAGCGGCACGTCGACCGTGGCTTCGCCGTTGGCATCGAGCAGTAAGCGCCCCTTCCACAGCAACAGCGTATCGAAAAGTTCGCGCGACACCTGACGCCCGCCGCCACCGCCGGGCGCGAGCGCCTTGCGGCCGTAATGGCGCTTGCCGATCACGTGCATCTGCGCGGTCGCGGTTTCGACTTCGATGCCGCGGCGCTGCATCATCGCCTCGAGCAGCTTCCACGACTCGTTTGGCATCAACTCCAGCAGGCCTTCGTCGACCGCGGCGAGCGCGATCTCGGCGTTGGCCACCGGCGCGCCGGAATCGGCACGGCGAACCTTGATGCGCGCACGCGCCGTGTCGCGCACTTTATATACCGAGCGTTCTGGCAACACTTCGACTTTCAACTCGTGTGCGCGCCAACCGACGTTGATCTCGGCGATGCCGAGCTTGAACGCCGGCTTACCCAGATCCACCAGCGCCGTCGGTTGCACATCGCCGACACGCCCGCGTACGGCGAGCACCGAGACAAACACGTTCGGCGCATAGTTGCCCTTGAGTGGAACCTTCACGACCGGCTCCTTGCCGGAAAGTTTGGTCACGAACGATTCGAGCACGCCTTCGCGCTCGACGGTGACAAGCGCGGTCGCCTCGCGAAACGGCATGCGCACCTGAAACACGGCGACATCGCCGGGCTCGTAGCGCTTCTTTTCCGGCAGCACGTCCATACGATCGTCGTTGCTGACGTCGAACCACCACTCGTCCTTGCCGCTGACCCACACGTCCTGATTCGCGTAAATGTGATTACCGGCGTCATCGGTGGCACGCGCACGCACGATTACGTTACCGGCCACCGGCGAGGCGAACTCGCAGACAAGCAGGCCCTTGGCGTCGGTGCGCCCGTCGCAGGCATCGCGCAACCGCTTGATCTCGGTATAGTGCTCGTAGGCGTAGAACCCGCCGACCAGCCGCTTGCGATGCGAGTACACCTGGCGCTGTAGCAGATCGAGTTTGATCGGCACGTTGGCGCGCGGCTTGCCATCGACGTCGAGCGCGAGCGCGTGGAAGCGCAGCTTGTCTTTGGTCGCGGCCCAGGCATCGGCGCGCAAACCGACGATGACGCGCGCCGGCCACAGCGGCACACTCGTCGACGCCGTCAGCGTTTCGCCGTTGGCATCCTGATACTGGAGTTCGGTCTGGATCGTATGCGGCGCATCGACACGCGGAAGCTTGTCGAAGCTGGCGCGCGCCGCGCCGGCCTGATCGAGCTCAAACGAGCGCGTAGCGAGCAGGCGCGCACCCGGCGTTTCCGCTGCCGCCGATTCGCCCGCCTCGTCCGACTCGTCGGCTTCGTAACGCGAGAAGTACCCCGAGGAGGCACGCCGCTGAATGCCTTCCTTGACGTTGCCGTTGGCGAACACAAAACGTTCGTAGTCGGGGAAGTTGAGCGGCCGGGGTTGCACCAGTCCGCGCAGCTTTACGGGTGCACCGGAGGCGCCGCCGCCAGCCAGATAGGAAAGTTGCACATCGAGATCGAGACGCTCGGCATTCACCAGCGGCGTCTGCAACGGCTTCAACACCGCCCGCATCGTCGGCACGCGGAAGGCCTCCACGCGGAAACTGCCGGAGACGATCGACGGCAGTTCATCGCCATGACGCACGCGCTGCCACACCTTGCGGGCGATACCTTCGCGGCCGGATTCGAGCGTCACCTGGTACGTCCCGAGCTTCGCATCCTGCGGAATCGCCCACGTCGACTCGGCGATGCCCTGGTCGTCCCACACCAGCGCCTGCTCGTACTTCTCGTCGCTGCCGAGGTGCCGGATCACGAGCTTTTCCGGTAACCGCTCGCGCTCCGGCAAATTGAAACCGGTGCCGGCATGCCGACGATACACGTGCTTCATGTGCACCGTTTCGCCGGCGCGCAACAGGGTGCGATCGAAAATGCTGGTGGCGATGTTCGGCCCCTCGTAGCTCGCCGTCGGCAGCTGAAAGCGCCACGCGTTGATGCCCTGGTTCCAGTCGGAAAACGCGAATGAAAAGTCGCCGTCGGTGCGGGCGGTGATCAAAAATTTTCTATCGTGGTCGCGCGTACAGCTGGACAGGTCTTGCAGATTGGGCAGCCCTTGCGCAATCGGCAGCACACCGGTGCTGTTGGTCTTGCCTTTGAAGTAAACAGTGCCCGAGCAATCGCGCACCTCGACGTCGGCGCCAGCGACTGGCATGCCTTTGTCGAGCGTGGTCACCCACACCAGCGACGATTCGCGCCCGCGCTTGAAATGCACGGCGAGATTCGTCACCAGCGCCGTGGTCTGCACGTAGTACGGCTGCGGCTTGTCGAGCAACGCCGCGCCCAGACGCGGGCTGGCAAGCTCGACTACGTAGAAGCCGGGCTCCTTGAGCGGGATGCCGATAACCTCGAAGGCGCGCGCGCCCTGCGGACGCGGCAAGGTGATGCGCTGCGCGGCATTCGCCTCGTCGTCGAACAACGAACGCGCCCCTTCCGGGTAATCGCGTTCCTGCAAACGCTGCAGCCATTTGACCACTTCTGTTTCCGGGTCCTTCCACACGCGCACGATGCGGCCCTGCACCGACCCTTCGCCGTTCTTGTCGTCGCCAAGCAGCGTCTGCATCGAACGCTTGAGCCGGTCGGCCAGGCCGGCGCGCTCGGCCGGCTGCGCCACCTTGGCCACATTCAGATCGAGCTGCGCTTCAATGTTGCGCACCGTCACCGGCAGCGTGGCATCGGCATTGAGCTCGATGATGCCGAAGCGGGCCGGGAACTTGGCGAGTGGCGGATAATCGGCAGTACGCACGGGGAGCGGAAAAATATCGCGATTGGCCAACGCGCGACCGGCCTCGTCCTGAAACCCATCGGGCAGGCTGAAGGTGAATCCGGCCTTTTCCGGGAATGGACCGCTGAAGGCGAGCGTCTGCACGGTCGGGCTCTTGGCGTCGCCGTCTTCGTCGCTGAGCATCGCTTTATACAACTTGCCACCGGGGCCCTTCAACGTCACCTTGGCCGCCTGTTCACGCGTGACCGGTGAAGAGAACGACAGCGACAGCGGCAGGATCGGAATGCAATCGGCATCGGCGTTGACGCGCTCGCAATGAAAATTGGCGCGAAACTCCTCGCGCACGCGAAACGCCAGTGCCTGATCGGTGGTGGTGGCGATACCGCTGGCCGTGCGCACACCGGCGCCCCACACCAGACGCAGCTGCGATGCGTTCGGTAAACGCCGCTCGCACTGCAGCAACATGATCGGCGTCTGTTCCGGCGGTGTGTTCAGAAATTTCTCGAAGTCGGAGCCCTTGATCAGATCGCGCGTATCGAGCGGCGCCACGCGACCGTCGCTGCGGATTAACAACGCGCGAATATGGCGATCGACAAAATCACGACGGCTCTCCAGTATCTGCCGGCGTACCTCTGGCGCGACGAATCTAACCGGCACGCGCTCGGACACGCCGGCGGCGTCGCAGTAGACATTGCGTAAAACAGATTCCGGGTCGGCCGGCGCATCGAGCCCGAGCAGAAAAATCTGGTCTTCATCGATGGCGGCGCCTTCATACGGAAACGACTGGCGTACCGAGGGGCCGCCGGTGGTAAACGTAAATTCTTTTTTTCCGGAGAGCGTATTGCCCGCGAGCGTCTTCGTGTCGGCCTTGAGGCGGAAGGTGCAGGCAATGCCGGCGGGCAAGTCGCGTTCGAAGTCGAACGCCCAGTTGCGGCTATCGGCCCAGCGGCTCGTTCCTTTCTCGGCGCAATCGACCTCAAAGGGTTCGATCAGGCGTGGATCGCCGAACGGCACCATCGGTTCGCTGAAGCGCGCGGTGACCTGGCGTACTTTTTTGACGGTTCCCTCGGGCGCAAAAAATTCTACGCGCGGCGTCTCGGCGGCAATGACAGGATTTACTACGGCGGCAAAGACGATCAATGCGATTGCCAGCAAGCGGCGCTTCATCCGGAACCTCCCTTTCTTCTTATCAACGGCAGCCGGCATTTTGCGCCGGCTGTTTACGCGGCACAAGAACAACAAGCCCAAATGAAAACGCCCCGGAAGCCGGGGCGTCTGCACATCACATACTGATACTGCTTACACAGCTTCGACTGCTCTTTCCTCGGCGGCGAACACCAGCGCAATCGCCTGCATCAAGGCCGCGATGCGGCCGATGTCGCGCAGCTGTAGCGCCGACAGGCCTTCTTCCTTGAGTGTCGCGAAATGCGCGCTGATGCAGGAGCGGCACTTGCCGACGATGCTGGCAGAGAGCGCGTAGAGCTCGAAGCGACGCTTGTCGACGCCACCGTGCGTTTGATACGCCTGCATGCGCAATTGCGCCTGCTGTGCCTTGAGTTCGGCATCCCCGGCGAGATCGACGTAGCTGTACCAGACGTTGGTCATGCCCATCAGTGCCGCGGCGGTCAAGGCCGCGGTTTCGTCCTCGGCCGGAAGCGCGCCGGAGCTGCGAATGGCCTCTACCAACGCACTCGATTTTGCGGCGTAGGCGGCGGCAAGCGCGGCACCCAGCGCTTCGTTCGGCAGCAGCGACGCGCGTGCGATCACGCTGTCCAGATTCAGACGCAGATCTTTGGCGTAGTCGGGAATGCGACTTTTAATATCGTTCAGGAATTCCATGTCGTCTCCTATCTCGTTCTTTGGGTCTCGTCGCTGGTCTCGTGACGAGGAGGTGTTACGCCGCCTTCAACGTCTCGCCGCCCACAGCGCGGTTGCACGGGCACAACTCATCCGTTTGCAGGCCATCGAGGATGCGCAACACTTCCTCGGGATTGCGGCCGACGTTCAGGTTGTTGACCGAGACGTGCTGAATGACGTTTTCCGGATCGACAATGAAGGTCGCACGCAGGGCCACGCCTGCATTCGGGTCGCGTATGCCCAACATGTCGACGAGCGCGCCAGTCACGTCGCCGAACTGCCAATGGCCGAGCTTGTTCAGGTCCTTGTGTTCACGACGCCAGGCAAGCTTGACGAACTCGTTGTCGGTGCTGCCGCCGAGCACGATGGCGTCACGGTCGGCAAAATCCGGCGCCAGTTTGTTGAACTCGACGATCTCGGTCGGACACACGAACGTAAAGTCTTTGGGGTAGAAGTAAATGACCTTCCACTTTCCAGCGAACGACTTTTCGGTAATGTCCTCGAATGCCGAGTGACCGTTCTCTTCATGATGATTGAAGCCGGGCTTCACGCCTGCGACGCGAAAGGCTTCCAGCTTTTGTCCGACTGTCTTCATAACTGACTCCTTTAAAAGTTGATGGCTGATGGTCTGAATTTATCGGCCGCAGTGTCCGGCCAGTGACCAAAGCCTATAGCTATTGAACATAGTATTCTAATCGTATTTTCCAAACAGCGTGATAGACTGAAACTAATATCAAGTCCCTTGCCGGAGTGCGGTCATGACGCTTACGCAGCTCAAATATATCGTCGCCGTCGCACGCGAACGCCATTTTGCGCGCGCGGCGGCGGCGTGCTTCATCTCCCAGCCGACGCTATCGGTGGCGGTAAAAAAACTGGAGGAAGAGCTGGGGGTGACGATCTTCGAGCGCGCTACGGCCGACGTCAGCCTTACGCCGATCGGCCAGACGATCGTGGCGCAGGCGCAGCGCGTGCTCGAACAGGCCAACGCCATCGCCGATCTCGCGCGTCAGGGCAAAGATCCGCTGGCGGGACCGTTCCGGCTCGGGGTGATCTACACCATCGGCCCATATTTGCTGCCGCAGCTGGTGCCGGCGTTGCACAAGCTCGCGCCGCAGATGCCACTGTTCATGGAGGAGACCTTCACCGCGCGCCTGCTCGAACTACTGAAGCAGGGCGATATCGATGTCGCCATTCTGGCGTTGCCGTTCTCCGAACCCGGCATCGAGACGGCACCGCTGTATGACGAGGACTTCGTAGTCGCACTGCCGAGTGGGCACGCATGGGAGAAGCAGCGCGCGATTGCGCCCGAGGATCTGAAGAAAGATACGATGCTGCTGCTCGGCGCCGGTCACTGCTTCCGCGATCAGGTGTTGCAGGTGTGTCCTGAAATCTCGCGCTTCGCCGGCTCCGGTGGGGCGATGCAGAAAACCTTCGAGGGCAGCTCACTCGAAACGATTCGTCATATGGTGGCGAGCGGCGTCGGCATTACGGTCATGCCTGCAAGCGCGGTACCGGATCCGGTGCCAAAGAAGGGGCTGCTCTCGTACCGACCGTTTTCCAAGCCGATCCCGACGCGACGCGTCGTGCTCGCCTGGCGCAGCAGCTTCACGCGCATGGCTGCCATCCAGGTCGTGCGCGATGCGGTTGCGCGCTGCCGGTTAAACGGCACGCGCAATATCGCGACGAAGGAGAATAAATAAATACGCCTTCCCCTTTGAGGGGATGAAAGGGTCTTTAATAAAGATCGATCGGATCGACGTCGAGCGACCAGCGTACACGCTTGGCGTGTTTCGATTCCGTGAGCCCCACCACCCATTGCTCGAGAAAGGCATGCAACGGCCTGCGATCCGACGCCTGCACCAACAGCTGCGCGCGGAAGCGTCCGGCACGGCGTTCCATCGGTGCCGGGGCCGGCTGCATGATGTCGAGCCGGCTATCGGAATTGAGTTTGCGCGCCGCCACGTGGGCCTCGGACAAAAACGCCATTGCCAATCCCGGGTTCGTCGCCTCGGCACGCAGCAGCACAAGAAACTGGTACGGCGGATAGCGCGTCTCGCGCCGCTCGGTCAACGCGTAATCGGCAAAGCCGTGAAAGTCGTGGCGCGCCAGCGCGGCGAAGAGCGGGTGATCCGGATGCCAGGTCTGTATCAGCACCTCGCCCGGTTTGTCCGCGCGGCCGGCGCGCCCACTCACCTGCATGATCTGCTGAAACAATCGCTCTGGCGAACGGAAGTCGGCGTTGTACAGTCCCTGGTCGGCGTTCAGCACACCCACCAGCGTCACGTTTGGAAAGTCGTGGCCTTTGGACAACATCTGCGTGCCGATAAGCAGGTTCGCTTCACCGGAATGCACGCGCTCAAGCTTCTCTTCGAGCGCGCCCTTGCGCCGCGTACTGTCGCGATCGATGCGCTCGATGCGCGCCTGCGGAAAGTATTGTTCCAGTGCCAACTCAACCCTTTCCGTGCCTTCGCCAAGCGCGTGCAGTTCGCCGCCGTGGC
>OBEQ010892280.1_pt1 | contig 14571 bp, 12 predicted proteins | sample 1670901 | NCBI WGS metagenome assembly OBEQ01 (sample SAMEA104232315, study PRJEB22302) | groundwater metagenome | biome: forest; feature: aquifer; material: groundwater | place: USA | collected 2011-08-07 | depth 5.4 m
ACGAGGAGTGGTACAACCACCTGTGCAGATAAAAAACAGGAGAACCTGAACAAACATGTCTTTGAAAAGAAAAATGTGGGATACGTACAGGTCTCTGGCCGCCAGATTTCCGGTCATCCGGAAAGTCCTGGCACCGATCCGCTGGTATTACCATTACAACATCTTTTCTTACGCGATCCACCGCCTGCTGGGAATATCGTACCGGGAGTGGTACGCCAAAACGCTGAACAGCTTCGCCAACAGCATCGACATCCCGGACCCGGGCGAGGGGCTGGAAGCGCTGGAAAAACAGATGGGAAACCATCAATTGGAGTACCTCAAGAATCAGGGACTCAAACCTCACCACTCGCTTCTCGATTATGGGTGTGGTTATTTGCGGGCCGGCATCCACTTCATCGATTACCTGGAGCCGGGCAACTACACCGGGATCGATATCTCCTCGGGGCGTTTGAACCAAGGAAAACGAATCCTGGCGAAGCTAAGGCTTGAGCAGAAGCGGCCGGAGCTGGTCGCCCTGCCCGATATGAAGCTCGAAAAGCTCACCGGCAAGAAGTTCGACTTCATCTGGTCGCACGGGGTTTTAAGCCACATGCCGGCGGAAGACATTGAACTTCTGATCAAGAGCCTGCCAAACATTCTGGGGGAGAATTCCGTTTTCCTCGGCAACTACACCGAGCTGGCAGAAGGGAAGGTGAAGATGGCCACTCTCCGGCATTTTTTCTTCAACCACTCGGTGTTTGAAAAACTTTGCGCGAAATACGGCCTGCGCTGCGAATTCATGGTCGAATGGGAAAACATCCATCCCCATGAGCTCTCAAAAATCGATAGAATGGTTAAGATCAGCCCGCGCTCAGCCGACTCAACCGTGGAACAGGAAGAAACGGTGCACACCGCACGATGAAAACGCTCAAAAACGTTTATCATAGACTGCGAAACCGTTATCCAGCCCTGAGAATGCTGCGGGTAGACCAGGCCTGGTTCGGGAATATCGTCCCGCTGAAAACGAACCTCGATTATCTGCGTTATCAAAAACAGTGCCGAAAGCAGTACAGCGCTCCTGTTCTGAACGGGTTCTCCTCCAAAGTCAGGGAGGCGACGGATCATTTCAGGAAACAGGGCTACGTCCTCCTGCATCCCGACTACGATCCCTTGCTCCTGAAAACGATTTTGGACCGCTGCGAAGAGATGTCGAAAAACGGGCTCACGAAGGTCGCGGAAGGGGAAGAGTGGTTCATCAACTTCAACGAAAGCATGAAGAACGTCCCGGAGATAGCTCGGCTGATCAATGACGAGGTGACGGCGGTTGTGGAAGCCTGTTTTGAGTCGAACTTCAAGATCTACAGCAGCGAGATTTACCGGATCGTGCCTACGTCGAAGCCGCCAAGCATCTCCGGTCTCTGGCACACGGACAACTATCCGCCGGGCGTGTACAAGATCATGGTCTATCTGACTCCGTGCAATAAGAAGACGGGCGCCTTAGGGCTCCACCCGAGGGCAAGCACGCGGCGGCTTCTGCGCGCCGGGTTCTTTGACCGGTTCAACGCAGGCAGATTTCAGGAACGGCTCAACCAGGACGGTATCCAGATCGAAGGGCCGGCCGGAACAGTCCTCTTCTGGAACTCCAATCTGATCCACCGAGCCAACCCGCCGCTGGATGGCTTTAGGGACGTCGTGGCATTCAAACTGCTTCCTTCGTGGGAACCGTGGGACGAGCATTTCGTCCGGGCAAGGGATCGGGTTAGCTATGAACAAAGGAACCGACAGGTACCGATCGATCCATCGGTCGACTGACACGAATGAAGCAGGTTAGGCAGATTCTCAAACAATCACTCCACAGCGGCGTGTTCTTTATACTGACGTACGCCTCGCGTCTCTTGCTAGCGATCGCGCTGGGAAAAACTCTCGCCGTCCAGGATTACGGCGTTTACAGTCTGATGACGGCGGTTGTCGGAATGGGTCTTTCCCTCTTGCCCCTGGGGGTCACCCAGTACTACGTCCGAGAGGTGCCGGGACTCCCGCCGGAGGAAGCAACGACCGTCTTTAAGAGTGTCGTCGCCATTCAAACCCTGGTTTTTCTCGCCGCGGCTGCTCTTTTCATCACGGTGCCAGCGTTCCATGCCCCGCTGACAAACGCCGCGAGTCATCAGCAGACCGGAATCATTCTGCTACTTCTGGTTCTCCTGCTCATCGGGGAAGGATTGGCGACCGATTTCGGCCGTTTTCTTTTCTTTCGAAAGAAGATCGAACAGGGGAACATCGTCTCGTTCCTCCAAAGCGGTCTCTGGGGATTTGCCCTCTTCCTCGTCTATATCCTGAGACCCTCTTTCGTGTCCCTTCAGTTAGTCCTGTTTCTGTGGGGATGTTCGGTTGTCTCGGCCGTTCTGTACGGAGCATGGCGGTCCAATCTGCGTATCCTGGTCTCCGCTCCCATCCGGCTAGAGTTTTACCGCCGGGCGTTGTTCTTCGGCTTTCCTCTGCTCTTCTCCCAGCTGCTCGCGGTGGGGAATGGGTTTGGCCGGTTTGTTCTGGCTCACCCCCCCTCGGCGCAGGTCGTTGGCATTTACACTTACCACTACAACATCATCCTGATGATCGCGGCGATCGCCGCCCCGCTGGTGGCGAATCCCTTGGAACCTTACGTGATCGAGGCCTACAACACCAATCAGATCGATAAAAGCGGACGTCTATTGGGAGCCTCCTTCCGCTACCGAATATTCTTCGTTATTCCTCTGCTCATCGTTGCCGTCTTCTGGTACCGGCCGCTGATCCAACTGATGGCGAAGAAGGACTATCTCGTTGGACCGGGGCTCCTGTTGGTCTTGAGCCCCATCCCGATTTTGGCCGTTTTTGGAAACACGTTCGAGCGCATCCTCTTTCTCCAGAGGCGTTCGGTCCAGATCGGCCAGAGCTATCTCATCGCCTCCATTCTTCAAATCGGCCTCTATCTTCTGCTCGTCCCGATTCACCCTTATTGGGGCGCCGCAGCAGCAACCAATGCCGGCCTGGGAACCCTGGCTCTACTCCTTTTTATTTTCTCCAGACAAACCGAATTCCAGATCCATTTAAACCTTGGGAGGCTGGGGGCCGTAACCTGCGCCAGTCTGGCTGTCGCTTTCTCGACCGCTCGACTGATGCCGACACATCTCCCGCCAGCCCTCCTTCTGGCTTCAACAACGGTACTGATTGGAGCAAGCTTTTTGCTCTTTTCTATCCTCTTTGGTCTTCTTTCGGAAGGAGAAACACGAATCCTGTGGGACCTGATCCGAAGGAAAAAGATAGAGCTCAAAAGCATGGTTCTAGGGGAGGCAGCGAATGGGCCTCGGTAACCTAGAGAAAAAAGTAGCTCGAGCCGGGGAAGGGATCTCCCGAACAGCCCCCCTGCACCCCATGGCCTATATGGCAGGGAAAACGGTTCGGCTTTTCCTTCCCGTCATCGCGGAGCTTCTCGCTGGACCGTTCCGAGAAACGGCCGAATTCACCTTCGTGATCGGCGACCTGCCGAACTACCTCTGGGCGAAAAAACAGGCTCTTGATCCCAGGATCCGGCTGGTCTACCAGCATCAGGAGATCGATCCCTGGCGCCGCCCCGCTGAACCAGACTGGAATAAGTTGGCTCTCCTCGAGAAAAAATACGGGACACCGACCCTACGCCGCTACATCACCGCCCAGAGGATCATCGACCGCCTCAGCGAACCAAGGAAGGCGGCCTACCTCCAGGCCTACTTGGAGTATTTCGACAAACTTTGGCAGGAAACCCGGCCGGATGTTCTGCTGACCGGAGGCGCAGACTCGCTGCCGTTCCTGGCCATCCAAGAGGTCTTCAAGCGTAACGGTTCCATTCTCTTGGCGGTTATCCCGTCCCGGATCATTGGCAGATTCCATGTGGTGAACAATGAACTCGAGCAGATTCCCCTGCTTCGGGAAACGTTCGAGGAGATCGGATCACGATCCCCCTCGCAAGAGGAGCAGGAGCTGGCCCGAACCTTAAGGGAATCATACACGAGGAAGAGGATCCGACCATCCTACTACGGTCTTGGCCCCCGCATCAAACCGATCCCTTCAACGCTGCGCCTGATCTCAAATCAGATCCGCCGGTACAAATACCAGGACTGGTATTTTGACGCCCCGCTGATGAACTACGTCCGGAACGGGCTGAAGGTTCGTCTGCGTCTTCCGTTTCAACGGCGGGATGTCCAGCGCCTCCAATCGCCGCTTCCGTCTGACGGGAGATTCTTCTACTATCCGCTTCACTTCGAGCCCGAGTTCAGCATCGATATCCTCGGCTCCGCCGTCCGCGACCAACTTCAGATGATCCGACAACTCTCCTCCGCCATGCCGGCCCGGTACCTGTTATACGTGAAGGAGCACCCCAATATGTCGTCGGGTAGCCGTCCTCTCGGTTTCTACCGGGAGTTGGTACGGTTGGGAAACATCCGGCTGCTGGACCAAAAAACGGACGGCTATGACATTATCTCCAGATGCCGCGGGGTAGTTACAATCTCCGGGACCTCCGGTTTCGAGGCGCTCTTTTACGGAAAACCGGTGCTTGTGCTCGGCAGGGCCTTCTACGACGCTTTTGAGGAGGGGGTCCGGCGGGCCGGAGGATATGAAGAGATCGCCTCGGCCCTTCAGAAGATAAAAGACGGCTGGGGGTTCGACCCGGAAGACTTGAACAGGTTCGTGGTGGCCCTCTACCGGCGCAGCTATCCCGGCGCGTATGAATTCACCATCCCGAACATCGAAGAGCCCTCTAACATCCGACTGCTCGCTTCAGGAATCGCCGCCGAATGGGACCTCCGGACGGAGAAGGAAAAAAGCTATGCCGGAGCTTAAGCCCGTCCTGGTCTACAGCCGCTATCACACAACGAGCTCTATTTTCGCCGACACCCTGAAACATTTGCTGACCGAGAAAGCGCCGGAGACCGACAGGTTTCATTTCCATGTTCTCCTGGACGACCGGCGGGATGGCGAAACCCTCCGCCGTCTTCTGCCGGCGGATAAAGTGACGATCCACCACCAGTACGAAGGGATGGATCCCTATCCGAAAAAGGCCGACTGGACGGATGAAACGGTCGACCAGTGGGAAAAACGGTACGGAAATCCGCACCTGCGAAACTACATCGTGATGGAAAGAGCCCTGGAAGAACGGCCCGAGAGGATGAAATGGAACTTCCTCTTCTCCCACATCGACTATTTCGAGCGGCTTTTGCAGCAGATCCAGCCCATTCTCTACATCAGCGGCGCGGCGGACGGCCTCTCCCCCTGGGTCGCCATGACCATCATGAAAGAAAACGGCATCCCGATCTTAAGCTTCAGCCCGGCCCGGTTCGGGCGGCAATCGTTCATTCTCAACAACCCCTTTGAAATCCTCCAGATCAGCGAGGCCTACCGGACGTTCCGCTGGGAAGGGGTCCCGCCGGAGCTCAAGAAACAGGCCGAAGATCTAATTGCCGGATACCAGGATCGGCGCTTGAAACCGCTGGATCATCTGGCGGTGCGGGTCAAGCAGAGGAAACGATCCCCCTTTCCCAATCCCGTCTCCGCAATTCGGCTTCTGAAAGAATCCCTCTTCACCGACTCGGGAAAATTCGATCTTCCAGTCACGGTCGCCGCTGCCAGAGCGCTGGCGGGACGCCGGACCGGCCTTTATAAACGGCTCCTCTCAACAAAAACCGCCCACCGGCTACCGGAAGGGGAAGATTTCTTCTTCCTGCCGCTCCAGTATGAACCGGAAATCTCCCTGGCCACGCAGGGAAGGGGCTGGACCCGCCAACGGGAGCTGATCAAAACCATTGCGCTGAGCATACCGATCGACCGCTGGCTGTATGTCAAAGAACACCCCTCTATGCTGATGGGGATCCGGCCGTGGAATTTTTACCGGGAGATCCTCTCCCTGCCGAAGGTGAGACTGCTTTCCCAGTCGATCGACAGCTACGAGATCGTTCCCCTGGCGGAAACGGTCCTGACCATCACCGGAACCGCCGGATGGGAAGCTCTGATGCACCGCAAGCCGGTTTTTCTCTTCGGCCACGCCTTTTATGAGGAATTTGATGAGGGCGTGACACGAGTGAATAATTTGGATGATCTTCCCCGACTCCTGCGGGACGTCAGGAACAAAAGGATCGATGACCAAGCCCTTACGGCTTACGTCGGGGCTGTTTTGACAAAAACCAGACCGGGCCTATTTATCGAACCCCGGTTTTATCCGGAGCAACGCGCCGAGATTCTTGGAAATCGGAATTTGAAGGACATTGGTCAAATCATTCTGGAATATTTGGAAGGGGTTTCGTGATGTTATCTTGGCAGTCAGTTTGATAAAATGAAGGTTTAAAGAAGGGGATTTTTCCAATGCCCGGAACGGTAAAAACAAAAGAAACCATCCCTGTCTGTGAGCCGCTGCTGGACGGAAACGAGCTGGCTTACGTACAGGACTGTCTGAAAACCAACTGGATTTCCTCATCGGGAAAATACATCCCGGCATTCGAGGAAGCCTTCAGCCGTTATTGCGGCGCCCGATACGGGGTCGCCTGCAGCAGCGGAACCACCGCGATCCACCTCGCGCTAGCCTCGCTCGGGATCGGTCCGGGAGACGAGGTGATCGTGCCCTCGTTCAACTTGATCGCCGGAGCCGTTGCGGTGATTCTAACCGGCGCCCGGGTCGTGCTGGCCGACGCAGACCCAGTCACTTGGTGCGTGGATCCGGCCCGCATCGAGGAAAAAGTAACGCCCCGGACCAAGGCGATCCTGGCCGTCCACATCTACGGCCATCCGTGCGACATGGACCCGATCCTGGAGACCGCGCGCCGGCACCGCCTCCAGGTGATCGAGGACGGGGCCGAAGCGCATGGGGCCGAATACAAGGGCCGCCGGGTCGGCGCGATCGGGAACATTTCTTGCTTCAGCTTTTACGGAAACAAAATCGTCACGACCGGCGAGGGAGGCATGGTCGTCACGGACGATCGAGCCGCGGCAGACCGGGCCCGGCTTCTGCGGAATCAGGCATTCGAAGAGCCCCGCTTTGTCCACCGTTTCATCGGCTTTAACTACCGGCTCACCAACATTCAGGCGGCGCTCGGCCTGGCCCAATGCGAAAAAATCGACGAGCGGCTCGAGCAGAAACGCCGGATCGCCCGCTGGTATACCGAGCGATTGAAACCGGAATCGGGGCTGACGCTGCCGACCGAGGCGCCGTGGGCGAAAAACGTCTACTGGATGTACGGCATTCTGCTGCGGGATTCGTTCGGCTGTTCACGGGACCGGGCAATGGAGTTGCTCAAACAGCAGGGGATCGAGACCCGCGCCTTTTTCTATCCGTTAAATCGCCAGCCGGTATTTCTCAACGGCAATGATCCCCGCTTCCCGTCCGCGGAAGAATCCCATCCGGTTTCCGAACGGCTGGGCAGGGAAGGGCTCTATCTGCCTTCCGGGGCCGGGCTCACTGAAAACCAGGTGGAGGAAGTAGTGGCCGCGCTGCTGCAGTGCCGCGGGGCGGAGAAGTGAATCCTTCAACGCAGACCACACCGTCCGGAACCGCCGCGACGATCTCCTCGCGGGGACTCGTATCAATCATTCTGGCCACCTATAACGAACGGGACAACATCATCCAAACCGTTGAGAACATTTTGCGGCACGTGTCTGCTCCGGTAGAGATCATCGTCGTGGACGATGATTCACCGGACCAGACCTGGAAGCGGGTCGCCGGAATGAACCGCCCGGAAGTCAAACTGGTCCGGCGCGTGGCAACCCGGGGGCTTGCCTCCGCGTTCATGCGCGGCATCATCGAATCCCGCGGAGAGATCGTCGGATGGATGGACGCGGACATGTGCATGCCGCCGAGTCTGCTGCCGCAAATGATCGAGCGGCTGAGAACGCACGACGTGGCGATCGGGTCCCGCTATGCGGCCGGAGGGTCCGACCAGCGGGCCTGGCTGCGGCGAGTGAGCAGCCGCTGGATCAACCGGTTTGCCGGATGGGTGCTTGGATACGGGATCCGCGATTACGACAGCGGATTCGTCGCGGTGCGGCGCTCGGTGTTCGACAAGGTTTCGATTATTCCCACCGGTTACGGCGCCTATTTCATCGAGTTCGTCTACACCTGCTGCCGGAAGGGGCTGCGGGTTTGCGAGGTGCCGTATGCGTTCCGGGACCGAACCGTAGGGTCATCCAAATCCTTCTCTTCACTCTGGCGGTTCGCCTGTCTTGGATCGGATTACGTGCTGAGGATTCTGGCGGCCCGGTTCCGGAAAATTGACTAGCGAGTTCGGGCGATGGAGACAGCAGAATACCAGACCCTTTTCGAGACCGAAACCTCCCACTGGTGGTTCCAGGCACTGCAGCAAGTGTTACTGGACACCTGCCGACGGGTCGGGATCGGCCCCGGCTCCCTGATTTTAGATGCCGGATGCGGAACCGGAAAAAACATCGAGCTGCTCAGCCGGCAGGTAAGCCCTCGGACATTCGGCTTTGACATTTCCCCGGTCGCGGCCTCCTTCTGGGGACGCCGGGGAATCCGCCAATGCTGCGTCAGCTCCGTCAACGCGATCCCTTTTCAGAAGGAATCGTTCGACGCGGCCATCAGCGTAGATCTGCTCGAATGCGACGGCGTCGATGAACGAAAAGCGCTGCAGGAGCTCTGGCGGGTGCTGCGAAAAGGCGGCTTCCTGATCCTCGTAGTGCCCGCCTACCGCTGGCTGATGAGCCCTGAGCACCACCGGGCGGTCCGGGCTTCCCGCCGGTACACGCGAGAACGGTTGCGCCGTCTGCTGCAGCCATTGGACGGAAACCGCGTGAGGATGACGCATTTGTATCTCACGCTGTTTCCGCCGATCGCGCTCTATCGAAGCTGGAAACGGCTGACCGGAAACGGGAACGGGCACCCCCGCTCTGAATTGAGGAAGCTGCCCCGCGGAATCAACGCGTTTCTGTTCCGCGCGGTCGATTGGGAACGCCGACTGCATCCCTACGTGAACTTCCCGTTCGGGTCGTCGATCTTGGCCGTCGTCGAAAAGCAGGCGACCGATGAATAAAACCGGCCCTTCTTGGCAGTTTCTGGGAGGCCCCGGATCCTGGCCCTATCGAATTTTCGATTCCGAGCGCCGGCGCCTGAACCGACGCCTGGCTGGATACCTATCGGCCAATGGGATCCAGGGCGAAAAGGTCCGCGTGCTCGAAGGGGGCTCCGGCCCCGGCTACGCCTCTTCGCTGTTGGCGAGCGATCGGAAGGTCCGGCTCAGCGTCGCGGTCGACAAGGATGTGGAGGCGCTCAAGGAGGCGCGGCGGCGGGACCCGAACCTCCCGCTGGTCGCAGCGGACCTGTATCATCTTCCGTTCCGCGCGGGCGTATTCGATTTGGTCTGGAACAGCAGCACGCTCGAGCATCTGGACTCACCGGAAACAGCGCTCGGCGAAATGAAGCGGGTCACCCGGGAACAGGGACAGCTATTTGTCGGAGTACCCTACCGGTTCGGACCTCTGGGCTTCCAGCCCTGGATTCGGAAAACCCGTGTCGGGGTCTGGATCGGGCCGGTCTTTGACCGATCCCGTCTATCCCGCATGATGGCCGAACAGCGGCTACGGCCCGAGGCGATGTTGACCTATTTCTTCAAATGTTTCGTGGGCGTCCTGGCCCGCAAATCCGGAGAGGCATTGTGAAAACAGCCGGTATCCTTTTTCTGGCGGCGCTGATCGCCGCACTGGCGGTGGCGACCGCAACCGGGCAGATGCATTCGCCGCAGCGCTGGGAATATTCAACGATCGCCCAGAACATCCTGCAAGGGCGGGGAGCCGTTTACGACTATTTCGGAACCGAATATCATTTCTACGGCCCCGCGCTCTATCCGTTTCTTCTGGCCGCCGTTCTAAAGATCAGCGGTCAACGAGAAGCGGCCGTGCTGATCCTGCAGGCGGTAATCTACGCACTGACCTGCGCACTGATCTACCAGATTGCGCAGCCGCTGTTTGGGCAGCCGGCGGCAGTGTTGGCGTTTCTGCTGGCACTGTTCCATCCGGGCAACCTGATTTACGCGGGAAAGCTCCACCCGCAAACGCTCGATGTCTTCTTCATTGTGTTGTCGTTTCTGCTGCTGATGCGCCTCGGAACAATGCTGAGCCCGGCCAAAGCCTTCGGGGCCGGCTGCGTGGCCGGTCTGGCCGCACTCTGCCGGGGAACCATCGCGCCGCTGTTCCTGCTCTGGACCCTCTGGTTTCTCTGGAAAGAACGAAACCGGCCCGCCCGCGCCTGGGGCGTCGCGACCGGGCTGGCACTCGGAATGGCGCTCATCTTCTCTCCGATCATACTGCACGGCTACCGGCTGTACGGAACCCTGATTCCGCTGCGGACGGACACCGGCATGAATCTATGGTACGGCAATCACCCGGGCGCCTCCGGCACCTCCTACACATTGGGAAGCCATCCCGTACCAGTGACCTCAGAGCTTCCGGCAGGACTGCTGGCCAAACTGGGCAACGCGAACGAAGTGGGGCAAAACTGGCTGCTCACGGAGGCCTCGATGCAATTTATCCGAGAGAACCCGGCCGAAGCGGCTCGGCTTTTCATTCGAAAAACCTTCTATTTCTGGTGGTTTTCGCCGCACACCGGCCTGCTTTACCCACAGCGCTGGCTGAACGCCTACAAGGTTTACTACACGCTGGTCCTTTTTCTAGCGGTTTGGGGTCTTGTGGAAGCGTTCCGCTCGGCGCGGCCGGGCTCACGAAAAGCGGCGATCCTGTTCCTGCTGATCGCAGGATCCGTTTCGGTTTCCCAGTCCCTGTTCTACGTGGAGGGACGACACCGGTGGCAGATTGAGCCGCTGTTGCTGCTGTTCACCGCGGTGGGGGCGGCGCGTTTGCTGCAACTGCTCAATCCCGGCCCGACGCTGCTGCTGGAGGCCGCCGAATGAGCCAGCCCCTGGTTTCAATCTGCGTGCCGACCTGCAACCGGGCCCATTTTCTGCAACGCAGTCTGGAAAGCATCCTGGCACAGCAACACCGGGATTTCGAACTGCTGATCGGTGACAACGCCTCCACCGATGAGACCGAGCCACTCTGTCGCCGGCTGGCCGGCTCCGACTCCCGGATCCGATACATCCGGCATCCGCAGAACATCGGGATCTACCCAAACCACAACGTGCTGGCCAACCAGGCCCAGGGGGAATATCTTTGTTTCTTTCACGATGACGACGAGTACGAGCCGACGATCCTGAGCCAGGAAGCTGCGTTTCTCTCCAAGCATCCGGAGGCCGGAATCGTTTGCCCGGACTGGACGCTGATCAACGAGCATAATGCGCCGCTGGGATTCCGCGATCATCCGGTGCCGGCGCTTCGTCCCGGACTGGACTACATCGACAAAACGATCCGTTCGGGGCAGTCGGCGGTCGGCCTCTCGGGAGCAATGGTCCGCCGCACCTCACTGGGACAGTCCCGTTTCGACGAGACGGGCCCGATCGGATTCGGCGATTTCGTGCTCTGGTTCGAAGTGGCGGAGCACTCGATGGTCGGCCACATCCCGCAGCAGCTCTACGCCTACCGGCTGCATACCGAATCGCTGAGCCGAAAGTCGATCCTTTCCGTGACGCGCGATTACCGACAGGCGATGGGAAAATATATCAACGACCACCTGCAGCGGTGGCCCGCGCACGCGGCACCGGTCAAGCAGTGGCGGCGCGCCATTGATAAATACCTGTTCTGGATCCTCGCCTACGAGATCATGCTCCACTGCGGGCAGCGGACGGAACAAGACAGTGCAAAACGATACCGGACGGTCTTTGAACTGATGGACTACCGGCTCACGAACCAGGAATTCGAGCAGGTGGTCGCCGAGTTCAAGTTATTCCACGGAGGGCCGCTGGAGCGGTTCATGCAACAAGGGGTCCAGTTCCTCCTGCATCGGCATTGGACGCGTCCGCTCGGAAAGCTGGCCCCCTACGCGCCGGCGTTCCGGGGACTGCTGGGGTTGCATTGATGAACACGCGGACCGCCGAACATCGAGAAAAGACAGCCGGGCAGCCATTCCCTGATTTTACAACGCAAGGATCGGTTGGCGACGTCGTCTGCATCTCCTCGATCGACTGGGATTTCATCTGGCAGGGACATCAGGAGATCATGTCGACGCTAGCTGCACAGGGAAACCGGGTGTTGTTCATCGAGAATACCGGCATCCGGGCCGTAAATTGGTCCGATATGCCGCGTCTGAGGCACCGCCTGCGCAATTGGTGGAACAGCGTCCGCGGATTCCGGCAGGTACGGCCAAACCTGTACCTCTACTCGCCGCTGGCGCTGCCGTTCCCATACTCCCGGCTCGCACAATGGGTGAACCGTCTGCTGATGAACCGGGATCTGCGTCAATGGATGCGGATCATGAACTTCACGAGCCCGATCACCTGGACCTTCCTGCCGACGCCGCTGGCGATGGACATCGTTCGCACGCTGAACCCGAAACTGCTGATCTATTACTGCATCGACAACTTCTCGGTCAGCTCGCAAGCAGCCCGAAAAATCCTGCGCGCCGAACGGCGGATGCTCGGCCAAGCGGACCTGGTCTTCGTCACCTCGCAGCAGCTGTTCCGGTACACCTCCGAGATCAACCCGAACGTCCACTGGTTTCCATTCGGCGTCAACATCGAACAGTTCGAGAAGATCCGGAACGAATCAATGCGGCCGTTGCCGGAGGAATTCAATCAGATCCCGTCACCGAGGGTCGGCTATGTGGGAGGGATCCACCGGTGGATTGATCTGGATCTACTCAAGCAGCTCGCGCTACGGCGCCCTGATCTACAAATCGTGCTGGTCGGGCCGGTCCAGACGGACGCCGGCCCGCTGAAAGGCATCCCGAACATTCACTGGCTCGGCGCCAAGGCGCACGACCAGATACCGGATTACATCCGGGCGTTTGACGTCGGACTGATCCCGTACCGGCTCACCGAGTACACCGACAACGTCTATCCGACCAAGATGAATGAATACCTCGCGATGGGCAAACCGGTCGTCTCCACGCCGCTGAGGGAAATCCGCTTTTTCAATGAGCGGCAAGGGGATCTGGTGGCGCTCGGCACAAACGCCGAGGAGTTCAGCCGGCAGATCGACAAGGCGCTGTCGCCCCGCTCGGACGATCCGCAGCGCCGCATTGCGGTGGCCCGCGAAAACAGCTGGCAGGTGAGAATCGAACGGATGAACGATCTGATCCAGGCAAAGATCATCGAACGGACTGCCTCGAATGAACGGGGCTGGCAAAAAATCTTCCGGGACATCGTCCGCAGGGCCCGGCGGCGGATGACCGCGGCGCTCGCGGCCGCCGGGATCTGCTTTTCGCTGCTTTACTATTCGCCGCTGCCCTGGTGGCTGGCGGCGCCGCTGAAACGGGCCGACGCGCCCCGATCAGCGGACGCGATCGTGGTGTTCGCCGGTGGGGTGGGTGAGTCCGGCCAGGCGGAACAGGGCTACGAGGAGCGGGTCCAGCGGGCGGTTGAGCTGTTCCGGGCCGGCTACGCTGCTCGGATGATCTTCTCCTCCGGTTACACCCACTTTTTCCGGGAACCGGAAGTGATGAAAGCACTCGCGGTCGCACTGGGTGTCCCGGAGCAGGCGATCCTGCTCGAAACGCAGGCCACCAGCACGGTCCAGAACGTCAGCGGCACCGTGAAGTTGCTGAATCAGCACCGGTGGAAATCAATCCTGCTGGTCAGCTCTCCTTATCACATGCGGCGCGCCTCGATGGTGTTCACGAAACAGGCACCTCAAATCCAGGTCATCTGCACGCCGGTGGAACGATCTCTTTTCTACTCGCACCGAAGGCCGGGTGCCTCGCTCGGACAGATGCGCGGAATTCTTCACGAAATTCTGGCCATTGTCTACTACCGAATGAAAAGTTGGGCCTGAAGATGCCCTATTGGAACGATAAGAAAGTCCTCGTGACCGGCGGATACGGATTTCTCGGATCCCACCTGCTTCAAAAGCTGCAGGCGACTGGCTGCTATCAGATCTTCGCGCCGCGCCGCGCCGAGTACGACTTGAGGGAACAGCAGGCAGTGGCCCGCATGGTCGAGCAGATTCGCCCGGATATCGTGATCCATCTGGCCGCGGTAGTCGGTGGCATCGGCGCCAACAAAAAATCGCCGGGAACCTTTTTTTACGACAATGCGATCATGGGCATTCAGCTAATGGAATCGGCGCGCCGCCTCGGCGTCAAAAAGTTCGTAACGCTGGGCACCACCTGTTCCTATCCAAAGAATACGCCGGTGCCGTTCAAGGAGGAAGACCTCTGGAACGGCTATCCGGAGGAAACGAATGCGCCTTACGGGCTCGCGAAGAAAATGCTGCTGGTGCAGGCACAAGCGTACCGGCAGCAATTTGATTTCAACGCGATTGCGTTGTTTCCATCGAATCTGTACGGACCCGGGGACAATTTCGACCTGGAGAACTCGCACGTGATCCCGGCCCAAATCCGGAAATTTACAGAAGCCGCCCACGCCCAAAAACCGGAGGTGACGCTGTGGGGAACCGGAACGCCGACGCGGGAATTCCTGTACGTGCAGGACGCCACCGAGGGAATCCTGCTAGCCACCGAGCGCTACAATG
>OBEQ012275449.1_pt1 | contig 14571 bp, 14 predicted proteins | sample 1670901 | NCBI WGS metagenome assembly OBEQ01 (sample SAMEA104232315, study PRJEB22302) | groundwater metagenome | biome: forest; feature: aquifer; material: groundwater | place: USA | collected 2011-08-07 | depth 5.4 m
CCCGCCCGGCGGCGTCGGCAAGCGGTACTGCGTGGGCATGCGTGACCTCCCTGGAGTGATGCACTAATTATTACGCATCTTCGCAGGGACGTCCCGAAAAATCGACAGCCTATACACTCATGTCAGGAGCCCTGAAATTAGACCCGACCGAGACCAACATCTGGGGACACTCGGCATGGCGTGGAACTCTCCCCAACCTGCACCTTCGAACGCTCGAGGGCAAGGCCTATGGAGCGCAGCCCTACGACTGGCGCATTAATGGTAAAGGCAAGAATGCAGTCTCCTCCCTGGAGACGGTCTACCGAGGCTCTGCCCGACTGGAGGCCCTCGACGCGCGGTCTCTTCAATGGATACCGGACGCCTCTGTCGAGCTGGTCATCACTGATCCGCCTTACGCTGGGAACCTGAACTACGCAGAGCTCGCGGATTTCTTTTATGTGTGGCTTCGACTCATTCTCGGGCGCAAGTACGCAGCGTTTGCTCCAGAGATGACCCCGAAAGCCGAGGAGATCATCGAGAATTCCGTACGCGAAAAGACCATCGCCGACTTCGGCACCGACCTCACGTCCGCACTCTCCGAGTGCGCCAGAAAGGCAGCAGCGGACGCTCTCCTTGTCTTCACCTTTCACCACGCAGAGGGTCGCGCTTGGGAGGCTGTGCTCAAGTCCGTTTGCGATGGGGGCTTCGAGCTCGTCGCCGCGTATCCTGTGCACGGAGAGAAAGAGTCCTCGCTCCATCTTCAAGACAAGGGCGCGATCGCCTACGACTTGGTCCACGTGTGTCGCAAGAGGCCATCAAGCGGGCTCGCTGAGCGACGAGTGTGGGCGGGTCTCCGCCAGGAGGTCCGCCGGCGCGCCAGGGAGGAGATCCGCGCGATCGAGGCCGAGCGCTACGGCCGGGGCCTCAGCCCCGCCGACGTCAACATCATCCTCATCGGCAAGTGCCTGGAGCTGTACAGCCGGCACTACGGGGCGGTCGTGGACCACGAGGGGCGACCCTTTGAGCTGGGCGAGGCGCTCAAGGAGATCCGGAGCCTCGTTGACCAGCTCGTCAGCAAGGACCAGCCGCTTCCCTCGGAGCTCGAGGACATCGACGCCGAGAGCCGCATCTATCTCCTGGCGCTGTGTGACCGCAAGGAGATCAAGTCCGACGACCTCCACAAGGCCACGCGCGGGGTCCTCGAGCCGAAGGACCTCATCGAAGCCGGCCTCATCATCAAGGGGCGCGCCGGTCGCGGGCGGACCTACGAGGTCAAGCAGCCCGCCGAGCGGTTCCAGGACCTGAACGAGAAGTTCCGCTTGCGATCGGTCCCCCAGGGCCAGCTGTTCGAAGGCGGCGAATCCAAGGCCCCAGCTCGAACGCGGTTCGTGGACTATGTCCACCTGTTGATGGCGCTTGCCGAGGGCGGGGAGTCCCTCGCGCCCTGGCTGGAGCGGTTCCGGGGCGAGACGCCGCGCCTCCGTGTCGCATGCGACTATCTCTCCGCTCGCAACAAGGCGTTCGCGCCAGCTCTGAAGAAGGTCCGCGATCTCCTCGACGTCGGCCCGCTGTTCCGGTGAGGCGCCATGCCTGGATACCACCTGATACAGGCGGCGGCCCTCGACACTGACGGGATCGCGCCTTACGCGGAGGAGATTGGGTTCCTCGACTTTCTGCGTGAGGTCGCCGCTGAGTCGTTCCCACTGCCGAGGTACGCCGAGGTCCGCGTGGTCGGGCTGGAGGAGGTGCTGTTCGCCGCCCGGCCGGAGGAACCTGCGCTCGCTCTGGAGATTCACCGGCGCCTGCGGCAAGCGGCACCCGAGCTGGAACGGCAGCTCGTCTCGGTCCAGGTCGTCTTCCGCGGCCAGCTCGTGCGGGGCGAATCCCTTTGGTCCGAGTTCCGCGGGCAGCGCCTGCCGATCGGCCACATCTTCGGCGCTCCCACGGCGCAGACCGACAGCCGGGGCAACCGGTCCTATCGGGTGAACTTCAACCTGACCCCGTCCTGAGCCGATGAGCGACCGCATCCGGGTCAGTCAGCACGTGAGGGTTTATGGTCGGGATGACCTCGGCGTGGGCGAGGTCCTCCGCGTCAGGGAGACGGGCGGGGTGTACCAGGCCGACGTGGCCTTCGAGAGCCCCGACGGAAGGCGCCTGGAGACCTTCCCGGTGGACCGCTTGGCGCCCGCGCCCGATCTCTGGGAGCGCCTGGCCACGGGAGACGTCGATCCGACACAGGACTTCCTCCTCAACCAACTGGCGCTCCAGCTTCCTCTCGCGAACACCGGAGGCGAGCTGTCGGGCAGCCGGACTGCGCTCCTGCCCCACCAGATCCTCCTGACCCACGATGTCGTGGCCGCGACCCGGCGGCGGCTCCTCATCGCGGACGAAGTTGGGCTCGGCAAGACCGTCGAGACGGGCATGATCATCCGTGAGCTGGTCGCGCGCGGCGAGGTGAGGCGGATCCTCGTCGTGTGCCCCGCCGGGCTGGTCAAGAACTGGCAGCGCGAGCTACAGGATTGCTTCCGCCTTCGCTTCGAGGTACTCGGCGTGGACTTCACCGACGCGAACCCGGCCGCGTGGGACCACCACCACTGGGTCATCGCGTCCATCGACACGCTCAAGCGCCGGCCCCGGCTGGAGCGCGTGCTGGCGGCGCCGCGCTGGGATCTCGTCGTGTTCGATGAGGCCCACCACCTGAGCCGGGGCCGGTACGGCGGGAAGGTCCAGACGACCCAGAACTATCGCCTGGCGGAAGAGCTGCGCCATCACGCCCGGGACCTCCTGTTCCTGTCCGCCACCCCGCACCAGGGCGACCCCTATCAGTTCTGGTCGCTCATCCAGCTCCTCGACGACAGCCTCTTCGAATCTCCCGACGCGCTCCTCGACCACCGGGGGCTCCTGAGCCGGGTGATGGTCCGCCGGACCAAGCGGGAGGTCACCGACCCGGAAGGACGTCCCATCTTCAGACGGCGCCAGGTCCACACGCAGAGCTTTCCGCTCGCGGTCAGGGAGCGCTCGTTCTACGACCGTCTGAGCGACTATCTCCGCGAGGGCTACGACCGGGCCGGGCTCGGGCAGGCCAAGACCACGAGCCGCCAGCGCGCCGTGGGCTTCGTGATGGCGACCTTCCAGAAGATCATGGCCTCGAGCCCGCGAGCAATCCGTCAGGCGCTCCGGCGCCGGCTCCTCGTTCTCCTGGCGCGTGAGCAGATGGCGATCGAGGCCCGCGCCGGCCGCGCGCCCTCGCCGGAGCTGGCCCGGCGGATCCTCGCGCTCCAGGAGGAGATGCGCGAGCTGGCCGTCGCGATCCACGGCATTGCGCCGTCCCTCTCGCAGCGCGCCGAGGCCGACGCCGTCGTGGCGCAGGTCAAGCAGCGGCTGGCGCGCAAGGCCGAGGAGGAGAACACCCCCTGGGCCCTCGACGGCGACGAGGAGGGGGACGAGGGAGTCTACGCGGAGTCGGCCATCCCCGACGAGGCCGACAAGGTGCGTGACTTGATCGGGCTCGTCCCCGAGGGCACGGACCGGAAGTTCGACACGCTCTTGCGCGCCCTGGAGCAGATCCGCCGGCCGAACCCGGTCGAGCGCTTCGTCATCTTCACCCAGTACCGCGAGACGCTGGAGTTCCTTCGCGAGGAGCTGGGGAAGATCTACGGCGCATCGCGGATCGCCACGATCAAGGGCGGCCCGCTGGAGGACAAGATCGCCGCGATCGAAGCCTTCTGGGAGGAGAACGGCGCCCGGTTCCTCATCTGCACGTCGGCCGGCGGAGAAGGTATCAATCTCCAGATCGGCCGCATCCTCTTCAACTATGACCTGCCCTGGAACCCGATGGCAGTGGAGCAGCGGATCGGGCGCATCCATCGCTACGGGCAGCAGGACACCGTCCAGGTCTACACCCTGGTCGCCGAGGACACGGTCGAGGAGCGAATCTACCGCCTGCTCGAAGAGAAGCTCCTCGAGATCGCCCGGACCATCGGGAAGCTCGACTCGGTCACGGGCGAGGTCGTCGAGGACTTCCGGTCGGAGATCCTCGGCTTCCTCGGCACCGCGCCGAACTACCAGGATCTCTACAAGAAGGCGCTCGTGGACCGCGACTACAAGCGGACAGAGCGCGAGATAGTGGAGGCGATCGAGCGGGCGCGGAAGGCGAGCGAGGCGCTCCGCGCCCTCACCCAGGACCTGGACGCGTTCAACCTGGAGCACTACCGGGCGCTACGCGGGCACTTCACCATGGAGCACCTGCGGCTCTTCGTCGAGCAGGCGATCCTGCGCCTGGGCGGGGCCTTCGTTCCCGGGGGCGCCCTCGTGCAGATCGAGGCGCCGGAGGTCCTGATGGACTATCCCGGCGTGGTGCGGAGTTACCACGACGTGACCTTCGACCGCGATCTTGCCATGCGCCGCCGCAACGTCCATCTCCTGGGCCTCGGACACCCGCTCGTGGACGCCCTGCTCCGCCACTTCCAGCGGCCGCAGCAGGCGGGTGACGTGGCCACGCTGAGCGATCCCGCGGCCGCTGGGCAGCAGATCTCGGCCCGCGTCATCGTTCACCTGGAGGTGGACAACGGGCGGCGGCGTTCCCAGTACGTGAGTCTCCTGGTCAGCAACGATGGCTCCTGGGTCGAGGCCCCGCCGACCGTCGATGCGGAGCGCCTGACCTTTCCAGCCGCGGAAGAATCTGGAGAGACTGCCTCGCTGGACACTTCTTCACTCAGAAGAGCCACGGAGGCCGCTGTGAACGCTGTCAGCGCTCGGCTTCGTGCCCAGGCTGAGGGCGTCGTCAGCCTCCGCCACACGCTCGTGGCGCTCGCGCGCCACTGACCAGGCCTTGGTGACGGAGCCGCGGCGCTGACTCTCGCCCGAGCTGAGCTCGCGCAGCACCAGGCCGAGGTAGGCCGCGCGCTGGTGCCGCGCCGTGAAGGTGCCTCTCTACGCGCGCGCCGGAGTCCCGGAGGTCTGGCTCGTGGATCTGGTGGTTGAAGCCGTCGAGGCCCTCCACGACCCGGCCGGCGATCGGTACCGGATCGCGCGCGTGGCCCGCCGAGGCGAGCACCTCACCGTCGGCGCCCTTCCCGACGTCACGCTCGCCGTCGCCGACATCTTCGGCTGACCGCTTGCGCCTCTCGCCGCGGGGCCGCGCCTTCGAGGCGTGTGCCGCTACTCCCGGTACTGCGTGATGTCGACGACGCGATCGTCCTTGAAGTAGTAGCTCCAGCCGAGCGGGTACATCCAGGCCTCCGTGGCCCGGTCCCTGATCTGCAGCCAGTACTTCCGCGCGAGCTTCTCGACCTGGGCGGCGTCGGTGGTGGCGCCGTCCGGCGGGCCGAAGAGGATCTGGACCTGCTCCTTGGTCATGCCGACCGAGGCCTGGCGGAGGAAGCGGAACTTGGTCACGTCGAAGGAGTTGGCCGCCTCGGGGTGCGCGCGGAGGTAGGCGGAGATGCGCTGGTCGATGTCATCCTTCCAGGTCTGGCGCTCCTCGAAGCTCGGCTCGCGGCCGTTCTGCAGAACCACCCGGTAGATGAACATCGCCTCGGCGGTGAGGCCCTCGGTGGTCCGCTGCTCGACCGGCTTCTTGAACAGGCCGGCGCAGCCGGCGAGCGCGATGGCGAGGAGCAGGGCGGCGGCGGCGCGGGGTACGCTCACCGCGCCAGAGTATCGCTAGATCAGCGCCGACTCCAAGACAATCCCGCGGTCGATGACGCGCGCGGCGTGCATGAGCAACACGGCCGTGACGGGCGGCACCTCGGGCGCTTCGCCGAGCTGGCGGAGGAGGTCGATCAGCCGGCGCATCGCCCGGATGAGGTCGCCCTCGTGGCCGCCGAACTCCTCGACGAGCCGGCTCCAGTCGTCGTCGCCCGAGGCCCAGCGGTAGACGGCGGGCATGAACCCGGCGTGCACGGCGACCGGCATGCGCAGGTGCCGGGCGCGCTGCGCCTCGTGCACGGCGGTGGCGATGTCCTCGAGGCGATGGAGCTGCTTGCGCAGGCGCGGCCGCTTCTTCAGGAAGACCCGCACGGTGGCCGGATCGCCCGAGCGCGCCTCCTCGACCAGCGCCGAGCACACGGCGGCCGCCTCGGCGAGCGTGAGGTCCTCGAGCACGCCGCGCTCGACGATCTCGGCCACCAGCAACTCGTTGTCGTGGCGGAGGCCGGCGATGAGGCGCCCCGCGCGCTCGAGCGCGCCCCCGCGGACGGCGCCGAACTGTTCCAGCACCTCGACCACTCGCAGGAACTCCTGCCAGTAAGCGCTGCGGTAGGCCTCGAGCGCCCCGCGCTTCTGGGCGAGGCGCTCGGTCAGCCCCTCGCTCTCCTTCCACTGCTGGTCGCAGCGGGTCGTCGCGCCCCATGGGCAGCGATGGCACTCCACCGCTGCCAGCTCGGCCTCCGGCCCCCGGCTGCGCTCGCGCTCGAGCAGATCCTCGACGGAAAGCCGCGAGAGCTGGTCGGCGAGCACCCGCGCGCCCCGGCCGTCCTGCCCGAAGTCGCGGGGGACGTGCAGCGGCGGGGTCGCCCAGAAGACCTTCTTGACGAGCCCGGACTTTATCCGAATGACGGCGCCGTGCGGCAGCAGCGCCTCGATGAGGACGCGATGCCCCCGGATCGCGTGGAGGCGCACGATGGCCGCGAGGCCGCCGCCCCCGCGGCGGCGCACGAGGACGAGCCGCCCCGGCTCCGCCTCGAAGACGCTCCGCTCGCCGCGCCGGCCGCCCCGCCCGAGCGCCTGCCGGCGCGCCTCCACCTCGTGCCGGAGGCGGCGGTAGCGCCCGATGCGCGCGAAGTCGCCGCACGGGGCCGCGTACTCCTTCGCCTCCGCCAGCGCCGCCTCGAGCCGCTGGACCTCGGCGTCGAGGCCGCGGATGCGCTTCAGGTTCTGGTACTGGCCGAACGAGGACTCGACGCGCCGGCGCAGCACCTCGGGCTCGAGCCCCGTGGCGAGGAGCTGGGCCACCGAGCTGTAGCCGAGCTTGAACTGGCTCTCGATGGGCTCGGGATCGGCGTCGATCGTGCGCACGATGTCCGCGAGCCCGTCGCGCGCGTCGAGCGCGATCACGCACTGGCCCTCGGGGTCGATGCCCCGCCGGCCGGCCCGCCCCGCCATCTGCGTCAGCTCGTTGTGCGTGAGGCCGCGGAAGCCGCGATCGGTGCGTTTGGTCAGCCCCTGGAGCACCACGCTCCGGGCGGGCATGTGGATCCCGAGGCTCATCGTCTCCGTCGCGAACACCACCTTGCAGAGGCCGCGCTCGAAGAGCTGCTCGATCAGCCGCTTGACGCTCGGCAGGATGCCCGCGTGGTGCAGCCCGACGCCGAGGCGGAGCCCCGCGAAGATGCTCTGGTTGAGCGCCGACTCGGCGATCGTGGGGCTCTCGGTGACGGCGGCGTTGATGGCGTGGTCGACCTCGTATTGCTGCTCGGACTTGAGCAGGCTCCGGCCCTCGGCGAGGTAGGCGTCGAGGGCGCGCTCGCACCCGAGGCGGCTGAAGATGAAGTAGATCGCGGGCAGCCAGCCGCGGGCCTCCAGCGCCTCGATCATCACGCCGGGGTCGGCCACCCGCCGCGTGTACCAGCGGCCGCGGTCGTCGAAGCGGTCGCCGCGGCCGGGCTCGGCGCCGATCACCCGCGCGCGCCCGTCCCGCACGGCCTCGATCGGATGGATCTCTCCGGCGAGGTCGGCGACGGCGTAGGACAGCGGCACCGGGCGCTCGGGGTGGTGGATCGGCACGATCGGCCGGTGGACGAGGCTGATCCAGTCGGCGATCTCCTTGACGTTGGCCACGGTGGCCGAGAGCGCGACCAGCGCCACGTCCGCGGGCGCGTTGACGATGATCTCTTCCCACACGGTGCCGCGGCCCTCGTCCCCCATGTAATGGCACTCGTCGAGGACGACCCAGCCCAGCCCCGGGAGCCCGCCGCCGTAGAACATGTTGCGGAGGATCTCGGTCGTCATCACGAGGATCGACGCCCGGGGATTGACCTTGACGTCGCCGGTCAGGATGCCGACCTCGTCGGCGCCGAAGGCCCGGCAGAAGTCGCCGTACTTCTGGTTGGAGAGCGCCTTCAGCGGGGTCGTGTACGCGATCCGGCGGCCGGTCGTGCGGGCCAGGTGGATCGCGAACTCGGCGATCAGCGTCTTCCCCGCCCCCGTCGGCGCCGACACGATGACCGACTGCCCGGCTTCGATCGCGCGGATCGCCTGCTCCTGGAAGGGGTCGAGCGGGAAGGGGTAGCGGGCGGCAAAAGCGCTGTAGACATCCACGTTTTCATTGTATCCTTCGCCCCGATGCGCCTGACCGGAAAAGTTACGCTGGTCACCAACGCCTCGCGCTACATGGGCCCCGCACTCACGGAAGAGTTTGCGCGCGAGGGGGCGGCGCTCGCCGTCCACGACACCGATGCCGGCGGCGCCGCCGCCGCGGTGCGGATCGCCGAGGCGCACGGGAGGATGGTCGCGCCGTTCGGCGGCGACCTCACCCGCCCGGAGGCCTGCGACGCGCTCGTGGAGGCCGTGGTGGCGCGCTTCGGCCGGCTCGACGTCCTCGTCAACAACAGCGTCCACCCCCCGACCGGGAGCCCGACGGAGGCCGTGACCGACGAGGCCTGGCGGGCGATGATGGCGCACCTGCTCGACGAGCCCTTCTTCATGCTGCGCGCCGCGCTGCGGGTGATGCGGCCGGCCAAGCAGGGGAAGATCATCAACATGACCTCGGCCACCGGGATCTCGGGGCTGCCGCGGTACGCCGCCTACGCCGCGGCGCGGGCGGCCGTCAACAACCTCACGCGCTCGGTGGGGCTCGAGGTCGCCCGCGACGGCGTCCAGGTCAACGCGATCGCCCAGAACTTCGTCGAGAACCCGACCTACTATCCCCCCGCCCTCGTCGGCGACGCCGAGAAGCTCGCCCGGATCCTGCGAAACGTGCCGGCCGGCCGGCTGGCGCGGAGCGAGGAGTCGGCCCGCCTCGCGGTCTACCTCGCCTCGGAGGACGCCGACTTCTTCGTCGGCCAGGTCATCCCGTTCGCGGGCGGGTCGGTCACGTGACCGTCTTCCACGCCCGCGTCACCGCGGCGGACGACTACCTGACGCGGCGCCAGCCGCACCGCACGGCCCACCTCGAGCGGCTTCAGGATCTGCGCACTCGCGGGATCCCGATCGGCGGCGGGCCGGCCGCCGACGGCTGCACCGCCGACGGCGGGTGGGCCCCGGCGGCCAGAGCATAGGACGCGAGCCGCCGGTCGCAGGCGACGAGGCCGGGCGGCAGCCGATCGGCCATGGCGCGGAGCCGATCGGCCTCGCCGCTCCGCCACCAGCGGCGCCACCCCGCCGCGACTACTTCCACGTCCGCCTCCGTCACGGACTCGGGCGTCCCGGCGAGCGCGTCGAACCGCCGGAGCAACGCGTCCTCGGCTTCCGTCGGCAGGTGCGGCAGCCTGAGACAGAACGTCCGCAGCTCCGCCACCCGCCTGAGTGTCTGCGCGGCGTTGCGCGGCATCAGGACGTCTCCGGACCGAGCGCCTCCAGGTCGGCCTGGTCCTGCGTCGATCCCCGGAGCCGCTTCAGCTCCCGCAGACTCTTGATCCCCACGACCCAGAGCTGCCGGCCCTCGACCTCGACGGGAAACCGATCTTCGAGCACGGGCGAGAGTAGGGGGTCGACGGGCATGAGGAAGTCGGCGGGCAGCAGGTCGGACCCGCGGATCTTGACGACGCGCTGGATGGCGAGCCGGCCGCCGGCGACGCGCATCGGTACGCCGGCCTTCGTGAACCCGAGCGGGGCCAGGGTCGCGGCCACTCGCTCGAGATCGTCACCGCGGATCAGGATGTCGATGTCCTCGGTCGCCCGCGGCACGGTGTAGAGCGAGACCGCGACGCCGCCCGCGAGCGCGTAGCGGATCTCGGCCGCCTCGAGCGCTTCGATGACGTGGCACAGCTCCTCGTAAAGGTTTAGCATCGCCCCCGCGACTCTATCACCGCCGGGGCCCCTACGCCCGCATTGACAGCGTTCTCCAAGTCCCGGTATCGTTGGGCGCGTTTCTCTCCGGCACGGGGACGTGCGGGGGCCGCGCAAGGAGGCCATATGGCTAGCAAAGACGACGAGAAGTACACGAAGTACCTCCTGAAGGAGAAGGACATTCCCACCCGCTGGTACAACATTCAGGCGGACTTCAAGACCCCGGCCCCGCCGGTCATGCACCCGGGGACGGGGCAGCCCATCGGCCCTCAGGACCTCGCGCCGCTCTTCCCGATGGAACTGATCAAGCAGGAGGTCAGCCAGGAGCGCTGGATCGATATCCCCGAGGAGGTCCGGGACGTGCTGCGCCTGTGGCGCCCGAGCCCCCTCTACCGGGCCCGGCGCCTGGAGAAGGCGCTGGGCACGCCCGCGCGCATCTACTACAAGTACGAGGGCGGGAGCCCGGCCGGCAGTTACAAACCCAACACCGCCGTGGCGCAGGTCTACTTCAACAAGAAGCAAGGCGTCACGCGGATCGCCACCGAGACCGGCGCCGGCCAGTGGGGCTCGGCGCTCGCCATGGCCTGCCAGTTCTTCGGCCTCCAGTGCAAGGTCTACATGGTGAAGGTCTCCTACCAGCAGAAGCCCTACCGGCGGATCATGATGGAAACCTGGGGCGCCCAGGTCGTCCCGAGCCCCAGCACCGATACCCAGGCCGGCAAGAAGGTCCTCGAGATGGACCCGGAATCGCCGGGGAGCCTCGGCATCGCGATCAGCGAGGCGGTCGAGGACGCGGCCACCCGCGACGACACCAAGTACTCGCTCGGCAGCGTGCTGAATCACGTCCTCATGCACCAGACGGTGATCGGGCTCGAGGCGAAGAAGCAGCTGGAGCTGGCCGACGACGAGGCCGAGATCGTGATCGGGTGCGCGGGCGGCGGCTCGAACTTCGCCGGGCTCGCCTTCCCCTTCGTCGGCGACAAGCTCACCGGCAAGTCCAAGGTCCGCGTGATCGCGGTGGAGCCGACCGCCTGCCCGAGCCTCACCAAGGGCAAGTACGCCTACGACTTCGGCGACACCGTGGGCCTCACCCCGCTGGTCAAGATGCACACGCTCGGCCACACCTTCGTGCCGGCGCCGCTCCACGCGGGCGGCCTCCGCTACCACGGCATGGCGCCGCTCGTGTGCAAGCTCTACGACGAGAAGCAGATCGAGGCGGTGGCGGTGCCCCAGGTGGCGACCTTCGAGGCGGCCGTGCAGTTCGCCCGCACCGAGGGCATCATCCCGGCGCCGGAGTCCGCGCACGCGATCCGCGTGGCCATCGACGAAGCCAAGAAGTGCAAGCGGGCGGGTCGCGGCAAGGCCATCCTCTTCAACCTGTCGGGCCACGGGCACTTCGACCTCGGCGCCTACGAGCAGTTCCTCGCCGGCAAGCTCCAGGATTACGAGTACCCGACGGCCAAGGTCGAGGAGGCGCTCCGCCATCTCCCCCAGATCAAGGCCTAGCGGAGGCGGCGGCGTGATCGGCCGGCGCGAGTTCCTGAGGGCGGGCGCCGCCGCCGGCGCGGCGCTCGCGCTCCCGCGCGCGGGCGGGGGCCAGGGCAGGCCGCGCGTGCGGTTCGCCTATCTCCAGCTCGGGTGGGCGGCCTGCGAGATCATCCACAAGGCGGACCTGCTCGGCCGGCACGGCTGGGCCGCCGAGTACACGCCGGTCCCGGGCTCCCCCGCCGGCCTCGTCAACGCCTTCGCCGCCCGGAACGTCGACGCCATCGACATGGGCTTCGCGATGACGGCGAAGATGTTCGAGGCCGGCGTCCCGCTCCGCGTGACGGGCGTGGCGACGGCGCTGCTCGGCGCCGTCGTCCGCCACCGCGACGCGCCGCTGCGCTCGGTCGAGGACCTGCGGGGGAAGAAGGTGGCGGCGGTCGTCGGCAGCTCCACCTTCCTGGACGTCCGCGCCCTCATCCAGCGCGGCTACAAGTTCGACGTCCAGCAGGAGGCGCGGATCGTGACGGCGGCGAGCCCGCCCGACCTGGCCAACCTGCTCGCCCGCCGCGAGGTCGAGGCGATCATCGCGTGGCAGCCGATCAGCGACCTCGCCGTCCAGAAGGGCTTCGGCGTCTACCTGACCAAGCAGATCGACCTCTGGCGGGTGGCCACGGGCCGCCAGCACGACTACCCGGTTCACGTCTGCTACCTCGCCAGCCCCGACTTCATCCGGCAGCACCCGTCCTTCCCGGCCGATCTGAACGCCGCCCAGAAGGACGCCGTCGACATCTGGTACACGAACGCGCCCCGGGCGATCGAGATGGTCGCCGAGGTCACGAAGATGGAGAAGCCCGTGGTCGAGGTGGCCCACCGCGAGACGGTGCGCATGCTCCACGGGCTCACGCCCGAGCAGATCGACACGCTGATCCTGCAGCTCCGCATCACGAAGGAGTCCGGGTTCCTCCGGTCCGATCTCTGGGATCATCCGGAGCGGATCCGGCGCGAGTTCTTCTGGCCGGCGTAGGCGGGCCCCGCGCGCGGGGGGAGTGGGCGCGGCGGCTCCACCTCCCCACCCTGGTCGTCTTCGTGGTCGTCCTCGCCGCCTGGGCGGCGCTCTCGCGCCGCTACGGGGCCTACGTGCTGCCCTCGCCCGCGGCCGTCCTCGCCGGGCTCGCGAGCCTCGTGGCCTCGGGCGAGATCTGGCATCACACCGGCGCCTCCCTCGCGCGCATCGGCCTCGGCTTCGGTGGCGCGCTGGCGGCGGCGCTCGCCCTCGGGCTCCTGGCCTTCCTCTCGCGCGCCGCCCGCCTCGTGGTGCACGACCTCGTGTCGATCCTCAACGCGACGTCCGTCTTCGTCTGGATCGTCCTCGCGCTGATCTGGTTCGGCCTCACCGAGTGGGCGCCCGTCTTCACCACGTTCATGATCACGCTGCCCGTGCTCGCCGCGAACATCACGGAGGGGATCGAGAGCGTGGACGCGCGGCTCCTGGAGATGGCCGATCTCTACCGGCTGAGCGGGCGGCAGAAGTTCCTCGCCGTCGTGATCCCCTCCACGGTGCCGCACCTGGTCGCCGGCCTGCGCGTCGGCTTCGGGCTCGCCCTGAAGGTGTCGGTGGTGGCCGAGATCTTCGGCGTCACCTCGGGCATCGGCTACGCGATGAACGTGAGCCGCGAGGTCCTGGCCACGCAGATGGTCTTCGCCTGGGCCCTGGTGATGATCGCCATCATGCTGCTCGCCGACACGCTCGTCTTCGACGCGCTCGCCCGCCGGCTCGCGCGGTGGCGCTGAAGCTCGCCGTCACCGGGGTCGGGAAGGACTTCCTGATCCCCGTCATCGACTCTGTCTCGTTCGGCGTGGAGGCGGGCGAGCTGGTCTGCCTGCTCGGTCCCAACGGGTGCGGCAAGACCACGCTGCTCCGCATCGTGGCCGGCCTCGAGGCGCCCACGCGGGGAACGGTCCTGCTCGACGGCGCGCCCGTCGACCGCCGGCACGCGCGCCGGATCGGCTTCGTGTTCCAGGAGGACCGGCTCCTGCCGTGGCGGACGCTCCGGGACAACGCCGCCCTCGTGCTCACGCCCCTCGGCCTCGATCGCGCGGCCCGCGAGGCGCGCGCGGTGGAGTACCTCCGGCTCGCCGGCCTCCGCGGCTTCGAGCAGTACTACCCGGGGCGCGTGAGCGGGGGCATGCGCCAGCGCGCGGCGATCGCGCGGGCGCTGGCGATCGAGCCCGACCTGCTGCTGATGGACGAGCCCTTCGGCGCTCTCGACGCCCAGAACCGGCGCATCATGCAGGGCGAGATCCGCCGCATCTGGGCGGAGACAGGGCGGACGATCCTCTTCATCACGCACTCGATCGAGGAAGCCGTCGACGTCGGCACCACCCTGGTGATGCTCTCCGCGCGACCGTCGCGGGTGCGCCGGCTCGTGAAGAACGACGGCGGGATCGGGCGCGCCCGCCTCGTCGACGACCTCACCGCGCTGATCGTGGAGGAGGTCGAGCGACAGGCCGCCGACCCAGCTATGCCGTGAGCGCCGTGTAGAACTCGACCTCCGTGGGCCTGGTCACCAGGTCCTTCATTTGTCCGCGGAAGTCGGCGAGGTGCGGCGCCGTCCGGTGGAAGTCGAAGGCGCCCATCGAGCGGTACTGCTCGTAGAAGAGAAAGACGGCGCCGGCCGCGTTGCCCGCGAGGCGGTGCGGGCGATAGACGATGCAGTCCGGCTCGTGTCGCGTCACCGCCTGCGCCATCTGCACCAGCAGGGCCGCCACGTCCTCTTCCTTGCCGGGCTTCGGGTAGATCTTCGCGACCACCGTCACGATATCGGTCTGGGCCATCGGGCTCCTCCTCCGGGATATCCGACGATCCTACGGCACGCGCGTGACGTTGCCAACCCTCGCGCGCTCCACGCCGCTGGCTGCGGCTGGCCACCACCAGCCACTCAGCCGTTTGGTCCAACTCGGTGTTTTCCGGCGCTTTCCCGGTGGCATCGGCGTTGCACGCCGCTTGATGTAACGGAAGGGCGTCCGACGAGGACGGACGGGAGCACACGAGATGAGATGGAGGATGGCGACGATGAAAGAGCTGTCGCGGGCGATCGCGATCGCGCCGTTTCCGGTCGCGCGGCTCGTCCTGGCCCACCGCCCGGCGCACGGCGG
>OBEQ010230115.1_pt1 | contig 14570 bp, 17 predicted proteins | sample 1670901 | NCBI WGS metagenome assembly OBEQ01 (sample SAMEA104232315, study PRJEB22302) | groundwater metagenome | biome: forest; feature: aquifer; material: groundwater | place: USA | collected 2011-08-07 | depth 5.4 m
CCGCTTTCTGCCCACTGCATCAAGCTCGTCGATAAAGATGATCGAGGGTGCATTTAATTTTGCCGTCTCAAACATATCGCGCACACGTGACGCACCAACACCGACAAACATTTCGACAAAGTCAGAACCAGAAATGGTAAAGAAAGGAACTTTGGCTTCACCCGCTACTGCTTTCGCTAATAATGTTTTTCCTGTTCCTGGTTGTCCCACCAACAAAACACCGCGTGGAATTTTTCCACCTAAACGTTGAAATTTTCCAGGATCTTTTAAAAAGTCGACTAATTCTTTTACTTCTTCTTTTGCTTCTTCACAACCAGCCACATCTGCAAATGTTACTTTTACTTGATCTGCATTGAGTAAACGCGCGCGACTGCGTCCAAAAGAAAATGCGCCGCCTTTACCGCCACCGCTTTGTTGACGTAAGACGTAAATCCAAATTGCAAATAATACGATCCAAGGAAGTAAATTTAAGAGATGCATTAATAAACCAGGTTGATCTGGTGCTTTTCCTTTTATAACCACACCTTTATCTATCATCGATTGCAACAAGTTGGGATCTTGCAGCATGGGGAGGTAAGTCATAAATGTTTTATTATTTTGAAAAGTGCCTGTTACATTTTGTTCTGATATCGTTGCAGAACGTACGTTTCCTTGTTTTACATTGCTGACAAAACTGGAGTAACTGATGCGTTCTTCTGTTTCGCGTTTCGGCCCAAAATTATTAAAAACAGAGATTAAAATAACCCCTATTACCATCCATAAAAGTATTGTTTTTACTGCATCATTCACGTTTGTTAACCTCCACACTCATATGACTTCATTCATAAATTTTTCGTTAACATTCCCCATCATACCTATCTTTTGCCAAAATATATACTTCCCGTGAACGCCCACGCGATGCTTTTGGTTTGCGTATCACGACGGTTTTAAAGTGATGTTTTATTTCTTTTAGCAAGACATCAAATCCTTCGCCTTGAAATATTTTTATTAAAAATCCACCGCCCGCTGGCAATACGCGTAATGCAAAATCTAACGCTAGTTCTGCAAGATAAATAGAACGCGGCACATCAATACTTTCATTGCCACTAGTATTAGGTGCCATATCAGAAATCACCCAATTTATTTTTTGATGATGATTTTTATTTTTGTAGTGCGTAACTTTTTCTAATAGTTGTTGTAAAATCACTTCGTCAGAAAAATCCCCTTGAATAAATTCCACACCTGCAATCGGTTCCATAGGTAATAAATCCAAGGCGATGACTTGGCCTTTGGGCTTGATTAATTCAGCAACTAATTGTGACCAACTACCAGGTGCCGCACCTAAATCAACAACTAACATGCCTGATGCAAATAAACGATCACGTTCTTGAATTTCTAATAATTTAAATACGGCGCGCGAACGATAACCTGCTTGCTGTGCTTGTTTGACATAGGTGTCAGAGAAATGTTCTTTTAACCAACGACCACTGCTTTTACTAGCCATTATATGTATGCGACTTCAACAATGGTGTAAACCATTTTGCCTTCAGGCGTCACTACTTCAACGCTATCATCTTCGTATTTACCAATCAGCGCGCGCGCAACCGGAGAAGTGACAGAGATGCGATTTTGGCTAATGTCTGCTTCATCTTCACCGACGATTTGATAAGTCAGTGTTTTGCTATTGGCATTGGTTAATTTAATCGTAGCGCCAAAAATAACGCGCCCACTATTTTCTATTTGCGTGACATCAATCACTTGCGCCACTGCTAATTTGGATTCAATTTCAAGAATACGGCCTTCAGTAAAACTTTGTTGCTCGCGTGCAGCATGATATTCCGCATTTTCTTTTAAATCGCCATGCGCTCGCGCTTCCGCAATGGCATTAATAATTCTGGGACGCTCAGTTTGTTTTAAACGTTGTAATTCTTCGCGCAATTTTTTTGCGCCTGTCACTGTCATTGGTGCTTTCTGCATACCGATTACCTCAAAATTGGATTTACACATAAATTTAACCATGCACGTTTCGTTGTTATCTCAAGTGTTTCGTTGCTAGCCCGAGCATTTCGTTGTTATTCTGACAAAACTAAAACTTCATTTCTTCAAAAAATTTCTTCACTTTATTAAACCATGAATTTAATTTGGGATTATGTTTGTTATTTGCTGACATGGTTTTTTCAAATTGACTTAACAATTCTTTTTGTTTTGCTGTCAGATTAACGGGTGTTTCAATTTGCACCTTACAAATTAAATCCCCATGGTCTCCGCTACCGTGTACAGATGGCACCCCCATTCCTTTAATACGAAATGCTTTATTCGTTTGCGTCTCTGGTGGAATTTTTAATTTAACACGCCCCTTCAACGCTGGCACTTCTAATTCGCCACCTAATGCTGCCATCACAAAACTAATCGGCACTTCAGAATATAAATTTTTACCATCACGCTCAAATAACGCGTGTGGTTGTATTTGCATTTGAATATATAAATCACCAGGCGAGCCACCGATTTCACCCGCTTCACCTTCACCATTTAAACGAATGCGATCACCGGTATCAACTCCCGCCGGAATTTTAACAGATAATTTTTTATTTTGCTTAGAACGCCCACGTCCATGACATTTTGCACAGGGATCATGAATCACCCGACCTTTACCGCGACAGGTTGGACAAGTTTGCTGCACGGTAAAAAAGCCATGTTGCATGCGAACTTGGCCATGGCCATTGCAATCAGTACAAGTAACAGCAGATGCACCTTTGCGCACTCCGCTACCATGACATTCTTCACAACCTACTAACGTTGGAATCGTTAATTCCGCTGTTTTGCCAAATACTGCATCTTCCAAGGTGATTTCTAATGTAAAATGCAAATCCGAACCACGTTGTTGACCAGGTCCGCCGCGACCACCAAAAATATCGCCAAAAATATCACCAAAAATATCACCGAAATTCATGCCGCCCATGCCAGCCGCGCCATCAGTCGCTGCATGACCAAATTGATCGTAAGCAGCACGACGTCTGCTATCAGAAAGAACTTCATAAGCTTCTTTAATTTGCTTAAATTGTTCTTCCGACGCCTTATCGTTTTGTGTACGATCCGGATGGTGTTTCATTGCTAAACGACGATAGCTTTTTTTAATTTCTTCTTCGTTAGCATTACGCGAAACACCTAACGTCTCGTAATAATCAGTTTTTGTCATAATTTAATATCATTCATTATCATTTATCTTTGTTTTGATCATCTTTCACTTCTTCAAACTCCGCATCCACAACATTTTCACCTTCTTTCTTTTCCTGCCCATGACCAGCACCGCTACCACCGCCCGCTTGTTGCTGTTGATCGCCACCTGCAGATTGTTGCTGCTGTTGCTGAGCATTTTGTGCATATAAACGTTCAGCCATTTTTGAGGATGCATCCGTCAAATTTTTAGTTTTTGCTTCAATGTCATCTTTGTTATCTGATTTCATTGCTTCTTTTAAAGCGTCAACCGCACGTTCAATGCTTTGACGTTCATCTGCAGAAACTTTATCGCCTGCTTCTTGCAAACTTTTTGTCACTGAATGAATCATATTATCAGCTTGATTGCGCACCCCCACTAACTCATGGAATTTGCGATCATCTGCCGCATGTTCTTCGGCATCGCGCACCATTTTCTTCACTTCTTCTTCACTTAATCCTGAAGACGCTTGAATTTTAATAGATTGCGCTTTGCCTGTGGCTTTATCTTTTGCAGACACATGTAAAATACCATTCGCATCAATATCAAATGTCACTTCAACTTGTGGCATACCACGTGGCGCAGGTGGTATGTCGGTTAAATCGAAACGTCCCAATGATTTATTCGCAGATGCCATTTCACGTTCACCTTGCAATACATGAATAGTGACTGCTGTTTGATTATCTGCTGCAGTAGAGAATGTTTGCGATGCACGCGTTGGAATCGTGGTATTTTTTTCGATAAGTTTCGTCATTACACCACCCATGGTTTCAATACCCAATGAAAGTGGCGTCACATCTAACAATAAAACATCTTTAATCGAACCCGATAATACCGCGCCTTGAATCGCCGCACCCATTGCCACTGCTTCATCTGGGTTAACATCTTTACGTGGTTCCTTGCCAAAGAATTTACGTACGGTTTCTTGTACCAATGGCATACGCGTTTGACCACCCACTAAAATCACGTCATCAATTTTATCAGTTTCAATACCAGAATCTTTCAATGCAATCTTGCAAGGTTCAATAGTATGTTGCACTAAATCTTCGACCAATGATTCCAATTTTGCACGTGTAATTTTGATATTTAAGTGTTTTGGCCCATTCGCATCAGCCGTAATATACGGTAAATTAACTTCCGTTTGTTGCGTAGAAGATAATTCGATTTTTGCTTTTTCTGCCGCTTCTTTTAAACGTTGTAATGCTAATGGATCTTTACGTAAATCAATACCAGAAGAATTTTTGAATTCGTCGACTAAATAATTAATTAAACGTTGATCGAAGTCTTCGCCGCCCAAGAAGGTATCACCGTTTGTCGATAACACTTCGAATTGATGTTCACCATCGACTTCAGCAATTTCAATAATAGAAATATCGAAGGTACCCCCACCCAAGTCATAGACGGCAATTTTGCGATTGCCAGGTTTTTTATCCATCCCAAATGCAAGCGCTGCTGCTGTGGGTTCGTTGATAATACGTTTCACTTCTAAGCCAGCAATACGACCCGCATCTTTGGTTGCTTGACGTTGCGAGTCGTTGAAATAAGCCGGCACAGTAATTACTGCTTCTTTTACTTCATGACCTAAATAATCTTCCGCGGTTTTCTTCATTTTCATTAAGATTTGCGCAGACACTTGTTGTGGCGCTAAATCTTTATTGCCTAATACTTGTACCCACGCATCGCCATTGTCTGCTTTAACGATAGTATATGGCACAGTTTCTTGGGTGCGACGCACCATCGCATCGTCATAACGACGACCAATTAAACGTTTCACTGCATAAATTGTATTTTTAGGATTGGTTACTGCTTGGTGTTTCGCAGGCTGCCCAACACGAATTTCATTGTTATCTAGGTAAGCAACAATGGAAGGAGTGGTACGCGCACCTTCCGCATTTTCAATGACTTTGACTTTGTCACCTTCCATGACAGCGACACATGAATTTGTTGTTCCTAAATCTATACCAATGATTGCATTAGCCATTTGTTTGTTCTCCACTAACGTTTTTGATTAATACTTACATAAGGGCAGTTAATTATTTTTCAACAGGTTCATCCAACTATTTTCTTTTTCCTAACATTACTCTTCTGTCTTCGACACCATCACCAACGCTGGACGCAATAAGCGGTTATTCAACGTATAGCCTTTTTGTAAAACTGATAAGACCGTACCTGGTTTCGATTTTTTATCCACTTGCATAGAAATCGCTTGTTGGAACTCTGGATTAAAAGGTTCGCCTAATGGATTAACTTGTTTTATTCCAAATTTTTCCAACGCGGTATAAAACATTTTTAAAGTCAATTCGACCCCTTCAATAATAGAAGTCGTGTTTTCACGCATATTTTCAGGAACATTATTAATACAAAGTTCTAAGCTATCTACGATGGGTAATAATTCAGCCGCAAATTTTTCCAACGCATATTTGTGGGCATTAGCAATATCTCTTTCCATACGACGTAAAGCATTATCATTTTCTGCTTGCATACGTAAAATGCGTTCCCAATATTGATTGGCTTTTAATTCAGCTTCACCTAATTTCTGCGATAACTCTTCATAAGAAGTGGGAGACGATGCATCCGTTTTTTTATTTTCTGCAGCAGCAGTCTTTTCATTTTCAGCATCAAAATCAGACATATCACGTGGCATTATCGTTTCTCTCCATCAATTATTTTAGATACCTGACAAGGTAGTGGTAACATAGTCAGGCATTCTGTGTTCAGGGTCAATATAAGGGTGATCTCTATAGATTCAAGTAGAAGTAGATTATTTTTATATGTGGGGATTACTAGATTGATTGAGTATATTTATTTAAGTCTTTTTTTAAGTAGCTTTTTTTAAGTAAGGATAAGCACGATGTCATCGCCATTTAAAACCATCGGTATATTAGGTCGCGTCAGAAATGCAGGTGTCACTGAAACATTAAAAACATTAATTAATTACTTAAATAGTTTGCATCAACCTATTATTGTAGAAACAGAAACGGCAGCGGCATTAGATGATTCAACATTAACAACAATTGCTCGCGAAGAAATCGGTAAACACTGCCAACTATTAATTGTCGTCGGTGGCGATGGCAGTTTGTTACACGCGGCACAACTAGTTGTCGATAATGATATTCCTGTATTAGGTGTCAATCGTGGGCGCTTGGGTTTTTTAACTGATATTCATCCTGCCGATTTAAATAAAATAAAAATGATTTTAGAAGGTAAATATACACTTGAAAAACGTTTTTTATTGACAGCAACAGTGCAACTCCATGATGACGTATTAGGACAAAGTGATGCTTTAAATGAAGTGGCACTCATCCCAGATTCTGTTCCGCATATGAATGAATTTGAAATTTATATCGATAAGCAATTTGTATGTAGCCAAGACTCCGATGGATTTATTGTGGCAACCCCAACCGGATCGACCGCGTATGCCTTATCCGGTGGCGGCCCTATTTTGCATCCGCGCTTAGATGCCATTGTGATCGTGCCGATGTTTCCACATACACTGAGCATGCGGCCGATTGTGATTGAAGGAAATCACGAAATTACAATCGTCATTACGCCAAACAATTCAGCGACACCGCGTTTAACCTGCGATGGACAAGCATTTATTGCTACCCCGCCGGGTAGTCGCATTACCATTCGTAAAAAAAGCAACCAACTGCAACTCATTCATCCGTTGGATTACAATTATTACGAAACATTGCGCAGCAAATTACACTGGGGTCACAAATTGCATTATGTTAATTAATTGAGAATTTATTATGTTAACTCACATTCACATTCGCAGCTTGGCAACCATTGATGAATTACAGCTTGATTTGCATAGTAATAGCACCATGATTACGGGTGAAACCGGTGCGGGTAAATCGATTTTTATTGAGGCGATTGAGCTCGCACTAGGGGGGCGAGGTCGCGCCGAGATGGTACGTCCTGGTCAAGAACGCGCGGATATTAGTTTATGTTTTGATATTGCCACCTTACCGCACGTCATTGAACGTTTAAAGAATCATGATTTGTATCAAGAAAATAATGAATGCATTATTCGTCGCGTCATTACGCAAGATGGGCGCTCACGTATTTATATCAATGGGTTACCTACCACTTTATTATTAGTCCGTGAGATAAGTGAATTATTATTCCATTTGCACGGACAAAATGACCAACATGTTTTACTGAATGCAGAAAATCAACGCGAGATATTAGATCAGTATGCCACTCACTCCGTGCTCGTCAATCAAGTAAAACAGTTGGCACAACAATGGAAATTAGTAGATGAACAAATAAAAAATTTGCGCGAAAAATATTTAACTCAAGAAGAACGTCGACATTATTTGCAGTTTCAACTCAATGAATTGACGGCGTTACAATTACAAGCAAATGAATGGGAAAAATTAGAAATAGAACATCGTCAATTATCACGTCACGATGAAGTATTGCGTCATATTCAACAACTCCATCAATTATTAGCAGACGATGAAAATAATAATATTTTGTTACATCTGCATGAAGCACGAAAATTATTAGAACCCATTCAAACCGTCGATGCACAAATCATGCAATGGGCGCATACCATTCAATCGTGTACAATTCAATTAAGTGAGTTAGATAATGAATTACGGCATTATTTGGAAAACAGTGAATTAGATCCAGAGCGTTTGCAAGTAGTCGAACAACGCATTCGTCAATTATTTGATTTAGCACGCAAACATAAAGTCACACCGACTGAATTATTTACACGCCAAGCTCAATTGCAACAAGAATTACAATCACTCGATGCCAGTGATGCCACTATTACAAGATTAGAAGAAAAACAAAAACAATTGACCGAACACTATCAAGCAGCGGCAGCACAATTAAGTGCAAGCCGTGCGCGCGCCGCAAAAAAAATGGCGCAAGAAGTAACGCATACGATTCAATCTTTATCGTTACCACATGGCGTTTTTCATATTGAATTAGAAGAAATAGTCGCGGCAATTTGTTCGCATGGTCAAGAAAAAGTGGTGTTTTTAATCAAGACTAATCCCGGACAAGATTTGCAACCCCTCGCGAAAATTATTTCTGGTGGCGAATTATCACGTTTAAGTTTAGCAGTGCATTTAACATTAACGCAGCAACAAATCCCAATTTTAATTTTTGACGAAGTAGATACAGGTGTCGGTGGCGCCACCGCAGAAAAAATCGGCAAATTATTACGAAAATTAGGCAAAACCTGCCAAGTATTTTGCGTAACGCATCAAGCACAAATTGCTGCTTGCGGCCATCATCATTTATTAGTGGAAAAACGCATTACAAAGAACATTGCCTACACAACATTGCGATTATTGAATCACGAAGAAAAAACACGAGAAATTGCGCGTATGTTGGGTGGGGAAAAAATCAGTGAAACTTTGTTACAACATGCAAAAGAAGTATTGCAGAGTGTATGAAACACCCTTCACTGACACTTCTTACAAATCCCATAAATATTTAAGCTATGATCAGTAATCACATACCCTGCTTGTTTAGCAATTTCCTCCTGGCGACGCTCAATTTCTTCATCGACAAACTCTTCTACACGACCGCATTTAACACAAACCAAATGATCATGATGCATACCCAAATCCAGCTCAAACACTGATTGACCACCTTCAAAATGATGGCGATTAACCAATCCTGCTTCTTCAAATTGGGTTAACACCCGATAATCAGTGGCAAGCCCGATATCATCACCCGATTCAATCAGGATTTTATAAATGTCTTCCGCACTCAAATGATGATCTTTGGCTTTTTCCATGATTTCTAAAATTTTTAAGCGGGGAGCTGTAATTTTTAAACCCGCTTTTTTAAGATTTGCATTATCCAATGCCTATTCTCCATATACAAAGAAATCATCAATAAAAATACATGATGCATAGTGTAACGCGTATATTTATAGCGTTTAAGGCGGTTTAGCAAGTATTGATTTGTTCTTGTTGTTGTGTCTGGTCTTTTTCTATAAAATGTCGTCACTTTTTGTGTTTAGTGAGTAAGGTTATCGCCTATGAAAAAAATGATTGTGTTGTTTCTCTTCCCGCTTTTAATAAGTGGCTTATTATCCTTCTCTTTATCCAGTTGTTCATTATTTCGCGTCCATAAAGCGGATATTGAACAAGGAAATGTGTTTACAGCAGAAGACACAGCGCGCTTACGACCAGGAATGACAGAAGCACAAGTCGAAGCAATCATGGGTGCGCCCGTATTGATTAACGTATTTACTTCTAATCGCTTGGAATATGTTTATACCTTTAAAGCAGGTTACGGACAAATGCTAGAAAAACGTATCACTGTTGTTTTTGTGAAAGGTAAAGTTAGCGAGATTAAAAAATCATAATATTTGTCATCATCTAACATCGATATTATTAAAATATGATATTTTTTATTAGGGAAAATACTAATTCATTAATACTCACACAAAGAATAATGTTAATTTTTTTGCGAATTATTCTTTTATGATAATAAATGCCGATATTCTCCCTTTAATTGCCGCAGGGTTGATCAATAGCACCTTCGTTATTCCACCACGCTATATTCAACATGTTCCCATGGAAAAAATATGGTTTATTTATACTATCATGGGATTGCTTATTTTACCGTGGATTTATCTTACACCTACTTTTTCTGATGCTATTCACTTATATTTATCGCTCGATAAATCTATTTTTATGTTTTTACTTTTCATTGGTATTTTATTTGGGATTAGCCAAGTTTGTTTTTCATACGCATTACGTTATGTAGGCATTGCATTAAGTTTCAGTGTCAATTTAGGGATTTCCGTCGTCATTGGTTCTTTATATGTTATTTTTTATCGTCATTTATTTTTTACAAAAAATGGATTAATCGCTACGTTTGCGGTTTTTCTCATTGTCTGTGGATTAATCATGCATTATTTTGTCAGTAAAAAAAATCAAGCGACACAATCACATCCAGCGGATGGACAAATTCACCGTATTGGCTGGTTATTAGCTATTTCCGCAGGCATAGGCAGTGGATTACAGAATATTGCATTTGTCACCACTCTTTCTTACGCGCCCACCACTGCGCAAACACTTTCTTCTTTTTGGGTGTGGCCACCTTTTTTATTGGCAGCCGCCATTCCCATGCTCACACTTTATTGGCTAAAAGGAAATAAATTTTCATTACGTCCCAACATGCAGATGAGTAAAATAATTTTATTTAAAAATCTTTTTTTGATTACTTTAATGGGCGCATTTTCCACGGGTTCCTTATCACTTTATAGTTTTGCCATCAATCGCTTATCGCCCGCAGAACAAATCATTGGTTGGCCCACATTTATGGTATCGATTATTTTGTGTTCGCAATGGTGGGAATGGTTTTATTTAGATAAAATTGAAAAAAATAAACCTATCAATCCATATAAAATAGTAACTATTTCTTTATATATTTGCGCCATTATTATTTTAACGACATTACATATCACTTAATATTTTTTGCGCGCACGCGTCGCGCTATTTTCGGATCAATGGTTAAAGGGCGATAAATTTCAATGCGATCTCCAACGTGCGCAATATCAGATAATTGTTTAATCTGACCGAACACCCCCACTTTGTGTCGAGTTAAATCAATTTCAGGAAAAATAGTTAATATGCCGGAACGCTCAATGGCTACGCTGATACAACTACCCATCGCTATTTGCACGGGAATAATAAGTTGATGATCAGGTGTGGCATATGCCACTTCCACTGACATATCAGAAAGTTTATTCGTTACCATATATTTCTGCTGCGCGCTTACAAAATGCATCTACTAAGGTATTAGCAATATGTTGAAACACCGGTTCAAATAAACGATCAATAAAACTTCCGGCAAATTCAAATTCTAAATCTAAAATCACATGACAGGCACGTCCATCTAATAAATTAAAATGCCAAATTCCCTCCATGTGTTTCAACGGTCCGTTCACTAAATCAATTTCTATGCGTGCATCGGGGTGGAGACAATTACGTGTGGTAAAACTTTTGCGCATCCCTTTCCAATTGATTTCAAGTGTGGCGACTACTTCTTTTTCGGTGCGACTCAGGACTTGACTATGATGGCACCAAGGCAAAAAACGCGGATAATCTTCAATATGATTGACTAATTCAAACATTTGTCGTGCCGTGTATGGAACAATGGCTGTTCTTTTTAATGTATTCATAATGATTCCCAATAAAATGTTTTGCTATTATACTGCGCAACATGAAAAAGACTCAAAAAACAAATTCAACTATTGCTGTCAATCGTAGGGCACAACACGATTATTTTATTGAAGATCGCTTTGAAGCTGGGCTGGTATTAGAAGGTTGGGAAGTGAAAAGTTTGCGCGCAGGACGCGTCCAACTCGATCAAGGTTATATTCTTTTAAAAAATGGTGAGGGGTGGCTTTTTGGCGCATTGATTACACCGTTGCAAACTGTCTCTACGCATGTCGTGGCGGAGGCCCAGCGCTCGCGTAAATTGTTATTACATCAAAATGAATTAAACAAATTGATTGGCTATATCGATAGGCGCGGCTATACGGTAGTACCCTTGGCATTATATTGGAAAAATAATCGCGTGAAGATTGAGATTGGTCTTGCGAAGGGTAAAAAGCAGCATGATAAGCGGGCGGCAGAAAAAGAACGCGATTGGCAGCGAGAAAAACAGCGCATGTTTAAGAAGTTGTAGCGAAAATATTTCTGTCATTGCAAGGCCATGCGGTAACCGTAGCCATCCATTAGTTTGACTATTTTTTTCTTGCTATTTTTTTTCAAATTCAATATTATTTTCGGTTCGAGATTGTTCTATTAACAGCATTAAACAAGTGCTTTTTTTCAAAGCAACAATGGAAAATTGTTAGTCTATACTTTGAATTGGGGGGCGACCTGGTTTCGACGTGGGTTGCAAAGCTTGAGGTGCATGCCGAGGACGTAACTTAACCTCGTAAATCATGTTACAAACCATATAGTTGGCAACAAAAAACGCAACTACGCTAGTGTGAACGACAGCATCTTCACCGATGCCGTAGCACTCGCTGCCTAAAAACCAGCCTAGCGCCATCCACCGATTGTGCTTGTACGATTGGATGTTTACGTAAGTAAACTCGGGTGGTCAGATAATATAAGCTCGCGGAATGATTTGCCCTAGATCAGACTGCTAAATTTAAAAGGGATCGCTGCTTGAGTGCCTCTCTAATCAGGAACAAAGCAGTTAAATTTAAAGATTAGATACGCATGTAGACCCGATAGTAGAGGATTCGCGGACGCGGGTTCAATTCCCGCCGCCTCCACCAATCCAGCAATTTTCAATGACCACCAAAGACCATCAAAAACTAAAATATATCAAACACTTACGACAACCTGCCCAACAAGGCAGGTTGTCGTTCATTGTCTAAGATTGTCGGTAAATTCGCCCGCAATTCGCCCTTAAGATTTCAAAAAGAGTATAAATTCTGGTCAAGTGATTAGGCTTTTTGCTTCTTTCGGCGAAATTCGAGGAAGGGAAACAACTCGCCTACTTGGACTTCGAGAGCGTGGGCAATCTTAAGCAAATTAAGGGTGGCCACGTTTCGTTCGCCTCTTTCTACAGCACCGTAGTATGATCTATCCAAGCCAGCATGATCAGCAAAGGCTTCTTGGGTGAAACCCTTGTCTTTGCGTAGCTTTCTAATTTTCTCGCCCACGGCGATGAGACTTCGATATTTTGGCATCCCATAAGGATATGGGCGTGAGGACTATTGAACCACGGACTATAAGCACCATTTCATAGCCTTATTTAATAAGTTATAATGGCGCATCGGATAGCTTAAGGTTTAGCTATCAACAGAAAGAGGTGCTATTTTATTAGCACCATTAGGGAATAGAGCTATAGGTGTTTATTGTGAAAACGGAAGCCATAAACTTTTCTGCATACAAGTATGCAGAATCAACTGCCCCAGAATTAAATGCAATATGCGACCCACTATTTAAGTTAAACTTAAAAGTTTTTGCTTATTTTCGTTTTTTTAATGACGGCAGGTATCTCTATCTTTGTAATGACTTAAACTGGGTGCGCTTTTGCCTTCAAAATATCCATAGTAACGAAGGTACATCATTAGGCCAAGAAATTGGTCACGTCCCTGAAGATAATTACCACTGCTTTTTATGGCCAACTAAAAAAACAGACTACTTAATGTCTGCTCTCTATGATTTTAACATTTGGAATGGCTTAAGCATTTTTAAACAAAGAGAAGATTCCATTGAATTGTGGGGCTTCGCCGCAGATCGTCAAACTGAAAACATGCAAAGCTTTTATATTGAGAATATCGACCTACTAAAAGATTTTACTGCCTCCTTTAATTTAAATGCGGCAGAGATTATCACTCCAGTTAGTAGTAATTTAGCAATATATAAAGATTTCAAACCACAGATCCAACTGGATGAATACGATAGAAGCAAAATCAATGAATTTATCAAGGCAACGCCTATCACTAAACGTCCAATAATAACGCCAAAAGGCGAAGTTTTTCTATCAACCAAAGAATTACAATGTTTAAATCTGCTTGTCTCTGGCAAAACAGCTAAACAAATTGCGTTAGACATTACTTTGTCCTCGCGCACTGTTGAAAAACATTTAGAGAATATCAAGCATAAAATCGGCGGCGGCGACAAAGCGACTATTATTAAAATATATAAAGATAGTGTGCTTAATTGGCTATAATTACAGGATGAACAATGGTTACGGATAATTACATCAAACAAGTACAAAAACTATCTTCTGTCTTAAATATTATAGATATAACTACCTTTTTTCATATCAGAGTCACTCACGAGAATAAATTTTTTATTTTAAGCAGCAATTTAAATCTGGCAACGTATCTTATTAAGAATAAAAATATAGGAGATTTTTTTACAGGTTTAATTCAAACAGCCGTTTGCGGAAAAATATCAGCAACTCTATGGCCTGACGATAATAATGACCATTTTTTAAAAACACTTCAAGAACTAGGAATATGCAATGGCATTAGCATTGCATTACCTTTTAGTAACTATATTGATATTTTCTCATTCGCAGCTAACCAAAAAAACACTCAAATAAAAAATTTCTACTTAAATCACATAAGGCTACTTAAAGGATTTATTATTTATTTTAGGTTAAAAGGGAGAAAAATAATTGAGCATGCTAACAAAAATATAACGAGCAAGATAAATCATCTCATACAATTTAACCAAAATAAAAATCAAAAAGAAATAATAGCTGCTATTCTGCAACTTCCCTCTGTGCCAGCGACAGTGAGACAAAAATGTGTTAGAAACTAAGAAACTGAGGGTGGTAAGGAAAAATGCACAATGCAGCCAAAAAGAACAGATTCTTTATTACCAGAAACAAGGGAATCATTAGATAAAATTGATCA
>OBEQ010682182.1_pt1 | contig 14567 bp, 14 predicted proteins | sample 1670901 | NCBI WGS metagenome assembly OBEQ01 (sample SAMEA104232315, study PRJEB22302) | groundwater metagenome | biome: forest; feature: aquifer; material: groundwater | place: USA | collected 2011-08-07 | depth 5.4 m
ACGGTGGTCTGGCTGCTGCTGATGGTGATGGTCTTGATGGCCTTGTCGGCATTGGCGGTGAAGGTGTTTGCGCCGCTGCTATAGGTGCCGAAGGAAAATGTCATGGTGCCGCTGCCGACCACTGTGTTGGCGTCGGTAAACGCGTCGGAGCGCAAACCGTGCGAGGCGGCCAGACTGATGACTTCCAGGTTGTAGGTACCGGATACTGCGCTTGAACTGGCGCTCACGCTGGCGACGGTGGTGTCGGCCACGCTCGCCTTCATGGCGGTGAATTTGGAAATATTGTCGAGCGCCTTGACGGCGTCCTGGAACGACAGCACGCTCGATTTGAGCGAGCCGAGTGCGCTCAACTTGGTCTGAATGCCGGTTTCGCGGGCTTGCAATAACGCCAGCGGCTGGCGTTCGACGCTCATCAGTTTGTCGATGATGCCATTGACATCCAGACCCGCCCCGACTCCTGCCGATGAAATCGACGCCATACCCAACCCCGTTCAACCGTAAAAACACCCACAGCCCGTCGAGTGACAGGCTTTCAGGCTTTCTGTTCCAGCATCACACCCTTGAGTTTTCCCAAAGCGCGGCTGATGGCCAGCATTTCCTCGGAAGGAATCTGTCTGACTACTTTATCGGTTTCGGTATCGATAACTTTAACAATGGTGCGGCCACTGTTATCGTCAATCGAAAATTGCAAGTTGCGCGCGATCGGGGTCAGGAACTTGTTGGCGGCATCGACAGCCGCCTGCAAGTCCGCCTTGTTGACGGCGGCAGGGGGCGGAGTGGCGGCCTCGGGGGCCGACGCGTCGCCGGGGTTGCGCGTCGCCGGCAGAAGCTTGGCGGGCGGCGCAACGTAGGTTCTATCAACTACTGGTGCGAAATTCATGGCGCCCCTCCTGTCATTCAATTTCAGTGACTACACAAAAACCATCTGACGATCCCATCCATTTGGTTTTCTTCGCTTTCCTTCAATATCGGCAGCCCGGGGGGATAAGTTGAGGCTTACCCACCCGTTGTTTCTTAACCGCGCAGCAAGGTCAGGACATTGTTCGGGATGGCATTGGCTTGCGCCAGCATCGCCGTACCGGCCTGCTGCAGAATCTGGGCGCGGGTGAGCGCCGAGGTTTCTGCCGCGAAGTCGGCATCCAGAATCCGGCTGCGTGCGGCAGACAGGTTCTCGGAAGTTGACATCAAGGTCGTGACAGTGGACGAGAATCGGCTTTGCAAGGCACCCAGATTGGCGCGCGAGGTATTGACCGTCGCCAGCGCCGCGTCAATCGTCGTGATCGCCGCCGTCGCCCCGGACGCAGTGGTCAGATCGAGCGACGAGACCCCGGCCCCCGCCGTGGCGGTGGCAGCGGTATAGGCAGCCGTCAAACCGGAAGCTGTTGTACCGGTACCAGTACCGTCCGCAAGGGTGATGCCGGCACTGCTGGTGGAGGTCAGCGTGATGGTGGACAGTGTGGTGGCCGTCGTCGAAGCCGCAACGCTCAGGCCGGTGTTGACGGAAAGCGCGGCGGCGGAAGTCGTGACCGTGACGTTGCGCCCGTCGGCAGCGGACAGACTTACCGCGCCGGTGGTGGTGCTGGCGCTTGCGGTCACACCGGTTTGCGAGGACTTGGCGTTGACTGCTGCGGCAATCGCGCTACCGCGTGTCGCGGCGTCAGTGCTGGCGGCGATAACACCAATATCGACGCCGTTGATCAGAACCGCGCTGGCTGCCAGTGCGGTGGTAAAGCCGGTGATCGTGGTGGTGCTGGCAACGCTGGTGGCGTTTGCGGTAGCCGTCACATTGGTGCTGCCGCTGACCGCGTTGATCGCTGCGGCTTTGGCGATGGCACTGCCGGTGCTGCTGGCAAAGGACACCCCGTCGGAGCTGGAGGCGCCAACGGTATAGTTGTTGATCGACAGCATGCCAGCCGTCAGTGCTGTCGCCAGGACCGCTGAACTGGTGACCGCAGTCGAGTAGCTGGAGCCGGAACCCACCCCCAGTGCCGCCGAACGGGCGCTGCTGATGGAGGTGACCGAGACCGTCTGGCTGGCGTTGGCGCCGACCTGGAAGGCCTGGCTGGAGAAGGTGCCGTCCAGCAGGCTCACCCCGTTGAACTGGGTGGTGGTGGCGACGCGGTCGATCTCGGCAATCAGGGCGCTGGATTCGAGGTTCAGTGCGGCGCGGTCGGTCGAGCTGTTTGAAGCGTTCACCGATTGCACCGCCAGTTCGCGGATGCGTTGCAGGTTATCGGTCACGGTTTGCAATGCGCCTTCAGCGGTTTGCGTCAGCGAGATCGCGTCATTGGCGTTGCGAGCGGCCTGATTCAAGCCGCGTACCTGGGCGGTAAAGCGGGTCGAAATGGCCAGCCCGGCGGCATCGTCCTTGGCGCTGTTGATGCGCAAACCGGAAGACAGGCGGCCCAACGCGGTGCTCAGCGTATTGCTGGTGCCGGCCAGATTTCGCTGCGCGGTCAGCGAGGGAATGTTGCTGTTGACTACTGAAGACATGATGAAATTCCTTTCCTAAAGTGGGAAGCCATGCCGGCAGTAGTCTGACTACTTTGGCTGGCGTACTTTGGTTTCACCACACGGATGTAAACCGCCGTTAGCAAGAATTACGGCGATGTCAAGAGGAACTTTAGGGGAGGAGGGAAGAATTTCCCTGTTTATATTCTAGTGGCCGGTTCGGCTGGCCATCTTTTGAATAGCGGGGGGAAATGTGTTCTATTCGGTTGGTGGTTGGTGGTTGGCGGTTGCGGTCGGCAGTCGGCGGTTGAATCCGGCACCGTGCTGTCGTGCCGCCGACTGCAACTTATTCCGGCAAAACAAAATAGACCGTCGTGCCCTCATTTACGACGCTTTCCGCCCAAACTCGACCCCCGTGGCGCGAAATAATGCGCTGGACGGTGGCCAGGCCGATGCCGGTGCCTTCGAATTCGTTGACGCCGTGCAGGCGCTGAAACGGTTTGAACAGTTTGTCGGCGTAGGTCATGTCGAAACCGGCGCCGTTATCCATCACAAAGAAAGGCTGGTCGGGCAGGCTCATGGCACGGCCGACACTAATATGAACATGGTTGCGTTGCCAGGAAAATTTCCAGGCATTGCCCAGCAGGTTATCCAGCACCACCCGCAGCAGCCCAGCATCGCCGACCGCCGTCAACCCGGGCGTAATGTCGATGGTGGCGGGGCGCGGGGGGGCCTGGCTGACAATCTGATCCATCACCTCGGTGGCTAGTGCCGACAGGTTGAACGTGCGCTTGTGCATTTCACGCAGCGACATGTGCGACAGACTGAGCAGATTGTCGATCAGTAGATTCATGCGCGCGGCGGCTTCGGTGACCTTGTTCAGATAACCGCGTGCGTCCAGGCTCAGTTGTTTGCCAAACTCTTCCAGCAGAATGCGCGTGAAGCCGTCAATCGCGCGTAGCGGTGCGCGCAGATCGTGCGACACCGAATAGGAAAACGATTCCAGATCGGCGTTGGCCGATTGCAATTCAGCCGTGCGCTGCGCAACCCGCTGTTCCAATTGATCGCGCGCTTGTTCAATCAGCGCCAGATACTGTTTGTGTTCGGTGATGTCATGCGCATAACCGACGATGCCGATCAACTCGCCGTCGGCCCCCAGCGTTGGCACCCGCACGATCTCGGCCCAGCGCCGGGTGCCATCGCGTTCGCAGGCTTCCTCGGTTTTGAGCGGGCGGTGGGTGCGTATGACTTCTTCATCGCTTTCCAGATAAAGCCTGGCGCGTTCGGGTGGCCAGAGCTCAGTTGTGGTTTTGCCGACCGGATCCGTGGCGGGATCGAGCGGACCGGTTTCGCCAAACAACCGGTTGGCCATCTGAATCCGGTCTTCCTTGTCCTTGAACCAGATATAGCAAGGCAAGGTATCGAATACCGTGCGCAGAATGCTTTCGTTGCGGCGCAGGGCCGTGATCGCCTGATCGCGTTCGGCGGCATGACGCGCATCGCGCAGCAACAGCGTGAGATAGGCCACCACATCGGCCAGCACTTCCCGATCTTCGACGCTGAAGACGTGCCCGGCGGGCGCATTGAGCGAAATCAGGCCGGTCAACCCCGCTTCACAGGCAAACGCATGGCCGCACAAGGCGGCGCTGCGATGCCGTTCGGCGCAGCGGCGCAGGGCGGCATGAATGGAATCCAGGGGTTGCGCATAGACATCGGCGATCTCGATCACCGGATAACGGAACAGTTGTTCAGACAACACATCCTGCGTCAGCACTTCAAGGGGGGCTCCCGCTGGCAGCCGCATACTGACATCGGCAGCCGGGCTGACTGCAAAAAACATCAGATCCACCTTGCAGTCAGCATAAAACCCGCGCAGCAACTCCAGCACCTGCGCCAGAATCTCATCCGGCCTCTGTCCCGCCCAGCTTTGGGTAGCGAGGCAGTTGAGCAATTGCAAACGTTGATGGTGGTGCGCGGCCGGCAGCACTGGGGCCGTCGCGGCGGTCGCTTCAGCTGCGACTGGCGTGACTGCCAGCGGGATCGGTGCAGCCAGTGCCGTAGGTGAAGCCCCAGCCGCAGCGCCGTCCGCACCCGGCAACTGCGCAACTTGAGCGCGCAACCAGGCGATCAGCTGCGCATCCTGTTTTGGCTGGGTGATGTCTTCGATCAGGCTGGCCACCTGCGCGATCGCGCCATTGGCCTGGCGAATCGGATAGGCACGGTCGCGCAGCCAGCGCACCGTGCCGTTTTTCAGCGTCAAGCGATATTCGACATCATGGCAGCCACTGATACGGGAACGCTGCAACGCCTGCTCGACCACTGCACGGTCTTCCGGCGCCACCGCAGTGAGCCAGGCGGCTGGGTTTTGATACAGATCGGCAATCCTGCTATCCCACACCGACGCATAGCTGGGACTGATATAGAAGAAACGCGAACGATCCGGCGTGCTCAGAAAAAAGACATCGCGCAGATGCTCCGCCAATTGGCGGAAGCGTTCCTCGCTTTGGCGTAGCGGCTCGGATTCTGCCGGTACCGACGGACGCCCGGCCTCCAGGGTCTGGATGCGACGCTTCAAATAATCGATGTGTTCGATCAGTGCTTCAAATGTCTGTGGTGGAGGTGTGTTACGGGGCATACGGCTCATCTATCCAGGGGCCTTCTGTGGGCGGTCTTGCGTCGTTAAGCCCCATTTTACATGGGTGTTTTTACCTACATTTAACAATTGAAGAGCGGTGACAGGTGACAGGTGCGCGATTTGCTCCCCTCCCCCCCTCGCGGGGGAGGGGAGTAGATCGCGCCTTTGTCACCTGTCGCCGCCCTGTAAGGCAAATTCCTACAAAACCCAAGGCCGTAAATCGCACAGCAAGATTAGCGTAGTTCCGCTTATTGCGGCCTTAATTCCTGTCGATAATTCGTTCCACTGGATTCGCGCCCAGAACGAACAAACCAACATTACATCGAACGGAGTGCAGCATGAAAACACAGAAGCTGATGGACGAAATTCGTGAAGCCAATCTTTCCTATATCTTGCTGGCGCAGCAACTGATTCGTGAGGATCGTGCCGAAGCACTGTTCCGTTTGGGCTTGAGCGAGGAAGTGGCCGATATCATCGACAGTCTGACGACGGCGCAAATTCTGAAAATTTCCGCTTCCAATCTGTTGATGTGCCGTTTCCGTTTTGATGATCAGGTGGTGTGGAATCTGTTGACTCACCATGGTGTCGAGCGTAATGCTTCCGGTATTCATGCCGCAATCCTGATGTCGGGCCGCACTGCGGAGGCCGCATGAAAAAGCCCAAGAGCGTGCTGGGCGAGGCCGACCAGATTCGTCTGGCAACGGATTTGATCAGGCTGGATGCCCGCCTGCAGGTGCTGGAGTCGGAAACCACGCTGAGCCGCGAGCGGCTGTTGAAACTGTACAAGGAGATCAAGGGCAAATCGCCGCCCAAGGGCATGCTGCCTTTCTCGACTGATTGGTTCATGACCTGGCAACCAAATATTCATTCGTCGCTGTTCATGAATATTTATCAGAATCTGATCAAGACGACCGAGATCGATGAGATTGAGGCCATCATTCATGCCTATCGTCTATATCTGGAACAGATTCAGGGTTTGGACATGCCGGAGGTGTTGTCGATTACTCGCGCCTGGCGGCTGGTAAAGTTTTTCGATGCCGGCATGCTGACATCGACGGAGTGCAAGCAGTGTCACGGTCATTTTGTCGTGCACAGTTATGAGTTGGTTGAGAATTATGTCTGTGGCTTGTGCCACATGCCTTCGCGGGCCGGCAAAACCCGCCGCGAAGAGGCGCATCGCGCCGAGCATGAACACCATGCCGCAGCGGTCTAAAAAAATATTTTCACGAAAGGCCTAAAGTTTCTGCATCACTGGTCGTAAATGAAGTTATGTAACGTCTGCCTCTTCATCCCGCATTCGGGTCCCGGCGCTCCTCCTCCCCCTGATCTCTCGTTGCCGGATCAACCCCTGCGGGATTTTTTTTGCCTTTTTTCCCCGGAACAAAAAATTAACCGCCAAGACGCCAGGAGCGCCAAGAGAGATTCTTGTTTTCTTGGCGCCTTGGCGGTTAATACTTTTCGTCCTTCGGCATCACACGATCCTTTGGCCTCTTCCCTGTCTAAATTGTTAAAGATTTCTTCCGGCGTGCCGAAAATTTCCCAGTAGCGAGAGCAGTGAAAATCACAATTCAATAGCGAGATAGCAATGCTGGTCATTGTTGGATATATCGTCGTCGTCGGTTGCGTGTTTGGAGGATATGCCTTGCATGGCGGTCATCTGGCGGCCTTGTGGCAACCGACCGAGGTGTTGACGATTCTGGGTGGCGCGATTGGTGCGTTTGTCGTGAGCAATTCGCCCAAGGTCTCGAAAGCCACGCTGGGTGCTCTGCCCAAGGTGTTGAAGGGGTCGGCGCACAGCAAGGCGCGTTACATGGCGATGATGGCGCTGCTGTTCGAGATCCTCACCAAGATTCGCAAGGAAGGGCTGATGTCGATCGAGCGCGATGTTGAAGAGCCGCACGAAAGCCCGATGTTCAACAAATATCCCGAAGTGTCCGGCGATCACCATCTGATCGAATTCATTACCGATTATCTGCGCCTGATGGTGAGCGGTAACCTCAACCCGATGGAAATCGAAGCCTTGATGGATAGCGAAATTGAAACCCATCATCACGAAGCGGAAGGCCCGTCGCACGCAATGGCCAAACTCGGAGACGGCTTGCCCGCATTCGGGATTGTGGCGGCGGTGATGGGTGTGGTGCATGTGATGGGTTCGGTTGGCAAGCCGCCGGCCGAACTGGGTTTGATGATTTCTGCGGCGTTGGTCGGAACCTTCCTCGGCATTTTGCTGGCCTATGGTTTTGTCACGCCGCTGGCCGGTTTGATGGAGCAGTTTGTGCAGGAAGATACCAAGCAGTTCGAGTGCGTCAAGGTGACCTTGCTGGCGAGCTTGAATGGCTACTCTCCTGCATTGGCGATCGAGTTTGGACGCAAGGTACTGTACTCCACTGAGCGGCCGACCTTCGGTGAACTGGAAACGCATGTGAAGCAGCAAGGGAAGAAGTAGGGCATGACAAATGAAGGATGACAAATGAAAAGGGCGCGCAATTTTCTTTTCATGCCGCAGCGCGGCGTCATGTTGAACAACGCGAAACATCATGCCATGCGCAGCATGGCGTCATGGATTTGAGCAATGGCGCAGAACAAGGACGACAAGCAGATCATCATCCGCCGCATCAAGAAGGTGCAGGGCGGTGGGCATCATGGTGGCGCGTGGAAGATTGCCTATGCCGATTTTGTGACGGCGATGATGGCGTTTTTTTTGCTGATGTGGTTGCTCGGTTCGACCACCAAGGGTGACTTGAAGGGGATTGCCGATTATTTCAACACGCCGCTGAAGGTGGCGATGATGGGTGGCTCCGGTTCGGGCGATAGTTCGAGCGTGCTGCAGGGCGGTGGGACCGATCTGACGCGCAGCGTCGGCCAGGTGCAGAAGGCGGAAAAACCGGATACCCGCAAGACCATCAACCTGCAAGCGGCCAAGGAAGAGTTGGCGAAGAAGGAAGCCGAGAAGCTGGAAGCACTCAAGGGCAAGATTGAAGATCTGATTCAGAACAGCGACAAGCTCAAGCAATTCTCCGAGCAGATTCAGCTCGACTTCACGCCGGAAGGGTTGCGCATCCAGATTGTCGATGAGAAGAACCGGCCGATGTTCGATTCCGGCAAGGCGGTGATGAAATCCTATACCCGTGAAATTCTGCGCGAGATCGCGCTGGCGCTCAACGAGGTGGACAACAAGATCAGCATTTCCGGTCATACCGATGCCGCGCCCTACGCCTCCGGGCAGCGCGGTTACAGCAATTGGGAGCTGTCGGCCGACCGCGCCAATGCAGCGCGCCGCGAAATGCTGTCCGAGGGTTTGGCCGAGGACAAGGTAATGCGCGTGGTCGGGCTGAGTTCGGCGGTGCCGTTCGATGAGGCCGATCCGATGGCGCCGGCCAATCGACGCATTTCCATCATTGTGATGAACAAAAAAACTGAAGAAACCATCAGGAAAGACGGCAAAGTGGTCGATATAGGGGAGGACGTCGGGGCACGTCTTCCACCGGGCGCCGAAGAGAAACATATTGAAGCGGCGGGTGTGCAACCCTTGCCGGTAGTGAAACCATAGCGTGCCGTTGGTGCGGTGCCGGTACGATCAAACAGTATGAAAGAAAGTGGCAAGGAGCGAGTGATGGGTAAAAGTGACAATCAGCTGATCAATATCATCGACGACAAGGCCAAACTGGTTGGCTCGAACAAGATGGAGTTGCTGCTGTTCAATCTGGGCGGCTCGGAAGTGTTTGGTATCAACGTTTTCAAGGTGCGCGAAGTGTGCGAGTGCATGCCGATCACCAAGACCCCCAATATGCCGATGGGTGTGGAAGGCATCATTTCTCTGCGTGGCAGTATCTTGCCGGTGCTCGATCTGGCCGCCTGTCTGAATCTGCCGGCCCCCGAGTCGCGCACCAAACTGATCATCACCGAATTTTCCAGCCACAGTCAGGGCTTCCTGGTGCATGACGTGGACCGGATCGTGCGCGTGGACTGGGATAACGTGCGTTCGCCGCAAAGCATGCCGACCCACGTTACCGGCAAGATTACCGCGCTGACCGAACTGCCGGGCGGCAAGCTGGTGTCGATTCTCGATGTCGAACAGATTCTCAGCGATGTGATCGGCGACGAAGCGGTGCCGGTGCTGGAAACGATTGAAGAGAAGAAAATGAACAATGTCTTCTTCGCCGACGATTCGCCGCTGGCGCGCAAGAAGATTACCGAAGTGCTCGACAAGATGAAGTTGCCGTATCAATCGGCGACCAATGGCCGTGAAGCCTGGGAAAAACTCAAGGTGATCGCCGGCAAATCCGAAGCCGAGGATGCCGAACTCACCGAAACCCTCGGCCTGATTCTGGTGGACGCCGAAATGCCGGAGATGGATGGCTACGTCCTGACGCGCAACATCAAGAGCGATCCACGCTTCCGCGATATTCCGGTGGTGATGCATTCCTCTCTGTCTTCGGTGGCGAACAAGAAGCTCGGCCAGCAAGCCGGGGTGGATGCCTATGTGCCGAAATTCAATCCGGATGAACTGTCGTCCATGATTCGCAGCATGATTCGCTCTCCCAAGGGGGGATCATGAATCCGGATCAACTCAAGATACTGATCGTCGATGACTTCTCGACGATGCGCCGCATCGTGCGCAATCTGCTCAAGGAAATCGGCTACAGCAATGCCGACGAAGCCGAAGCTGGTCAGGTGGCCTTGAATAAATTGAAGAGCGGCGGTTTCAACTTTGTCGTGTCCGACATCAACATGCCGAACATGAATGGTTTCGAACTGCTGCGCCAGATTCGCGAAGACGCCGAGCTGAAGACGTTACCGGTACTGCTGGTGACGGCCGAAGCGAAGAAGGAAGATATCGTGATGGCGGCGCAGATTGGTGCTTCCGGTTACATCGTCAAGCCTTTCACCAAGGCCACGCTGGAAGAGAAATTCACCAAGATTCTGCAAAAAATGCAGGCCGTTCAGGCGTAGGAGGTGATATGAGCGTGAATGCACAAGACGATCTGGAAGCATTATTCGACGAAATCTCCGACCAGCGTCTGGCGGAAATTCGTGGCGATGTGAAACCGGCTGCCGAAGCGGTACCGGCACCTGCTGCCGCACCCGTTGCGCCGGTCACGGCCTCGGCAACGGTGATGGCTGCCGCCATGGTGGCTTCTGCCGCAGCGAAGGTAACGGACAATGGCGAGAAGCCGGATCTGTATCACCGGGTGGGTGGATTGACGCGGCAGTTGCACGATGCCCTGCGCGAACTGGGTTACGACAAGAATGTCGAGAATGCCGTCAATGCCTTGCCGGATGCGCGTGCGCGTCTGGGCTATATCGCCAAGATGACCGAACAGGCTGCCGATCGCGCCTTGTCGGCGGTGGAAAAAGGACAAGATGGTTTGTCCAAGGTGCTGACGCAAAATGCGAAGCTGCTGGCCCATTGGGATAAATTGTTTGCCAAGCAACTGAGTCTGGACGAATTCAAGCAGCTGGCGCTGGATACCCATGCGCATTTGCGTCATGCGGGCACCGGTGTCAGCGAAGCCAATGCCCATTTCACTGAAATCATGATGGCGCAGGATTTCCAGGATTTGACCGGACAGGTGATCCAGAAAATCGGCGCTGTGTCACAAAATCTGGAACAGCAATTGATCCAATTGCTGGTGGACAGCGCCCCGCCGGAACGGCGTGCCGAGGTGCACTCGGAGTGGATGAATGGCCCCGTGATCAATGCCGAAGGGCGTACGGATATGGTGACCGATCAAGGGCAGGTGGACGATCTGCTCGAAAGTCTGGGTTTCTGAGTCGTTGCCATGAATCCATCGTTGCACCTAAATTTGCAGGGATCGTGAAGCATGAGTGCCTTTGCCGATGTCGAACTGTTGCAGGATTTCCTGACGGAAGCCGGTGAGCTTCTGGAGGAAGTCGATCACAAACTGGTCGAACTTGAGCATCGCCCCGGGGACAAGGCGCTGTTGAACGATATCTTCCGTGGTTTCCATACCATCAAGGGTGGCGCCGGTTTTCTCGATGCGCAGCCGACCGTGCAGTTGTGCCACCGTACTGAAAGTCTGTTCGACAAATTCCGCAGCGGCGAAATGGCGCTGACGCCTGAATTGCTTGATGTAATTCTGGCTGCTACCGGCGAAGTGCACCGCATGTTTCAGGAAATGGCCACGCAGGTCATGCCCGAAGCGGCGCCGGATGCCTTGCTCCATGCGCTGGATCTGTCGCTCAGCGGGGCCGCCCTGCCAGCGGCGGCAGCGACGAGCGTGGCTCCGGAAGTGCATCGCGCTGCGGTGGCCGAGGGTATTCTCGATGCCAGTGGTGGCTTGAACTGGTCCGCCATGTATCAGGCCCTCACCGGCGTGGCCGCAACACCCGCCGCAGCGATCAGCGTTCCCTCGGCTGGAGCACCGGCACCTGCGACCGTCGCTTCAGTCGTCACCCCGATAGATGATGTCAAGAAAGGTGTGACGGCGGCGATGGATGCCATGCGCGGCGCCAGCAAGCAGGACAAGGCCGCCGGTGCCCCCGGTGCGACTGCCGCCAGCAAGGAAAACACGATTCGTGTGGACACCACCCGTTTCGATCAGATTCTCAATCTGTCCGGCGAGATCGGCCTGACCAAGAACCGCCTCAACGTATTGCGTGGCGCATTGATCCGCAACGACAGCCAGGACGCCACGCATAAAACGCTGGACATGGTGCTCGGGCAGCTCGACATGCTGGTGACCGATCTGCAATCGGCGGTGATGAAGGCGCGCATGCAGCCGGTCGGCCGCGTGTTCCAGAAATACAGCCGGCTGGCGCGTGACATGGCGCGCCAACTGGGCAAGGAAATCGAACTGGTCGTGATCGGCGCCGAGACCGAGGTGGACAAGACCATCCTTGAAGAATTGAATGATCCGCTGGTGCACATGGTGCGCAATGCCTGCGACCACGCCATCGAAACCCCTGCCGAACGGCGCCTGGCGGGCAAGACCCCGCACGGCACAATTACCTTGTCGGCGCGGCAGGCGGGAGATCACATCGTGATCGAGATCAACGACAACGGTCGCGGCATGAACGCTGAAAAGCTGCGTCAGAAAGCGATCGAAAAAGGATTGATCTCCCCGGACGAAGCCAGCAACCTCGATCCCAAACAATGCCTGCAACTGATTTTCCTGCCGGGCTTTTCCACCAAGAGCGAAATCACCGATTTCTCCGGTCGTGGCGTCGGCATGGATGTGGTGCGCACCAACATTCAGAAACTCAAGGGACGCATCGATATCAACACTAGCCTCGGGGCCGGTTCCCAGGTTGCGATTTATCTGCCATTGACGCTGGCGATTCTGCCAGTGCTGATGCTGCGTTCCGGCGATCAGGCATTTGCCGTGCCCCTGTCTGCGGTGCGCGAGATTGTGCAACTGCGCGAGAAAGAACTCGGTTATGTATCCAACAAACCGATGGTCATGGTGCGTGGTGATCCAGTGCCGCTGCTCGATCTGGCCGAACTCCTGAGCCGCCCGAAATCGGGCACGTCGAATGTGGGGGTGGTGGTCAATACTGCCGAGAAGAGCTTCGTGCTCGCGGTCGATGGTTTCCTCGGCCAGGACGAAGTGATGATCAAACCGCTCGAAGGCATGAAACCGAAAGGCGTCTCAGGCGCCACCCTCTCCGGCGATGGTCAACTGGTGCTGGTGCTGGAATTGCACGAAGTGCTGGCGGACTATATTTAAGGCAGAAAATTTACCGCCAAGACGCCAAGAGCGCCAACAAAAAAAGCTTTTGGGAAACGCAGATTTATTCGGGGAACGTCATCCCCGCGAACGCGGGGATCCATATAAATGGTTGATTAACTTGGATTCCCGCTTTGCTCTGCATAGCCAATCGACTAGGCGCATTACAACCTGCGCCAAGTCGCTGGTTAGCGGGAATGACGCTCAGGCAATAAATCCGTGTTTCCTCTGTTTTTCTTGGCGCTCTTGGCGTCTTGGCGGTAAATTGATTTTTACTCAGCGACCCCACCCACGGTATTACTAAACCCGCCATCCACGTAGGTGATTTCGGCCGTCACACCGGCCGCCAGATCGGACAGCAAAAATGCTGCCACATTGCCGACATCTTCGGTCGTCACATTGCGACGCAGGGGCGCGTGCGTTTCGACGAAATTCAGAATCTTGCCAAAGCCCTTGATGCCGCTGGCCGCCAGTGTCTTGATCGGGCCGGCGGAAATACCATTGACGCGAATTCCTTTTGAACCCAGCGATTCGGCCAGGTAGCGCACGCTGGCTTCCAGGCTGGCCTTGGCCAGGCCCATGGTGTTGTAGTTCGGCACCATGCGCATCGCGCCGAGGTAGCTCAGCGTCAACAGCGCGGCCTTGTTGTTGCCATCCGGGCCTTGCAACAAGGGCAGGGCGGCTTTCGCCAACGCTGGGAAGCTGTACGCTGAAATTTCATGCGCGATCGTAAACGCCTCACGCGACAAGCCTTCCAGAAAATCCCCGGCAATCGCCTCGCGCGGCGCAAAACCAATCGCATGCACCAAGCCGTCCAGACGATCCCAATGCTTGCCGAGTTCAACAAACAGCGCGGTGATCTGACTGTCTTCTGCCACATCGAGGGGCAGCACAATGCTCGAACCAAACTCCGCCGCCATCTCCGTCACGCGCTCCTTGAAGCGGTCGGTCTGATACGTAAACGCCAACTCAGCGCCTTGCTTGTGCGCCGCTTCGGCAATGCCATAGGCAATCGAGCGGTTCGACAGCAGACCGGTGATCAGAATACGTTTGCCTTGTAGAAAACCCATGATGCATCCTTCGCAGTGTTCAGTGTGGGCGCAATTATAAGCGGTTGGCGGGTGGGCGCGGTCGGCAACTGACGCCCTTCTCCCGTAGGCGGGAGAAGGGCGTGATCAACGCTGCGCGTGGCTTGGATCTGTCACAAACCCAATCTTGGCAATCCCCACTCGTGCTGCGGCCGACATCACTTGCGCCACTTGCTCATACGGTGTGGTGCCGTCGGCGCGGATGTGCAGTTCCGCTTGCGCATCTTTTTGAGCAGCCTCTTGCAATCGTGCCGGCAATGTTTCGCGGGCAATCAGCGCGCCGTTCCAGAACAGTTGTCCCTGCGCATTGAGCGCCAGTTCCACATGCTCCGGTTTTTGCGTCATGGTGGTACTGCTGGCCTTGGGCAGATCGACCTTGACCGCGTGCGTCAGCAGTGGCGCAGTGATCATGAAAATAATCAGCAGCACCAGCATCACGTCGATCAGCGGCACCATGTTGATTTCTGCCAGCGGCTCGTTGTCGTCACCGCTTTCAATTGAACCGAAAGCCATCATGCGCCTTTCTGTTGCGAGTGGAAGCGCGCGATCATCTGTTCGCTCGCTTTCGCATCGGCCAGCAGCGGGCCTGATTTCAGGCCGGTGCCGAGGAAGGTAAACACGTCATGGGCAAACGAATTCAATTTCGCCAGCGTATTGCGATTGCTGCGCGCAAAGGTGTTGTAGGCAATCGCTGCCGGAATC
>OBEQ010109268.1_pt1 | contig 14565 bp, 17 predicted proteins | sample 1670901 | NCBI WGS metagenome assembly OBEQ01 (sample SAMEA104232315, study PRJEB22302) | groundwater metagenome | biome: forest; feature: aquifer; material: groundwater | place: USA | collected 2011-08-07 | depth 5.4 m
CCGGGGGGCGCAGCCGATGGAGCTCCGCCTGCGCCCAGCGTCGGTACTCTTCCGAGTCGCCGTGCTGGATAATCCATCGCCACTGCTCGCCGGCGGCTTCAGGATCGCCGGCTTGCTGGTACGCCTGGCCGAGAAACAGATGCGTCGGGACATGTTGAGGGTCTTGTGCCAGCAGCTGCCGGTAAATGGTGATGGCTTCCGTCGGTCGCTGCAAGCGCGTGAGTGTGAGCGCGCGATAGCGCAGGAGCAGCGGGTCGTCAGGATACGTGGTCCGGAGCGCGTCCACCTCTCGCAATGCGCGAACGTAATCCGCCGATCGAAACGCTTGCGAGAAGGCACTGGCGAGCAGCGCGTCCGAGGAAATGTGAAGAGGAGGAGTAGCAGGCGAGGCCGCGCGAGCGTTGGTCGCGGAGGACAACAGACAACACGCCGCGATCGTGCAACCGATCGCGGCGTGATAGTTCCCTCGATTACGTGACGTTGGAAACTCGCGTCATGATTGCGGCTAGTATGTTGCATGGTGGCGAGATTGTCAAACATGTTTGGCTTCCTATCAATGGATTTTGGCTTCAGGCAACGAAGGCGAGTGACCGAGGAAGTGCTGATCCGCACACGCGGATCGACCCGCGCGCACGATCACTGCGGCGATCACACGCATTAAATTAATAGTACGCTCTCGTACTGTGCTGTGCTACCGTGCTCCGGTGATACACAAAAACAGCATCCTCGCTGCTACGCATGAATAACGCCCTTGACGCCTGGCGTGTTGTGCGCCCTCTATCTTGGCAGGACACGCTCACGGTGTTGGCTGTGCTGCTGCTGGCCAGCCTGCTGGCGTCCATCTTCCGACGCATTGCTCGCCGCCTTGCGGAACAGGCGCCATCCCGCCTGCGCCTGTCGATCCTGCGCATCATCCCGATCGCGCGGTTTTTGATCGGCATCGGCGCAGTCGCCATGATCGTACCAATCCTGGTGGAACCGACCTTCCAGGATGTGGTCACATTGTTGGTCAGCGTCGGCCTAGCAGTGGCGTTCGCGCTCAAGGAGTATGCCAGCAGCCTGCTCGCAGGATTGGTGACCGTACTCGAGGGCACCTACCAGCCCGGCGATTGGATCGAGATGGACGGCACCTATGGAGAAGTGCGATCCATCGGCGCGCGGGCGGTGCGGATCGTCACGCCGGATGACACCGAGGTGATCATCCCGCACTTGCGCCTCTGGTCCTCCAGCATCTTCAATGCCACCAGCGGCAACCGCAGTCTGTTGTGCGTCGCGGATTCTATCTCCACCCGGACCATGATGCGCTTGCCGCGCGCGAGCGCCTCAAGGAAATCGCCCACAGCAACTCCTATCGGAAGCCGAATTCGCCGGTCACCGTGATCGTCCTCGAGAAACCTTGGGGGACGCATTACCGCCTGAAGGCGTATGCGAATGAGAGCCGTGAACAATTCCTGTTTCTCACGGAGCTGACGATCCAGGGCAAGGCGGCGATCCGGGCCCTTGGCATCCGCTTCGCTCAAGCGCCATACGCCGAAACAAAACACTGATTCGCGTCGCTAGTTACAACCTAGCGACCCTGAGCGGCCTTCCTTACCGAGAAGCACTCCTCAGCCAACCTTCCCCGCAAAAACTGCACAATTGCGAGGTAGAGTTTTCTGGTGTAGAAAACCGGAACAGCGAAGAGCTGATTGAGTGCACGAGCCCACCACCTCTCGGTTGTGCCGACCGAGAGGTTTTATGCCGTATCCTCCACCCCGAAGCCCAAAGCAGTTAACAGCCGCTCGTGCGAACGCACCCTGACGTTGAAATGTGCCATTCCGTTACTGTGGGTTGTAAATACTGGCCAACCGACATTGCAGAATTCCGAGAGGATGAGAGGCCCGGTTCGCCAAATACTGGGAGGAGGTATGAAATATGCCGCGCCTGGCAAGAACCGAGAGGTCGCCACAATCAGGTTGGTAGTTGCGACAACGCCCTAACTCGCCAACACCTGGTCAGATGCAAAGAGTCCTGGCTCTCACTGGAGAGCCAGGACTCGTAACCTCTCTGCTCGATGACTTCGAGCAGTAATAGAAGCCTCCCCGGGCAAATATCTGTCATAACATCCTCTCAGTGTAGGTCTGCCTTTGCCAGCCAAATCTCGCCCAATCCGGGCGCTTCTTTGGGGAGTTCCGAGAGGTTGTTCAGGCCGTCTTCCCGGCCATGTCGGCAGGGTCGAACGAGGCATTTAACAGCTTGCGGCGTTCAGCGGGGTGCAAAAAGTCAGAGCACGGGCCAGTGGATGTCCGTTTTGTCCGGTCTTCGAAGTCCTGAATTGCGGTAACTCATGGCTTCATTGTGCCTTACTCAATGTCCACCCCAGAGAGGTGGACATTGCCTGATTTTGGATGAGGAGAACCTCCCCAGGCGAGGATCTCAGTGAACCTGCTCCGCTCGGACGCGGCAGCTTACCGAAGCAACAAGCTGTAGGTCAGGGTGACTGCCTTGAATACAAGCACAATTTCGTCGCAGCAAAACCCTACCAAGTCATGGCTTTCATGAGTGGGATTGGCCTTCTACCATTCATTCCTCCCATTGGTTGCGGCCTCCCCGTGCAAATATCTATCATAACGCTTCCTCGCTTCGGGCAAAAAATATTTGCACCGGGAGATGCCACGCATTACACGCCGATGGGCGAAGAAGAGATTCGGGCGTGGATCGAGCAGGAGAGCCGTGTGGCGGAGTCGGAAGGGCGCCGATTATTTGATCTGCCGCGTGCCGGTCTAGGTCTCCGGCTGGGAGGAAGAGGAACAGTCTTCTACAACACTTGGATTCGTCGGGTTTGTGCGGTCCAAACACAGCCCAACCAACACGAGGTCGTCATCGCGCGACCATCACGACTCTCAACAGCGTTCCAGGGCATCGACATCATCAAGCGGTTTGGTTATTTGAAGCTAAGCTTTCCATGAAGGGCGCAGGGGGCCTTTCACGGGTCGCTGATACCGGCCAAGCGATGCCTTGGACTTCACATGGGAAGGCTTGCGCCGCCAGCCGACCAGCCCCAGCAGACCGGAGCCGAGCAGCATCAGCGAGGACGGTTCCGGAACAGGTGCGACAGCGAAGTTATCCAATCCCACGGTACTTCCACCGATAGGTTCCAGAATGATGTGGAAATTCGTGACGTCTGACAGCACGGTTTCCCAATTGGCGTGCGTGGTATGCCACGCCTCAGCCGTCATCGGAACAGCATACGTCTTCCAGAACGCGGTGGAAGGCACGGGGGGATTCGGCGCGTAATCAATGGCGTTGGAGCCACCACCCTCAAGCTGGATCCTGCCAAAGCCGCTTCCAACACTGGCGAGCGGCGTTGTGGGCACCACGACCGTCACATCATAGGTGAGCCATCCCCCATCAAACGCGGACAGGTGTCCCTTGAACTTCGATGGCGGGTACACTTCGAACGTGTCACTCCCCGTATCCTCGATTTCTAAAAATCCGCCTGGATGTCCCCCCGTATTTTCATGTGTCACGGCCGCCCCGGTGGCCGTCCATCCTTCATCATCAGCATCGAAAGTGCTACTAATGACCGTTGCTGCCGAAGCAAGATGCGCCGACAACAGGACCCCTCCGAGAGCCACTGAGAAGTAATACACCAATCGTCTCATGACGCACCTCTTTTCATGGTGACTTCGTTTTACTACGCTGCCCTCTTACCACGACCTGCGCAATCGCTTGTCCTGCTCGCCAATACATCGGTGGATCAGTTGCAACTCTGCTCTCAGTTCATTTTGATGATGGAGATGTTCTCCAAAGTGCCGTGGCGATCGAAGTGCAACGTCGTGACTTTCTCAAAAGCGGAGATCGCATCGGACTCATACCACCGATAGGTCCACATCTCTGTGCCGTCATCGTACTGCACCCGGTTTGATGGATCGCCCCAGGCCGCGAGCACCTGTTCGCGCGTCATCCCCGTTTTGATCCGGCCTTGCTCGATATCTGCCCGCATGGCTGGATCGGTCTGGGGATACGCCTTGAAGTACGCATTACGGTAGGCGAGCTTCGGGTCGAACGCCGCACATCCGATTATGAGCAATCCGATCAGTGTGAGACTAATGCTCCTGCTCATCGTGCGTGCGCCGGGGGATGACTACTGCCCGCCATCCGATTGAGCCGCTCAGCGGTGCGATACGCGTCGATGATGCCCCACACCCACACGATCACGAGGATCGGCAGCCCGATGAGCAGGAAGCTCATCAGCACCGCGACCCCCCAGACAGCCATAAACAGGAGGCCTTTGAAAATCTGGCCGTTATAGATCTGCCCCAAGCCCGTAATGAAGAACGAGCAGACGGCCGCAAGCCCTGGATTTCGCATGACTCGTATGTGTGCCAACGTAATATCCCGAAATGGGATATTCAATATCCTAACCTAGGATATGCTATGTGCAAAGCATTTATTCAGCCGAGTACAAAGCCTTCCTCGCGCAACTGCGCAAACGTCGTCACGCCAAGGGCCTGACCCAAGTTCAGGTCGCCAAGGCGCTGGGCAAGCCCCAATCCTTTGTCTCCAAGATCGAGCGTGGCGAGCGCCGCTTGGACCCATTGGAGCTCAAGGCCCTGGCCAAGCTCTATAGCGTCAGTGTCGATCGGCTGCTCGGGCATCCCAACACCTCCTCCTGAGTCCGCACGAGCGCCTGCCAGCGTCTCCATTGGATGGACCACTCGAGCTCGGAGACGAGTTGTCGAATTCTCTGCTCTGTCATCCGGATGCGATCCCCCTTGTCAGCGAGCAGGATGACCTCCTGGATCTCCGGGGCAAGGAGTGTCAGGCTCAGCAGCTGACTGATCCGAGCATGCGTGAGCCCCAGCCACTGGCTCAATTGCTTAAAATTGCGTGCCTGGTCGGCTTGGAGGCATTGTCGCAACTGGTAACCAAGCACCAGGCTGCGTCGGATCCCGAGGAGCGGCGTGCGCTCCGGATTCGGTGCTGTCGGGGTTCGGTAGTTGACCGGCTTGAGATTCACCGGGAACTCGAAGGCCATCGTGACCGACGGCTCGCGTGGCGGCGGCTCGCCTTCACGCACTCCCTGCAGCTCGTCGCGGAGTACCTGCACGCCCTTGGCACTGAGCTTGAGGGTCAGGCGACTTGTCTTTCCGTCGTATTCAACCCGCTCCAGCAGCCGCTCGAGGACGCGCCGCTTGGCGTGCGGGAGGAGTGTGTCCCACACCGGTGAGGCCACGATCAGGGCCTCCTGCAATTCCTCCTGGGTCAGCCGCTGCTCCTGGGTCTGCGTGAGCGTAATCCGGACGGCGCTGAGGGCCCGCTCCCGGTCTTCAAGCTGGGTGCCCAGCGTCTTGAGAGTCGCGGCCGTCGAGCGCTGATCCAGCCGGCCGGCTCGCAGGCCATCAGTGAGTGTCTGCCGTTGTTCCTGCAGCGTACGAAGCTCCTGCTGTAGTCGGTGCTGCTCCTCGGTCGCCTTGGCGATGTGCGCCTGGAGTCGTTCGTTCAGGAGCCGCAGCGTCTCCGCTTGCCGGTTCGGATCTTGCGCCAACTGCTTGAGGCACGCCACGACCGCCTCCTCCACCGCCAACGCGTTGAGCGACGGCGCGGGACAGCCGGCGTACCCGCGCTTCTGCGCGTTGGTGCAGACGTAGTAACGATAGCGGCGCGGGCCTTTGGCGGTATAGGTGTGGCACATCGCACTCTGGCACGGCTGACAGACCAGGCGCTGCATCAACAGCCCGAACTGCTTCGTATTGCTCGCGAGCCGGCGGATCTGCCGGTTGTCCGCCAGCATGGTCTGCACCTTGGCAAAAAGCTCCTCACCGATGAGGGGATCATGCTGGCCCGCATAGCGCTGGCCGTTATAGGACACCTGGCCCAGATAGAGCACATGCTTGAGAATCGCTTGGACGTGGGTGATCTTGAAGGGGACGCCACCGAGGGATCGGCCTTTGCGTGTCCAGTGCTGCTTGGTCGTGTGGCTGATGCCATTGAGCCATTTCGTCACCCCGAGCAGCGAGCGCTCCTTGAGATAGCGCTCGAAAATCTGCCGGACGAGTGCGGCTTCCTGCTCGTGGACGACCAGGCACTTGGTCGCAGGGTCGACGGTGTAGCCTAAGACCGGCGGCCCGCCGACCCAGCGGCCTTTCTTGCGGGCCGCGGCCATCTTGTCTTTGGTCCGCTCGCTGATGAGCTCCCGCTCAAACTGCGCGAAGGAGAGCAAAATGTTGAGCGTCAAGCGGCCCATGGAGCTATTCGTATTGAAGGCTTGCGTCACCGAGACAAAGGTCACTGCATGCTGCTCGAAGAGCTCGAGGAGCCGGGTGAAATCCAGCAGCGAACGGGAAAGTCGGTCGACCTTATACACCACCACACAGTCGATGCGGCCGTCGCGGATATCGGCGAGCAGTTGCTGCAGCGCGGGCCGGTCGAGATTGGCGCCGGTAAAGCCGCCGTCATCGTACTGATCCGGCAGCGGAACCCACCCTTCGCCCTTCTGGCTGGCGATGTAGCTCTGGCCAGCCTCGCGCTGGGCATCGAGCGAGGAGAACTCCTGCTCTAAGCCCTCGCTGGTGGATTTGCGCGTGTAGATCGCGCAGCGGATGGGTGGCTTCGTCTGGTGGCCGGTGGTGCTCATAGCCCGAAGAAGAGGTAGCCGTTCCAGTGCCGACCCGTGACCGCTTTGGCAATCGCGGTCAGCGACCGGTACACCGTGTGGCCATATTGAAAGCCCCGCTCCAGCACGGTGACTTGCAGGCGGACGCCTTTGTAGATTTTCGTGAGCACAGTACCCGGCATGGGCAGCCGCCGATCGCGCAGCGGTCGCTGGCGGGGGGCCTCGGGGGTCGCCGGTGGCACGGGATTCTTCGCAGGCCGATTGATAGGATCATGCGTCGCCATGAGGGTTCGCAGCTGGGCCTGTGCCGGTTCCGACAAGCCGCCAAAGGCCTGCTCTTGGAGCCGATAGGCGATGCATCGCTGCAGGAAGGTCTTGTTGGCCGTTGGCGGCCGCTCGCCAGGGAACAGGGTCGCGTACTGCGTGCGCAGTTCTGCCAGGGAGCTGCGCTGGAGCGCCATCAGTTTGCCCAGGATCGTATTCGCCATCGGGCTACCTCCTGTCGGTCGTCCGCTCAATCGTGAGCGGACGCCCATAGGGGCATAGCCCGCGCGAGATCGCAAGGGAAATGGAGGGTCTGTCCTAGAGCCAGGAGAGGGCTCAGGTGAGTCCAAGAGGACTGAGTACTTCGGAAGACGTCGTGTGAGGGAAGCGAACGCGAGACTACACGACCCGAATGTCCATCATTCTCCCCATTTCTTCAGAACTTCGAATGGCCATCTCCAGTGCATCCACCCCATCATCATGCTGCCCGTGCGGGTAGAAGCGCATTTCATCAAGCAAGCGTGTCTGGTTCCGGTGGAACTGCAGCCGGCCAGATTTCACATATGGCGCCAACGACTGGATGCGCCTCATTTTCTCGACGGTATTCGTGATGCGCTTTAGCGGAAGCGACAGCTGCCGCGCCGCGGCTCGTCGTTCAAGTTCTCGAGCCATCAGCTCTTGGAATTGGTTCGTCTCGATAGCAACCCGGAAGAACCTCCGGTGATACTGCTGGATATACGTGAGCAGGGCCTCGAGCGTTTGATCGGGGTTGCGGCGTTCAATATCCGCCACCAAGACGTAGAAGAAATCCCTCCGCCTGGCCAGGACCACGATGGCGGAATAATCGCCTCGCATCGTATCCTGACCCAGGCTTGGATCACATGCGATGTAGATTTCCACATACCGCCCAAGCGTCTGCATCAGCTCCTCAATCGAGCTGTATCGGTCGCTCCAGTAGACCACGTCCACCATACTGAAGAAGTTGCCCCGTGGGTTGACCGGCTCGTTCTGCAGTTCGCAGTAAAAGCTGGGCTCGTGGGCTTCGCGTTGCTCCATGAGCCAATAGTAGGACCACCTTTCTGGCCAGAGGAGCTCCACCCCCTCGTCCATCAAGAACTTCTGATCCTCGTAAAATTGGCTGGCCCCCTCCGGCCCCGTTTTCCCTTTGTGGGTTTCTCGACTCTGGTAGATCTTGCGCCATGGGCCATCCCAGAGCTCCTGATGCTGTGACCAGGTCACGATGGCCTTATAGACTCGCGGGACCCACTGAGGATTGAGCCGCGGATCGACCAGCTCCGCCAACAGGCAATTCGGGTGATAGAGGGTCCCCAAGAAGAGGTAGTTTGTCTGCGCATCGCCCAGGAGCAGGATGGTCCGGTTGACCAGCTCTTTCAGCTTCTCCCGAGACTCCTGGGTCAGGGTGTTATCGGCCGTCTCCAAGTCATCCGCGATGAGCAGCGAGGGTCGGAACTGGCCGAACTTGCGGCCACGCAATTGTTGCTCAGCGCCAAAGGCGGCCACCTTAATCCCATTGGGGGTGACGATCTCATCCTCGGTCCAGGGGACCGGGCGGGGACCCGTCAACTCGGGAAAATCATGGAGCAGCTTCTGGTTCTCCATCAGCTCTCGCTTGACCCCATCCAGGATGTGTGTGGCCTGAGAAGTCGTCGCTGAGAGGATCATGATGTACCGCTCTTTACCGTAGCAGATGCGATGGGGAAGGTAGACGTTGGTGATCTGGGTCGTCTTGCCGAACCCGCGGGGAGCCGCCAAGGCCACCTTCTGTCCACGGCGCTCCGAGAGTGCCGAGAGGAGCGTATAGATGTCCAAATGCGCCGGCGAATAGGGCAGCTGGACATGGTGGGCGAAATAGTGCTTCGCAAACGCCAACAAGGACTTCTCTCCCTCCATTCGTCTTAGTTGCGAGGCGTCCTTAGCGAGATCATCCGACATCGGGAGCCTGCCTTTCTTCGGGGGTTTGGCGCTGCTGCTCCAGCAGACGCTGCGCCTCCTGGTTGAGCTTCGCCTGCTCCAGCCGCCGCTGCAGCACTTGGATGTGGTTGGTCAACTCCGGGGTGAGTGTTCCGGTGTCTTTGGCGACCGTTTCAATCTCGAGGATTGTCTCCTCAGTGCGCTCTAGTGAGGACTCTCCAGCTTCACTGCTGAGATAGTGGATGACGTTTCCGACGACTTGCTGGGGTTTCAGGGGGAGGTAGCCCAGCGTCTGCAGCAACTCCATGCTCTCCTTCAGCACCCGCCACGCGGAATACTCCGCCTGGGCGCGCTCGCCCACGGACCCGTCGCTCCCACGCGCCAGGCGCATGAGGCGGGTCTGGTGCGCTTCGACCTTGATCAGGAAATTCCCGATCAACTGTCTGGAGAGGTCTGGGCTTGGGGTGAGTGCATTCCGCTGGCGGATATACACGAGGTCGCGCTTGATGGTCTTCTCGTTTCGATCAACCAGCTGCGCGATTTGAGAGGATGAGTATCCTTCGAAGAGCAAGGCCTCGACACACTGCTGCCGCTCAGTCTTCGTGAGGGCTTCTGGGCTCAGTGACTTGTCCTTCAAACGCTGAATGATCGTCAGGACTGGTTTGTCGGTTTGGTCTGGTGTTTCATTCGGCATGAGAGGTCTCCTTCAGATAGCGTGCACGGATTTCTTCGGAGACCTTGTCTTTTCCGACGAAAGCGATATAGCGCCGGGCGATCGCATCGCAGTACCTCGGGTCGATCTCGACCCCGTAGCAGCAGCGGCCCAAACTCTCGGCCGCGATGAGGGTTGAGCCAGAGCCCAGGAACAAATCGAGCACCAGCTCATCCCGTAGGGTGCTATTCCGAATCGCCCGCTGCGCGAGGGCAAGGGGTTTCTGCGTGGGGTGAATTAGGGTCTTGCTGGGATCACGCTTGCTTTCCCAGAGCGTGGTCTCATTCGTCGGACCGTACCACCGATGTGAGGCACCCTCCTTCCACCCGTACAAACAGAACTCAGTTTGCTGATTGTAGTCTCCGTACCCGATGGCGAAGTTCGGCTTGGCCCACGTAATCACACATGAGACGTGGAACCCAAGCCCACTGAGTGTCTGGTGCATCGCGTGGAATTGCTTATGACCATTCCACAGATAACAGCAGGCGCCTGAGGCCAGGAACGGTGTAGCTGACGTCAGAATCCCAGCGAGCCACGACTCGTACTCTGCTTGGCTCATATTGTCCGCGTAGATCCGCTCCCACTTTCTGGAAGGCTTCGGGCGGGCATCGGCATGTGGTCGGTTGCCACCGTAGTACGCCACGTTATACGGCGGGTCTGTGAAAAGCAGTTGGGCTTGCGCGCCGGTCATGAGCTTGGCCAGGTCATCGGCATTAGCGGAGTCACCACACATGAGCCGATGCGGGCCGAGCTCGACCACGTCTCCGCGCTGCGTGATGGGCGTGACGATGGCAGCCGCTGCAGCTTCGGCATCAAAACCATCGTCTTCTATGAGTTCCTGCTGCCGATCAAGGAGTTCGCCAATTTCATCCAGCTCGAACCCCGTCAGTTTCACATCAAAATCTGGCACCTGGGAGAGCTCCTTCAACAACGCGGCCAGCTTCCCTTCGTCCCACTCGGCCTCGATTTTGTTGAGGGCGAGATTCAGCGCCTTTTCTCGCTCAAGGGGTAGGTCGACCACGACCACCTCGGCCTCCTGATACCCAAGTTCACCCAGCACCTTCAGCCGCTGATGGCCCCCAACGAGGTGACCGGTGCGCTGGTTCCACACCAGGGGCTCAACGTAGCCGAACTCCGTGATACTGCGTTTGAGCTTCTCGTAGGCAGGATCCCCAGGCGAGAGATTGGATCGAGGATTGTAGGGTGCGGGGTCGAGCCGTTCAAGCGGTAACGTCTGTATCTCCATCTGCCACCTCCTGGGGTTGCCTGGAAGGTAGCACAGGGACACCGTGGCAGAGGTGACATCGGCTGGAAAATGTTAGGCCGTCCGAATGTCACCTGAAGAACGGGAGGTTAGCGAACAGAACGGTTGGAACGGATGGAGCGCGGGAGACTAACTGCGCTAGAGCGTTGCGATCAGGTCGCTCGTGAGGTGAGCCAGCTTGTGGGGCTTGAGGATTCGGTTGATCTCCAAGATGTTGATCCGCGATCGCCAGAGCTCTGTGCTCGGAACGCCCTCTCGCTGGAGCCGTTCGTCGCGGTAGACGGGCTCGAGGCATGTCCTGAGTTCATCACAGAGATGATCCTCCAGAGGCCTCGATGGCCCGACCTCGATACTCGGTTCCCTGATGGCGGAGAGCTTGGTGAAGTCGAAAGTCGTCACCCGGGTGTCCAGATGCTTCAAGCGCGCCAATCGCCGCTTCAGGCTGATGTACTCGTCCACATCCGGCCGACTCATCTCGAAGGCCTGGAGAATCTCCGTGATCACCTGGAGCCGGTTGTGAACACCGGTCCGTCTCAACCATCTCCGGTAGCCTTGAGGTGACGCCTTCTGGTCATTCCGGAACGCCCAGTCCTGATAGGTCCCCAGGCATGCGAACTTGGGGGCACCGGCTGTAGGATGCGGTTAAGCCGGACGATCAAAAAGTCCTTCCAGACCTGCTTTCGGAGGGGGATAGCCTGCTGCCGATAGTGGTCGCGGAGGACATGGAGTTCTGCCTGAAGCAGCCAAAATGAGTCCCGCAAGATGGGATAACTCCCCGCCAAGCATTGAACTTGGGGCAAGTGACGCTTGAGACGCACAAGGCGCTCCTTAATCGGATTCGGCTGTTCCCAGCGCCTCTGGTAGCTGAGGGCCTGGAGAATGACCCCGGGAACTACGTAGCTAAGGTGGCTCCGGCGGTACGGGAGGATGCGTTTGGTTGCGCTCTGGTAGACCGGACAGTCAGCAAGCCGCTGCTTGATCGTTGCGAGATCTTGGGTATTTGACGCCATCGGGCTCACAGGCTCCACCATGGGACGATCCCATTCTACTCCTTAGCAGGCTTGCTGATGCCACTAACATTCAACAGACCATAGCTATTCAGGTGTTCCAGTAGTTATGAGCCAGTAAGATTCTGGCAACATGATTGATTCCCCCTGAGGTTCGAGCTTTGAAAGGAAGCGTGTTCTTCCAACGTCCGATGGCTGCCACAATATGCTTGGAGATGACCCTCCCTGTGCAAATATTGTGAGACGGTCCTCATCCAAGAACTGCTTCTAGTAAGGAGATATTTTGCTGGTAGCTACTACTTGAGTTTCTGCTCCAACCCACCACCATTTTTTGCACCGTCAGACCCTTGCCTCGGAAATCATGCTCGTTTGGCTCGAGGAGACGGGCCAGCTCGGCGAAACGCGTGGCATCCGGAGGAAGAGTAATGGGCCTTCTGCACAAAGACGGATGTCCCGCATCACGCGAAGGAATGGTGAGCTCTCTCGGACCGGAGGCAGCGCTGGCCGGGTGTGCGACCTGAAGCGAGCGCTTCAGACCGCCACGCGTTCCACGGGACTGCAGACAGGCTAGCGGAGCTTGCTAGCCGGCAGCACTTCCACAAGCTGCCGGACCACGCTGCGGACCATGCGCAGTTCCTTCGGCGTGCGGCCTTTCAGCAAGGCCAGAATTTCCTGCAGGAGCGTTCTCCGGTCTTGGCGCTCATCCTCCGGAAAGTGAAAGAATTCCTCCAGCTGGACGCGGACCCCTTTCGCCAATCGTTCCAGGCTCTGCAGGGTGGCCGTGGCCTTGCCCGTTTCAATCCGACTGAGATAGTGCACGCTTAAATTCACCCGCTCCGCCAGCTGTTCTTGGGTCAACTGGCGCAATTTCCGGTAGGTCCGCACGCGCGCACCGATCTGCTGGTACAACGTGGGGCTCATCGCTCTACCTCCTTGGACAAGTAGAGGTAGCGTAGAGGCTTCCGTACGTCCGGTGAATGGCTTATTAGGGTAATAAAATAGATATAAGTTGATCTATTGGAGCAAGTTCTTTATACTCAGCCTGTTTCAGGGAAAAGGGGCTTCGGACACGGGAAGCAGCGTGGGGCCTTAACGCAGGCTCATAACAAGGAGGACGCGCAATGCGGTTCTCGGCGTATGGCTGGTCAGTGGCTCTGGGGATGATGCTGCTGTCGGCCCGTCCGGCGGCGGCCACTTCGATCATCAGCAGCACGTTCACGGTAGATGATGAGGGCTGGACCGCCACGGGCGCGACCGTGACGCATGAAGCCACCGGCGGCCACCCCGGCGGCTTCTTGGCCATCGCGGATACGGGCAGCGACACCTTCGAAGTCTATCCGCCCGCGAAGTTCAAAGGTGACCTGTCCGCCTTTGAGGACGGGTGGCTGACCTATGATGTGAAGCTCCTCGTGCCCACGACGCCGCTGGCCAGTGTCGGTAGCGGGTTTGGCCGGATTCAGCTGGAGGGGGGTGGTGCCAACGCCACCTTTGATTACGCGCCCACTCCGCCGATTCCGTCCCCCGACTTCTGGAAGACCTATACGGTCCCGATGACTGCCTCCGCGTGGCACACTACCGAAGCGAATTGGGACACCGTGCTGTCCGATGTCACGAATTTCCATATCATCCTGGAGCCGAACAATGGCGACACAGTGGGCTTGGACAACTTCAAGCTCGCCCCAGTGCCCGAACCGTCCTCGCTCGTCCTGCTTGGCTCGGGTTGGCTCGGACTGATCGGCTGGCGGCGCAAGCGCGCCTCAGTGTAATCCAGGGTGGGGATGAATGGGGCAACGCAGCGAGGGCGTGCTGGCCGACTCCCCATGCACAACTGTGTCACTCGATCGGCTCATGTCTCCCTCGCCGGGAATTTGTACGCCGGGAGAGAATAAACCTCATCACTACAGGTTCTACCTACGACCTCCTTAGCAGGTCCAGAGTTTTATTGTCCAACCAGATGCGCTACCAGTAGCACGCCTGGACAAAACCGTTTTCGGCCTTGCTCGATATAGGAAACCTTCACGCGCGCAGAAGGCTCATACAGTGCCATGATCCGCTGCGCGACGTCCTGCGGCTGGCTCAACCAATCGTAGAGATCTCCAAGCACCTTCCGACCGCGCTCGACTGTCGCGGTATCCGGAACAATGAAATTCATCGCCATCCGTGGACACCCCGGCCGGCCTGGCTGCGAATACTGCTTCATTTGTGTGGCGGCCTTGCGAAGGAGCGCCTTGCAGGTGTGTTTCGCCGTCGCCGGGTCCGCCGGCCAAGAGACCTTCGCCTCCAAACGACACTCAAGTCCGAGCTTAGGAATCCGCAACCATAAGTCCCTCCACGAAGCCGACGCTGATCAAAACTTTCTAGTGGACGAATTCGTCTTCCAGGAAACCCGCGTCGCTAAGTGGCGGCGTATACTTTCTCCGGTCACCCAAGCTCCATAGGCCCAAACGGCCGGTGAAGCTCTCTTCTTGGGTCGATGACTCTCCCTAAGGCAACGTCGTAGGCTAGAAATCCTGCTCTTGCTGGGTAAAAGCAGATAATAGCAAAAGGGTGCTCAGAGCGAGCAATGATGTGGGATAGTGACCTGATCCCGAAAAACTGGACCGTTCCCAGGTTGAGGATTGGAGTAGTATAGCAGTCCAACCAGGGAGGGAGCCGGATGAAGAATATGATGCCATAGATGGTTCTGCAAGAATTGCTACTAAAATTTCAAAAACTGAAGAAAAAGATGCGGAAGGTCGTGTTCTTAAAAAACCTATTACTCCTTTAGAAGAACATTTTGCATGGGCGC
>OBEQ012283101.1_pt1 | contig 14565 bp, 18 predicted proteins | sample 1670901 | NCBI WGS metagenome assembly OBEQ01 (sample SAMEA104232315, study PRJEB22302) | groundwater metagenome | biome: forest; feature: aquifer; material: groundwater | place: USA | collected 2011-08-07 | depth 5.4 m
CGGGCGTCTCGAATCACACCCGCGTGGCTTACGGTGTGGCGGGTACAGCGGGTGGCTGCGCCGGCGGTTGGAGCACCGCTTCAACGGTAAGGGCGATCTTCACCTCATCGCCGACGACCACGCCCCCGCTATCCATCGTCTTGTTCCACTTCACGCCGAACTCTTGCCGGTTGATCGTGGCCTGCCCCTCCACGCCGAGCCGCGTCTTACCCCAGGGATCCTGAATTTTCCCAAGAATTTTAAAGGTCACCGGCACATCTTTTTCCACGCCGTGAATCGTGAGCTTCCCGTAACACACGTAGCCGTCGCCTTGTTTCTCAATCCGAGTACTCTGAAAGGCGATGGTCGGATACGTGGCGACATCAAAAAAATCCGGGCTGCGCAGGTGCTTGTCGCGGTCTTCAACGTTGGTGTTGATGCTCTCGGCTTTGATCGTCACGCTCACGGAAGATTTGGTGACATCCTGCTCGTCATAGACGATCGTCCCCGACACGTCCTTGAACGTACCTTGCACGCGGCTGATCACCAGATGCGGCACGGAAAATCCCACGCCGGTGTGCGCCGTTTCAATCGCGTATTGGTCCGCGCTCCACACTGCCGGCGCGAAGCCCACACTCGCGACGAGTGCCAACCCAATCACATGCCGATTCATTTGACGCCTCCTGCTTCACAGATGTGCTTGACCTGCTCACACACTAGCGCAACTTGCAGGCAACTGCAACTGTTTCAACTACAACGGTTCGCGGGGTGCCACGCGTTAAGTGGAGGGAGTCTCGATGGGGATGACAACCGCGATTTGCTGTTCCGTGCCGCGCACGACCGTCATGCGCGCCGCCACACCGATGGCCTGTTCGGTGAGGAGCCGGTGCAGCGCATCCACATCCGCCACCGGGGTGTCATGATATGACACCACGAGATCGCCTTCACGAATGCCCGCGCGATCAGCGGGACTGTCGCGTTCCACCGCCACCACCAACACGGCAGTGGTGGTGGACAACGCATAAAACCGGCTGATCCGCCGATGCAACGGAACGGTCTGCCCGCCGAGACCCAGATACGCGCGTCGAATATGCCCTTCTCGAATCAATTTATCGGCGACGAATGACGCCACGCCAACCGGCACGGCAAAGCATAGCCCTTGCGCCTGTAAAATGGCGGCGGTGTTGACGCCGACCACCTCCCCGCGTGCATTCACCAGCGGCCCGCCTGAATTGCCGGGATTGAGCGCCGCGTCAGTTTGGATCATATTGTCGATCAGGCGTCCGCCGATGGAGCGCATGGACCGGCCCAGCGCGCTGATGACGCCGGCCGTCACCGAATAGGTAAACCCATACGGATTGCCGATGGCAATGGCCAGCTGTCCGACCCGAAGCGAGTGCGTCTGCCCGAGGGCGGCAGTCGGCAGCAGCGACGGCGCGTCAATCTTCAAGACCGCCAGATCGGTGGCAGGATCATCGCCGACCACGCGCGCCTCCACTTCCAAACCCGTTTGATCCGATACGACTACCGTCGAGCCGCTCTGGATCACATGGCTGTTAGTCAGCACAAACCCGTCGGAGGTAATTACAAATCCTGACCCGTTTCCGACCTGCGACTCTTCGCTGGGACGGCGCGATCGGCGGTGCACCTCCACCTTCACCACCGAGGGGCTGATCTTTTCCGACGCAGCGACCACCGCCTGCGAATACGCGTCCAATAATGACGCGTCAGTGTCTTCCATTGATTGGATGCCATTGCGTTCCATCGTCATGATCCCATCTGTCAAACGAACACCTCTTATAGCCGGACGCGAGACCCCACCACCCGCAGTCGGCCTTGAGGCCGATCACTCGCCCTTGGCGAATCTGCGGGTGGTGGGATTCCCTCCTCAATGCTTACACCCAGTCTGCGCTTATTTTTCGTACCACAATCCGCGCAGCCGCTCGCGCACGTCGGCTTTCACTTTCGCCTCGGCCAACATCGACTGCCACTTCACGCCCATCGCTTCGAGGACGATGTCAGCAGCCTTGTCCATCTTTGCGCCCCAGGCTTTTTGGATCTTCGCCTTGAGCAGATCCACCTGAACGGCCTTCATCGCCTGGAAAAACGCGCACCCCCACATCCCCACCGCACAATCAATCGGATCACCGCTGCACCCCGGCGTCCCGCACGGACACCCTTGCTTCGACTCTTCGCTGCAGGAGGATTCTTTTGATGTCTCACACGTACTTCCTGTACACGTTCCGCTCATATGAGTGACTCCTGTTTTTGTCGACTGACCCTGTCTATGTTCCTCCATGTGCCCGCGACCATGTTTCTCTTACCTCATCCACACCTCCCCTGGTTGTTCAATAAGAAACCGACCGGTTGGTCTATTTCTCACCCATAAAAAAGAGCCGGCCTAGCGCTTGGCGGCGAAGAGCTGTCCCACATACTGCCGAAAGTGCCGCAGGTTTCTCGCCGCCACCGCCCGGTCGCGGCTGGCCTTCCCTAAAATCAGCGACCCTTCTAGAATCGCGATAAAATGTTCGGCCAACTCATCCGGATCAAACGCGGCCTTGGGCGCGTACCGGCGTTTGGCATCCCGTAACTCCTGCCCAAAATGCTTCGTCCACTCCGCAAATCCTCGCTCGCAGCTCGCCCGGATTCCCGGATGCGAATCGCACAGCTCTTGGGCAAACGTCCCCAACAAACAGCCCTCTTTCATCGACGGATCCTGCGCGAGCTTGATTGTGTTGTCAATATAGTTATATACACGCTTAAGCGGATCGCGTTCCACCCCGCAAAATCCCTGGTGGAGCCTGGCACCTGACTGGCAGAACCGCTCCAACAGTTCACGCCCCAGCGCTTCCTTGCTCTCAAAATAATGAAAGAAGCACCCCTTTGTGAGCTTTGCTTCGTCACAAATACCCTCCACCGACGTCGCCGCAAACCCCCGTGCGAGCATGAGCCGCTGGGCAACGTCGAGCAACCGCTCTTTCGTGGGTGAATGTTCCGCTACGGTGCGCACCATTGGAATGCATACCAATCGGTATGATTATACACGCTACTGGAGTTCCCTGTCAAGACCGCGTTAGCGTTTGGCGAAATCCAGGGAGGCGGAATTGATGCAATAGCGTTTGCCGGTGGGGGCCGGGCCATCATCGAACACATGGCCCAGGTGCGCCCCGCAGCGGACACACCGCACTTCGACGCGGCGCGCGAACAAACTCTTGTCCTCTTTCAACTGCACATTGCGATCATCGACCGGCTTCCAGAAACTCGGCCAGCCGGTGCCGGATTCAAATTTTTCATCCGAGCGGAACAAATCGATCCCGCAGCAGATGCATCGGTACAGCCCCGGCTCATGGTTGTTCCAATATGTGCCAGTGAACGCCCGTTCCGTGCCCTGCTTGCGAGTGACTCGATACTGTTCCGGCGTGAGTTGGTGGCGCCACTCCTCGTCGGTTTTCTGCACGCGCTCCATCAACACTACGTCTCCTGTGTGCCCGTTCACGATCGGAATGCGCTCCTCGGCCACAACCCCTACCGAGACTCCCAGTATCCCGCCGAGCACCAGCAGTCCCACGCGTCTGGACATCCGCACGCTTAGGCGCCGCCCCAGAGCACTTTATTCAGGATCATCACGTTGAGATTCGTGCGGCGCAGGCGCGTGCACAAAATCTGGGCAATGCCCGAGACGAGTTTGTAACCGATCTCCGGATGCTGCTGACAAAACAGGTGCAGTTGCTCCGTTTGCCACGCGCGGACCACCAAATTGCTTTCCGCCAGCACCGTAGCGGACCGGGGGCCTTTTTCAATAAACCCCATCTCGCCGATGGTCTCCCCGGGCTCCAGCACAATCAAATCCACCGGCGCTTCGTTGGGATTGCGCGCGCACCGAACGACGGCGCGCCCTTCCAAAATGAGATACACTTCATCTCCCGGCGAGCCCTGCTGACACAACACGCCTCCGGCGGGAATGCGGCGCGCCTCGCCGCTGGCGATGAACGTTTCGAGCGCTTCGGAGGACAATTGCTGGAAGAGCGGATTGCGTTTGATGAGATCAAGCGCGGTTGGCATGGCGTGGGCTCCTGTGCTGACGTCGGATGTCTTGGCGGCGCTTTACTCGGCCGGATGCGTCGCGCGAAAGACCATCGCCGCTAACGCCCCGCCCGCAAAATTGCCCACGAGAAAAATCCACAGATTGCCGGGCGCGCTCAGCCCCATGCGGGTGATCCCCACCGCGACCGCAGGATTAAACGCGCCACCGGAGATGTTGCCCATCGCGTAGGCGCAGGCCATCACGGTCATGCCAATCGCCAGCCCAAAATAGGAATTGCCCGCCGTCTGTTTGGCGGTGGCGACATTCAGCACCACATAGGCCAACGCGAACGTTCCTAACACCTCCGCCAGCAACGCACGCGTCTCCGAGATCTGCATGGCGACAACAGGGCTGCCGGCCTTCAAGACTTTCACCGCCGCTGCCGCGAGCAACGCGCCCGCCACCTGTGCCCCCATGTAACCGGGCACCTCCTGGGTCTTGCACTTGCCGCGCAGCCACACCGCCAACGTCACCGCCGGATTGTAATGCCCGCCTGAAATGTGCCCGCCGGCATAGACCATCGTCATCAAGATGGCCCCGATCGCCAAGGGCGCCATCGCCCCGGCTCCCGGCGCAATCACCGATAATCCGATGACCAACACCAAAAAGAATGTCCCGATGCCTTCCACGACATACGCTTTCATCTACCCTCCTTACTACAACAACCGGATCGGCGGCGCCGGCGCTTATGGTTTCGTGGTGGTCCGTAAGTCGGAACGCAGTACGGTGGGTTTAGCTGCCGCAGTCACCTTCGGTGCGGCAGCACGCGAAGCCGATGCGGGGGCTGCGGCTTTCGTGGAAGCGGATGACGCGCTTGGATCCTTGGTCACGGCGATCGTTTTGGCGGCGAACCGTCCCACGTAGGCCATGTAGCGCCCTGACACCTGGATTTCCTGGCCGACCTTCAATGCCTGCGCATCCGCGCTGTGCCCGGCCACCGTCACCGCCGTCGCGCCATCCACCGACACGGACCACGTCTTACCTGTCGCATCCATCACCGTCACGGTATTGGTCGTGTTATCCACATTCGTAATCGTACCGTTGATTGGGCTCCCCGTCGTCGAGGTGGCGGTGTCGGCGCGGACGGTCACCGAGATCCCAGCGAGCATGATCAGCGCTACCACACTCCCCACGATGCGCAACCGTATCGTCATGTGTCCGACTCAGGTCTGTGGAAAACCGGCGCTTACGGGCTGGCCTTGGCCGTCGTTTTCTTCGCGTCGGTCTCGGCGTCGGCCTTGGCGGTGGAATCCGTCATCTTCGCGCTGTCGTCTTTCTTGTCTTTGTCTAAGCAGACCTTGCAGGGCTTGTAGCCGGCTTTCTTCGCGTCGGCTGCCGAGGCAAACTCCACGCGGTTGTCTTTGCTGATTTTCTTGGCGTAGTCACACGAGGGTTTGTGATATTTCTTCGAATCCGAGTTACCAATATATTTCACGGTGTCCTTGGCTGCTGACTTGGCCGCATAGGCCGCGGGCGCTCCGCTTACACCCACCAATACCCCGACCAACATCACACCCAGACCAATTGCCGCACGTCGCACCTTCATCGAGTCCTCCTCTGCTTCTGTCTGCTCGAGTGCATGATACACGAGTGTCTCAGTGTACCACGGAACACCGCCGGTGAGTATCCGGCGCCCACGATCGGCGTCAGGAAACAGAAAAATCCGACAGCTCCCGCGGGGAAATTGCCACGCGCAGCGCATTCAACACCGCCAACAAATCGATGATCTCCTGGGCGATGGCCCCGGCCACCGGCGGCAGATACCCCGCCGCAGCCAACAGCATCCCGCCCAGACTCAAGATCATGCCGCCCACCGCGCTTTGCAGCGCGATGGCGCGCAGGTGGCGGCTGATATGCATAAACTCGTCGATTTTCTCCAAGGAATTATCCATGATCACTACGCCCGCCGCCTCGCCGGTGATGTCGCTATTCTGGCCGATCGCGACCCCGACCGTGGCCGCCATCAGCGCCGGCGCATCATTGATGCCGTCGCCTACGACGAGCGTCTTAGCGCGCTGAGTCTCCCGCGTCACGATGGCCAGCTTCTGTTCCGGACTCTGCTCGGCAAACACCTCGGTGATGCCGACGCGCTCGGCCAGATACCGCACTTCCGACTCGCGATCGCCCGAAACAATCAGCACGCGGTGCAATTGATGCTTGGGGCCCAAATGCTGGATGAACAACTGCCCCTCTGCTTTCGGTTCGTCCCGAAACCACAGCGTGGCGGCATACCGCTGATCGATCACGACCACGCACTCCAACCCGCCTTTGGTCGTGGGCATCTGCTCGGCGCCGGCCACGTGCAGCGACACCAGCTGTTGCCGACTGGTCAACCGCACGTTCCGTCCCAAAACCACACCGTGCAGCCCCTGACCGGGCACCTCGCGCAGTTCCGACACTTCATGCAACACGATATGCGCCTCCTGCGCTGCCGTCAGCACGGGTTTAGCCAGCGGATGCCGGGAATAGCGCTCCACACTCGCGGCCAGTGCTAGCACCTCCTCCCGCGCGCACCCCGGGGCGCAGAGGATCTCGGCCAACCGCGGCTCTCCATAGGTCAGCGTGCCGGTTTTATCGAAGATCGCGGTGCGGCAGGTGTCGATCTGTTCCAGCACGGCGGGATTTTTGATGATGATGCTGCGCCGCGCGGCCAGCTCGATGGCGCCGATGATCGCCACGGGAATCGCAATCAACAAGGGACAGGGCGTGGCCACCACCAGCCCCGCGAAAAATCTGCGGGCTTGCCCGCTGAGCAGCCACGCACCGATAGCCACCGCCAACGACAGCGGCACGTACCACGCGCCCAGTTGATCCGCCAGGCGCCGCAACCGCGGCCGGTTCTGCTCGGCGGCGCGCATGACTTCGGTGATCTTGGCATAGCGGGAATCGATGGGTAGTTTGGTGGCTTGCATCGTGAGGGCCAAGTCGCCGTTCATTGCGCCCGACAGCACGGCGGCCCCCGGTGCCTTGGACATCCGGAATGGCTCGCCTGTCAGGAAGGATTCGTCCATCACGCTGTGGCCTTCGAGGACCACGCCGTCGACCGGACACACTTCGTGCGGAAACACCACCAGCACATCGCCGATGGCGAGATCATCGAGCGTCACGTCGATGATCTCCGCACCCTGCTTGCGATGGGCCACGGAGGGCATGCGTTTGGCCAGCGCGCGCAACACCGAGGAGGCGCTCTGCACCGCGTAGTGTTCCAGCGCGACCCCGCCGGCAAGCATCAACACGACGAAGGTGCCGGCCAAATATTCGCCAAGCCAGGCGGCCGCCACAATCGAGATGCCGGCAATCACATCAGCGCCGAGATCGCGATGCCACAGCTCCACGAGAATATTGAGCAGCAGCGGCAGGCCGCCGATGACCAGGGCGACCATCAGCGGGGCGTGACACGCGTCGGGACTGGCGTGCAGGCCGAATCGCAGCACCAGGTGCAGGATGATCGCGATCACCGCGCCGATCGCGATCGCATTCTCCTTCCAGGCAAGACGCGGCGTAGCTGGTGGTGTGCTGGTAGTTAGCATGAGGGGGTCTAGGACTCTAGGCAATTCTACCAGAAGCGATGTGAGGAAGAAGCAGGAAAGTGACTCGCGCTATCGGCGGAGCCCAGGCGGCAGCGCATCGCGAGGAACCATCCGGTGCGAACGGGGCTAAGAACTGCGGGCAATGCGAGACTGTTTGCCGCTCTCACAAATCTGTTGAACTGATCGTCACCTAACTCTGAGCTTTGAAGGTGTGCGAGCGGAGGTGCTTCTGCAGATACTTCGGCACATGCGGCAGGTTTGCTTTGGCAATCATGAGCACGAGCAGCACGGCGATGGTCCCAAAGGTGCTGCGCTCGCTCCAGAACGACGCGCGCCACTGGTAGGATATGGGCGAGCCGCCGCGCGCAGAACGGCGCCATCGCGGCAGCCATCGCGGCACGCGCCGGCAGTACGCAACATAGTCCGCCCCGAACCGCTCCGCCAGCACGCTTTCTTCCCAGAGCACAATCGGCACGTATTGGATGAGATACAACGCCGCCACAATGGGCACAGCCCAGAGCAACTTCGAAATGCACGTCACCCCAACCGTCAGCAAGAGGTTCCCCAGGTAGAGCGGGTTGCGCACATACGCATACGGCCCGTCCGTCACCAGACGCGCGACACCGCCGCCGCGGGTGCGGCTTCCCTTACCGACGACAGCCACGCCCCACAGCCGCAATCCTTCTCCCAGCGCAATGAAGCAGAGCCCCGGCACCCACGCGAACACATCCCGCGATTCCCGGTAGCGCAGCAGCACGAGCCCCAGCATGAAGACAATGGGCGTCCAGCTGCGCTGGCGGAAAAACCATTCCCCCAATTGGATGAGGCGCTGTTTCAACGTGGGTGGTGACATCGGCGAGAATCTCCTGTGCGTGCTCGACGCTTTATGTTAGCACGTCTCCATCACACAGAAGACACAAAACTCTTCAACTAGGATTGAACAATGGCGGGATGGATGGGACGATCTCGGGCTGCTGACACGCCCGGTCAACTCGATATCAGCCGCTTCCCTTCTCGCGCGTCTGAGCCGCGCCTCGGGGTTTGAACCAGTCGCCCATAAACCAATCGTCCAGGTGCGGCCAGGCGATGGCCCACGCTGTTTCATACAGCGCGTAGACCCCGCGCGGCGCCTTCTGATGCTCTATGAGCCGACCCGCCGGCCACTTTCGCCTGCCCCTTCGTCTAATGACCATTACTGATGCCGACTCGTTTCCGTCCATGCGCGAGTGTGAGCCGTGAGCGGCCTTTTGACCGCTCAAGCGCGATGGCGATCGCTTCGAGAATCTCCATGACCGACTGTTCCGTCACGCCCGGCCCGACATACGCCCACTGTCTGCGAGCCGCCAACGCAATATCTTGCAACGAGAGCACACCCACCAGTCTCCCTTTGTCGATGACCGGCAGCCGATCTACCGCTTCCTTTTTCATGACGCGGATGGCCACCTCAAGATCCGCCTCAGGGGAAATCATCGGCGGCACGCCCATGATACAGGCCTTCACCGCGACTTCGCTCGCGGGCAGGTCTTGATGGACCAAGTGCAGCATAATGGCACGGTCGGTCACCACGCCGGTGACCCGCTTGGTGGTCTGGCTGTCCACAACAGGAAGAAACCCGCACTGGCGCCGGCGCATCATCTCTCCTACTGCGGCACAACTATCCTCAGGCACGCACGCCTTCGCATTCGTGGTCATGCACTCGCGGATTTGCATCCCATCCTCCACTGTTTCTTGGGTTGTTCTTATTAGGGTGTCCGGACCACTCACGCGTCAAGGAGGAGCCCCTGGCGCCCCGTCCCGCAATCGTGGGCACGCCCGAAAAGAGGCGCTGCCGTACCCAGCTATCGCGTCTGTTCGTCCGCAACCAGGGTCACAACAGGTGACTGCTTCCGCCCCTCCTGTCGGACCGTTCCTATTTCAAGTATCCGCCATTATGTGGTATAATACAAATTAATAATACTAATATGTATTATTAATTCTTCTGATCATGATGCGTCCCTTACGAATCTTCTGTGACTTGGTGCAGACCCAGAGCTTCACCGAAGCGGCTCACCGGAATTACCTGACCCAGTCAGCAGTCAGCCAACACGTGAAAGCGCTGGAAGCGAAGTTCGGACATCAGCTGGTGGAGCGGGGTCGCGGGCAGATTCGACTCACCCGGGCTGGGGTCTTGCTGTTTGAGGCCGGTCAGGACCTCCTCACGCGGTACGACCAACTTGAGAACGCGCTCAAGGCCCCGACGGGCGAAGTGACCGGCCGCCTCCGAGTCGGCAGTATCTACACGACGGGACTCTACGAGCTTCCCCATTACACGAGCACCTTCCTGAAGCGCTATCCGAAGGTCGGCCTGCTCCTGACGTACCTCAAAGATGCGGAGATTCAGGAGGCCATCCTCACCGACCGAATCGAGGTCGGGATCGTCGACTCCCCTAAGCCCCACCCACAGTTGACGATTACCCCCTTCAAGAAAGAGCGGGTCGTGCTGATCGTGCCGCCCAAGCACCCGTGGGCCGCCAAAAAGACGATCCGTCTCGCGCAACTACACGGCCAGCCGTTCATCGTCCCGCAGGCGGAGTTTCCGGTCGATGAGATCTTTCGGAAGACGCCTATCCGCGTGAAGGTGATGCACGCGTTCGACAATATCGAAATTACGAAGCGCGCGGTGGAAGTCGGCTTAGGACTCGCCCTGGTGCCTCAACTCACCGTCGTAGATGAAGTTCGATATGGAAAGCTGAAAGCCCTGGAACTGGCGGAAGGCCCGTTTGAACGAACGATTGGGATCATCACTCGAAAGCGAGCCGAGCTCTCGCTGCCAGCGCGGAAGTTTATCGAACTCCTCATCGCTCCCGTCAAGGCTCGCGCCCGGCGCGCCTGACATTCAGCTCGGAGTTACCGGGGTTTCCCCACGTGGACTGAGAGAAATTCCGCGGCGCGGACTTCCGCCCACGCGATCGGTAGGCCGGGCCAGCGACCTTGCAGAAATCCGAGATGCCCCCCGCCGGCCGGAAATTCCGCGTGTAACAACGGATTCTCCGACACGACGCGAACCGGCAGGGCGGCCACTGGCAGGAACGGATCATCCTGGGCGTTGATGAGGAGCGTCGGGCGTCGGATGCGCGGAAGAAACGCCGCCGAGCTCGATGCGGCCCAGTAGTCTTCGGCGTTCTTGAATCCATGCATCGGGGCGGTGACCAGATCGTCGAACTCCGCCAGCGTGCGGACCTTCTGCAGCGCGCCGGCGTCAACCACATGCGGATACCGGGCCAGTTTCTCACGCGTCTTGCGCTTCAGGCTGGCGACTAAGCGGCGCCCGTAGACCCGGCTGAAGCCGTGTCCAAGTGTGCGCGCGCTGAGGGCTAACTCAAATGGGGCGGAGATGGCGACGGCGGCTCGGATCTGCTCCGGCAAAGCTTCCCCGTGTTCCCCCAGATACTTCAAGAGGACATTCCCGCCTAGGGAAAAACCTATACAGAAGATGGAACTCGAGGGATGCTGCGCCCGCACCTGAGAGATGACCCAGGCCAGGTCCGCGGTGTCTCCGCCATGGTACGAGCGGCGCAGCCGGTTCGGCTCTCCACTGCATCCGCGGAAGTTGACGGCCACACCGCCCCAGCCGCGCCGGTGCGCCTCGCGCAGGATGCCCAACACGTGCGGGGAACGCGAGGAACCTTCTAAGCCATGCAGCACCACCAGAGAGGGAGCGCCAATGTCAGCCGCCGGCTCATCCACGTCAAGAAAATCACCGTCCGGCAATTCCCAGCGTGCGCGGGTCAATGCGACGTGCGGCGTGGGTCGCAGCATGCCTGCCCAGATCGTCTGCAGGTGGGCCCCGCGACACCACCACGCCGGTTGAAATGAATCGGGAAAACCAGAGGCGTTCCACATGGTCCCGCCGACGATAGGGGAATGCGCATGCGTAGAATCTCTAGGTGATGGCTTCATTGTGACAGAACGCTCTTCTAGGGAACAGGTGCTGGCGGAGACCGCTGCTTCAATCGCTGCTCTTCCGGAGGGACGAGGAGCATGTCGCCAGCCTGGAGACCTGTGGCGACGTGGCTTCCAGGCGGCGGTTCTGGTGGGGCCAACCTCACGAGGGCGCGACGGAATCCCCGGACGGTTCTGAGATAGTCGAAGGCGGCGCTGACCCCTCGGCGCTCTGTTGTTTCTTTCGCTCGAGCTTGCGGAGTCGTTTCGCTTCTTGCTTTTGTTTCTTTTCCAAATCTCGCTTGCGCTTTTCAAATTGATAATTCGGTCGTGCCATGCGCCCTCCTTTGCGTACGATCTGCGAAGTGCGAGACGAGTGCCCAGCTGATCTTAGTCATCCTCACTGCGCACGTCAATACTCGCGTGGCCGTCCGCGCTCACGCGAATTCGGACCTGCATAGGTTTGCAGCAGACCTGGCAATCTTCGATGTAGTCCTGCTGGCCCACAGACGCATCAACGGTGATCTCAAGCGATTCCCCGCAGTACGGACAGTTCACGTGCACGGACTCCAACGGGTGCATGCGGCATCTATTTTACCACGATCGTGAGGCCTTCCGGAGATTAGGAATGGTCTATCGAAGCGAGGTGGAGAAAAAACGGGAGCGGGACGATGTTCGCTCGTTATTGCTGGCTGGGGCTGCTCGACTCAAAGCGTACCGGCATCGTCATCCGAACTTTCTTCTGTGTCACTTCGTTGACGATATCCGCATCGAGCTTGGCGTCGTTGAGCTGCCCCTCTTTACCGGTCACGTTGAACGTGGCGCGCAGACCCGTAATCTGCCCTTTCGCCTGCGAGGCGAGCAGTGCGAGCCCTGCGGCCGCAGTGGCCTTCTCCCGCGCTTCTTGAGCGCGGCTGGGACCCCCGCCCCCATGGGATGGGCACGATGTGCCGGGCGAATCCGCCGCGTGGGCCGCCTCATCCGCGTAGTCAGCGCTGATGGCCGAGAGGATTGCCGTTGCCGCTTCCCGGCCTGATCCGGTCGCTTCTTTTGTGACGTAGAACTTCGACTGCGCGCAGGGCCTGAGGCGCTCTTTCCCGACCCGTAAGACCGGATTCTCCGGCACCCAGTTGCGGCCGTTCGGGTCTGGCGCGGTGCTCAGAATGGAAACGTCCACCTCTTTGGGCCGCGCGCCATCTGGCGCGCTTGGTGCCAGCTTGCACGGATCATCCGGGCAGCCTCCCCCGTGCAGAACCGAACCCACCTGCGAGGTGACCCCGTCCGTGGAAACGGAGTCATAGAGCACCTGCGAGGTCTGTTTGCTGCAGCACGAGGGACCGAATGTCCACGGGCCCACGTCTACCCCGGTTTCAAGCAGGGGATTTGCACAGGTGCCCGCTTTCATGCTGAGGTCATCGCGCCGGACGTCTCCTGGCTGACAGTCGGTGTCCGGGGCGATAGGCACGTAGTACCGCTCCTGCTTGTTGCTCGGACATAATTCGCAGCAGGAGGCAACGTGCGTCGCAGGTTGGCGAGGAGTCACGTCCTTCGGTGGAAACTCCGGAGGCACGGTGCCGTCTGGATAGATTGAAAGATCCTTTGGCGGGCGCTTGGATGTCGCATCTGGAGGCGGCGGCTCCGGCGGCAGGGTGCCGTCCGGATAGATGGAAAGGTCTTTGGGCGGCGGTTCGCCCGTAAGAGGACGCGGCCCGGTTGGCGGACGTTGTCCCGCTGTGGGCGGCTGTTCTGATGACGTCGTCTGCGTGGCGCCTGGAATCCGGGGCGGGCTTTCCGGCTGACTCCCCCGGCGATCGCCGCACTTGCGCCACCACTCACTCCACACGCGTTTGAATTCGTTCTGCTCGTCTAATCGCACGCGTTCCCAGACCTGGATGAGCTCCTCCAGCTTCCGACGATACTGCCGGTACCAAGCTTCGGACTCCAGGTCCGACACATGGTAGAAGGGCGCCATGAAACTGCCTTTAGGCGCCCAGAACGCCTTGACCCCCTGACTCAACTCCTGGCAGACATCCGGATATCGATTCATGTTATTCAGCGCCGACTGAAAAGCATTCCAATCGCACCGTCGAATCGCCTCCTCGGCACGCCTCCCCTGCTCCACGAAGTCGTCGGTGGCGCGATTCATCTCGCCGTTGACTCGGTCAAACTCCTTTTGGCCGCAGTGCAGATGCTCATAGCGGTTCACGATGGCTTCTAACAAACCGTAAAAGTTCGGCGGCGGATCCGCAAGGGGTTTCCGCAGTATCTCGAACTGCGCCCGCACCTCGTTCAGGACGCGCTGGAAGCGATACACGGCCGCCATGTCATTGCGGGGGGCTGCATAGATGGCCAGCGCGGCTCGGCTGGCAATGCTGTTGCTCCAGTCCATCTCCAGGCGCATCGCTTCCTCGGCATCCTTCCACAGCTGATCGCAGTTGGTTTCCGTCGGCACCCGCTGTGTGATGGCATTGTACGCCTGGAGCGTGGCTTGATATTCGCGGAGGGCAACTTGGGAAGCGTCGGCGGCGCGCCGCTGCTCTTGTGGGTTCAGTTCCGAGGCGCACGCTTGAGGCAGGCCCCCTAACATCGCCAGCAAGAGGCCTATAACCCAAAGCGGCTGCGTCCACCCTGGGGACCGAGATGTGCTGTGGCACAGCGTAGAAAAACGGGAGGCGGGCTTCATAAAACTGATGACTGGAGACACCGGCGGCAGGAACAACCCCGTGCGACGCGCCATGCCTGCAGTGTAATCGATCCGTTGCCATCCGGCAAGCGTCGTACACCACTCAGCGGCATCCCATCCCTATGAAGGAGAACGGAGGCAACGAACCCTGGCGTGCTAATAAAAACGGGGGCGACGGGACGATTGTAGAACTCAGGATCCGGCTTGGCAGACATTCCTAGCCGAGTTCCGGGTGTGGTCTGAATCGCCTTCTGCCGTCAATAGGAATGGGTGACCGGCCGATCAGGTTACGGCGGGGTGTAGGCCCCTGGCGGGGGGTGGAAGGGGTGGGGGTTTCTCTAGGGACTCCAGGGTGGCCAGGGCAAAGC
>OBEQ010749182.1_pt1 | contig 14560 bp, 15 predicted proteins | sample 1670901 | NCBI WGS metagenome assembly OBEQ01 (sample SAMEA104232315, study PRJEB22302) | groundwater metagenome | biome: forest; feature: aquifer; material: groundwater | place: USA | collected 2011-08-07 | depth 5.4 m
CCTAATTCCATACCTGTTATGGAATTAGGGCGCGTGGAAAGGCTTATGAACACTATGTTTCCTGAGAGATGTTTCGCTCTTGATCCGGGATTTCGTGAAAGCCGTCCGTTAAACGCCTCGGGGAAGGGCCTTCCGAATCACCCGCCGGACACGCTTGGCTATCTTCACCGCCTGTCGAGCCTCTGCGAGCGTGGGTTCTTCATAGTCGCCGGGATAGCGCGTCACCGTAGCGTAATCGGTCAAGCTGCGTTGTTCCTGCGGGGTGAGCTTGGGACAAATGGAGGACGGGAGAAGCGAAAGCAACATGCCGATATCATGAACCTTTGGAAAATCGATGGATTTGAACACCAACATTCCCTTCAAGTATTTCTCCACCGCCTGCTGGGCATGAAACCCCACGGTGTCCGTAGGACAATCATGACCTAATCGAAGCGTCTGATCAGCGGCCTTAAGATCGTTGTCTCCTTTATGGAAAAACTCCCTGGCGACGCACCATACTTCATCCTGCTCGGGCATACAGGACCTTCCCTTCATGAAATGCCGGCCGAATGATCGTTCCGATGATATCCCGTCGCCGTGCCACTTCTTCCGGGGTCACGACCAAAATATCTTTCGGCCAAGGGATGTCATGGAGCGCGACACCGACCTCGATTCGCTTCTGACGCTTCGATCCATTCACTGGCATGACCACCAAAAGATCCACATCGCTGTCCGGGCGGGCGGTGCCTCGCGCATGGGAGCCAAACAAGATAATTTGCTCGGGATGAAAGCGGGTCACAATTCGACGCACCATCTCTTCAATGGCGCTCCGCACGGTCTTCCATCGTTGGCGTTTCATCTTTCGACAATCCGCCGCATCATTTCCTCTATCTTCTCCCGAACATTCATTTTGTGTTCATTGTATCACAGCGACTCTCACGGGATTTCTCATGAACACTGAATTATCCGACTGAGACTTTAGGTCGTTCCACTCCCTGACGCAACAAAATGATGCCTTCTTCCAACCAATCGAACTTGCCGTCGAGCACGTCCTTGGCGATCCCGTAGGCTTCGCGGTCATGGTTGCGCCAAATCTTACGGAAACTGTCCCCTATGCGTGCACGAGCCTGGCGGCAAAAGAAATCAGCCAGTTCGATCGGACTACGGTCCGCGGGATTATTCTTCACCAACATCTCCGCCCGGGCGCACGCCGACGTCATCGCGAATGCCTCCACCCCGATATCCACCACTCGGCCGAGCACCATTTGACGACGCTCCAATCCCGCCTGATACCGCATCATGCAATGAAAAATGGTCCGTGCCAACCGACGCGAGGTAATTTCCAGATAATCGATGTGATCTAATAACGCGGGAGACACCTTACTGACCCCCTTCGGGAAACGCGGCAAATATCTGGAGGGGTACCACCACACGTAAAACGCACCCGCCTTAAAGAAGGAAAGTATTTTTCGACCGAGGGAAGCCTTCGGCTTCAGGATATCCCCCGCCGCCCGTAAATGTGGATCGAGCGCTTCACGTGCAATGAACAACCTCATGATTTCACTGGTCCCCTCGATAATCGTATTAATTCTGGAGTCACGGAACATACGCTCGACGGCATACGGCTTTTCCCCGCGCGCTCGAAGCGATTCGGCCTTTTCATACCCGCGTCCCCCGCGGACTTGCAGGGCGTCATCCACCACGGTCCATGAATATTCCGACGCCAGCAGTTTGGCGATGGCCGCCTCCAATCGGATATCCATCCCGCCACGGTCCGCCCAACCCGAAGTCAACCACGATACGGATTCCATGGCAAAAGTCATCGAAGCCATGCGTGCCAATTTAGCGGCCACGGCTTCGTGTCGACCGACGGGGGCTCCCCATTGCACCCGCTCGTTGGCAAATCTCCTCGCCACCGCCAAGCACCATTTGGCTATACCCGTACAAGCCGCCGGCACCGTTAACCGGCCGGTGTTTAATGTGATCAGCGCCAGCTTCAAACCCTGACCCTCTCCCCACAGGATATTTTCTTTCGGCACCTTCACGTCGGTGAATCTCAACAGGGCGTTTTGAATGCCGCGGATGCCCATAAAATCACACCGATGCACCACTTCGAATCCTGGCATGTCTTTTTCAACGATAAACGCCGTGATTTCTTTACGCACCTTTCCATTCGTTGTTTTACCTGGCGTCCGCGCCATCACCACGAGAATATCCGCCACGGCCCCGTTCGTGCACCACAATTTCTCGCCATTAATCAGGTAATGCTGTCCGTCCTCTGTCAGGGTCGCGGTGGTCATCATATTAGCGGGATCCGATCCCGCATCCGGCTCGGTCAAAGCGAACGCTGAGATAGCGCCCTCGACCAACTTGGGAAAAAACTTCTTCTTTTGAGCGTCCGTACCGAACATCTTCAGCGGCTGAGGCACCCCAATGCTTTGATGGGCCGACAACCACACCGCCGTGGAACCGCAATAACTGGACACGAGTGAAATGACCCGGCCGTAATTCGTCTGGGAAAATCCCATGCCGCCATAATCCTTGGGAATTTTCATCCGGAAAGCCCCCATCTCAATAAGTCCTCGGATCGCTTCAGGGGGAATTTCCCGGGTCCGATCCACCTCATCCGGATCAATGTGCTGTTGAAGAAAATCTTCAATCTCCTTGAGATAAATATTCCCGATGCGGCGATCTTCCTCAGGTTGCTCAGGATAGGGAAATACCAACTCTGGACGGAAACGTCCCATGAAAAATTCGCCCATGAAGCTGGGGGACTTCCATTCGGTTTGACGTGCCGCCTCAGCGACTTCGAGAGACTCGCGACCGGGTTGAACGGGCTTGGTGGGGTCGGCCATATCAGTTATAAAGCTGGGCGTACAATTTCAAATATTCTTCTTGATCGGGGCGATGGCCCGGCTGGATCAACAAAAGCCGTTCCAATACGCTGATAGTTTTAAGAGGTTGTGAAGCCTGCGTATACACTTCCTTCAAATTCCTAAGCATCCGACATAGTATTTCAATCTTTCCGATCGGATTCAACCACTGGGGCTCCCACAACACGTGCTCTCCGAGAGTCCGCTTCACCAATGACTGGCAACGGACGGTCGTCAACAACGCCCCGCGATGAAAGGGATCGATATACAAAGGCACCGCGCTATTCCGATGGCTGATAATAAAATGTCCCGGCAACCCCACTCCCTCGAGCGGGAAATTCGCCCGCTGAGCCACTTCCATATAAATCAAGGACAAGGTAATCGGAATGCCGATCCGTCGGTCCATCACCTCATTGAGATAACTGTTTCGGGGATCGTAATAATTGTCCACATTCCCCCGAAGACCGACCTCATCAAACAAGGTGAAATTTAACCGGTCAATGATGACGTGGGGATTGCGCGAAGCGCCGATATTGGCCCTGGCCAACGCTCCCCACCGATCCAATTCCTTCAGATAGAATGGGACCTCCAAATCCCCGTAATCCTCGCGGGCAATCAACAGGGCGGCATGAGCCAAATCCAGCCCGGCGCCATCCCGTTTGAGGAGATCTTTTAGAGCTTGGCGAATTCGAATGGGCTCCATAACAATCCGATTATACTCCTAGCCATTCGACTCGCCTCTAATAAAATTCAATGCTTGCTCCTGGCTAACCTTTCAACATGTTCATCAAATTGGTCATGCCACCCAGCTTAGCCGCGGCGGCTTTTTGCGCTTTGTCCAATCCGTCCGATATACTCTCTTTCACCGCTTCCTCCAATTTTGACGTACGATCCGGCGATAGCCACTCGGGCGATATGAACACCGAATGCACCTTCATCTCACCGGTCATTCTAATCCTTACGCTCCCCTTCCCACCTTCCCCCTCCACCGTAATGCCTTGCAGCTCTTTTTTGAGTTGGTCCGCCTGTTTTTTAAGTTCGTACAACTGCTTCATTTTGTCCAACATACGATCCTCCTTTATACTTGTGGTCTAACCATCGAAAATTGATCCTGGGTCCTGCAATACCATGCGCCACCCATTCGAGCGATGGCGTCCAATTTTTTCCCATCCATCTGACCATCTTGAAACAATCCTTCCTGAACATGCACGTACACAATTTCTCCTAATACTAGAGTCGCGCCACTAGGCGCTTCGCCCACCGGCACTAATTTAAAGAGGCGGCATTCAAAAGATAGAGGCACGTCAGCCAGACGGGGAGCGGAGATTTTAACGCCAGGCAACATCCTCAAATTCGCCACTTCAGCTTCACTTACGTTCTTGGGGTAATCACCAGAAGTCTTGTTCATGGCCTCGGCAAAGCGGAATGGAACGACGTTCACCACAAATTCCTTGGAGACCTCAATGTTTACCAGCGTGTCTTTTTTGGCTTCTTTCCGATAGCCAATGGCCACGGACAGCACAGGCGGGCGAGAGCATAACCCGTTGAAATAACTGAAGGGCGCCACATTCACCACCCCATCCGTTCCGCGCGTCGAGACCCATGCGATAGGACGGGGAACAATGCCTCCCAACATCAGTTGATACAAGTCTCTGGTGGACAACGTGGAAGGATCGAATTCCATGGTTAACGATATTTCATCGAAACACCGACGGTCAATCCGGCCGTCACGGCCGCCACGCTGTTCGTAATGATGATGGGCCAATCGCCGATATGCCATCCGTAAGCGAACCACGCCACGTTCCCGCATCCAAAAATCATGTAGGTAATCACCGAAACATCCTCGGACGACTTCCGTTTATGCACCCGCATTATCTGGGGAATAGGCCCGCAGGCCATGGTTAATCCTACCAAGGTAATACTGGCAGACATCCATTGATCATAGGTCATAAGGAATACCATCTTAATAATTTTATGGCGTTGGGGATAGGCGCCCCGTATAATCCACTTCCATCATGTCGAGCGAACGAAGACATTACCCTCGGGTTCCCTATCCCTCCACTCTGCGGCGGGTGGCCGAAATCCAAAAACCCCAAAAACCCAGCAAGGGGGTTGGGCGTGACGTAAGCCTGGGAGGCATGAGCCTCACCTGTCCCAATTACCTCACGGAAGGCCAGCTTCTCATTCTCCACTTCATCCTGCCAAAAAACATGGGATCCATTCACTGTGAAGGGCGGGTGCAATGGATCAATAAAGAAGGTTCGAAGTATTTAGTCGGTGTTAAATTCATTGATATGAAACCCGAGAACGCCTACATGATTCAACGCTACATTGACGCGCCCCACGCGCATCAAAAAGATTCATTCATGGTGAAATTTTTCTCCATGATCCTTCCTAAAAAATCAGCCAAATAAAGACTGTAGGCTCTTAGACTTTTAGGTAATACCTAAAGCCTAATTGCCCCACGCCTGACTCGGGACCCATTACCTATAAAATCCTGAGCGAAGTCGAAGGAAGCTTAAAGCCTGTTAGCCTGAATTTTTTATTCTTCTTCGACGGATTTAAGTTTTTCCAGGGCCGAAAGATCTTCCAGGGTCGTGGTGTCGCCGGTTACCTTACCGCTTGAGGCGATTTCCCTCAGAAGGCGTCGCATGATCTTGCCACTTCGGGTTTTGGGCAGGCCGTCGACAAAACGGATTTCTGCGGGGCGGGCGATGGCGCCGATTTCTTTTGTCACGTGTTTCTTCAAAATTTCCGTTAATCCATCCTTCACGGCTGTTCCCCTCAAGCTGACAAACGCCACGACGGCCTGACCCGTCGCGTTATCGGGGCGACCAACTACGGCCGCCTCCGCGACCATCGGATGGCTGACCAAAGCGCTTTCAATTTCCATCGTGGAAAGTAGGTGTCCTGAGACTTTCATCACGTCGTCCACTCGACCCATAATCCAAAAATAACCATGCTCGTCCCGGCGGGCGCCATCCCCCGTAAAATAGACACCGGGAATGCGAGTCCAATAGGTCTGTTTGTACCTCTCGTCGTCCCCGTAAATCGTCCGCATCATCGAAGGCCACGGCTGCCGAATCACCAAGAATCCTCCGCCACCCGACGGAACAGGCTTTCCTTGCTGATCCACCACTTCCGCATCAATGCCTGGAAACGGAAGTGTGGCTGAACCCGGCTTTGTAGAAATAGCCCCCGGCAATGGCGTAATCAAGATCGCGCCAGTTTCCGTCTGCCACCACGTGTCCACGATAGGACAATGGCCGTTTCCAATTTTATCCCGGTACCACATCCAAGCCTCGGGATTGATGGGTTCACCGACCGACCCCAATAATCGTAAGCTTGAAAGATCGTGCTTTTTCGGCCATTCGTCCCCCCATTTCATGAAGGCGCGAATAGCCGTGGGCGCGGTGTAAAACTTGGTCACCTTGTATCGTTCAATGATTTCCCAAAAACGATCGGGCTGGGGATGATTCGGAGCCCCCTCATACATGACCACGGTCGCGCCATTAGCCAATGGCCCATACACCACATAGCTATGTCCGGTCACCCATCCCACATCCGCCGTGCACCAATACACGTCATCTTCTTTTAAATCAAACACCCATTTGGTCGTGAGGGCCACTTGCGTCAGATACCCGCCCGTGGAATGGACAACGCCCTTGGGTTTGCCCGTCGTGCCACTGGTGTACAAGATAAACAAAGGATATTCAGCCTCAACAGGTTCCGCAGGACAATCTGCCGAAGCATTCTCTAAAAGCTCGTGAAACCAATGGTCCTGATTGGGTTTCCAAGCACCCGAAAAAGGGGTCAGACCCCTTTTTACCACCACGACGTGTTTGACGGTGATTGCTTCCTTAAGGGCTTCATCCACGTTCACCTTGAGCGAGATAAGCACTCCACGGCGGTAACCACCATCCGCGGTAATAACACAAACGGCTTTGGAATCGTTGATACGATCCCGCAAGGCCTGGCCGCTGAAACCACCGAACACCACGCTGTGAGTGGCGCCGATTCTCGCGCACGCCAACATGGCAATCGCCGCCTCGGGAATCATGGGAAGATAAATGACCACCCGATCGCCCTTCTTGACGCCCAGGGTTTTTAGAGCATTGGCGGCCTTATTCACTTCCACCGAAAGGGCCTTATAGGTCAGCGTTCGCTGATCCCCCGGCTCCCCCTCCCATATAATGGCCGGCTTATCCGCCCTTTTTTCCAAATGCCGATCCACGCAATTCTCACTGACATTAAGCGTGCCCTCGACAAACCATTTGGCAAAAGGCAGGTTCCATTGAAGGACGGTTTTCCAAGGGGTGCGCCATTTCAATTCCTTCGCGGCCTTGGCCCAAAACCCTTCGTAATCCTTGGCGGCTTCTTGACACAGGGCGTCATACCTTTCGCGCCCTTTAACGTGGGCTTGGGACGAAAAATCCTTCGGCGGATCAAACAAACGGCTTTCTTGAAGAATGGATTCTATTTCAGCGGCCATAGTTATCTCTGCAACGCCTCGAGCGTGTCGAAAAATTCCGGGAATGACACCGCCGCACTCCCGGCATCATCAATGACTGTTTCGCCTTTGGCGATCAAGCCGGCGATGGCGAACGCCATGGCGATACGATGATCGCCGAACGTTTGAATGGAGGTGCCTTTCAGCGCCACAGGACCGGTAATATCCATGCCGTCATCGTATGCTTTGACCTGAGCTCCCATTTTTTGAAGATTAACGGCGATGGCCTCGATCCGGTCGGATTCTTTTACGCGTAATTCCTTCGCATCCCGGATCTTCGAAACGCCCTTAGCCTGCGTCGCGAGCATGGCCAACATGGGAATCTCATCAATCACCAAAGGAACATCCCGGCCGGATATTTCAAACGAACGGAGTTCACTCGTCTTCACGCGGAGATCTCCCCGCTCCTCTCCCGCATGCGTTTCGCGATTTTCCACCGTCACGATAGCTCCCATGCCCTCCAGCGCTTTCAACACGTGGGCTCGAGTCGGATTCAACCCCACCCCTAACATTTTCACCTCGCTGCCGGGCACCAAGAGACCGGCCGCCAAAAAAAAGACTGCCGAAGAAATATCCCCGGGCACATCCAGCAACTCACAAGCGGAAACGGCCTGCGGTTTGATGGTAATCGATCCATTGCCGTTCTCGACGGAAACTCCCATGGCTCTCAACATGATTTCCGTATGGTTGCGGGTGGGAGCCGGTTCAACGACGACCGTTTCGCCTTCGGCATACAAACCCGCCAGCAACACGGCGGATTTGACCTGGGAAGAAGCCATGGGCATCTTGTACGTAATGCCGTGGAGGCCGCCTCCCGCCACACGGAAAGGGGCCACACCATTCTCCGAAGCGTCAATTCTGGCCCCCATCAATTTCAAGGGCTCGATCACACGATTCATGGGCCGACGACGCAGGCTGGCGTCCCCATCCAAGACGGATGAGAAAGGCTGGCCCGCCAGAATTCCCGATAACAAACGCATTGTCGTCCCGGAATTTCCGGCGTACAGGAACACTCTCGATTTCTTCAATCCGCTTAATCCCACGCCATGTACCACCGCGTCGCCATGTTTATTTTCGATATTCACGCCTAAGGCCTGAAGGCAAGACGACGTACTCATGACATCTTGGGCGGTGGAAAGACCGCGAATCGTCGTCTTTCCATCGGCAATCGCACCCAATAATAACGCCCTATGAGAAATAGATTTATCTCCCGGAAGCGTGATCGTACCCGACAAACGATTGGCCTTGCGAATCATCACGGAATGCATAAGGGATTTAGTATAGAGATCAAACTAATCGGGAAACAACTGGGAAACCCCTAAACCTCCGGAAGGATGTGAAAGCGGCCCCAACGGCCCGGCCGATACACGGAAAAATCCTTCCGATCCAACGTAAAAATCCGATTCAACTTTTCCCGTTCCGCGACACGCACTAAAGCGGCATCCGCCAGATCCATGTTCCGGTCACGATACTTGGCCATTAATTCTCGCATTCGCTTCATGTCGGCCGCGTCCAATGCGACCAGCCGGCAATCCCCCATTTCGCACATTTCCCAGAGCGCATCCTGGGCTTTCCAGGAAAAATTCAGCAGGTGCATGGCTTCGGCCAGGGCGGGCCATACCGTTATCAACGGTTCCCGCAATCCTTTTGCCACCTCGACGCAGTCCCGATGGCGATCATCATCGTCATTCATCATGGCCACTAATGGGCCCGCGTCAACGAGCATGCCGCCTCTTGTGCTTTTCCCTCAGGATTTTTTCGAAATGCTCCTTCGACCGAGTCGACAAATCTCGAGGACCCCCTTTGGCGATTCCAATCAAATGCGAAATTCTGTCATACAGGCTTGTCCCTGCCTTCTCGATCTTTTCTTCCTGCCGACCATACAAAGCCAGCGACTCCCGCACGACTTCCGACGCCGTCTTCGCTTGCTGACGAGCCAGCCGCTTAAGCCACGCCTCAGTTTTCCGATCCAATCGAACACTAATCATTGTTATTTCCCTCCTGTCATACATAATTGTATGACAATTAAACTCACCTGACAAGACACTTCTAAGGGCGAAAGATACCGAGGGTTTTTAGGAGGGTCAAAATCGCGAGCTGGTAATTGTACCGCTCTTGCACCAGCTCTACTTCCGCGTTAATCAATCCCACGTGGGCGTCCGTCACCTCAGAACTCGAGGCCAGCCCTTCTTTAAACTGATTTTCCACCATGCGGTAATTCTCGCGGGAGAGCTCGACCTGCTTTTTTAACACCTCTAAATTCTTTTCCAGCACCTGCCACGCGTAATACGCTTTTTTCACGTCTATTTCGATTTGCTTGGTCATCGCTTCACGAACCATCTCCGTTTGACGGGCGCGGGATGCCTGGTCGCTTTGAGCCAGCCATTCCTCCCCGCCCTGGAACAAGGGAATGTTCACCACCGCGCCAACCCGCCATTGCTCTCGCTGACTAAAAACCGTTTGAGGATCTGTGACGGAATAACCAGCTTGGATGCCGGCCGTCGGAAGAACGCGAGTAAATGCGGCCTCCTTATCCGCCCACGCCGACTTAATATCCAGCTCCGCCTGGCGAGCATCAGGACGATGCGTGAGCGCAAAATCCACCAGCTCATTCAACGTGGTTTGGGGAGAAATGTCGGCTGGCCAAGTGAGAGCGGGGGGATCTTGCACATCAAAATCCTGAAGAGTGAGACTGAGGGCCGATCGCAATTCTTCTTTAGCCACCTTCACGTTATTGTCCTGCTCAATCAGCCGCTTCTTGGCCCGCTCGACGTCCAACTCCGCCTGAATCATCACGGTTTTCCGAACTTCTCCCTGTTCAAATTTGGCTTTCGCCACCCTGAAATGTTCCTGAGCCTGTCGTTGGAACTCCTGGGCCAAACCCGTCAGCCGCCGAGACTTCAACACCGTGTAATAAGACAGGGCGACGCCATACAAGGTCCGCTGTGTCACGAACTCCACGTACGCCTGCTTCGACTCGACCACCGCGCCCCCCTGACTATACCGCGGAATGAATTCAAACTGAAGCAGAGGCCAATTCAACGAGGCTGAGTAAACCTGCTGATTCGCCGGGACCACCACGGAACCAAAACTCTGGACTAATTCCTTCTGATGGAAAAAAGTTCCTCCCAAAGAAATTTGCGGCGCCACGCGCGCAAACGCCCGAGGCGTCAATAATTCGGCCTGGATAAGTGATTCCTTCGCCATGCGAATCTGTTCGCTGGATATTGAAGTCATCTCGTAGGCTTGGGAAAGGGTGACAAGCGGCGTTTCCGCCGCTTGAGCCAAGGAGGCCAAGGAGGCCAAGGAAGCAAAAAAAGTTTTGAGCCGCATTTATATTTTCCTCAATGCTTGCACGATCTCCAGTTTTGAGGCGGCCCGGGCCGGAAAATAGCCTCCAATGGCACCCATCAGGATGGCGAACGCCATGCCTCCCCCTAATAAATTTCCTGTGGGGATCGCCCGCACCCTTAACAATCCCACTCCCTGTTCCGGCAGATCAAAATGGGCTCCGGCCGTTGCCAACCCCAAAATGCATCCCACGAAGCCGCCCAAAATCGACAACACCAGACATTCCAGGAAAAATGCCTTGAGAATTTGAGACTGCTGAAACCCCAAAGCGCGCAACGTGCCAATCTCACGGCTACGCCCCGCGACCGCCGCGTACATCGTGTTGACGGCGCCAAACACGGCTCCCACCGCCATAATCAAGCTGACAATATACGCCAAGATCGCCATTTGCTTCCCTGTTTGGGATTGATCGGAATAATAGGCTTGCTCGGCCCGGGCTCTTAGCGAGACCCGCTTATCTTGCTCCAAACCCTCAACGATCATACGTAGGGCCTGAGGAGACTCTACCTTAGCGGTCACGCTGAAATCCCGGGTCAATTTTAACTGAGTTTTGAGATCTTGGCGGTCAGTATACAAAATGGATTCAAACGCCCCGCCTTGAGCTTCAAACACACCGACAATCTTCCATTCCACTTTCCCAATCTTCACCAATCCCCCTTCCCGCATATGTGGATATTTTTCGGCCAGTACGGCCCCAACAATAACCTCCCTCGAAAGGGGATGAAACATGCGTCCGCTTTTGAGCTTCACGATACTATGCACCTGCTCCAACCGGTCTGCATCCACGCCTCTGACAAAAAGAATGGGAGGCTCAACACCCTGCGCCTGTTGAGCGCCAAAAAGAGTTTCCACGGATAATAACGGTCTCCCCTTCGCGTCTTTTTTAAATCCCTCGTAGGTTTTCAATACGTTTAGGTCGCTGGATTCAATGACGCTCGAAAATTCGTATTGAGCGTCTTTGGTGGTAATCAGCACATTATCCGTTTCACCCGTGTCGCTCATTTTTTTCTCCAATCCCTGGGCCACGGACATCACCATAACAAAAATCCACACCACAAAACCTATCCCGACCACCGTGAACATGGTACTAGATTTTCTGACCCAAAGATTTCTAAGATTATATGAAAAGGGAATGTTCATGATGAGCAAGTACGAATGACGAATATCGAATGTCGAATGTAAAAACTCGTCATTCCGAATTCGTCATTCGTCATTGGTTTCACCCTACCTCTCTCAACGCGGTCACGACGTGCAAGCGGGCCGCACGCCAAGCCGGAACCAATCCGCTCAGCAACCCGATCAGGATCGAAAGGAGGGTCCCTTTGGCCACGGTCTGCCATGGCACGGAAAAAAAACCGAAAGGCCCCAGGGCTTTCATCGGTAAAACCTTGAATAATCCGAGGGCGGCCAAAGAACCACCCGCCCCGCCGATCAACGCGCCTAATACCGCTTCGCACACGATCAACCCCAATATGACCCTGCCTTGAAATCCGATCGCTTTCATTACGGCTATCTCAGTCGTCCGCTCGCGCACCGACATGGCAATGGCGTTGCCCGCCACAAACGTAATAGCAGCCAGGACAATAAGTGAGATGCCCTGAACCAAGGAAAACAATCCCCCCATCCATCCCATGACATTGGAAAAAAACTGTGATTCCGTCTCGGTACGCGTTTCAAACGGACTATTCTCAAACATCCCATCCACGGCTCGGGCCACCGATCCAAATGACCCGGGGTTATCCACCAACAACCAGAACATATCCACCTTTCCTTTTCGATCCACCACGTCCAACAAATAGTCGCGATTCATCAGCATCCAATTCGACAGTTTCGGATGACCGGCCGACGCCACGATCACTCCCGAAATTTCCACCGGTTTCGGCCAAATGAGACGAAGATGAACCGTCTGACCGATTTTCCACCCCTGACGTTTCAGCAAATTCTTCCCCGCAATAAACCCGTTGCGCTGATTCATGAATATTTTCCGCATTTCGGGGGTAATATCTTCCATTTGATCCGGAAATATTTTGAAACCCAATTCCGGTACCATGCCATTACCCTGAACGACGTTGGTTTTGTCATTGCCAATCGTCCCCGCGAAGAAATTCGTCGGTTCCACTTCAATGACATGCGGCACCTGACGGATCTTTTCCACGTAGGATTCCGGTAGTTGTAGCATCCCCGCCGATCCGTATTTTTCACGAACCAGCATTCGGGATTTGGTGGAAGATTCATTCAAAAAGAGGGTTTTCATGCTGGTCACCAACGTATCCATGCCGCAGTACACGAACAGCGCAACGGCCACGCTCAACATCGTCAGAGTGGTGCGACGGGGGTTCCGCCACATATTTTTGAATAATAGCCTGAGGTACTTCATTATTGTTCTCTGAGGGCTTGGAGAATGGGCAGGCGGGAGGCCTGCCACGCTGGGAAGAATCCGCCCAGCAATCCCATGAACGCCGAAAAACCTATTCCCATGAGCATCAAGGGAAACGTGATGTGGAGGGAAAAAGTCGTTTCGCTAAAACTTCTGAAATTCATAGACCCTGAGGAAAACCCTTCCACCGGCAAAGCCAGCACACACCCCACTACTCCGCCGGCGACCGTCAAGAGCATGGATTCCAGTACAAAAGACCAAAGGATCTGGCTTTGACGAAATCCCACCGCCCGCATGGCGGCGATTTCCCGTGTACGGCCGGCCACCGACGCGTACATGGTGTTCATCGCGGCAAATACGGCGCCCACGGACATCAAAAGAGTGATGATCATCGCCAATCCCTTCATTTGCATCATGGTTTCGGCCTGTTTTTCATAATACCGGCTTTCGATCTGCGCCCGAAGCCCCAATCTGGGATCTTCAGCCATTAATCGCTCCACCGTGGAAAATGACGAGGGATTGGCCAGACGGAACGTCACTGAGGAAAAATGCGGGCGCTTGTAATCTCCCATCAAATCCGTCACGTCGGTCCAAATTTCCGACTCGAATCCGGAACCTCCGGCTTCAAAAACCCCGACCACCTCCCATTCTCGAAGGCCGAATTTAATTTTTCGACCCACCCCAACGGCCTTGGCGTACCGCCTGGATACGCCGGTCCCAATAATACATTCCCCCGCCTGGGGACGGAACATGCGTCCGCCCGGCAGAAGGCGGACTTTATCGTGTACTTTGAAGGCCACGGGTTCGACTCCTCGAAGCAACACGTTGCCTCCTAAACCTTTCCCACGAGATAAATATAAGGGAAGACACAATTCTGCCGAAGCCAACGGACGCTCTCCCGCATCCCTGGCGATTTCAGGTAAATATCGGAGAACTCCAAACTGCTCGCGAGTAATGGCACTGTTGGATTCGGCGATGGCCCCCGTTCTCAATACCAAGACATTTCGATCCGATCCCGTGCTCACCAAGGCCCGCTGAAGACTCATGGCCAACGCCATGAGGGCCACAAACACTCCCACCGTCACAGCGATCCCCGACAACGTCATGAAGGTTCCCACTTTCCTGACCATCAGGCTTCGGACGTTGTATTTAATCGGTAACATGCTTATCCGACTTTCCTAAGGGCTTCGACCACGGGGATGTTAGTGGCCCGCCATGCGGGGACCAATCCGCTTAAGAAACCGATCAAGGCGGAAAACAGGATCCCCGTCCTCAGCACCGGGGTCGTCACTCGAACATTGCTCAAGGGACCGAATCCCACCATGAATCCGCTCTTGTTTAAAAGTAGATAGGCCGCCAAACATCCCAAGGCCCCGCCCACTGTGGCAATTATCACGGCCTCCGATAACAACAACGTGAGAATACGACTTCGAAAAAATCCCAGAGCCTTCAGCACGGCGATTTCCATCG
>OBEQ010863501.1_pt1 | contig 14559 bp, 11 predicted proteins | sample 1670901 | NCBI WGS metagenome assembly OBEQ01 (sample SAMEA104232315, study PRJEB22302) | groundwater metagenome | biome: forest; feature: aquifer; material: groundwater | place: USA | collected 2011-08-07 | depth 5.4 m
ATGATGGCGTAGCCCGAGAGAAGCAACAACCGATAGCCGCGCAGGCGTGTGAAGTATTGCTCCGAACCGCTCATCTGGCCCGCCGTCGCGGTACTGGCGTAGTCGAGAGGGTACGCATACAGGATGGCCGGCACGCGCGTGCCCTCCTGATAGTTGGGCGGCGTGTAGAGCGTGAACGACAGCTCCGTGCCGTCCTTGCGCTTGTACTTCACGAGGCGCTTCTTGACGGCGCGGACGGCGGGCGTGGGATCGGAGATGTGCGTCACTGCCTGCGACGTCGACGTGACCGTGGCCTCGCCCGGTCGGGCGTCTGACAGTTGGGCGCCGAGGGTTCGTTGCATCAGGTTGGGCGGGTCCGTCGGCGTCTGATGCCACGTGAGCAGGTTGCCGGTGCCCTTTGCCCCGAAATCGACGAAGGACTCGAAGGCATCCCTCGCGCAGCGGAACAAACGGTCTGACTTGCGGGTCTGGAGGTCAAACCGATCGAGAAACGGGCGATCACCTTCGGGCGACGAGCCCTGACCCGCCAAGAAGATGACGTTGCCCTCCTGGCGCACCGCCCACTGGCCGTTCTCGAGGGCGCGGTAGACCGGACTGCCCGGGTCCTTGTAGAGCTCGTCGCTCGACATGTCCCAGAGCAGGCCGGGTTTGGCCTGCTTGTCCTCGGCGTTGAACAGGAACGTGCGGCGCCAGTGGCGGTTGTCGTCGTATTCGTGGAGCAAGGCGAGCCCGCGCTGCTCGCTCCAGTCGAGCCAGCCGTAGCGCTGCTCGGTGCGCGTGAGCTCGACCGCGGGGCTCGTGAACGGCGCGCTCTGCGACATGACCTTGTCGCGCGCTGCCACGTTGACATTCCAGTCGCCGCCGTCGAGAGCCTCGGCCCAGACCAGGGTAGCTGGTTCGGTAGGACGCCAGCCATGCCCGCGCGGGCCGGTCGGTACCCCACGGATCGGCACGCGATCAGCGACCGGAAGCCGCGCCAGCAGCGTGGCACGGCCGCCGCGATCCCAGACCTCGACGTCGTGCGCGAACCGATAGTACGTGGTCGTGTAAGAGTACGGCTTGCGTATGGACGTGACCAGGATGTGCTCGCCGTCGGGTGCGAGATCGACGTCACTGATCACCGCGGGCTTGCCGATGCGAGTGACTGCGCCCGTGCCCGAGTTCACGAGCGCGAGCTGGCTGGTCCCGAAGTACTCGAAGAGGGCCTCGTCGCTCTTGCTGGTGAGCGTGTCGCGCGCCTCGTAGGTGCTGAACTCGCCCGACTTGCCGTCGGTCTCCTGAATGCTGGGGCCCTCGGAGCTCACCGACGGCTGGGGCGGAGCGCCCGCGTCGGCGGGCACCATCTTCACCAGCAGCGTCGTCTGATCGGGTGCCCACTGGAGCGAGTTGCCCAGCAGTGGATTCAGGCGAACGTCGCCGAGGCGCCGTATGCCGCCACCCACGTCGCCGACCCACAGTTCGACGGCGTCGTGGGACGTATTGCGGAAGGCGAAGCGCTTGCCATCCATGGCCCAGGAGAAGCCGTCGACGCAGCCCCCCGGCGGCAAGGTCATCGGCGTCTCTCGGCCCGTCGCCACATCGACGATCGCCAAGGTCTGCGCGCAGGGTGAGACTCCGTACCCGCCCGGCGTGTCGTGCTTGCGACGCGTCCTGGGCTCCACGCGTACGCCGGCGAGCTTCAGGAATGGCTCGGCGACCTGAGCCATCGGCGGGTACTCGACCCACGACACCAGCAGCGCCGTATCGTTCGTTGGGCTGACCAGCGGTCGCGGAGGCGCGGGAGCGTGCAGCACATCGAGCACGTTCTGCGGAGGCTGGTCATAGCCGGACGCGCGCACTGGCGCCGAAACGACTGCTACCTTCGACGGCTTAGGTGGCTCGGACGCGTGCGCGGTGGACGAGGGTGAGGGCGAGCGGCATCCGCTGAGCAGGGCCGCGAGGGCCAGGGAAGTAATATCCAACTTCGTAATCATAGATTTGTTGAGCATGATGTCCCGTGAGCCGCATGATTACTGCGGCTGAGTATTCCTGAGAGCCTGATTTCTCTATTCGATTGAAGTCAGACGCCGTTGACGTTGTCTGAAAGAGGCTGTGGCCATCAACGTGAAAGACTTCTTCCCTGTGCCATATTGCGCTGCTCGCACGGCAATGCAGGTGGCCCTGAGCAGAGGTCTCGCCGTCGAAGACGGCTCGCCAAGTTCTCGGAGTTGTTGACATGGAGGAGAGAGGCTCGCCGGCCGGCGGCCCTCCAGGGCAGCATGTGATGCCTACGCCTTGTCCTTGGATCGCATGGGTTCGAGACGCGCCAGGCCATGTTCCAGCAGGAGCACCAGCTCGAGCGCGAGCTGCTCCCGCGATGGTGGGTCGACGTTCCGACGTGCCGCAGCAGCGGAGGCATCGGTCACGATCTCATCCAGAGTTCGCGGCACGCGCGGCGACAGCAACCGGCCGACCGTGTCGGCCAGCAGGTCCCACACGGCGCGCTGGCCCGCCGTGATAGGGCGGGGGCGGGCGGGGGGCTGGGCATATCGAACGAAGCCGAAGCGCGCGCGCATCGGTCACAGGCCCTTCAGTGGCCGCGGGTGCGAACACGCCGCAACACGAGCGTGAGCTGGCGCGCAGGTCCACCAGCTGGTAGCCACGCTCGGCCGCGCGATCTCGAACGGCGGCGATGCACTCTTCGCACGTCTCGCTCTGCATGACGGCGACGAGCGCGTCCCCTCCATCTCGGTACAACCAGAAGGTGCAACTCCGATCGGGTACGCGCAACCAGCCAACATGTCGGTACTCTCTCCCTTCTTTCCAGCAGAGCGACGCCCCGCCGAGATCGGTCATGACTTCCTCGACTCCGCCGACTTCCAACCTCAGGTAGTCGTCCCCCTCCATCTCCCCCTCCATCTTGCCCCTCCCAAAAAATCAGCCCGCACTCGACCGTCGCCCTACGGAGCCTCGCGTGGGTCCAGTTCGTCGGCCAGCTCGCGCAGGATCATGGCGAGCTCCCGTGCCCAGTGAGTGCGCTCGACGGCGAGCAGACTGGTCAGAGCCTGAAGGACCTGACGTCGCAACAGCTCAACGCCTTCGCTGGCCGAGTCTTGGCGCAACTCGACCGGAAGGTGCAGATCGCCTGCAATCTCCCGAAGCACGCTGGCCAGTTCCATCGCCCACTGGGCGCGCTCGAGCATCGTCGTGAGCGCCAAGCGGACTCGTTGCCGCAGAACCTGTGTGTAGTAGGTCATCGCGACGCTCAGACGAGCGTGTCCTCGTCGTCGTCGACGCCATACACTCGTCGGAGCAGCGCAATGGTTGGCGCTACTGCAGGCAACGACTGCTCAGGCGAAGGCCCACCTACGAGCTTGAGACTGTGCACACTGAGGACGCATCCCGGCCAGCCAGTCAGGATGGCTCCATCTTCAACCTGCTCGACCGTGACCGTGCCGGTAGCGGGGCCGCGTGCCCGCACCTCACACGACACGCCGTAGGCCATCTCATAGGAGCCCGAGACACCTCTCAGACGTAGTCGAGTGGAGTGGTTGGTTCTGTTCCGCCAGACGATGCGTAGGACACGGTCGAGGCTTTGTTCATTGCCCATGAATTGGTCTCCGCGTTGCGCGACCAAGCAAGAGCAATTCGTGGGCCAGCAATGGCGAGATGCCGAAGGGGAGTTCTATCCGAGGATCCCGTTGCCGCCAGCGCCCCGAATCTCATAAGACTGTGAAACTCTTGGTGCACATGTGCGGGACGCCTGCGCTGCGTACTGTCACCGTTACTGCAACCGTTACCGTAACCTGGTGACGCTGTCTGCTGCCGGCAAAGGCTATTTGCGCCCCAGACTCGCCTTGGCCGCCTCGTAATAGCCCTTGGCGAACACGATGACCCCTTGGGTCGGCTCGGCGGGTGCCTTCTGCGCGGATGGAGCAAAAAGGCCGACGCCATACTTCAAAGACGTAAGCCCTGACGGTTTCGCCTGCACGTCGGGATCTATGCTCGTGAACCAACTCAGCAACTGCCCAAAGGGTCGTCCCAGGAGTTGAGTGGTGAATAAGACGACCGCAGGCTTGTGGAATTCGAAGGCCTCACAGGGGCCTGACTGCCGATAGTACGCATGAACTCCGACGCCGAGAAACGCGTCGGTTGGGTGCTGCGAAAGGGGGGACTTCATGAATGTCTTCGGTGCTTCAGAGATGCGTGAACGCACTTCGTCCACCGTTGCACCCAGTCGCAGCGGTCCAGCGCCCACGTAAGGATCGATGACGAAAATCAACTTGGACCGTTCATTTCAACGAAAGCTGGCGAAGAAACTCAGTGAACGAGTTGGCGACGTGGAAGACGTTCTCATAGTTCCGCGGTTCGCCTTCCTCCGCCTCAGGTTCGTGTTCATAGTCCCAAAACAACACCTTCCCCCTGTTCGATCCCGCTATGCCCAGACAAATCTGACTGCTACCCGGGTCGCAAGCAATAGGAATCAGGTCCGGTGGAGTCCGCTGCCATTCTCGGAAATTATCGTATGCACTATCCAAACGCAGCGACTCACCACTGTACAGCGCATAGAAGTAGTCCACGCACGAGTCTTGATACACGTTCGTGCCAAACCGAAACGCGGCGACATCCGGCCTTCCTCCATTCTGCTCAAGCAGGAAGGTCCTATAGTCGAGCGGGAGGGTTGCTCCGATTTTTGCCTCAAACTGGAGTAGCCGTTCCTCTGTCACTGGTGCCTGGCCACCTTTAAAGCGTATCATGCTCATCTCCCTAACTATTGATCCCGGGTCCCTCCAAGCGAGAATAGTGGAGGATCACGCGACCGGGATGCCGACACCCCAGGGTTCTTCTCAATGTACTCGACGACGGGCGTTTCATTTGCGTCATGGATCCTCGGAAAGTACCTGTATCAAGCGATGAATGGCTGCAGCGAGAATGGACCCAGGGTAGTCGCGGAAGATCACGCCCGGAACGCTGCAACGCCCGTTCAACAGCAAGGCAGGTACTGTGTCCCCATACGATCCGACCCTCCGATCGACGAGTTCGAGGAGCTGCACCAGTTCCTCTCTCTCCTCGGCAGAAGCCACGATTCCGCCGAGCCCCAGCTCGATGGTCCCGGGCCCGTAGCCGGCCAAGGCGCTCTGCCACCTGGCCACAACGGACGCGGCCGCAGGATAGCTGTCACCAGAAGAGTCGAGCTCGAGGCCCAGCAGGCAGACGAGTGCAAGGAGATCGGAGTCATTGAAGATCTCCGCTCTGTCGTCGAACACCTGAATAGAATGCGCCATCGTCACTCCAAGTGGAAGATGCGTCCAGGGCTTCAGGGACTGATCGAAAGGCAATGCGCTCAAGTGGCAGATTGATTGGCCGTTAGAGCGAGTCAGTAGTCTGAGAAGCCACTTAGCCTCAAGAGAAGCTGGAAGACGGCGTATCTTGCATCGTTCATCAGTTCAGGCGTCGCTTGCATGCTGGAGTAGGGAACGCGACCCACACCGCCATGGACTTCGGCGACGATGGTGTGGGGTTCGCCTCTGATCGTTACGTGCACCGTAATCTTGCCGGGTGCAGGGACGTCTGGGTGGCTCTCCACCAGTTGAAGTTGGACGCGCTCCGCTTGTGCACGCTTTGCCGCTCGCTCTTCAGGCGAGAGCGAGTCCCACGGGATGTCCTCGGCGCCCGCCGCCGCCCGCGCCTCTTTCGATAGGTCCAAAGGAAACGCCATCTGGTCGCCAGCGTAAACTCGTTGGAGCACATTCATGACAGTGCGCCTTGCCGCCTCAAAGGAAAAGACGAGGTGGAATACTTCTACGTATTCTATGAACTCGAGTCCCGCCCGGCGAGAGAAATCGAGTACCACGCGACCGTGATGGCCAGCAACCCGAACGTCCGCTTCCACTCGCTGCGTTCCGGGGATGGCCTGGGCGCGATCGATAACCAATAGGGGTATGGGGACGTTGTTAGGCTTCATATCGAGGAACTCCCTCCCAAGTAGACCCGCGGTCCTGCCAAGGCGAAATTTAGGGTGAGCCGTCGCTATGGTCAGCGGACGAGGCCACACGAACCGAAGCGGTCACGGACTGGGACCCGCGAAGAACCGTGATCCGGATTGAGGTGCCGATCTCCCGCTTCGCGATGAGCGCGGCCACGCTGCTCGAATTCAGCCCGGTCAACGCCACCCCATCAAGGGATGTGATGACGTCTCCGGCGACAAGGCCCGCAGCGGCCGCCGGTCCCGTCGAGTAAACCACCTCGATCTTCGGCTGTGAGCCGCTCCAATTGAAGTCGACGCCGATGGACCCTGCCGCATCCGAGTCGACTTTGGCGGCCACCATCGCGACGGTGGTTGTCTGGCCGGGGGTCACGATTGCGTTGGCGCGGGTCGAGTGCTTCCCGTCGAAGCACGAGACCGCAACATCACCGGCAGGAGCCTTATCGAGCACGAAGTGCCCCTGCTTGTCCGTCTTCGGTGCCGTCGTCTGGTTCCAGTCGGTGATCCCGATGCTCTCTCCATCTCGCAGCACGGTATGGCACGTCAGGTCGGCCAGTGGCCGCTTGGAGCCCCATTCCGTGACGGTTCCTTCCAGTCGCCCACTGCCGTGACTGGTAAGTGTGAGCGTGGCGGTCTGAGAAGAGCGCACCTCGACGATCTTGGTCTCTCCTTCCGCCAAGGTCGACGCGCTCACGACGTAGTTGCCCGGAGCGAGACCATCGATACTGAAGCGGTTGCCCTGCAGGGTGGCAGGCGAGAAGCCGTCTTTCAGCCCCACCTTGTAGACGTAGACTGCCGGCGTACCCGTGAATCCGACTAGTGTGCCTTCGATCGTGCCGGACTTGGCCACCGTGACGACAACGTCCCTCCGGCCTGCAGCGACGTCCTTCGTAATGCCTTCTGCGCCTGTCCCCGTCCGTGCGCGCAGGGCGTATGCGCGACCGACGAGTCCACGCAGCTCGAAGGCTCCGTTCTGATCGGTGATGGCCCGAGGATACGGCGTCCACGTGTCGAAGCGGGCCTGATCTCCGGTTTCCGTCGCAAGGGCATCAACGCGGGCATCGGGCACCGGGGCGCCGCTTGCGTCCACCACCCGGCCAGAAATGGACAGCTCATCGCGCTGAACCTCGAGGCGAACGTCAGCCGCTGTCGCCTTGTTGTCCTTGAGCGCCACCAGTGGGAAGACGCTATGTGCGGGCCGCATTCGAACGCGGCTCTCCGCCGAGAGGTAGACATCGGCCTTGTACTCTCCGCCGCGCAGCCGGGTGCACACGAACGCCCCGGAGGTGTCGGCACCGCACTCAGCACCGTCGGCCGTCTTCGCCGAGTTGAAACTCACCCAGGCGCCGCCGAGAGGCTTGCCTTGCTGGTCAACAACGATCCCAGAGATGCGGCCCTCGTTCACGAGCTCGAGATCGAGCGTTTTCTGATCGCCATCGGCGAGCGTGACCTTGACCCGATCCACGAAGGCACCCACGGCATTACTGCGGGCGCTAAGCTCATACTCACCGGCCTTCAGGCCCTTGAGCTCGTACGTGCCGTCCGGATGGCTGACCGTGGAGGCATCCTTGCTCGCGTCGGTCACCGGAGCATTCGCCACGGGCTCGCCGTGAAACAGAACACGGCCACGGATCGCCGCCATCGGCTTCACCTCGACGACCACGTCGGCGAGCCCTTTGGCGGGGACGGTCAATGTCTGTGGCGACACCACATCGTAGGGCTTCGCATCGATAGCCGACTCGCCAACGGGCACGCCCTTGAGGATGAAGGTGCCGTCCTCTTGAGAGACAGCACTGCCCGAGTAGGCTGTCGGCGCGCGCCGAGTGAGCGAGATAGCCGCCCCCACGACCGGCTTTCCGGCGGCTACCACGCGACCCTTGACCGTACCCTGCTCCGTGAGTCGGATCGTCTTCTCGGGTGAGGTGTGGCCAGCCTCCACCAGGACCTCGACCTGCTCGTCGAACCCGAGGCCGTCGGCGCCTGCACTCAGCCGGTAGCGACCTGGGGCCATCCCGCCCACACTGAATCGCCCTTCGACATCGGTCATGACCGAACCGCTGGCGGGCCGCTCCCTTCCCCAGACCATCGGGTAGGCACTCACGTAGGCATGGGGAACGACCTCCCCGTCACCTGCGCGGACTACCTTGCCTACGATAGTCCCCTCTGGAACGAGGACAACGTCACGCTGTACGCGGCCGAGGCCCGAGATGGCCAAGCGCACGCCGCCGTACCCATCTGCGCTCACGCTCAGGCCGAATGTGCCGGTGCGACCGCACAGGTCGTAGCTACCGTCGGCGGCACTTCGAGTGCCTGCTCCTTCGTCCTGGCCCACCTTGGCGTCCGCGACAACGCCGCCGCTGTTGTCACGGATGCTGCCAAACACCGACACTTCGCAGGCACCGAGCGCGAGCTCGAGATCGTTCGAGGGCGGCTTCTCGGTCAGGTCGGCCGGCCTCGTATTGACCACGGCGGGCGCCTTCCCCTTTGCCGATGCAGCCACGGTGTAGTACAGGGCGGTCTGTGGCCCGAAGTCGAATCGACCATCGGCCTTGGTGACCAGCTGTAAGGCCGGTGCCAGCTTGAGCCGCTGGAGTGCGCTCGACAGGGTCACCGTGGCTCCCTCGACGGGTTGACCTTCGAAGGTCACCCGGCCGGCGACCGGACGAAGGGGAACGCCGGATTGGGCGAGGTAGGCAAGGGCCGCCTCAATCTCCGCGGCGTGTTCGGCGGCCGAGGTGTTGGGTTGCGCGGGGCCTCGGGATGCGACGGCCCCGGAACTCGCCGCTGGGCGCTTGTTGCTCCCGTCTTGAAGAGCACCACCACCTCGACTCCCATGGCGAAGCTGGAGGTATACGAGCAGGGAAATGACTGCTGCGATGAGGGCTATGATGGCGACTCGAAAGCGGATGGATGGCACGCGCACTCCTGGTGCAACCTTCGAGCCATCGTGACACGTGGCTGTTCAGTAGCCACCGTGACATGGATCCCTCGCGAACGGGCTCTCGCAGGTCACCAAGACAGCGAAATTGCTGGAGGGTGTCCGCAGAAGATGTGGCCAGGCGGTGTCACTGTTACCGCAACCGTCACCGTCACCGGTAACGCGCTTCTGGTCCTGCCGACCTGGCGTGAGTAGGGGCTGGGCACTTGGAGTGGGCTGTGGTCGGGGTAGTCCGGGGGGCAGGGAACCCGCTCGGAGGTATTCTCCAAGGAGCGGTCGACAGGTCTCTCTACTTCGGTTGAGGTGCGGGCTCGAACCAGACGTCTTCGTGATCCGGCGCAACTAGAAAGCGCCAGCCAGGTGGGAGTGCCAGGTAGGGCTCCACCAATGCTGTCCACTCGGCTACGTGGGCGACATGCAACGGCTGGAAGAAATCAGGATCCTGTGACGCCTCTCCACCAGCCCAGATGTACCAGCCGCATGTCCCGCCTTCAGGCGGAAGGCGCAGCCCATGCACTGGCAGGACGCCGACGCGAACGTTGAGCGCGATGCCGAGCTTCTCGGTCGGGTCTGAGGGCACCACCACTGCTCCGACCTGCATGCATTTGGCGATTTGTGCATCTGTAGCCGCAGGTTTCCAAAGCCTCATTGGCGATATGGCCTCCACATGTTCCGAGGTTGGCCTTGGATGCTTTTGATCTGACCAAATGCCTCCTCCACGCCCTGAAAGAGTCTGTACATCGCTGTGAAGAAGATGGCATCAGACCAGGGATTGTCTGTGGTGCTTACCGTCATCTCCAGCTCGTTGGGCGACTTCAGTCGTACTGCCTGGACAGCCAGGCTCGGAAGGCGCAAGCGCCCCTCCAATGAACCGTCGCTGACCGGCCGTTCAAGCTCGAAGATCCATTGCCGCTGCCATGAACCATCGGCCATCGATACCCAGGTGGGCCATGGGTTCTTAATGACCTCGGCATTGCTGTAGTCGTCATCAGTCATGATCAAAACCTCAGAGTGGTTATCCATCGCACGCTCTCGTTGAAACTCGGGAACGCTTCTGGGCTGAAAACCAGCTGCGGCACACCACCTCCGCCTTTGAGAGTGCGGATTTCAAGCAGGCCAGATTCTATCATCTTGTCCGCAACTGACATTGGCAATTCGCCAATGAGAACCACCGGATTCTCAGTATAGCGCAAGCCCCACTCGAAGGCCAACTGGAGGCCTGGGCCGGGCGCGGAGGCTGGGCCGACCGCATGCGCAAAGAATGAGCCGGGCGACTCCCCGCCTCGAGAGGCGGCGAAGGCCTTTTCGAAATTTAGTCCCGCCTCCACTGAAGCGCCTGAGGCTTCACTCGTGCCATGTGCGAACCGCAGTGTCTGCTGACCGCCCGTTGCAGCGCCATCGCTCCCGGCGGCCAGTGCCAGGTCTCGGCCGCCAACGCCGCACCCTCGAACGCAAGCCAACTCCGCTTGTGTATAGAGCCTTCCTCCGAACTCCCCTGCTCCAAGCTCTGCACCGCGGGCTAGCGCTAGGCCAAATCTTCCCGTGGCAAGTGCGAGACCCTCGCGCCCCAAACCGTACAGGTACACTCCGCCGCGGGCCAGCCCGGCGCCGACGAGAGGGCCGAGCAACTCCCCGACGGGAAGCATGAGCAGCTGCAGCGGCAGTTCGACCCCGACGAAGTGCTTCCAGCGAGCGCGTGCATAGAGGCCCATGTAGACGCCATCTTCCCAGCGCTTCTGCTGCCATCGATCAATGCTATTCAGGCTGACTGCGCGATCCACTTCCTCAGGTGAAAGTGTGAAGTCCGCAGGAGGGTTGCCGAGAATCTTGCCGTAGTCGATGTCCTGCCATTCTCTTGGGTTAGGGACTCCAGCGATGGCTGGAGAGCCCGGGCCAAGGTCCCCGTAGTCGAGTCCAGACGGATCCCACGCCGAGAGTGGCGCACCACCGGCGAACGCGAACACGTTCGGGCCACCCATCAGGCCGATGGGATCCGGTGAGATGAACCGTCCCCATGCGGGGCGATAGAAGCGCGCCCGCATGTCCACGAGGCCCGTGCTCACGTCGAACGGCTGCCCCTGGTAACCGAACCGGTTCCCGACAGCGCTGCCCGGGAGCTTCGCCAGCGCCGGCGACAGGATCGTCACGTCCCCGTACGCGGTGTACTGGTACCACTCCTCGGGACTCCCGCTGGCGCTCGTCGACAAGTAGACCGAGTGGTCGCGCCCCTGGTGATAGAAGTGGCGGGCACCGCTGCTCTCCACTCGAACCACATGCTCGTCGAGGTCCGAGTCGATCGTGACCTCGACAGCTGCGCCACCCACCTTCCTCAGGGTCCGCGACGGGCCGTCGAACCCGTAGACGGTCGTCAAACCGTTCGCGGTCTCGGCGACACGGCGGCCGAGAGCGTCGTAGCGATAGGACGTGGTGCCCGACGGCGTGGTCACCGACTGCACTTCGCCCAGTGGGTCGTACGTCACGTCGAGCGCGGCGCTGTCGACCAGGCGACCCGCGCCATCGTAGATAGCCGTGTCCGTCCCAAAGCCCAGGTACTGGTCCAGCGCCGAGATCACGGGCGTGACCGCGAGCGCGGCGACGCCGGCGTTGCGCGTCAGCCAGTTGTTGCGCCCGTCGAGGGAGTACGAGCGCCAGGCCTGGCCTGCTGCGCCGGTGCCCCAGCCGCCGGGGCCGTCTCCCTTCCCCTGACCGACCAACGCAGCGACGCCGCTGTCCGCCGCCGAAGAGGTGCCGTTGGGCGTCAGCGCGAAGCCCGCTGCCGCCGGCCCCACCAGCCCGTGGTCTTCCGCCACGATGCGGCCGCCCTGGTCGACGCGGAAGACCGACGATACTTCCGCAGCCGTTCCACGTGTGATCCCCGCGAGGCGTGGCACGCCATCGAGGGGCATCTCCCACCGCCAGTCTGTGATCCGCGTCGACCCGCTCGCGTCGGTCTGTCGCTCGAGACGCCCGAGTGGATCGTAGGTGTACGCGGTCGTGATGCCGTTGCCGTACGAGCGCTGCTGAGGCCCTCCCAGTCCGGCGTACGTCCATTGCGCCGTCGGCGAACCTGCCGTCGGTAAGAGGCTGAGGGTGCTCAGCCGACCCAGTCCGTCGAAGGAACGCTGGACGGACTGCGGGCCAAGCGTCGACGTGGTAGGAAGGCCCCGGCCGTCGAAGGTGTGCGCGATCGTCTGGCTGGTGCCAAGCAGCTGGTTCCACTCGCGGCGCTTCCCTCCGAGCGAGTCCCAGCGAAAGAACGTGTCGATGTCGTCGGCCGTCGAGGCGAGCGCACCGCCATCGTGGGCGATGAGCAGCCGACCGGCGCCGTCGTGGTCGAAGGTCCGGCTGAGGGACTGCGAGGTGGTTGCCACGAGTGTGTAGGTCGAGCGAAGCAAGCCGTTCGGCTGATAGGTGAAGGCAGTACCGGAGCCGCCCGAGTCGATGCGGTTGCTCGGAAGCGACGAGTAGTTACCAGCGCCGTATTCGAGGCGCTCAGAGACATTTCTCGGCCGGTCCGTCTTGACAGGGCGGCCCAAGACGTCGAACCGGTAGCTGGTCACGGCGTCGGGCTGGGACGCCACCGCACTGTGGTGCTCACGAATGCGCCCGGAGCGATCGTACACAAGGGTGACGAGCTCGCTGGAGGACGCCGAGAGCACGGACTGGTTGGTGGTCTGGCGACCGAAGGCGTCGTAGCCGAAGCCGACATGCCCGCCGGTGACCAGGTCGTTCACCGATTCGACACGGAACTGGTTGTCGTAGTCGTAGTGCACGAGCACCGCCGCCCCGGTGAGGTCGTTGGTACCGACGTCCTGCGGGGCTCCCCAGGAGGTAACCTTGGTCACCTCGCTTCTGCGTCCGGATGGCGTGGGCGCCGACCAGGTCTTGGTGACGGTGTTGTGGTTCGGCCCGACGGTGTACGCGAACGACTCGAAGTCCCCCGTGGGAAGCGTTCGCCTCGAGATGCGGCCCGCACCGTCGAATTCCGTGACCGTGGCGTAGCCGGCATCGTCGGTCACCGTCATCTTGCGAGCGACGTCGTCGTAGGCGTAGGTCGTGGTCTGCCGCCCATCGCCCACCCACGTGCGGTTCTCGTCGAAATGCCAGCGATTCACCGTGCTGAGACGGGCGTTGGCGTCGTACGAATACTCAGCGACGGCCAGGAGGGTCGAGTCCGAGATGCTCGGCGGCCGGTAGTCCGGAAGGGGCCCCGACGGTCCAGCAGCGCCATAGACGGCCTCCCAGGCCACGTTGCCCATCGGGTCGTAGCCGCGGCGCGTTTCATTTCCATCGGCATCGACCACGCGAATCACGCGGTTGAACCCATCGTAGTAGAAGCGTTTGGGCTTCTGTCTTCCATCGAACGCTACCTGAATGCGGCCGTTGGCATCGTAAGTCGCCTGGAAGACCAGGCCGACCTCGACCGGATCAAGGGCTTGTGAGCTGGTGACGCAGCCGTCCATCCACGCTTCCGAAGTAGTCGGCGAGCCACTGCGTACCGTGAGCACCTCCCCATCGGCGTTGTACTCGTAGGTCGCGTACTCGCCCTCCGGACCCAGCGTCGCCAAGACTTGTCCGCCAGGGCCGCGCTTGACACACGAGGCCGTGCCCGGCGTGTTGCCCACGAGTGCGGTCTGCTTGGTCCGGGCCACCTGGCCGAAGAGGTCGAACGTAACGTCGGTCCTTGCCTGAGGCCCGGTGGCGGCCGAGACCTGGACCGAAGACACCTGCCCGGTTCCGTTGTAGCCGTAACCCGAAGTGACGGTCCGTCCATCGGCCTCACTGGCCATCGTCGACAGCCGTGGACCATCGTAGGTCCAGGTATTGGTGGCACCCAGCGGCGTCTGGCCGAAGATGGGCCGCCCCGCGGCGTCGAACAGCGACTGCGAGTGCAGGGCCGCGCCGTTCACGTCAACCGTGACGTCCTCGGCCTGGCCACTGTCGTTGTAGGTGAGCGTGGTGATCGAGTGGTCGGGACCTGTCAGGCTTCCGGGTTCTCCCCATGCAGTGGGAGAATAGGTCGTCACGTGGTTCAGCGCGTCAGTGCTCGTCGCCAGGCGACCGTCGGGCGTATAGGTAAACGACTGCAGCGGGGTCGCTGGATTGCGTGGGTCGTACACAGCCGCCAACCGCGACAGACCCGGCGTGAAGCTGTAGCGCTGCACGATGGGCGCGTCGTGACTGCCGGCGGTCGGATACGTCCGAGACTCGGTCACATTCCCCCGAGCGTCGTACTTCATGCAGACCCGGTCGCCGAGCGGATGCTCGATGCCAGTCACGTCCCCGTAGCGGTTGTAGTTGACCGAGGTGACCTTCGTGAGGGCGCCGTCGTACACCTTCGACATGACCATTTGGCCGACCTTGTCGTAGTAGTACTCATGCCGGACCCCGTACAGATCGTCCACGACCGTCATCCAAGCGATGCGCTGGGCGGCATCGCCAGCCTCACTCCCTGGCCTGGTTTCACCGAACACGCTCATGGTGCAGCTCGCACCGCTGGCGTTCTCGGGTGTGAACTGAGACATCCTGTGTCAACCCCTTGCGCATCAGGCGGCCTCCTGGTGGTCGAGGTGAGGGACAAAAGCACGAGCGGCGGCGTGCTTGTTCGCATCGTAGGGAACGCGCTTTTGCCAGCAGGACCAGAGCACGCGGCACC
>OBEQ010759414.1_pt1 | contig 14558 bp, 14 predicted proteins | sample 1670901 | NCBI WGS metagenome assembly OBEQ01 (sample SAMEA104232315, study PRJEB22302) | groundwater metagenome | biome: forest; feature: aquifer; material: groundwater | place: USA | collected 2011-08-07 | depth 5.4 m
CGAGCCACAAAAGTAGCTCCCAATTGAATGGCCATCGCACAGCAATCGATCGGCGCGAACTCATTCACCTCTCCCGATTTTAGCTTGGATCCCATATCCGCGGTGGCTGAAAACTGACCTTTGGTCAATCCATACACCCCGTTGTTTTCAATGATATACACCATGTTCACGTTTCGACGCATCAAGTGGACGAATTGACCCACTCCGATGTTCGAGGTATCGCCGTCCCCACTCACCCCTATCATCAATAATTTGCGATTAGCCAAACTAGCCCCGGTTGAGACGGAAGGCATGCGTCCATGGACCGTGTTGAATCCATGCGAACGACCCAGGAAATAAGCCGGAGATTTGCTGGAACATCCAATCCCGCTCATTTTCGCGACATTTTGAGGTTCAACGCCCAATTCATAACAAGCGGAAATGATATGACTCGTAATGGAATCATGACCGCACCCCTTACATAAGGTAGAGGGAGCTCCCTGGTAATCGGCTTTCGGTCGCCCGATCCGATTTACAGGAATAGGAGGCGTCGCGGTATCCGACATGGTCAGCCCCTCGACTCCGCTCGGGATTGACACTGCGGGCTCACCAAGAACGTTCGCCTCGTCATTGTCAACCTGCCCCCACGATAGTGGCCAGTTGAGGATCCTTGAGCGGGGAAGGTTCATGGCCGGATTTCTCCCACGACAAAACGTGTTCAACAATGGTATCGGCATCAATCGGGAGTCCCTTGTAATACCGCACCGACCGAATTTTTTCCAACGCAGCTGGTTTCATTTCCATTCTCAACAGAGCCTCCATCTGGCCATCACGATTCTGCTCAATGATATACACCCGCTGACATTTGCCAAAAAATTCAAAGATAGGCTTGGCAAAAGGAATAGCCCGAATTCTCAAATATTTTGTTTTGATACCTAAAGCGGTCAATTGATCTCGCGCCTCGACCATGGCCGCTTCTGAAGATCCATATGCCAAGAGGCCGATTTCAGCGCCTTCTTCGCCAACTTCAACGGGTGCCGGCACCCATTGACGGGCCGTCTGATATTTTTTCAACAGGCGATCCATGTTCCGCTGATAATCATCGCCTTTTTCCGTATAGCGGGCCTTCTCATCATGCCCGGAACCCCGCGTAAAATACGAAGCCAGAGGATGTTTAGTGCCGGGCAGGGTCCGATAAGTAATGCCGTCGCCATCCACGTCGCGGTATCGCTCGAATTTCTTAACGCGCTCCAAATCCTCGGCGGTCAAAACCTTGCCGCGATCCATCGGTTTTTCAGGAAACACAAACGGTTCGGACATCCATAAATTCATCCCCAGATCCAAATCACTCAACACGAAAATAGGGGTTTGAAATCTTTCAGCTAAATCAAAAGCCTGCATCGCCATTTCATAGCATTCCTTCACGCTGGCCGGAAACAACGCGATATGTTTAGTATCACCATGGGAAAGGTGGACCACTTGAAGCAAATCTCCTTGCGCCGTACGCGTCGGAAGACCTGTGGAGGGTCCCACGCGCTGAATATCGAAAATCACCACGGGAATTTCCGCGTAATACCCCAATCCCGCGAACTCACCCATGAGCGAGATGCCGGGTCCTGAGGTAGAGGTCATGGAACGCGCCCCGGCCCATCCGGCGCCCAGGGCCATCCCGATGGCCGCAATTTCATCTTCAGCCTGAAGAATCGCGAACTTCTTCTTTTTGGTGTCAGAATCCACGCGGAATTCCTCAAAAAAACCATCCAATGTCTCACACAAGCTACTGGAGGGAGTGATGGGATACCACGTGGCCACTGTACATCCGCCATACAGACACCCCAACGCCGCCGCGGCATTCCCTTCAATCAGCATCAGGCCATCCGTCTTATTCATTTTTTCCACGCGGTAGGAATCCTTTTTTTGAAGGTGCTGTTTGACGTAATCAATCCCGACTTGGACGGCTTTCATATTAGCCTCAACCGCCTTGGCTTTCGCTCTCAACGAATCTGTCACCACTTGACGCATGATCTCCAAATCCAATCCCAGTAATTCCGCTAACACGCCCACGTAAATCATGTTGATCAAATATTTCCGTAGCTTGACGTCTTCGACATGGACGCGAGCTAACTCGCCGAACGGCACGGGATACGCCGTGACATCGGTCCGGGCCACATTTTGAGGGATGCGAAAATTTTCGTTATACACCACCACGCCGCCAGAAACGATTTCCCTGAGATCGTCGAGAAACGTCTCTTCATTCATGCCCACGTAAATATCCACATCCCGCCGACGGCCCACGTATCCGTCTTTACTCACGCGAATGGTATACCAGGTGGGGAGACCAAATATATTGGAAGGAAAAATGCTTTTACAACCCACGGGGATGCCCATGCGAAACATGGTCTTAGCCAAAATGGGATTGGCCGTCATGCTCCCTGAGCCGTTGACGGTGGCGACGTGAATGGAAAAATCGTTTACGCTCGTTTTCATGCGATTAGCTTTTTTTTATAGCATAATCGCCCGTCTCCAACAAGCGAGGGAGATCGGATAACGAACGAATGACCGGCATCCCATCCGGGGGGTACATACCCAACCGATCCAACAATATTCCGTGAATGCCCACCTGGCGCGCGCCCGCCACATCATCCAGTGCGCTATCGCCTACATGGACGACCTCTTCAGGCGCCGCCCCCACATGCTTAAGCGCCATCTCAAAAATTTCTTTCGCGGGTTTCGCCCATCCCACAAGCGCGGAAGCAAATACTGCCGAAAAATGACCTGATAATCCCACCCTTTCCAATAAGCCCGGGAGTTGGGAATCCCAATTAGAAACTACAGCAAGAGAGATACCTTTAGCCCGTAAAATTTCCAGGGTAGGCAGAACATCCGGATACACTTGCCAAGTCTCGGGGGACAGGAAAATTTGTTGGAGCTCATCAATAAATTCATCGAATCGCTCCATGGGACCGTAGGGCTCAAATACCTCATGAACAAAACGCGTCCAGAATAGCCTTTCATTCTTATGGGCCAATGGTCCCTGTAAGGCACTTAAACCGTTTCTCAGATGCCACACTTCGAGAAATCGATTCTCAATATCCTTCATAGGCGCCACGCAGCCATATTTATAGGAAATGGTCGCATAAATTTGAGGGGCAGGCTCCCGAGTACTCAGTAAGGTTCCCCCCGCGTCTATTAAGATGGCTCGGCACGTATTTTTCATGGATTCGACTTTATTATACATATATAATCGCCTCGTTATGGAAAACAACCGAGAAGTCACCATGCTGGTCGGGGGAGCCGCCGGAGACGGCATTGCCTCCGTCGGGGAAAGTTATGCCAAAATTTGTTCCCGCTTAGGCCTCCATGTCATTGCCTACAACAGCTATCAATCAGTCATCCGAGGCGGGCATGTCTATCTCCAGGTGCGCGCGGGAGTAAACCCCATCCTCTCCCATGGAGACGGGGCGAATTTCGTCATCGCGCTCAATCAAGACACCATGGACCGCCACGCTCATGACCTTAAAGCCGGCGGCGGGGTCCTCTATAATAAGGACAAAATCCAGCTTCATGATGACCATCTCAATCAAGGCGTCACGCCCTATCCTCTTCCGGTTGGAGAACTCACCACCCCGTTCGGCAAGAAACCGATCATGCAAAACACGGTGGCGCTCGGTGCCCTGATGTATCTCCTTCAACTTCCCTTCGAAGTTTTGGAAGGAGTCTTTAAACACACTTGGGCGGATAAAGCCGAATCGCTGGTCACTACTAATATCAACGTCGCCAAAGCCGGCTATGAATACGCCAAACAACACTTCAAGGTTCACGATTACGGACTGACCTTCTCACGCCAAGGTCGGATGTTGTTAACTGGTAACCAAGCCTTCGGAGTAGGCGCTATCGCGGCAGGCTGTAAATTCTACGCCGCTTATCCCATGACCCCGGCCTCTTCGCTCCTTCACTATCTCGCCGTCGCCGGTCCGGAACACGGCGTCGTCGTCAAGCAAGCCGAGGATGAAATTGCTGTACTCAACATGGCGATCGGGGCCGGCTACGCCGGAGTGCGATCCATGTGCGGTACTTCCGGCGGAGGTTTTGCACTGATGACGGAGGCTGTGGGATTGGCGGCCATTACGGAAACGCCTGTGGTCATCATGACCTCACAACGCGGAGGCCCCTCGACCGGAGTCCCCACCAAAACGGAACAAGGTGATCTCTTCCAAGTCTTGGGAGCCTCACAAGGGGACTATCCCAAAGCAGTGATCGCCCCCACCGGCATGACGGACGCCTTTCATGCCACGGTAGAAGCCTTTAACTTGTCTGAAAAATACCAAATGCCCGTCATCATTATGTCAGATCTTTATCTCTCAGAGCATATGGAAACCGTGGAAACCTATCCCACCCAGGTGCCCATCGAACGGGGTCCCATGGCCGGGGCCGTTTCTAATGGAACAAAATATCAACGCTATCTCGATACGCCTTCGGGCGTTTCTCCCCGAGCCTTCCCTGGACAGGAAGGGACATTATTCATCGCTTCCAGCGATGAACATGCCGAAGATGGGACGCTCATCAGCGATATTTTTACTAATCCCATCATCCGCGAGCGCGTCGTCAAGAAACGAATGAGAAAACTCGATGGCGTTCTCAAAGACACTAAGCCTCCGGCCTTGCAAGGACCCACCGATGCGGAGATCACGCTCATCGGATGGGGCTCCACGGAAGGCGTCATTCAGGAGGCGGTCCAACGGCTTTCAAAAGACGGGGTCAAAGTCAATCACCTGCACATCCGCAATATTCTTCCCTTCCACGCCGATGAAGTGACCAAGATTTTGAAATCGTGCAAAAAAACAGTGATGATCGAAGCCAATTATTCGGGTCAAATGGCCAAGTATCTCCGGATGGAAACCGGCATCGCCGTAGATTATCTTTTGGTTAAATACGACGGCGAACCGTTCGAACCCGCCCAGATCGTCACTTACACCAAAGATCTTTCGGCTGGCAAGATCAAAGAAAAAACGACTTCTCTGCTCAGCTTGTCAGGTCTACTCAAGATAGAATTGGAGGGAAAAGTATGGCAGACAGCATCGTCCTAACCGCGGCAGATTATAAAACTGACACCAAAATTACCTGGTGCGCCGGATGTGGAGATTACGCCGTAGTGTCCTCACTCCACAAAGCCGCCGCCATGCTCAATATTCCCAAACATCAACTGTTGGTGGTCTCTGGCATCGGCTGCTCTTCCAACCTCCCGAACTTTATTCACAGCTACGGCTTCCACGGCCTGCACGGGCGCTCGTTGCCGGTGGCTGCCGGCGCCAAACTTGCCAACCATGGATTGAAAATCGTGGTCACGGGTGGCGACGGAGACGGCTACGGCATCGGCATGGGGCACTTCATTCACAATGCCAGGCGAAATTTCGATATCACCTACATCGTCATGGATAATGAAATTTACGGCCTCACCACCGGCCAATGCTCTCCCACCAGCGAGCGGGACATGAAAACCAAATCCACACCTGAAGGCAACCATGAAAATCCCATCAACCCCATTTCTATCGCCATTTCGGCGGGAGCCACCTATGTCGCCAGAGGGTTTTCCGGAGAACCCGACCACTTAACCAAGCTCATGGCCGACGCCATCGCCCACAAAGGCTTCTCCTTGATTGATGTCTTTTCTCCCTGCGTCACCTACAACCATCAAAACACGTACCCGTGGTTCAAAGAACGGGTCTACAAACTCGAAGACACCGATCACCCCACGGATAATTTTGAGAAAGCCATGATTAAAAGCCTGGAGTGGGGAGCGAAGATTCCCATAGGCCTCTTGTACAAAACCAGCAAACCGCTCTACGAAGAAGACGAGCCCGCGCTGAAGAAAGGTCCACTCGCCCTCCAACCCGTCGGACACTCTCCAGAAACCCTCGAAAAGATCTACCAATCGTTTATCTAAAATCATGACAATCACCAAACAAACTGTCGCTGAAAAAATCGCCGCGTATCTCCACCACGAAATGACACTGACGCAGTTGGTGGACTGGGCCGAGATCGCCTTAATGGACGGCGAATTGGCTGAGGGTGATACCAAGACGATTTCGAACGTCATCGCCCGTCTCGGTGTTGCCGATGTGCGCGCCTTCGGTCTCGCGTGGGAAGACTGCGAAGAACTGCTCCGCCAACTTGGCTTTTCTCCCCGCGTAGAAGTGGTCGCGGTGCGTTAAAATCCGTCCATGCCGCATAAAACCATCCATACCGATCTCGCCCCGAAAGTGATCGGCCCGTATTCTCAAGCCGTCATCGCGGGAGAATGGGTGTTTCTTTCCGGACAGATTCCGCTCGATCCCAACACACAACAATTGGTTTCGGGACCTTTCGACATCCAAGCTAAACGGGTCCTCGACAATATCAATGCCGTTCTTGGCGCCGCGGGATGCGGCATGTTTGATATCGTCAAAACCACGGTCTATCTGACCGATCTAGCCAATTTTCCGGCGTTTAACGAGGTCTATGAACGGTACTTTCGAACTCCCTATCCCGCCCGAAGCACCATGCAAGTCGCCGCCCTCCCAAAAGGCGCGGTGATCGAAATAGACGTGGTGGCGCGAAAAGCTAGTTAAGAGGTAAGAGGTAAGAGGTAAGAAAAAAACTTAGTGATGAGGCGAGGGAAGAGCTTCCTCGCCTTTTACCACGAATGTTCGCTCGGTTCGACTCCAGCCATTGGCCACGAGGGCGCCAGTCTTGTCCAACAACTCAAGCACTATGGTATGCATGCCGGGGGCCAAACCTTCCCACCAAATGGGCTCCCATTTGGTGAGAATGACCGTTTTACCATCCAAATTATAGCGAACAGTAAAACCACCATCGGAAAGTTGGCCGTTCGAAAGCCAAAAATCCAAGATGATCCTCTTAGCCGCCTCTCCCGCGTATTCACCCTTGGGGCGGCTGTACGTCACGAATGGTTGAGATACATCAAGGGCGAAAACGCCCGTTTTCTCCTTCACGTAAAACCGAACCACGGAAAACGATTCCGGATATTTCCAGCTTTCGTGCCAAGGCCGGCTCGGAAACGCCCGAAGGACATGAGGACCCGGCGCCACCTTCTTGAATACGTAAGGTTTGGAAGTGTCGTACCACGGAATATACGGCTCGTTATCCAAAATAAGATGAACATGGTTGCCTTTTTCCGCTAAAAGATAATTTTTCAGGATAAAGGTGACGGCCACCTCAGATCCCGTCACCACCTCCCCTTCCTGAGGAGAGATTAAAATTAATTCAATGGATTGATTGGAATCAATTGGCTTGCCATCCGTACCGGGTCCTAAAGGAACAAGTACTGCCAATTTGGAATACTCATCTTTTTTATAGCCGTAGTTTCCACATCCCGTCAACAAAACAGCAAAAAAGGCAAGTAAGGCAAATGAGGCAAATGAAGAAAAAACCCGCCTTATCATGAGGCGATCAATTCCCCGCCGTCAACGCCGAGGATGTTCCCTGTCAACCATAAGGTCCTTTCGTCCGACAACGCGACAATCGTATTCGCCACGTCTTGAGGCGTAGTCAATCGGCCTTGAGGGTTGCGGCGCGTGGCCGCCTCGAGCATGGCTTCGTTTCCCGGAATTTTTCGCAAAGCGGGCGTATCCGTCACCCCCGCTCGAATCGCGTTCACGGCAATTCCCTGAGGACCCAACTCTAATGAAAGCTGACGCACATGGGATTCCAACGCGCATTTCGCCGCGGATACGGCTCCATAACTCGTCCAGACGCGCGTGCTTCCCTCGCTGGTCATGGCGAAAATCTTGCTCCCACGACCCAATAATTTTCTTCTCATGAGATCTTGTGTCCAGTACACCAGGCTGTTCGCCATAACATCCAAGGTCATGTCCATTTGAGTCTTGGTGATGGCCTCCTCTGATTTTTCGGTGATAAAGGGTTTTAATGTGCCAAACGCCAACGAGTGCATGAGCACTTTGACGCTACCGGCCGGGATTTTCTTTTGAAGGTCTTCGAGCGCTTCTTGACGTTTCACTTCATCGGCGGCGTTCATATTGTAAAAATACGCCTGGCGACCGGCCGCCTGAATCTGTTTCACGACCTCTTCCACATGGGGAAGGGTGCCCCTTCGATCAAGGTGAACTCCGATAATATCAAATCCGGCCTTGGCCAGAGCCAATGACGCAGCCTCGCCAAATCCGCTTGAAGCGCCTAAAATTAGAGCTGATTTTTGATGTGTCATGGTCGGGGTTACTCTATCAATCCACTAAGAACTCGTCAACCGATCCCTATTAATTGTGCGGAGCTCGCATAGCGTTATGACGAAAACGCGCCGGCCCAGAGTTGAGACAAAAATTCTCGCCACGGTAACAGGTAGATGCCTTCGACCACACGGGGCCGTTCCTCAAGACTCACGAGTACATAATGCTTGAGCTGCTTCTCTTCTTTTAACGCGCGAAGACCCCTAAGATCCTGAGGGGCCACCGTGCGGCTGGCTTTCACCTCGACCGCCGTCGTATGGGAAAGAATAAAATCTACCTCATACCCAGAGGTCGATCTCCAATACGCGAGGTCGCCCGCGTTTCGATAATCACAATATGTTTTGAGTTCGTGAAAGATCAATGTTTCGAACCCCTCTCCAAATTCCGGAGAACCCGGTTTGATTTCTCCGCGGTGTTGGAGATGCTTGGCCACCCCCCCATCGAAGAAGTACCATTTAGAGGTACTGATCGGTTTACGCTTTTTCGACGCCTGCCACGCAGGCAGGTCGTAGCCGAGAAGGGTATCCTTGAGGATTCCGAAATACTCCTGGATGGTGCTTCGCGGCACCTGGGCGTCGTTCGCGATTTTGGTGAAATTGATCATTCGCCCGTGGCAGAGTCCGGCGACCTCCAAAAACCGGCTGAAGGCCGGCACGTTCCGCGTGAGCCCTTCGGCGGCGATTTCCTCCTTGAGGTAAGTCCCGACATAGCTTTGCAAATCGTCCTCCGGCGATGCCAAAAAGTAGTGGGCCGGCAGCAAGCCGCAGTTGATGGCTCGTAAGAGATCGAAGCGTTCGCCCAATTCGCAAAAGCTCAAGGGATGCAGGTGCCTCCCCCGTGCGCGCCCGCCTAGCAGATTGACCCCGCCGTGCCTCAATTTCCTCGCGCTGGACCCCGTCAGGAGAAATCGGATCCCCCGCTCTTCCATAAGCAGATGCACCTCGTCCAACAGATTGGGAAGTTTTTGGATCTCATCAATGACGACGCACTCGTTCTCTTGGCACTCCTCTCGTAAGCGTCGCGGCGCGCGGCTCAAACTGAGGTAGGTATCGGTGTCCAGCAAATTATACACGCGGGCCTGACCCAGCGTGTGCCGGATCAGCCATGACTTTCCTGTTTGTCGCGGGCCGAAGAGAAAGCACGACCGTTCGCGCAGGACCGCGGGAAGATCCAACGCCCTGGTGACTTCAGAAGGGTCTTGGGGTTTCATTGACGAATCATCCGGCATTTATCATGATAAATGCCGGAAGTTATGTCAATTACTCTTTTAATTTTAATGGGTAGGACAAATTGCCAAATCTCTCGGATTAACCAATACCCTGCGCCCTCGTGGAAGGCATAAAAAGGGGTCAGACCCCTTTTTTAATTACAAATTATAGTAGTTGGGACCGCCGCTACCCTCTGGTGTTACCCAATTAATGACCTGGTAGGGATCCTTGATATCGCAGGTTTTGCAGTGGACGCAATTGGCCGCGTTGATATGGAAATTTTTCTCCTGGCCTTCCCCCACCATCTCATACACGTTGGCGGGGCAAAAATGTTGGCAGGGATTACCGTACTCCCGCTTGCAACGATCGTTGCAAATGTCCAATTGATCCTTCGGTAAAACGACCAGGTGGCTCGGTTGATCTTCTTCATGTTTAGTCCCGGAATAAAATACATCTGTTAGTTTTTTAAACGTTAACTTCTCGTCACGCGGGAGCGCTTGCTTGGTCCCGTTCCCTAAAAGCCCCATTCCCAACCAATCCTCCTTCGCCGACAAACGATTCGCCAAAGCCCAACCTCCCGTGAGATACCCTACGCCCCCTAAAATAAAACCCGGTATAAATCCCCGCTGAAAACCCTGGTGAAAATTCCTCACTTTCCATAAATCTGATTTAATCCAACTCCCCTCCACCAAATCTTCATACCGCTTTAACCGAGAAGATGAAAAATCCTTGGTCTCTACGGCTTCAACGATGGCTTCAGCACAAAGCATTCCGGATTTCATGGCGTAATGCACACCCTTTAGTTTTTGGGAATCTAAAAATCCGGCACTGTCCCCCACCAACACGAACCCGTCACCGTACAAACGCGGAAGAGAAAAATACCCCCCCTCAGGAATCGTTTTAGCTCCATATTGCAGCATCTTGCCACCGGCCAACATCCTGGCCACGAAAGGATGGGCTTTGTATTTTTGTAGTTCCTCCTGGGGATCCAAATCCGGACGGTGGTAGTCCAGCCCAACCACCCATCCCAGCGATACCTGATGATTTTTCGCGTGATAAATAAATCCTCCGCCAAACGTAAGGGAATCGCAAGGATACCCCATGGTATGAACTACCAAGCCTTCATGATGCTGAGCGGCGGGAATCTCCCACAATTCCTTGACGCCCGTGGAATTCGAAGGTGGATTTTTACCTTCCCGTAAATTTAATTTTTCGATTAAGGTTTTGGAGAGCGACCCATGACACCCTTCGCCCAACACCACCACTTTTGCCATGATATCCACGCCAGCTTCGTAATTGGGTTTATGTTCGCCCTTCTTGTTAATGCCCTTTTCTCCGGCCTTCACCCCCACCACCCGATTCCCTTCGAATATAAGTTCCTGACCAGGAAAACCCAGGAAAATATCAATGCCTTGCTGTTGGACCTGCTCACCTAGCCAGCGCACCACCCGGGACAACGCCACAATATAATTGCCATGATTGAGAAGCGGCGGAGGAACGATGGGAAACTTGAGGGCGCTTGTGGAGGTCAAATAATACACCTCATCCTCTTTGACAAGCACTTCAAGGGGCGCCCCGCGTTCCAGAAAATCGGGTATCAACTCTTTCAGCGCCCTGGGATTCATCACGGCTCCGGACAGCGTATGAGCCCCCAATTCCGGAGCCTTTTCAATAACGGCGATGGAAGCGGTCAGGTTGCGTTTTTTCAGCAATTGATGCAAATGGTACGCCCCAGCCAAGGTGGCCGGCCCCGCCCCTACGAAAAGTACATCGAACTCTATTTTTTCACGACTCATGACTTTAAAATTGTATCACTCTGAACGGTTGATTTCACTTTTCCGCCCACATTTGATATAGTCTTAGTTCACATTGTCCCGTAGGACACGCTTCGCTTGCCTACGGGACAAATTCGGCCCGCCACGATATCAAACCATCGTGGGGCCTCATTTGGTGGCTGTAGCTCAGCTCGGTTAGAGCATCAGGATGTGGCCCTGAGGGTCGCGGGTTCAAATCCCGTCAGTCACCCCATAATTCGGCGTAGCCGAATTGGAGCAGGTGAACATTGAATCAGTAGAACAGTGGATAAATCACCTGCGGTCTACTGCTCGCCTGTTCTACTGTTCGATTCTTACATACAAGATACTTGAGCTTTCAAACAAGGTCTCAATGAGAAACCGGTTTAAGCTCGTGCCAAAGCAGGGATTCGAAACCGTTTACCGTTCACGACCTCCAAGGACAGGCAAAACGTTCAAAACGCATTAAGTACCGTCTTAATTGGAGGAGGATGCCGGGGCGGCAAGCTTATTGTGCGATCCATCGCAATACGGTTTGTTCCCACTATGCTTACAACCACACCAGGCCACGGTCTTCGCTTCCTTAAGCTCTACCACAATTGGAGAGATCCCTGTATTCATCCGGCTATGCGATCCATCGCAATAAGGCTGGGTCGCCGAATAACCGCAGGCGCACCACGATTTTTTACCCGGCTGTTCTTGTATGACAAACGGTTTACATTGCACGATCTTTGGCTCCATCATTTCGTACCTCCTTTTAAAATTATTAAAACTTGGCCAGTATTTCTGGATCGATCACATCGTCAATTTTTAAGAGGTCCTTCATCAAACCTTTATTTTCCGCGGCCCCGTGTCCGCTCAGTTGTGGGGCGACTGACCAGGCTTCTTTGCGTTTATAGCAAACAAGAGCCACCACGTTCGGCAACGCCCCGAGTAATTTTGCGATGCCCGGAACCATGGAATCACGCTTTTTATCTAAAAGATCGCCCACCAACATATGAGGCTTTAAAAACACCATCAATTTGACGGGAATCCCTTTTTTTTGCGTGCGGCCTTCTATCGTTTTTCCCGTGACAATTCCTTTTTTTATGAGTATCCGGACAAACTGGGCCTTGGGCTTCGGATCACCCAACGGGATATCAATAATAAGATCCTCTTTGATTTTTGCCGAGAATGAACCATCATCTCGAAATTCTACCCATTCGCTTTTTTCCGCAGGATTGAAGGATCCTAATCCCTGACCTGAAGACGATGGAGATAATCGAAAAAATACCGTCATGAACGTCATGACGGCACACACTGCGACAATCCCGATACCGATAGAATATTTCGGCCACATTAAAACAACACCGAGGCGCCGAGCCCGACATAGTTACCAGATCCGGCGCCGGTCGTCACTCGCGTCCAGCTCATCCGCACCGTTACCTCCGGGGTCACGTCCCATCCAGCGCGCAGGGCCAAAGCATCAATCGGATCGGTTTCAAAAAAATCGTGAGTACGTGTGACATCCCATGAAAATTCAAATGACTCGAACAACCGGTGGGCCGTACCCACGCCGTATTGAAAAGTGGGCAGGGATGGCACCGCCACCGCTGAATCGGGAAGGGTGACCGCCGGGAGTTGAGCCAGACGGTCGGCGGAAACATTGTACAAATATACGGTGGCTATCCCATGCAAGGTATCGGATGACGTGAGGGGATGTTTGAGATCGAGACCCAGCGCGGTTTGAAACAAGGAAGAGTCGCTACTGGATCCCATTCGCCGAAAGCGTCCTTTGGTATTGGTGATCGTGGTGGTGGAAGTGGTGATTGATTGAGACGAAGTAAAAGCCAGTTGGAACTCTACCCAAGTGTCGAGATTGACGGACGGCACGAGCCGGTGGAATGGTAAGCCTCCATCTAAGGCCAGAGTCGTGGAGGAGAAGTCGTCCGGGCCTCGACGGAAGTTGATGGCGATGCCCCCCGCTTCCTCCCGTTCGGAATCTTTATATCGCCCTCCCAACATAAGGCTCGGCGTGTTGGCGGCGCCTGAAACCTCCATCAAAAATACGTAGCCCGCCCACACGGACCATTGATCGTTGACCGGAGAGGACAAATGGGTGACCCAGGAGAAATATCCTCCCGGTCCCCCCACCCCTTCGGTGGAGACGGTTAAATCATCCGCTCTGGCCGTGACCGAATTCATCAACATCATTATGGAAAGGAGCGCCTTGAACCCCCCCATCCCAACCTTCCCCCACATAAGGGGGAAGGGGGACCTGAGTCGTTACTATTTTTCGTTCTTTTCGTCGTCTTTTAGGTCTTCCTTGTCGTCTGCGATGTCATGATTCAACTCAGCTTGAAGCTCTTTTTTGGCCAGTTTGTATTTGTTGCGTAAGGTCTCACGATCTATTTTGAATTGATCGATGAGGGCCTTCTTCTGAGCCACAAACTCCGCTTTCGTAATCGTGCCCGCTTTCATTTTGTCCCGTAGGGCGTTTCTTGAGGTTTTGAATGTGTCCCGCAAGGTCGTCCGATCGGTTTTGAACTTCATATTAAGCGAATGAACGGATGGGTCCATTTTGCCGGTCTTGCCCTGTTGATGAGCTTTTGGCCCATGACCTTCACCACTCTTGGCGACGACATGGCCACCCATAAGCCAGCTGCCAACCACTCCAATCATTATTACTTTCACGAAAGTCTGTAATACTTTATGGTTCATCATTTTACCCTCCTTATTATTTGCTCTTTTTATTCTTAATAATTCGAACCGAGGAGATAACTCACGCTTAAACTATGGCGCCATCTCCAATCCAAATCATACGCATACTGGCCCGGTAAATTGTAATGGACATTCCAAGCCGTCCCGATCTTCACCCTAAAGTTCGACACATTCCACTGAAGACCCGGCGCCACGGCCACGGTATAGGTATTTCGCGACACATCATTGGAAGACGATCCATTCGAGGTGGTATCGGCCATCACCCAGACCCCATAAGTATCCATCGTGCCCGTTAATCCGGCGGCTAATTCCGGCAAGGGCCATTCCACCCCCAACCCCCAAAGACCCAAGGAACCCCTCTGAATCACATTATTGGCTGAATCCGTGTACGAACCGACGCGTTTGTATCCCGCACTCGCGTGCAATTGGCGACCCGATTGAAGAAATCCCCACGTGGACAAGAAATTGACGGCAAAATTCGTCCCCTCAGAAGTAGGCAATAACGCTTTGGGATTTCCCGTCGGAATTTCCACGCTAAACGATACGGCCAGCTTTGGACCGGTAGCCTCGTTCAGAAACATTGACTTCCAACCCAAAATCGTGGATCCCAAACCCGAAAAAGCCAAATCGGAATA
>OBEQ011348543.1_pt1 | contig 14558 bp, 12 predicted proteins | sample 1670901 | NCBI WGS metagenome assembly OBEQ01 (sample SAMEA104232315, study PRJEB22302) | groundwater metagenome | biome: forest; feature: aquifer; material: groundwater | place: USA | collected 2011-08-07 | depth 5.4 m
CCGGATCAAGTCCGGGATGACACGATACGAAGAATGCCTATGCTGGAACTGCCTCTGCTTCCTTCTTCGCCTTGGCATCAATAACGCGTACGACTGAGGCGATAGAATTGCTGAGCAATCCGACGAACTGACCACGGAGTCCGAGCATTGATGGGATCGTTGCAAGCACAGTGATCTCCTCCTTGGACATGTATGCACCTTGGTACACACCGCCCATGAGTGACACTTTGTCCTTGTGTGTCTTTTGGAATTCAAACACACCCTTCGGAGATGCGACTGCGTCGTTGCTCCATGCGAGCGCAAGCTCACCTGCGAGTTCGGGCTGTGTGCCGGTAACCTTTGCGGCATCAAGCGCGCGTTTCACTAAGGTCTTTTTTGCAACATAGTACTTCACACCTGCCTCGCGTAGACTCTTGCGAAGCGCGGTTACCTCACCCACCGTAAGTCCGTGAAAGTTCACAAAGGTGACCGTTTCAGCCTCCTTCAAGCCCTCTCCGATCTTGGTGATGATCTCAGTCTTTTTCTGCTTTGTAATAGCCATAAATTCAGTTTCCAGTTGCTAGTTGCCAGTTTTTAGGAAAGGCAATAACAAACAGATAACTTTGAGTAAATAAAAAATCGACCAAACGCGCTGGACGACCTAAATACCCCGATATGGGATAAAGTATAGGGCTTCGGCAAGGCTCACATACACCTAAGGCGTATTGCTTGCTGTCTTTAGCGTTATCTCAAAGTATAGTCAAAAGTGAAAAAAGGTCAACCTTTGCTTTGAGGCATGGACAGTGCTGTTAATTGCAATTCATTAGACAGGAGGTATCGCCCCGTTTTTGTTCAAAGGTATTCACTGCAAGAATGATGGCGATCGAAATGAGGATAATCCCGATAAACCCAAACGCGAAACGGAAGAAGGTTTTATTGAACAGATCCATGAGGAACTCATTATATCAGAGTGCTCTTCCTGCGAAAACTGTATTGCAACAATGTGGCAATTGTTGTCTTGACCTCAATTCTCCCCTTTGCTACACTCCCAAGTCTAGTCTTTCGACTAGATCAACCAGTTCTTTACAACGGAGATTCCATGCAGACATCGCATGTAATAGAAACAATCCGACCGATCGTCAGCGACGCGGTCACGAGACGACGGGCAATGCGCGAGAGCGTTGAGGAAGACAAGTCAACCTTTTTGCGTCTGGAGAAGCACCTCCGGATTGAGATCGCCCGAATATTCAAAAAGCAAAAGGGTGAATTTGAGTTCTTCGATGCGGCACAACACGCAGCATACATCTGGAATACGCTCGATGACAATGCCTCACGGAAGACTATGGTGCTCAAGATCGACCTCGAACTGAGTTGCCATGAAGGAGTGCTGAAGCCGAGCCAGATCGAACAACTGCGTGACTTCTACGAGGACTTCGAAAGGCGATGCAGGACTGTATTCTCCTCAATCCATAAGCTCGAGATCGAGTTCAACGAAGTCTGAAACTTCAACTACCGACATCCGCCCCCCATGGGGGTGGGTGTTTTTTTATAAGAAAACAGAAAACCCCGTGCATATGCTGCTACTCGGGGTACTGAAAAAAATTTTTGCGAATTGTTACGAACTTTGCTCATGGATTGATTGCAAATGGAACAAGTGCCTTCTTTGGTCTCGTGCAAATCTTCGGCAATACATCCGGACTTGTCATCCGTCCAAGTGTCGGATCATACACGTGCATACTTTTCCAATCAAAACACCCGATCGGAACTCCGACAATGTCCTTTATTGGATCAAGTGTGGCCGGAACATCTTCTTTGCGATAAAGACAGGTGTGAAACTCCAATGCCGTATTGTGCGCCAACACCCGTCCATTCCCCCACTTACGCACGTAGGCACGCGTTGGAGAGTCGACCATCCCCAAAAGTGGGAATGTGGGCTTCTCCTCGCCGTAGAGCTTGGTAGCCCGAGTTGGAAAATCATAGGGACGTTCCGTCCACTGCGCGTAGAAGTGCCGTGAAAGACTGTCATTCGGTTCGCTGGTATAGGACGGATCCTTGCCAACCATGTCTATTTCCCACTCGGGGAAACAAAAGGCTTCCACTTTCCCGTTGTGCTCTATATCGAGGAAATTTGCTTCTGCCTTCCCTTCGTAGTACATCACATTCCAGGAACAACCGCGCACCTGTTGCACAAAGATGTAGTTCTCGAGTGTTGCGGTTGATGCGGTTTTGTACCACGCATAGATCATTGAACCTTCTTCGGGTTCTTCGGTGTACATTTTTTTGACTTTGCGCTGGAAGTGTTTGACCCAAAAACCAAACTCCTCGAGATCACACGTATTATTTTTTTCACAATCAGTGTGTTTGTGCGATTCACAGACTTCATCCGAAAGATCAGCCTTGGGAATCGTCGAGTTCGGATCGCTCTTTTGAGTGCTGCTGCACGGAGTAGGCACACCTTTGTCTATCTCCGCTGCGACACAAAAACCGGAAAAGATCGATGCGACAAACAATGTCGCCGCACCGATACAGATGCGCACAGAGATCATCATTTCATCTCCCAACGTTTTTCGGGTGAAGGAATCACTTCGGGTCGACAGACCGGAGCGATACCGGGAGGCGACTCGAACTTTTTCTCTTGGTGGTTGTAGATGAACGAACTTGACCACGAGAAACAGTCGATCGGGTCGGCTATGAAGGTCTGCTTGTCGACCTCTCGGAGAATGTCTTTCGTGCGATACAGACACATCCGAAACCTGAACGAATGGTTGACCGCAGTATCGCGATCAGGATTCTCAATGTGCGCAGGGGACCCTGAGCCAGCCCGGACGTACAAACGCGGTAAAGCGGGCGGATCTTCGCCATAGAGTTTTTCCAACCTATCCGGAAATTTATTCGGGGCGACACCCCACTCCATGAAATAGTGCGGGAGCAAGGGTTGATTATCCGAACTTCCGTACATCGGCGAAGTGTCGTCGGAATCAATTTCCGATTTCGGATGCACAAAAACAATGCGTTTACCAAAATGCTGCCGAGTTACCCCGAGCCCTTGGACCTCTTTACCACTTGCATCAAGCGCAGAGATGAACGAACACCCCGTGCGATACAGCACGAACGCATAGTCTTCGACATTGCGAATGTCGCTTGTCTCGTACCATGCATATATCGAGGAGTTGTACAGCACATCATCTTCACCGTTCACTGACCCATAACGCGTCTTCCGTTCCCAAAAACCGTATTCACGAAGTCCTGGGGTACTGATATCTCCCCTTTTTTCGCCCACGATATGTTCAACGCGCTTGTCTTCCGAGAGCACGGTCGTCGCATCTTTTGCGATCGCAAATGAGACATAACCCGAAAGCACAAAAAAAACGATAGAGCAGAGAAACTTTACGTTCCACATAACTTCGCTCCTTACAATGGACTTCTATTTTTATCATAAGCTACGTGCGCCACTCGGCAACAAAAAAGCAGTTACGCCATGACTGCACCGAAACTGCAAATGGGTCGAGTCCCATGACGGTTTATCTGTTGCTACGAGGTCCCAGCAAGGGCCTCCGTCGCAAGGCATCCAGGTTCCGTCGCAAAGATGGGCGAAACGAGTAAAACCCTATCGAAACAAAAGTTTTGCACAGCATTGTCCAAGGTCGCATATCGCAACAGAAAAGTTCTTATTGAGACAGACTCTTGGTGAAGGCCCGACCAGCAACATGTGCTTCTTCGCGAAATTCTAACCAGTCATTTACAAAATCCTTAAATTCATGCGCATGAGCAAAATACTCCGGAAACTCTTCTTTGGTGAGAATGGCAACTTCATCCCTCTTCTCTCCAGCATTCCCGTTCGCGTAGTCTGCGTAACTCGAGTGCTGATAATCCGCAAGATACTTTTTCGCTCTTTCGCCGTCTTGTATTCCTGTCTCTTTCCAATTCGGCTCGATCAATTTAACCGGATTGAGGTGAATATAGGCAAAGAGATACTTTAAGTACTCGTCATTATCCACATGCTCTGCCTTAAAGTTGCCCTGGAAAAGAAATCCTGAACGTTTATATTTTTTATTGAAATACATCGAGTATGCCGTACCAAATTTCTCCATGAATGTACTGATCCCATTCTCTCGTGTTTCCTTTACAAGGATATGGAAGTGGTTGGGCATGAGCACATAGGCACCAATGGCGACGAGTGGTTCATCTCTATCGATCTCCCCCATCAGTTGATTCTGTATCTGGCGAAACTCAAATGCCTTGGTTCCATTTGCTACATACAGGAGCTTTACAAACCGCTCCTTGTCTCTGGTTTCCATGAAGATATCACGCCTTTCAACGCCACGATTGTAAATGTGATAGTACTCACCTTCTGAAAAGACGATCTTCCTTTGCATCGTTCAATTTTACTTCAAAACTCTTACGGAGGGTACCCCTCAGTACTGAGGGGTACCCTCCGTATTTGTGGATATACTGTGGATAAATTGGGTTCTGAAAGAAATACGATGGAGTACAGTGAATAGCCTGCGTACACCATCAAAGATCAATAGCTGAGCTTGGATATCTCGTTACGGAGGGGTACCCTCCGTGTATTTCATCGGGACAACAAAGCTCCCCTGCTCTTGCGAGTAAGGGAGTTTGTTTCCTGAGATATATCCTCCCAGGCAAGAGATCGGTTCAAATGGTTATTACGGAGGGGTACCCTCCGTGTGTTTTATAGTTCAGCTTGATATCTTATACCATCCCTAATTAACCACTTCCGATTGCTGAATAATCCATTCATACCCCAATAGTCGTTTCATCCCCTCCGTATCATCCGCAAGCAGATTGAGCCTCGCTTCGATCGCCACTTCCTGCTCCTCAATACTTTTCCATATATGGTTCGCGGTTGATTTCCGCAGCTCTCCAAAGAATCGCTCTGCTGGGTTGAGCTCCGGCGAATATGGAGGCAAAAACAACACGATAAGCCCGGGAATCTCCCGATGGATCTTCGGGCGGTGACACGGCGCATTGTCCCAGACAAGGATCACCATGGTGTCGAGGTACTCCTTCTTCAGCTCCAGAAGAAAGGTATGTGCTGCAGCACTGTCGAAGCCGGCGATTGATGAAATATGAAAACTCTTGCCCGAGAGCGGAGCAACTGCGGAGAATAAATAGCGATTATCAAATGATTGTTGGCTATCGATGATCGTACGCTCGCCCACCTTCGACCAGCTCCTGCGGAAATTGGAGATGAGTCCGTACCGCATCTCGTCGCCAAAGAAGAGTTCGAAGGATTTTTGGCTTAATGGTAAAAAGTGATGCTCCTTTAAGCTATAGTGGCTCTATATAAACATATCTTTAATAAACAAGGTTATGATTTCAAAAAAAATGTTCGTGCGGTTCGCTGAAAACAAAGAAAAACGGAACATTTAGAGGAACGCAGCGCTATCGCTGCCGTGATTGCGGCGTGCAATTTGTGCACGATACTTCTGCCTCACCTGCGACATTATGGAACGCATTTGCATTTGAGCATGCAACTATCCCTGTGCTTGTGCAGCGCTTTCATTTAAGCGAAAAGACGATACGCACGAGACTTGAGGCATATGTGCTTCCCGAACATCACCCCACACCGCGGACGATGGTTGCGATCATTGACTGCACAAAAGCAGGCAGCTCGTGGATACTCGCCATTCGCGATCCCCACGCAAAAGAGAATGTGTATGTCCGCGAAGTTCCGGCCGAGACCACTTCCGTGTACCAGACCGCATATGCCGATTGTATTGATCGAGGGTTCATCTTCGTCGCCATTGTGAGTGATGGACGTTTTGTGGGCTCACCATGGCTCTTTCCGGGGATTCCCATCCAGATGTGTCACTTCCATATGGAGCAGATCGTCATTCGCTATACGACGCTTAATCCAAACCTTGAGGCGGGCAAGGAGCTCCTCGAGCTCATACGGACACTCACCACGAACGATGAGGCCTCGTTCACTGATGCGTTTAAATTATTTTGTTATACATGGGATGAGTTTTTAAAAGAGAAGACGGTTGATCCGGTGAGTGGGCGATGGCATTGGACGCACAAGCGCATACGCGCTGCACGGGATAGCGTGCGTGCACATCTTCAGTTTCTTTTCACCTTTGAACGACATCCTGAGCTCAATATACCGAATACCACCAACTCACTCGATGGATCGTTTAAAAAAATAAAAATGGCGCGTGGAATTCATTCTGGATTAACACACAAAAGACAGATCAAATTGATGATGACGATACTATTTGGGAGAGAATAGCATCACTTTTTACCATTAAGCCGGATTTTTCTTTTAACGGCTCCAAGAACGGGGCGAGACCGTTTTTTTAAAGTCGTCTTGCTTCTCCCTGCTTCCCTGTACGGGATGCGGCCGTGCGCCTTTGTATGAATAGTGGAGTTGGTCCATGCGGTACCATACGGTTTGTTCGGGAATGTCTTTATGCTTGTGTTGCTTCAGCCATTCCTGCATGCGGGGAATAGACCAATAGCCGCCTTTGTCGATTTCCTTGGCGAGATCATCAAAGATGGCAGCGTCCCATTTGGGATTGCCTTCGGGGCGACCCGACGGTTTTGCGGCAAGCGCGGCAAGTCCGCCTTTATTGTATTTATTAATCCATTCCGTCACCGAACGGTCGGTGACAACGAGACTCTCCGCTATTTGTTGCGGGGTTTTTCCGTTCTTGCGGAGAAGAATTGCTTTAATGCGCACGCGCAAAGAGGGATCACGGGCTTTCTTTGCCGCTGTTTCGAGATGAATAATTGAATCATGGGCGCACAATGTACTATGCAGTTTCATTAGTACAGTATACACCTTTGTGGGGTTATTCAGAAGGATTTAATTGGGGATGGTATTAGTACGGAGGGGTACCCTCCGTATGTTTTCCTGCGTGTTTTTTGGGGTAGCAAGAAACCCCCTCTCGGTTAGAGAGGGGGTTCTTGTTTCCAAGGTAGGTCCTTGGGAGAGAACTGACTGACGAGTGAATTACTTCACCGAGTCGATTCAAAGGCTATTGTCCAATTACTTGGTCAATGTCTGAGAGTCGGTCGGGAGATTCGTCACGAGGTAGTCATTGTTCCAGTCAGCAGTCGTCGACGTGTGGGGCGCGATTGCTTCATCTGACCAGACGAAGTTTGTCGTGTTACCCGCAGCAACAAGTCCGACAGAAGTGGCAGGAGCAACGAAGTTCTGACCACTACTTGGGATGTTTGTTGAGATGCTTGCACCGGAGACGAGGCTGCCACCGACCGTTGCCTTGACGACATAGGTCTTTGAACCACTGATCTCCTGATCCACTGTCGCGTTGAAGTCAACACGAGAGAGGGTTGCAGAGCTGGATGCCGTGACGTTCGCGAGCGCAGTTGACTGGTTCGCAGCATCGTAGATCGCGTAGCCAGTTACTGTGAAGCTACTACTTGGAGTACTTGTGGCAACGTTGATCGAAAGCTTGCGCCATGCGATCGTTCCCGCTGCATCAGCAGTAATTGTGAACTGCGCGATCGTCGGTGTGCCTCCCGAGAGCACAGTTGTCGGAAGAGCGACATTGGTGATCGTCGGCTTGGTCTTGTAGGCATACTGATTGTTTCCGACAATAGCACCCTGGTAGTTAAGACCATTGGCATTTGGTGATGTTGTTGCTGTCTCTACACCGTTTGAATTGCGGTACTTGAGAGCAACAAGTGAAACACCAACATTGGCTCCTGTTGCACCTGCACCAGTTCCAATAGAACCAAGATTCGCGTAGACATCAATGACCTTCGTGCCGTTTACTGCGACAGGAACCGAAAGACCGGTTGCTGTTGCCATGTTCGCAGCACCAAACGACTGGCGTTTCAGTTCAGTTGCGCCGTCCTTGAAGACGAGCTCACTGATTGCTGAAGCGTCTGACGTGGTTGCAGTAAGTTCAGTGATCGAGAACGCATCGTTCGACGAAGTGAACTTCCATGATGCAACCTTCGGCATTGAGTTCGAGACAACCTGTGCTGAGATCGGAGTCGATGCGTCTGCAGCGACCGTGAGTGAACCTGTACCGATCGTGACCGTCTGGCCAGCAACCGATGCAGATGTTACTGCACTACCCGAGCTCTGGGATGTTCCCGAAACAGCAAGTGTTCCGGTAAATGCACCCGTTGTGATCCCTGAACCGATAGTACCGTATACAGCAACAGTCATCGTTGTGTTTGAACCAAGTACTTCGTTGACCGACCATGTCATCGGTGACGATGAACCAGCCTTGATCGTTGATGTCTTTGATCCGTAGACAAGATAGATGTTGGTAAGATCGGTGATCGTTCCAGTGTGTGTCAACGTAAAGGTATCAATGTTGACTCCTTCAGTTGAACCAGTCGTCAAGCGGAATTCACCAAGCTTGTATGCAGTCTGAGGAGACGTGACCGTCTGGTTTGCATAAGCGGTGTATTTCGCGAGAACCAATGAACCCGCTGCAACAGTCAAGCTGCTACCAGGAACAACAGAGCTGGGGCTATTGAAGTACGAGAGCGAAGACATGCGGTAAGCATTCGACGCACCTGTAGCAACATTTACGACAGTAGTTGTACCTGCAGAAAGCGGAGACGCTGTGTTTGTGTTGTACACATCACCACGAACTTCGAGGATATAGGTTTTACCCGGCTCAAGTACCATTGATGAACCAAGGTTGAACTGGGTATAACCAACTGCACATGCAGCATTCACGGTGTCCTCACAGATATCCTGCGTGGAACCGATCTGTACTCCATCTAAGAAGAGCGCACCATTGCGGATCTTCTGCCATGTTGCACCAGAAGCTGTGTGTGAGACGCGAAGGTTTTCCACCTTGATCTTCTCACCCTGTGCCTTAACCTGGTACTTCGCAAGGGTAACTGCAGAACCATTGATGACCACATTGCCTGAAGGCGATGAAGTATCCTTGGTGATCGTAAGTGTTCCCACAGTAACCGACACCGCAGAACCTTCAACCGGGAAGCTGGTGAGTGCAGGAGAAGCCACGCTGACGGTCGGGGTTACCACGACATTCAACTGACTGTCCCAAAGCTCGACGTCAACGACGCGGCGAAGTGAGAAGGCAAAGTTGCGGTTCGAGCCACTGATGATGTCTGCCATCATCTTGACCACGTGTGAACCAGCCTTCAAGGTAACCGGGGTAGCAAAGTTGAACGAGACAAAGCGATTTGCATCTGCCTTGACTACCGCTGTGCCAACCTGCGTACCGTCAACCATAAGGCGGAAATTCTGCACATCATCGGAATAAACCGAACCGATCTGCTGGAAGCGGATCGCTGACATAAGTGCATCGCGTGAGCCGATGGTCACATTTGACTGCCAGACGACGTAGTCGTTCTGAGGATCAACTGTTCCTCCGTTCGGTGTCATCGAGGTGAACTGTGCAGTTGACATACCTGCCGGTGCGGCAGCGATGGTCATTTCAGCAGCTGAGACCGGAAGACCGGAAACAGTGCCTGAATCTGCCGTCATGTCAGTAAGCATGATACCGATGGTCTGACCATTGGTGCTCCCTGCGAGATCTGCACGGACCTTCACAACAACCGAGCTCATTGGAGGCACAGTGACGAGTCCTGCTGAATCAGAGAAACTGATCTTGCCCGTTGCAACTGAAGCAGCATCCGTCAAGCGGCTGCCAGCTCCGTCGTAGAGGTAAACGTTGTTGAGTGTCGAGTCAGACGATACACCTGTTCTCTTGAACTTGAGCATCGTTACTTTTGCAGCAGCTGAGCCGCCATTGGAGATCTTGAATGCTGCAAGTGTTGCAACTCCCTGACCTGAAATGAGTGTGCTTGCTACAGGAGAGCTCGAGTCGAGCATCGCCGAAACGCCGGAACCTGAAGCAACAGTGCCTGTTGCACAGGAAGCTCCCGTGATCGCGCTGAAACCAACATTTGAACTGCAGCCAACAGGCAATGTTGTGCCGGTTGTCGTAGTTGTCGTTGTGGTTGTCGTCGATGACGATGAGCCGCCCATTGCGTTCAACGCTGCACGTGACTTAGGACCAACATAGCCTGCTGCAGGAGCGATTCCTGCTGAGGTCTGCCATGCTGCAACGGCTGACTTTGTGAGTCCGCCGAAGTAACCCATCGCAGTGCCAGCTGGCATTGTGAGGAGGCCCTTTGCAACGAGGATCTGCTGGAGTGCTGTTACATCAGCGCCCTTTGAACCTACAGTCAAGTCCATCGTGAACTGGTAGCCTGTGCCACTGGTTGTCGTGGTCTGTGAGGTACCTGTTGTCGACTGGCCATTGAGAGAAGCCTGAACGTTGGAGATCGTAGCTGAGTCAGCGCCAAATGACTGGAGCAGAGATACGATCGCGCTGACCTGAGATGCAGTGAGTGCTGCAGCCGAAGCTACACCAGGACCCATCATCATGATCGCCGTAGCGATACCAACGAATCCAGACACGACCTTTGCCGTTTTTGAATTCTTAAATTTCTTCATATATAAGTCTGCTTGTTAATTTACGTTTTCATCTATTCTTAATCCGTCTTGCGACGAACGAATAAATTGAACGCACTATCTATTACTAATAACTGACCTGATAATTCACGGTGATTTGCGCGCCAATGTTGTCCGTACTTATTCCGCAAGAAATAGTTTCGAACACTACTGAACGCGACGGGCATTCCATGTCCCCTGTTTGCACAGTGCACATGATGCCGAAAAAAATCATTCACTGAATAAACGAATAGACTCATCCTATATGTTCCGATTGCTATTCAATTTTCAATGAACAATCAAAGTTGTGACTTTCCTCCATTCGTTTACCGCAAGTAAACGGATCGCATCGTCATTCTGTACAAACATACAAAGACAGAAAAACTCTGCTCACGAAAGCACAATATCATTATAGTCTTTCCCCACCTCCTCCGCCAAACTTGCTCTGGAAAAAATGTGGATAACCTCCTAAGAATGATCTGTAATGATACAAACAATTCGATCCGCCGAATGGCGGACGTGGGAGCATAATACATGCGGCCCCCATGACAGTCAAACAAATTTCGTGTTCTTTTGTGACCTATATTAAAGAGTATAGCCCTCACGCGTGAACATAAAATGAACATATTTGAACGTGTGATGACTGCAGGCTTACTCAAGGACATTATAGATACCAATACATTGAAGATACGTTTAATAAAAGACATTCGTGTTAAGCGAATGTCTTTTATGAATCTTTGAGAAATTTTCTGAATATTGATGGAAACAAAAAAAGATTGCCAACTTCTTTAAGGCCCGCCCTTTAACATCCAAATTCTTAAGGGCGGGTCTTAAGCAATCATTTTTTGTTTAACCTTCCTTGAGAGAATAAGTGCTCCACCTTCGCTCTCCCCTCTTGATGAGAATTCCGCTTGCGACCATGGCGAGGAGTTCGCGCTGGATCGTCTTCTCGCTTACATCAGGAAAATTTTTTGTAATATCTTTGATGTTGAGCGAAGGTTTCTCTTTGATCATGCGGAGGATGATCTCTCGGCGATCACCACGACCGACTTCCGCCTGAGCAGGCTGACTGACCCCGCTCATACGCGCCCGGTCGATCGCACCTCTCAGATCATTCTTGGGTTCAGTCTTTTGTTCTCCTCCAACCATGAGTTGATGTTGTGGTCTCACCTCGAGATGTGTCTGTTGCGGAGGTCGCTGCATCGGAAAGTTTTGCTGTGTTTCTTTAACAGGGGGTGTGGCGGGAGTTTGCTGATGCACAACTACTCCGTTTCGTACCTGCAGCAACGGTGTTCTTTGTTGTGCTAGCGGCTGAGGTGTAGGGCGTATTTCATCTCTCCTCTCTACTCGCTGTTGTCCTTGATGCTGTCTTTGATCCGAAGTATTTGTGTGAACTCTCTGTGCTTCCCTTTCCACTGGTCGATCTGTTTGATTAAGCTGTTTCACCTCACCCACTTCACGAATTGGTTCTACGACCTTTTCTGCAACTCTCTCGGACACTTGTTCAGGTATCTCACGAGGAACGTCGAAGAATGAGGTAGAGAAAATATTTTTGTTCTTTTCGTAAGTTTCATTCCATTCTTTCTCGACTTGGTCCTTGAAACTGACATACTCTTTCTTTAGGACAGAGGCATTCATTTCGCTCACCATGCGGGCGGTCTGCGCTATCTCGAGCAGAGAGATTACTTTCTCGATCTTCTTGATTGCGTTGCGAAGAACCGACATGCGCTCACTCGCTGGCGCTCCAAAAGATACTGCAATATCAGAAATGAGTTCGATGCCGTTCTCACGCAGCTTCCATTTCATTGGTTCCTTCTCGGACATGATGTCCGTTACCATATAAAGGGCAGTGGTAAGCTTTTCTCCCTTTTTTATTACAAAGGACATGCCAGTGTTGGCGGTTTGTCTTTGAGATTGTCCTTGTGAGTTTTCTTTGTTTTGTTCCATATGTCTTTTTAAAATATCATGAAGTTTTATAAAAGTCAAGGACACGCGGGTTTACTCATTTTGAAAGGCCCACGGTCGGCGCCTTCCGGGGGGCGCCGCCGTCACTCTCGATCAATTGCCCTTTAAGAATAGGGACCAAGCCAATTGATCTTGCGAGAGACCTTTCAAAAAGAGTAAACCCTTGCTGAAGAGGAAAGAGCGGCGTTGGGGGTTGGTGGAAAAATACGTTTTTTTGTTTGGAAGTGCGAACCTCCAAAACAAAAAAGTTGTCCAACTACTTTAAGGTCTGCATCATTAGCAAAAAATGGACAACTTCTCCAAGTGTGGTTCTTCCAAAGCTAAGGACCACCCTTAGTCCATTTTTCTAAACAGGTCTTAGGCAATCATTTTTTGTTTTTGAGCATGTTACTATAGAGGGACAAAATCTATGAAGAAGCGAAAAAAGAAAAACACAGCAAAACCCACTGCCAAAGAAATGCGGCGCGAGCGCGCATCTTATGCAAGAGAGCGCAAAGAATCAAAGCCCGGATTCTGGGCGGGACTGCGCGATGAAACACGCAACTCTATTATTGGACTCATGTTCATCATCCTTACACTCGTATTTCTTTTCGCAGCCCTCGGCAATGGCGGGCATCTCGGTGGAGTAATGTATCAGGTCGCGCACTATCTTTTTGGAGTTGGCTATTATCTCATCCCCGCCCTTTTTCTTTTGCTCGCAGTAAACTTCTTTCGCGCAGGCAAACACAACTTCACCGCACCCGCACTTGTCGCAGGGCCTTTCTTTATACTCTCGGCACTTGGTCTGCTTTCGCTTGTCGACAGCTCAACTACAACAGACGGGTACGGCGGATTCGTCGGATACTATATTATGTCGCCGATGGTCTATCTCTTTGCGGCAAAACTGACCGCAGTCATTCTTTCAACAATATTTGTTATCGCGATACTTATTCTCTTTGATATTCCGCTGCACTTTAGTTTTATGTCCTCGCTCTTTGCGTTCCTGAAACCAAAAGCAAAAATTGTTGATGAAGAGACGGACGAGGAGTCGGGAGATGAGGATGAAGAAGATGAGGAGGAAGTGCCTGAGGAAAAAATTGAGGAGGAACCGAAGGAAGAGGTGCCGCCGCCTACCGAAGAGCGACCCTCGATCTTTGCAAAAGTTGCCACACCAGCACGTGACAAGAAGCCGGCCGACACGGTACCATTCCGTTTCAATACGACGCTCCACTCTGCATACATCCCTCCCCCGCTTTCGATACTCGCAGGAGACAAAGGTAAACCCGGTTACGGCGACATCAAGGCGAATGCGAATATCATCAAGCGCACATTCCAGAACTTTGGCATTCATGTCGAGATGGATGAGATATCGGTCGGGCCATCGATCACGCGCTATGCACTGAAGCCTGCTGAAGGAGTACGGCTCATTAAGATCACCGCATTGCAGCACGATCTCGAACTCGCGCTCGCGGCAGCACCGATCCGCATTGAAGCTCCCATCCCGGGTAAGTCACTTGTGGGAATCGAGATGCCCAACACCACGAAGTCGACGGTGGGCCTCGGCACACTGCTCTCCGAGAGTATTTGGGGAGAGAATCCGAATCCGCTTTTTGTTCCCCTCGGTAAAGGAATCTCGGGCCTGGCGCAGTTCATGAATATCGCAAAGATGCCTCACGTCTTGGTCGCGGGTGCGACCGGAGCGGGAAAGTCGGTGACCATGCACACCATCATCACCGCTCTATTATATAGAAACTCTCCGGAGCAGCTTCGTTTCATCATGGTGGACCCGAAACGCGTCGAGCTCACGATGTATAACGGTATCCCCCACCTTCTCACCCCGGTCATTACCGAAGCAAAGAAAGCGATACTCACACTCAAGTGGGCGACAAAAGAAATGGATCGCCGCTATGACGTGCTCCAAGAGACCAAGTGCCGCGATATCGGCTCGTACCACAAAAATATCCTCCAGCCTGCGCTCGAGAAATATGAAAAACAGAAAGCGGAAGGCAAATTGGATGAGAATGAAGATCCGGAGCTCCCCGAGCTTATGCCTTACATTGTCGTTATTATCGACGAGCTCGCGGACTTGATGAGCGCCTACCCTCGCGAGCTTGAGTCGGCTATTGTCCGCCTCGCGCAGATGAGCCGTGCGGTGGGTATTCACTTGATGATCGCAACACAGCGCCCTTCAGTGAAC
>OBEQ010617168.1_pt1 | contig 14552 bp, 12 predicted proteins | sample 1670901 | NCBI WGS metagenome assembly OBEQ01 (sample SAMEA104232315, study PRJEB22302) | groundwater metagenome | biome: forest; feature: aquifer; material: groundwater | place: USA | collected 2011-08-07 | depth 5.4 m
GCAACAGCTGCAGATTTTACTCTTGCTCCCTTTGTGTTTGACCCGGGCAGCGCGTGTGATGCAGTAGCAGAATTTAGAGCGGGGGAAGGGCTACCAGATGCAGATGGGGTTAATAACTTTGCTGTGTATTTGCAAAAAAATTGTGCTACCGCTACGTTTGCAGCAGTTGGAGTAGACATTATTTCTCCTTTAGAGGGAGGTTCTATAACTGCATTGCAAGAGTTAAATTTCGATGTACGTGACGATGGTCATTGTGGCGCTGGAGCGCCACGGTTTAATGTGCAGGTAGACGGCAATACCTACTTTCTTGGTTGTACTCAGGGTACACATACGCAAGCTTCCGGGCCTGGATGGACGCATGTAGCATTTGGTCCTGCAGATTTTGCTCTTGCAGGCATCCCTACAAGTGGTACTTTGGAAGATGTATATATTATTTTTGACGAAGGCACAGACACACCACTTGGAGGCAGTATTGTTGCGGCTGGGCATGTGTTTATAGATAATATTAGTGTAAATAATACTTCAGTTGGTGCGCCTGCAGTAAACCCAGGTACTGTATTACAGCTTAACTGTTTATTTAGAAGTCCGTTTAGTAAGCAAATTATCTTGCAAAATATTACCTGCAAATTTGGATTCTTTGCAACCTACCAGCCATTGCCAGTATTTTGTAAATTAGCTAATAGAACACTTACCTTTGAACTTAATATTCCTGGTGTTCCTAAAAATCAACTTGATTTTAAAAAACTTTGTAAAAAGTAAAACTAAAAAAACCGCCCCGGGACACGAGGCGGTTTTTTATAATATCTTTTTATCCTGCGTTACTCGTCGTGTTTAATATGAGTAAGCCAGAGTGGATTATCTGTTACTTGGCCAGGTTTGCGAGGCTTGATATACGTATCCTGTTGAAAACTTTTTTTAAATGATTTGCTACCGCGAGTTTTTTTTACATACGGTCTCGAATGAGCGCTTTGAGGAGTGGGGGAATTGGAGAAACTTTCTCTGCGAGGTCGTGGTGATGTATAGCTGGGGCGGCGATTATCGGGAATATTGTTTTGGAATCTGTTACGGTGCGGCTGTTGTGCCGTAGAGTACTTTGGGTTGCTAAATTCTCGTCTTGGGAGAGCAGTTCGTGGTTGAAATTTAATATCAGGTAAGGGCGATACAGGTAGTTGTTGTTTAATAAGCCTTTCAATTGCGTGTACATCACTTTTTTGGTCTGGCTGAGCAAAAGAAATGGCATGGCCTTCTTGTCCGGCTCTGCCCGTACGGCCAATGCGGTGTACATAGTCATCTGCAGTTGCAGGAAGGTCGTAGTTAATTACTACCTCAATACCAGATACGTCTATACCCCGAGCTGCAATATCCGTAGCTACAAGTACGCGGTAGGTGCCTTTTTTAAATCCATTTAACGCGTCAAGCCTTTGGTTAAGCGACCGGTTAGAATGAATTTCTGCTGCTCTAATACCGAGCTGGTTTACTACTCGGGAAATTTTCTTGGCACCAAATTTAGTGCGGCTAAAAACTAAAATAGTTCCCGTATATTGTTTGAGTATGTTTTCAAGCAGGCTCAACTTGCCGTCTCTGGGAACGAAAAATATTTCTTGGGTAACTCGTTTTGCAGTCGTACCAGGCGGAGCAACTTCTACTCGTAGTGGCTGTTTTAAATACGTGCGTGCTATTGCTGTTATTTCTTCTGGCATGGTGGCAGAAAAAAGCATGGTTTGGCGTTCTTTGGGCAGGGCTTTAAGGATTCGGTTAATCTGGGGCGCAAAGCCCATGTCGAGCATACGGTCTGCTTCATCTAGCACGGTAATGGCAAATTCTTCCATTTTAACTGTCCGTTGCTCCATATGGTCTATAAGTCTGCCAGGAGTTGCGATAAGTATGTGAAAACCTTGTCGTATTAGTTTAATTTGCCGCGGAATAGGTTCACCGCCAATAACAACAACGGTTTTTAGACCAATAAATGTACCAACTTTTTGTAAAGATTCATGTACTTGCACGGCTAACTCGCGGGTTGGTACTAACACCAAACCTTTGGTTTTATTTTGACCTATGCGTTGTACCATTGGAATACCAAAAGCCAGAGTCTTGCCTGTGCCTGTTTGTGCAATACCCATAACATCTTGCCCGGTAATGGCAATGGGAATGGCTTGGTGTTGAATGGGCGTGGGAGTAAGGAAGCCTGCTTGAGCAATTGCTTGTTCCAGTTTTCCTGTAATCCCGAGTCCAGTAAAGCGTAAGGCGCCTGCTGGTGCCACTGGCTTTTTTAGGGGAGCTTGTTTCATATTCAAACAAAAAATTCTGACCCGCATTCTGGGCCAGAACAGAAAGGCTTTGATACGAGTCTTACTCTTATAAAGAGTAGTTAAGTAATCAGTTCTAAAGAATATCAGGTTTTGCTTGTTTTGTCAATTTTAGTTGCAAATTAGATAAAAAAAGGTTATTAAAAGTATGAGGAGACTATTCTATGAATGATACAAATCAACAAATTGGAAATGATTCAGCGGAAAATGTAGAAGAAGTTGGTGTAGACACCGGTGGCATTGGCGAGCTAGGTGAACCTGCGACAGTCTATCCAGTGCCAGATGATAAGCATATTGGTGTTCATACCAGTGGCGGCACAAGCCCAGAAGCTACAGACCAAGGTGATGAGCAAGCAAAAGCAGTCTGGGGTACCCCAGATGATGTAAACGAAGTGTTTGACGACGAGTCTGAGGATGGCTCTTCGTTGTAGAAAAATAACTGTTCTTTTATAAGAGCAGTTATTTTTTTGCAAATAAAAAAAACGGTGCACTTAGTAAGTGCACCGCACCAGTAAACTGGATTTGGTTTAAGTTAAAAATTACCACTCAACTGTTTCTTGCCACGCACGGCGTTCAATGAGAACTCCAGCAGTGGATAAGGTTGAAACATTTCGGGGAGCTGAACCCTTGCGCGTTTCAGTTTTTTCATCTGAGAAGTATCGCCGGAAGCCTTGAGCTTCCATTGCGAACTTGGTTGCGCAATGCAGGAATCTGACTTGCTCACGAAGTACCCAAACTTCGCTGCGAGCTTTTTCCGCTTCCTGCCAGGTCATGGCTTCAACAACACTCTTAGAATAATTGGTGCCGCCAAATTTTTCATTGGCATCCCATTCTTTTTGGAGCGCTGCATCAGCGTATCCCTTAATTTTGTAGGTAACGGCCGATACTACTGCACTGTCCTTGGCAGGTTCTTTGTACGGCTTTTCCCACTCTTCCTTTTCCACCTTTGGCTTTGACGCTTTGATTTGCGTATTAAGCCTGCTGATCAGAAAAGTGAGTTGAGCATCCTGCTTCAGTCGTCCCGCCAAGTTCATGTTGGTGGCGTTCCACCGAGAACTGGTGAATTTGAGCCCTGTGAGGTCAAATTCGTACACGCGGCTGGGACTATAACTTTCACCTGCAGCAATTAGTTCACCCGCAAGCAACTTATCAAATGTATCGCGAGTTAATTTTGCTGAGATCTTTTCTACGTGCTGCGAGTTGTGTACAAACAAGCTCCACGTCCGGTCTCGTTCAGTGCGTTCGCGGTGACCATTAGCATCAACCTTGAACCCATATATTTTACCCGCGATACTCGCGTTGAAGTGAGATTCGTGGGCCAAGAAACGGTTAATCATCGCTGGGCTGTTCGGATCCCTCTCAAAGTCAGGCTCAACTGTTTTGCGAGTATGGCGATTGTACTGGCCATCGTCCAAGGCAATAATCACGTTACCCTTATCTTGCACAAGTGCAATAATCAGGTTAATAAGATTCTTGCCATCATTTGGTCTGAAGCCTTTGCCAATGCCTTTTTTGGGGTCTTTGAGGACCACAGAACGGGCACGGGCAGTGAATGCACGACGTTCGTTTGGTGCGAGACTGTTTTCTGCTTCAGTCGCCAACTCTTCTGCGCCAATTGCAGAGTAAGTATCAACTGCTCCGCGCATGTCGCCGGTAGAGTACGCATGCGCTGCAAGTGCCAGCGCAAACGTAATTTGGCTATCAGTAGAAAGCCGATCTGCTTTGAGCGTAGCCGCAATACTTTTGCCGTTGATGAAACCGTTTACGTCAATTTCTTTTGCTGTAGTCGGAAGCTCAAAGAACAGGTCTACTGAGTTTTCGTACAAACCTTCTACAACAACAGACTTGCCGTTACCAACTAAGGAAAGTTGAGGAGTGGTCCGGAAGACTCGACCCACAGGTTTCCCATCAGCTCGAATTTCGAGCTTGAGTCCACCAGCTTGGACCTTGTTTGCTGCTTCCTGAATATCTGCAAACACTCCGTGGAAGTCGTTTGTGGAACTTGAGTGGGCATAGAATCCACCGCCATTTCGTTCCGCAAGCGCAAGCATGAACTCTGGGTTGTAATACACTCCGTGTCCGTAAACAAAAAGTGGTACTCCCCCTAGGCCAAGCAGGCGTGCTGCCTCAAGTGCTGCGGCTTCTTCAGCTTCTTCTGATCTTCTCGTAGGCACTGGAAGACCATCAGTAAAAAGAATCGCGATTTGTGCGATATCTTGCGCTTTGAGTGCTTCCACGGTTTTGCGCGCGAGCTGGAGTGGTTCTTCGAACACAGTGGTGCCAATCAGCCCAAGACCAGAGCGGATTGCTCTTTCAATGGCTGAACGCGACTCAGTAAGCCTCGTTGGAGCTACAATTGCTTTGGCTGTGCCTTCGCCACTGTAGCGGATAACAGTGAGATACTCACCGTCCCGGAGGCCTTTCTGGTAGGCGACAACTTCGTTGATAATGTCCTGATTAAAGCTTGATGTGCTATAACTTACATCAACGATCAGAACACTGTTTTTTGGTCCCTTTGAGCTGGGACCTTCAATCTTGAGTGAAAGTTTTCCTGCGTAAAGGTCAGTGCCCAGCACGACTACTTTACCGGATTCAACAGACAGAGTCGGATTGATTTTCACTATCTTTCCCCCTATGTGGTTGTAAGGAATAAAGGTTTGCGCGAATTTTCCCGTTGGAAATACAAACCTTATAGAAACTGCTTTATAATGTTACACAAAAAAGCAGACTACCTATTTAATCATAATTATGAGAAATTGTCAAATCAATAAGCTAAAATTAAATACTTTCTGGTTAAATGAAGGAAAATTACGTATACTATAGGCATATTTATGGGCTTTATTTTTAGAAAATTAGGCACTTCACCTAGACGTAACAGGCTTATTTTTTGGCCGGTATTATTTATATTTAGTTTCAGACCCGCAAGGGTAAAACAGACTTTGGGCTTCTGAATTTTTACCCGTAATTAACCTATATGAGACAATCTCACTTTTTTTTAAAAACTTCTAAAACAGTTGCTACAGACGAAACAGCAGCAAGTTCTAAACTTTTATGGCAAGGAGGATTTATCCGCGAATCAGTTGCTGGTCGTTACTATTTTTTACCCTTAGGCCAACGGGTGCAGCGCAAGATAATGGATATAGTAAAACAAGAAATGGACGCAGCAGGAGCGCAAGAAATGGTAGCCCCAATATTACACCCCCTAGAACTATGGAAAGAAACTAACAGAACCAGTACTACGGGTTTTGAACTTATGAAAGTAAAGGACCGCCGCGATGCAGAATTTGCTTTGGGCGGTACTGCAGAAGAAATGTTTGTAGATTTAATTCGCAAGTTTGAATTAAGTTACAAAGATCTGCCGTTGCATTTGTATCAGTTCTCACCTAAATTTCGCGATGAACTACGGGCGCGTGGTGGGTTGCTTCGAGTTCGAGAATTTATTATGAAGGACGGATACTCGTTTCATGCAGATGAGACGGATTTTGTAGTTGAGTACGAAAAAATGAAACAAGTGTATTCACGTATTTTTAAGAAGCTTGGTTTAGAAACAGCAATTGTAGAGTCTGACAACGGCTATATTGGCGGGGAATACTGCCATGAATTTATTGTAGACTCAGATATTGGTGAGAGTCGCTACTTTGCAACAGTGGGCGGCGAATACGCAGCGCACGAAGATATTGCGGTAGTTACTAAAGAACCAAAAAATATTGACCAAGAGTTACAGAGTTTACAAGAAGTGCCTGCAGTGCGGGGTAATACTATGGAAGATGGAGTAGCTTTGCACAAACTACCTTTGTGGCAGCAAATTAAAGACGTAGTATTTGTAGATGATAAAAATAGATTTATTTTGGCAGTGATTCGCGGTGATTACGAAGTAAACGAAGTTAAGTTGCGGCATACTATTGGTGCAGTAAGCTTGCGGCCTGCAACAGATGAAGAAATTAGAACCGAGCTAGGTTCTGAACCCGGGTTTATTTCCCCTGTTGGTATAAAAAATAATCTGCGCGCGGGCACAGACCTGCTTGTTATTGCAGATGACTCACTCCGAACCGTACGTAATAGTTATGGCGGAGCAAACAAAAAGCATACAGATTTACTTAATATGAATATTGATCGAGATTTTAGTGCTGATATAGAAGCAGATATTGCTTTAGCAAAAGCAGGGGATTTTGTTAAAGGCACGAAGCATGAGTTGCTCGAGAAAAAGGGGATTGAAGTAGGTAACGTATTTCAACTTGGCTACCACTACACTAAGCTTATGCAAGGTGCAGAATTTACAGATAAAGACGGCGAGAAAAAACCCTACTACATGGGCTGTTATGGTATTGGTATTGGCAGAACAATGGCAGCAATTGTAGAAACCCACCACGATGATAAAGGAATTATCTGGCCAGAATCTGTGGCGCCCTTTGCTGTGCATATAGTAGCACTCTACGGCAAAGGTTCAGACCAAGTTACTAAACATGCAGAACAGGTCTACCAACAACTTACCCGCGCGGGTATAGAAGTGTTATTTGATGACCGAATAGACAAAAGCGCAGGAGAAAAATTTGCAGACAGTGATTTAATTGGTATTCCTATTCGCGTGGTTGTTTCGGAAAAAACCATTACGCAGGACGCAGTGGAAATAAAATATCGCCAGTCCGGAGAAAGCTTTATACTAAAGCCAGCAGAGTTACTTGAAAAACTCACTCCATAAAATTAAAAACGGACGAGCTCTTATTTCCAAAGAGCTCGTCCGTTGCTTGAGCAATGTTGTTAATCCCTGCTCAAAGCTCAAAGAACCAGAGACAGTAAGTAAGCAAGACCAGCGACCCCGAACATGCTATAGGCGACAATGCCATAAGCAGTGTAGGAGAAGCCGTACTCGCGCGTTTCCTCTGCAAGGTTTCTTTTAAGTTTTGTCATACCTTACCTCCAATTATATTATAGCATATTATTTCTAATTGGTCAATTTTTCTGCAGGAGTAATTAACTATTTAGTATATTTAGCTATACTAAAAAAATAACAGAGCACATGCGTGTGCTCTGTTTTGCTGCTTGCTAGGGAGTAACCACTATTGTCCAGCGTTTATCTGGGTGTAGTGCTTCTACAATTGGAGCAATATCTTTTAGTGTCATTGCCTCACATATTTTTAGCTGCGTCTGCAAGGTTCGTACGCCTGGCCGTGTTTCTATTTGTCGCATAATTCGGTTCCGCACTTCCATCTTAGTCATTTCTTCTATAAGGTAGCTTTGAATTACCAGCCGTTTAGTTTGTTCGAATAAGTCTTTGTTGTTTGCGGTTTCCCTGATACATGCTTCTACAAGCTCTCTAACCTCGTCTTGTTTAGTTGGGTTAAATTTTCCACAAATACTGAATTGCTGTATATCTGAGAACGACACATGTTTGCTGTAAAATCCGTAGGCAAAGTTTTTTTCCTCGCGAATTTTAGTAAAGAAAAGCTCTTCAAGCATACCTTTGAAAATGTGTATGTGTCTTTGCTTTATCTCACAGGGTAATGCAGACATACTGTCGTAGGATGATTGGTCAACCTGATGTTTAAGAAACTCGGCTTGACTCACTTGCCTAAAAGGTCTATCAATGTTGTTTAATGGAACAAAAGGTGGATAAATAGTACGTGTTTCTCCCTTCATGGTTACACTAAAAGGACTGTGCCCCAGAAGTGCAAGCAAGTCTTTGTCAGTTGTGCCGCCTACAGCCACAATACTCATATTTTGCGGACAGTAATACTTTGAGCAAAACTCCATTATATCTGCGCGGGTAATCATAGCTACATCTTCCGGTGTTCCCGCAGTAGTAACATAGGACGCAAGCGGATGGCCGGGAAAGAGTGCACGTCTCATTTGTTTGGCAAACTCCATCATGTACACTCCGTGTCTTTGGTATACTTCTTGTACTTCTTGCAAAATAATTTTACGCTGTTCCTCAAAGCTCTTAATATATGCATTTTGCAAAAGCATACTACCAAAAATTTCAAAGCCCCGAGCTAGTAGTTCGTTGCTTGCTGGCAAAGTGAATCGGTAGCTGCTATGTTCAAAGCCAGTAACCCCAAGCTTAACGCCGCCGCCATGCATTTCAAAAAAACGTTTAGTTTCTAAAAATGTCTTTCCGGGAACGTTAGAAGATGGTAAGTGTTCCAAAAAGTGTGCAGTGCCAGCTTTACCAGGCGGATCATTTCGTGCTCCTGCATGCACCACAACTCCTACTACTTCAAACGGGCAGCCTTGATACGTTTTGTGGTATACAGTGAGGCCGCTAGATAAAACTGATGTCGTAAATCCAGATAATGGATCTAATTCCCATTCCATATTTTTTCCTCCTTGTATATTTTTGGTTTTTTTATTCCTTAGACTTGGTATTGAATCACGACTTAGGGATAAAGTCAATGTAGAGAAAAGTTTTAAGTCATCTAAAAAGTTGTGTAAAAAAATAAAAAAGGTCAGTGAGAATCACTGACCCGAGTGTTTAGGCTTTTGTAAACACATTTTGAACATTTGTAATGTATTTCGTAAGCCATCTACTTCGCCACAGGTTTTCTGCACGTAGTGCTTTAGCCTGCAGGTTTGAATTTGGATACCAACCCTCGATCGCATTGTCGCTATCCCAGACTATGCGTTCAGTATCGATATCTCCTTCTCTGCACGCATTAGCAATGGTTTGAAGAGTCCAGTAGACTTTTTCGTCGCTGCTATATATGTGAGCATCTCTTCTTTTTTCGGCTACATATAAGGCTTTTGTTAGTTCTTTTTCCGAAGCTTTTCCAAGTGCGTACCTACGTGCAGTTGTGAGCGCTTGTCTTAAGGCCTTGTTAGGTTTGTAAAGCCGCAGCACTCTTTTTGCAGAATCTACAGCGAATAAACGGCTAATACTGTTTACCGTGGGATGTTGTTCTTGTGGTATAGCAGATCTATTGGACAGAAGCCACATGATATCCTTAATCCCGTTGTGTTCCAGAATTGTTGCAAAGGGGAGTGGGGTGTGCTTGCCAAACTTTCTAATTCCACCAAGCTTTGCTACTAAGTAGTTATACCGCTCTTCGCATGCGTTTCCTTTTTGGAGCAGCGCAAGTGTCGTGTATAGGCCTTCAGGCTGTTGCATGTTTTGTCTCCTTCTGGTTGCTGGGTGCTTTTTTTGAACGAGTACCAAGGTTTGGGTTTTGCAAATACTTTTTTAGTCTCTGTATTTTCCAGGCTCTCTCTCTTTTTTCTGCCGAATACCTTGCCTTATTGGTAGGGAAATATGCTGCATCAATGGCGTACTGAAGGAATGTATGTGCAGCCTCCAAACCTTCTCCAGCATTGTTTGAGCAAGCGTACATTAACATGGTTGCAATCCAGTAAAGCGCACTTTCAAGTAACTCCGGCCTTTGTCTTTTAAGCTTGTCTGCAATGGTAGCAAATTCTTTTGTAGTTGCGTGAGTCAGAGCAAGTTTTCGGATGGTCTCAAGGTCATTCTGGAGCCCTTCTTTTATATTACTGTCTTGCATGTAGTGGAAGCCTCGTTTTGCTATATCTGTAGCACACAGGCGGCACATACGCTCTATGTCTTTCCATTGGTTCTTCGGCGCGGCGCGGTATTTTAAGACCCAAAAAAGATCCTCTTTACCATTTATTTCTAAAATGGTTACAAGTGGAATAGGGGTATACCTCCCATAGGTACTCGTTCCCCCAAGCATTGTACCTAAATACTTATAGCGTTTTTTGCATGCTCTCTTCTCTTTGAGTAATGCAAACGTGGTGTACAGCTCTGTTGGTTTATCCTTTGCTAATTTCATGTGGCCTCCTTGCCAAATGGATTGTGAATAAAATTTTCGAGTAACGTAGGATTATACTGGGAAAATCAGTTTAAGTAAAGCCTTCAGCCCCTTGCAACTCCTGTGTATTTTCTACTATCTAGAATATACCCATCTAGATATTAATAAAAAACCCTGTTTCCAGGGTTTAGTGTTATTTAATCCGTTCGCTTATTCCTTCTGCAGTTCTTAGTACTTCATCTTCTTTTACTGCTTGCACTACTCGGTTTCGCATTACAACTCGGCCGTCTATAATACTGTCTGCTACATCGCTCCCGTGAGCAGAAAATACTATGGCAGAATACAGGTTTGGATGGGGAGTGAAATGCGGCTGGTTAAGATCGAGCAAAATAATATCTGCTCGTTTATTTACTTCTATAGTGCCTATGTCGCCGTCTTTGCCTAGTGTTTTAGCGCCATCTATAGTTGCCATACGTACAATTTTTTCTGGATTTAAACTATAGCCATTACTACAAAACCATGCTTGGGTAGTACATTTGCCCGCAGCAATAGCCGTAAACCGCATGTCTTCAAATAAATCTAAGGTATTGGTGCTTGCAGTGCCATCTGTTCCAAGTCCTACGTTTATATTATTTTGCAATAATTTAACAATAGGTGATACCCGAGTAGTAAGTTTATACTCACTGCGAGGATTAAACGAAACACTTGCCAGTGGGTAGGTAGAAAGTTTTTTTATTTCTGAATCTGTGAGATACACCCCATGAGCTAAAATAGTACGCTGTTTTATAATACCAGTTTTTTCTAAGAGTTTAAAAGGTGTAGTTTTAAACTGTTTTTGGAATGTATTTTTTTCTGATGCATCAGATTCGAAGTGAAGATGAACAGGTATTTGTAGTTTCTCTGCAAGTTTTGCAATTTGTTGTAAGCTATTTGGGGAAAAATCTGTGAGTGGGTTTGGTGCAAGTGAATAGGTAATGAGTCCACCACCGGTTTGGTTTAAACTAAAGCTTGGTTCAATACCCACAATACCTTGTTCTTGAACAAGTGGAATTCTCACAACACCCCGTAGCCCAAGTGTATTAGCTGCGCGCACCGTACTTTCTGGGTAAAAGTACATGTCGTTAAAAGTAGTAGTACCGCTTTTAATAAGTTCTAATCCACCAAGTAAGCTAGAAGTATATACGTCTTCTTTGTTGAGCTGTTTTTCTAGAGGGTTAATTGTATCGAGCCACGAGAGAAATGGTTTAAAGTCTTCGCGGCCACGAAGCACACTTAAACCTAAATGTGTGTGGGTGTTAACTAGCCCAGGCATAGCAAGCTTACCTTGTGCATTAATTTCTGTTCTACCATGGGCTTTGGGTTCGCCTTGCCCAATACCAATAATGTTTCCATTATCTATTGCTATCCAGCCATCTTCTAAGATATCTGAAGATTGATTTAAGGTAAGAATGGTGGCATGAGAAATAAGCAGGTCAATTTTATCTGTGTCTGTATTAGTTGTTTTTTCCGCCAAGACTTGCCCCCGCTTTTGGTTATTTGAGTGCTGAATAAAAACAGCACCTGTATATACGAGGCTCAGGGAGCAGTGCTGGCACTACAAGAAGTTTTTTCATACATATATTGTAACATGCACACTCTTATACCTTAGGCTATACTATGCATATGCGTCTTAAATCAACCTTTTTACGTAAGGCTTTATTTGTCGCTGGTATCCTCTTAGCTCTGGATGCCGTTTTAGTTATAGGTGTAGGCATGTCTAGCCCTGCGTTACATAAAGCAGATGCTGCTATTGTATTAGGTGCAGCTATTTACAGTCCCGCGCTGCATAATAGAACTACCACAGCGCTAAACTTGTATAACAGTGGTTTGGTGGGGGAGCTTGTGTTGAGTGGAGGCAAAATTGCTCGGCCGGATATTTCGGAAGCAGAAAGTATGCGCCGTGTGATTGTGCACAGTAGTCCCTCTATGCCGCCTGTGTTATTAGATGATCAGTCTAGTAATACCTACGAGAATATAAAAAACTCCAAAGCTTTGCTTGGAGGAAATAAAAAAATAATTATTGTCAGTGACCGTTACCACTTGGCCCGCGCAGTACTACTTGCTAAGCGCGCAGGGTTTACAGACGTGCAATGGACCGGGCCGGGCCTGGATTACTATAGACCCATTGAAGTAGGGTATTACTACGTTAGAGAAATAGTAGCTATGATTAGCTATATACCAAAATTTATTTTTGGCTAAAACTTTAGACTAAAAAAAGCGACCTTTCTAGTTTGAAGGTCGTTTTTAGATTTCTTATTGGTGCCAGTCTAGTTCTTTTGTATCAATAGTTAGTCCAGTTTTTTCTGCGATTTGTGTAACCCATTTTACTATTACTTCTTGGCCGTGTTTTAACTCTAAATATCTATTATCAGAAAGGCAGAAGTAATTATTTATCGGTTCTTTTGTATTTTGAGACATGCGAGTAAAACTTTACTTATTACCAAGTTTTTTCTTGCGGGCTTCTGCTGCTTCCCAGGCAAGGTCAAATAAAGATTTAAATGTTTGTGCAATGCCCCTATCTTTTATTAGTACTGCAGACAAATTGTGGTCTAGGTTTGCAATGCGCACGCTGTCTCCATAAATTGCAACGTCACAAGGAAAAGGAAATTCTTTGCTGCTTACTTTAATTCTTTTACCATCAGGTGAGTCTTGTAGTTCAACTTTATTAGAATTATAGAGTACAAGAGATTTTATTTTTAATTGCAGTCGTTCCGTTTTGTAGCGTTTTATATCTTCTGGTGTAAAAATTTCATCTTCACGGTCTAGTGGAAAAAAGGTACGAGTAATTTCTTCGGAATCTTTTTGTTCAACTAAAAAGTCTTTATGAGCGCTTTCTATACCTGCTTTGCCTTCGTAGAACCTAATTACTGGTTTATCTGAATTAGTATTTGCAACAGTTTTTATTTCTGGGAGTAGTGCATCAAAATACTTTTGTCGTTCTTCTATTTCCTTTTTTTGTAACTCAAAAAGACTTCGCAGGGCCTCTGGATTGCTGGCTGTAAAAAAAGTCTTTTTGCCGTGGTCAAACTGGCTTGCTAACCCCTTTTTAGAAAGAGATTCTAGTATAACGTAGGTAGTAGCGCGGTTTACCTTAGCTTTTTTAGCAATGTTTTGTACAGTTTCCTGGCCTAATTCCAATGTAGCCAAATATACTTTGGCTTCTTTATCAGAAAGGCCTAATTTTTGCAGATCTTGTAAAAGCGACATAGAAATATATTAGTACTTGTATTGTAACAAGATTTTATATAAAGAATAAAGCCCAGATTCACACGTATGCAACTTGCATTATGTGTGAATCTGGGCTGTTTGCGTTTAGGCGGAAAGTATTTTACTGGGCCAAGTGTTTAATTTTAAATACACACTGTCCCATGGCCGCCTTAAGTTGCAAGATCAGCCGTAACTGCAAAACCATACTGGTTTTTGCTTTACTTGATACGTAGCGGTAATACTAATCGTAGCAAAAGATCCTGCTGGGTGACTACATGATGGAAAGCCCATCTTGGGAAAGTCCATACGACCTCCAAAAATTGAAAAGGTTTCAAAAAAATCTGACATGTCTGTTCTAACTGTTTACTTCTTGTAGTCTGTACATTTTTTTCCTCCTAATAACTACACACGGTTTTTTTCGTGGCTTGGTTTAGCAAAAGCGGGGTATGTGGCCTCAAGGCTCAAGGCTTTGAGGCCCCCCAACTTTTAACGAAACATAGGCCACCTCCGTGGCTATTCACGAAAGCAAAGCTTTCGCTACTGTTCGTACGTAGGTGGGCCCCTACGTTGGCAGGCGTTAAGCCCTTATACGGTTACGCGGTATAAAAAGATAACGTGCACATATATTATCACGAATAGATAAAAGTGTCAATACTAGTTGTCATTTTATAGATAGGCTTAGTTTTCTAACTGAAAGTTTTCCTTGCTTTAATGTTACTTTTGTTATTTTTAAATAACTAAATAAAAAAGATTATTTGCCTTAAATAAAGCAAAAATATGTAAATTTAGCTATATTTTGTCAAAAGTTATTGACAAAAATTATAGATCGTGTATAATCCTTTTCGTAGGCTGAAATTAAAACTTGTCAGGAGAGGTTAACAAACCATTCCTCACAAGCGTGCAGTTACTTAATTACTCAAGAGCTCGTAACCGAATTATCCCACCAACTACGGCCAGTTGCCTTATGTAGGCAAAATATTCACATATTGTTGCCGTACGGGAAACATTCACCACGACTCAAGCGTACAAAAGTAAATGCATACATTTTCAGTCTTTTTAAATGCCCATAAAATAAAACCCGTTTTGTGCGGCGCCAAGCTACTCACCAGCCTACGAGTAGTGCGGCGCCGACCCAAAACACTTTGTTCTTTATAAAAATAGACCTCCCACGTAACCTGCTTTCAATTAGATTTTTTCAGATTCTGAGCGAAAATGTTGAAAAAAGCGGAAGCGATATAGGATA
>OBEQ010465193.1_pt1 | contig 14549 bp, 9 predicted proteins | sample 1670901 | NCBI WGS metagenome assembly OBEQ01 (sample SAMEA104232315, study PRJEB22302) | groundwater metagenome | biome: forest; feature: aquifer; material: groundwater | place: USA | collected 2011-08-07 | depth 5.4 m
AAAAAAAATCAAAAAAAATAAATCCATCACGGTTTACGAAAATACATTTGTTAAGAAAATCCTCGTAAAAAATAAAATCTGCTGGGGAGTGCAGATCATCAAAAAAAATAAGCTTCAAAATATTTTTGCAAAAAAAATTATTCTTGCAACAGGCGGACTCGGTCAAATATATGAAAAAACTACCAACCCGTTCGTCGCAACCGGAGATGGCTTGGCCATGGCTAAAAAAGCTGGCTGCAAAATGAAAGATCTGGAATTTATTCAATTCCATCCAACTGCATTCAATGAAAAAAACAATCCCAGATTTCTGCTATCGGAAGCTTTGCGCGGCGATGGTGCGATTTTATTGAACATCAAAGGAGAACGATTCATGCGACACTATCATCACCTGATAGAACTTGCTCCAAGAGATATTGTAAGTCGTGCTATTTTTAAAGAAGAAAAAAAAGGGCCAGTTTATCTTAAGCTTAATGTAGAGGCCAGAAAAGCACAGCAACGTTTTCCGCAAATCTCAAAATATCTGAAAAAGAAGGGTTTGATTTTGGGAAAAGATAAAATTCCAATCACGCCCGCAGCGCACTTTAGCTGCGGAGGAATTCAAACCAATCTCAAAGGTGCAACCAATATCAAAAATCTTTATGCATTCGGAGAAGTCGCCTGCACAGGCCTTCACGGAGCCAACCGTTTAGCATCCAACTCGCTTTTGGAAGGCCTTGTGATGAGCAATCAAATTCTAAAGTCAGCATCAAACCGCAAAATTTCAGCGCAGGGTTGGCGAAAATGGTCGCAAGTTCAAAAAAAATTTTCAGTAGCAAAAAAAGTACCGTTAACCGCAACAGAAACTCAAATGGCAAGCTCGTTCAGTCTAAAAATCAGAAATAAACTCCAAAAAATAATGTGGGACAAAGTGGGCATTATCAGGACAGAAAAAAAATTAAAACAGGCATTGCAAGAACTTCAAGACCTAAAGAAAAAAATTCCGGCAAACTTGAAGATCAAAAGCTTGAATATCGAACTGCTTGAAACAAAAAATATGCTCGACGTCGCCTGCCTGATAACAAAAGCAGCCTTAAAAAGAAAACGCAGTCTGGGCACTCATTTCCTGGAAAACCACCTCCTTGAAAATCACTGAGCCCTGCTCAAAAGTTCAGCCTGATGTGCCATAACCAGCGCTTCCACAATCTCATCAATATTTCCTTCCATAATTGCAGGAATATTACTCCAGCTGTGCTTGATACGATGATCAGTCACGCGATCCTGCGGAAAATTATAAGTCCTGATTTTTTCCGAACGATCTCCAGTGCCAATCTGGCCGAGTCTTTGCTCGCCAAGCTCCTTCTGTCTTTTCTCACGTTCAAGGGCATAAAGACGCGTACGCAAAACCTCCAAAGCCTTGGTTTTATTTTTCAACTGCGATTTTTCATCCTGCTGTGAAACCACCAGCCCTGAAGGTAGATGAGTAATTCTAACAGCTGAATCAGTTGTATTAACACTTTGTCCGCCCGGTCCGCCAGCCCGAAAAACATCAATGCGCAGGTCGCCATCCTTAATTTCAATATCAATTTCCTCGGCTTCAGGCAAGACAGCGCAAGTAACAGTTGAAGTATGAATCCGGCCCTGACTTTCCGTGGCAGGCACCCGCTGCACGCGATGCACTCCGCTTTCGTACCTCATTTTCCCATAAGCCCCTTCCCCTATTACTTTAAAAATAATCTCTTTCATGCCGCCTGCCGCAGCTTCATTTTTACTCATCAACTCAACTTTAAAACCAATTTTCTCCGCAAAACGCATATACATCCGCGCCAGCTCGGCCGCAAAAAGCGCTGCCTCTTCACCTCCAGCACCTCCCCGTATTTCAAAAACCGCATTCTTAAAATCATCCTCATCCTTGGGCAAAAGTTCAAGTCTAATCTGCTCATGCAATGAAATCTGCCTTTCTTTTGAGCTTTTCATTTGATCTTTGGCCAGTTCACACATCTCTTCATCTTTTTCCGTGCGTAAAATGTCATCTGCATCGCGAATATCTTTCTCGATATTTTTAAGTGCCCGATACAAAACAACAACCTTGGAAAGCTGTTTATACCTGCGCGTCAGATTTTTATACTCATTCTGATTTGTAATAACGGCGACATCAGAAAGTTTTCCTTCAATCTCAACGTATTCCTGTTCAAGTTGTTCAAGTTTTTCAAGCATGCTAAAATTCCGCAATAAAGATCCGTTCTATCTTAGCGTAATCAGGAAGTATTTCCAATCTCTTTGGCCGTAAAGAAGTTTTTAAAAGTCTGCTGATTTCCTCGTGCTGCAAAAATCCAAATTCCCCCAAAAAAAGACGCGGTTTACGTTTTAAAACGCCAATCTGCTCAAAAAGTTTTCTATAGAACAGCAAGCCGTCATCACCGCCAAACAAAGCAATGTGCGGCTCATGGTCATATGCCTCCCTGCTGATAAAATTATTTCGTTTCCGGCCGATATAAGGAAGATTGGCCACAATAATGTCATGGTAATGATCACGATCATTTTCCACTCCATCCAGCAAATCAGACTGCAAAAAATTAATCCGACTAGTCACTTCGTGTTTTTCAGCATTCTGATGGGCAACTTCGAGTGCCAAAGTTGAAATGTCCGTAGCTGTTATTTGCGCAAAGGACAAGTGTTTGGCAAGAGCAACAGCGATACAACCGCTCCCTGTTCCAATATCCAGAATGCGCAACGGTTCGGACTTCAAATCCGAAAAATCGCGCAAAAAATCAATCACCTGCTGCACCAGAAATTCCGTTTCCGGTCTGGGGATTAAAACCCTTTCATCCACATAAAAATCCAGACCAAAAAACTCCTTCCGGTGTGTTAAATAAGCCACAGGTTCACCTGCAAAAAAACGTCTTAATAAAAACCAAAATTGCTTTTCTTCAACTTCGGTCAGGACGTTGTCAGGATGTGCCAGCAAAAATTCCCTGCCTCTATCTAAAACAAAAGCCAGCAGCACCTCTGCGCCAAGCAAATCCCCCTGCGCACCCAGTAATTCCTTTGATTTTTTAAGAATTTCAACGATTTTCATTACAGTTTTTTAGGGCAAATCTAAAGTAAATTCAAAAACCCCGCATAACGGCGGGGTTTAAAAAGCTTAATAATACTTCATTTTTTCGCGCTGGCGACGATGAAAATCGCGCATGATGGCAGCCATTCTTGAATGTCGTTTATTTGGTTCACGCCGAAAATAGCGCCGTTCACGGACCAGCAGCAGAATGCGGCTCGACTGCACTTTTTTATTAAAACGTGAAATCAGACGATCAACCGATTCTTTGGGATTGCGATGGACTCTTACTGGCATATAATCACCTCCTTCATATTCAGTGTTAGATATCAAGATTTTTAACTTTTTTGGCGTGCGACTGGATAAATTTCTTGCGCGGTAAAACCTCCGAACCCATGAGAGTGTCAAAAACGTGGTCTGCTTCCTGCGCATCCTGAATATTGATTTTATACATCATGCGCTGACCAGGATCCATGGTTGTTTCCCAAAGCTGCTGCGGATCCATTTCTCCAAGACCCTTATAACGCTGGATATTCACTTTCGAGGCTTCCGCAAAAGTTTTCAAAACTTCATTTTTCTTTTCCTCAACATAAACGTATTCAACTTTTTTGCCAAAACTTAATTTATAAAGAGGCGGCTGAGCCACATAGAGATGTCCGTTATCAATAATCGGTCTCAGGTAACGGTAAAACATCGTCAGAAGCAGGGTACGGATATGTGCGCCATCGACATCCGCATCGGTCATTATCACGATGCGGTTATAACGCAGTTTGGAAATATCAACCATTTCACCAACACCAATACCTATCGCAATCACAAGCGCCTTGATTTCATTATTCGCCAGAATCTTGTCCATGCGCGCCTGCTCCACATTCAAAATCTTACCTTTCAACGGCAAAATCGCCTGAAATTCACGGTTTCTTCCCTGTTTGGCGGAACCGCCGGCGCTGTCTCCCTCCACAATGAAAAGCTCTGAATTGTTTGGATCGCGCGAAGTGCAGTCCGCCAGTTTACCGGGCAACGTCATTCCTTCGAGTGCACCTTTACGGATCACTGTATCACGCGCCGCCCGCGCAGCCAAACGCGCACGCGCAGCCAACGCGCATTTCATAAAAATCCCTTTTGCATCGGCCGGATGCTCTTCCAAATAAGTCGTAAAAATATCGCCAAAAACATTTTCAACTGCAGTTCTCATTTCCGCATTGCCGAGTTTGCTCTTAGTCTGGCCCTCAAATTGCGGATTGCCCAACTTGACTGAAATCACCGCAGTCAAACCCTCACGAACATCTTCTGAAGTCAGATTATCCTCTTTTTCCTTGAGCAGAGCATTTTTGCGCGCATAGTTATTGATCGTTCTGGTAAGAGCTGAACGAAAACCGGTCAAATGCATGCCTCCTTCAGTGGTATGAATATTATTCGCAAATGTAAAAATCATTTCCTGAAACACCGAAGTGTATTGGAGTGCAACCTCAATAAAACCTTCCGGAGCATCTTTTTCAATATAGACTATTTCACTTAACACTTCCTTGTTTTTATTGAGATGCTGGACATACGACCTGATTCCTCCTTCAAAATAAAACTGATAACGCCTCCCCTCTTCATGCTCATCAAGGAGACGGATAGTGACCCCTTTCGTCAAATAAGCCTGTTGCCTTAGACGATTAAGGATTGTCTGAAAATCAAAAACCGTATGTTCAAAAATAGTTGCGTCAGGAACAAAAGTAATTTTGGTGCCGGTTTTATCCGTTTTGCCAACAGCTTTAACATCATCCTGGGCCTCGCCTTTTTTGTAAATCTGCTGATAAATTTTGCCGTCGCGATAAACCGTTGCCGTCAGCTGGGTTGAAAGAGCATTCACCACCGATACGCCCACGCCGTGAAGACCGCCGGAAACTTTGTATCCGCCACCTTCACCAAATTTTCCACCGGCATGCAGCATCGTCAAAACCGTTTCCAGAGCCGATTTTTTAGTTTTGGAATGAACGTCAACTGGAATACCGCGCCCGTCATCCTCAACCGAAACACTGTTATTGGCATGAATCGTAACATCAATATTTTTACAAAAACCTGCCATGGCCTCATCAATGGCATTATCAACAACTTCCCAGATCAAATGGTGCAGACCGGCAACATCCGTTGTACCAATATACATGCCTGGACGTTTACGCACAGCCGATAAACCTTCCAGCACCTGAATATTCTCGGCACTGTAGGAACTCTTCTTTTTTTCGAGCACTTTATCCATAAATCAGTTTAAAAAAACATCCTAAAAATAAGCCCAGCGCACTATAGCATATAGATTTTCCGCTGTCAGGTCAAAAACTTTTTAAGCTTTCACCGCACGCTTAAAACTGAACAATTTTTTTATACAAATATACTATTTTACGTTTTCTGCTGGGGGAGAAGCCTGATTCGCAACATCGTTACGAACCTCATTTATATCAACTGTCCCCCGTCCAACCTGCTGGGCCTGCAAAAACTGCTGGTACTGCTCCCGATGGGAAGTTCCGTGGAGAGCCGTACCGCTGAATTCCGGTGAATTCAAATATCTGAAAAAGACCCCGTAATCAACAAGTCTTTGGGCAAAAAGCTCTCCAACCGCAGCCTGATCGGCAACCGGCAACTGCAAATCGTCAGCTTCCCTGAATAGCCGGAAAACAATCTGCCGCGCATCCTCGATTTTAAGCTGGTCAGCAAGGAAAAAAACTTTTAACTGGCGCAAAAAATCAATCTTGTTACTGATAATCGTCTGCTTCTCCTCATTCTTGGCATTGCCTTCAGGAAGAAGCGCCAGCCATTGCTGTTCCAGACTATTTTTCAACGCAAAATAACCGTCGCGATAAAATCCTGGATAAAGCCTGAAAATATTATCCATCAGCTGATTATCATCAGCAAAAAATGTTTTAAAATTGCCCAGACCAATTTTATTTGCAGCAGTAAACTTAACAAAACGATCGTAATATTGCTCAAGACTTAAACGGGCAAGGGCAATATTGTCTTTGGCCAAATCGTAAGCATCGTTTAAAAACTGACGGATAAGGAGAAATTTCCGGCGTGTCTGATCATCATTTTGACTCGGTTGAGCCAACAATACATCTGCCAAAGCTGTTCTGGTCAAAGCCAGAGGTTCTGCTGGAGAGACAAACAGCAACCAAAAATACTCATGCTGCAATCGTTGCAATAAAAGATCCTGGAAAACCTGATCTTCATTACTGCTGGCGGCAAGCAGACCTGTAAAATTGTCCAGACGCTCTTTTGCTTCTTTTGTCCGTCCAAACAGCAGTAAATATTCGCTGTCATGAAGATGGGCAAAAATACTGTCCAGCGCATGCTCATCGCGCCTTTCAGCAGAAAAAGTAAAAAGAAAAGAAAAACGGTTTAGCGCACTTGCAAGCGGGTAGGAAAAACCTTCGGGATTGGAAAATTTCAGACCGCCATCACGAATTTTAGCAAGTTTCTGCTGCGATCTTTCCTGAAGAAAAAGACTGTCTGCGTCAAGGTTCTGTTTGATCCAGGAATCAGCCAAAAATTGGCTATCAACCTGGCCAATCTGAAATTCTTTTACCAGCTTTGAATAAAGCAGTTTTTTTAAAGTTTCAAGATTATCCTGAACTGTATTTTGAAAAATAGTAGTTTCATTGCCAGGCGGCAGCAGGTAACTGTTGATAAAATCGGCAGCCTGAAAACGGCTTGGCAAAGAGCTGGCAGCAGAGACTGCGTCCGTCGTTAAAGGAATAAGCCCAACCGTGAGACTATGCGAACTCGCATAAATAACCGTCTTGACACCATCAAAAGCCGCATCAAAAACCGTCTGTTCAGGCACGATATAAGCATTACCTGCAATCAGGTTGAAAATGCCGTCATGCAAAAGGTTAAAAACCCAAACTCTGCCCTGCAAAAGCTGAAAGGCATAACCATTATTTTGCCTCTCCAGTTTAACAATTTTCAGTGTTGACTTCGCTGCCAAGCGTAGCATACCATCATTGCCGTAACGTATCTGCAGAAGATCCGTGTCAGTATTTTCAATAATATCGTTTAAAAAAAGTTCAACTTCATCCGGACCCTGAAGCGTTTGTTTGGCCTGTGCTCTTGTCAACTGGAATGACTGGCCCGCTACAAGATGAATCGCGACATTTGCACCCGTGACAATGGAAGACGACTCTGCAACGCGGGATTCTATCAGAAAACCTCCGCAAAAAATGCCAAAAGCAGTCAAAATAACAAAAAATTTTTTAAAGGCATAAAGCATTGAATTTTGGCTGTGAGAAAAGACTAAAATGTCTTTAAATTATACCATTTTCCAGCCCGGAACGCCACACCCCGCTTTTAATGGAACATGCGGCTTTGTTTTCAGCATCGACTTCACCTATAATGTTTTTACTGTCAAACTTATTCTTTGTTTTAAGTTCCATGAACACCCCCGCAAACATCAAAAAAAACTCTCTCCGCCTGCAAATAATAATTTTTGCAGGTCTTTTGCTCTGCCTGCCTGCTGCCGCTTTAGCCGCTTATAAAGATGTGCCTGTGTCCCACCCGCAGTTAAAAGCCATCGAAACGCTCAAGCTTGAAAAAATAATGGAAGGATTCAAGGATGGGACTTTCAAACCCGACAAACCCATAACCAGAGGTGATTTCCTTAAAACTGTTTTCAACGATGTCGGTTTTAAACCGGCTGAAAAATCGCCCAGGACCGATTTCCCCATAACCGGTTTCAAAGACATCGCACCGCAGAGCGAATTGGCCGGATACATTAAAAAAGCGCTGGAACTTGGCATCATCACTCCTCCTGCTCTAAAGGAAAATTTTGACCCCTCAAATCCAATTTCAAAACTTGAAGCCGTAAAACTGGCTTTTGCGATTGAGGGAATTTCCACACCATACTATTCCGATATTGCGCCGCAGGATCTCTTTGACGATGTCAAAGCGACTTCCAGCTTTGCCTATATTGTGCGCGCAGCAAAAAAATTCGGCATCGTTTCTTCCAAAAACCCGAATCTCTTCAGTCCTTTCAGAAAAATAACCAGGGGCGATGCTGCTGAAATTATTTTTGAAAGCCAGCTCATTCGCCAGGGCCAAAGCGCGGACCCAGGCGCTACCGAAACCGGCGAGCCTGAACTAAAAATCACCGTTACCCCTTCCGACACAACTTCATCTTCCATCAGCGGCCTTGATGAACTTTCCGCAAAACTCATCAATAACCCAAAGTTTCCCATTCTGCTCGATATCTGGAAAAAAGCCTACACCGATTTTTATTACAATCACAATTTTACTGAAAGCGACCTCGTTTATGGCGCTGTCGAGGGCATGGTTGAAAAAATGAAAGACAAATATACGGTTTTCCAGGAACCGCTGCAGGCAAGTGAATTAAACGATTATCTTACCGGCGAACTTGAGGGAATCGGCATAAAAGTGCAGCAGCTGGATAACCAGTTCATAATTATCAATCCTCTGCCAAATACGCCAGCAGAACGGGCCGGACTTCTGCCTGGAGATATTATTATCCAGGTTGACGGAAAAGGTGTATCCGAAAAAACCCTGGAAGAGCTCTTAAAAATGATCAAAGGTCCAGTTGGCAGCCACGTTAAAATTACAGTCTTGAGAAAATCCCTCAACTTTGATTTTGATGTGGAAAGACAAAAAATCAGCATCAATTCAGTTACTTCAAAGTTGGTCAACAGCAATATTGGCTACGTTGCCATCAGCCAGTTTATTTCCGGCACCGAAAAAGAATTCGTGAAACAGGTAAACGCGCTGCTGGCCCAGTCGGCAAAGGGATTTATCATCGATGTCCGGGGCAATCCGGGCGGATACCTGGACAGCGCCAACAAAATTCTCGGACATTTTGTGGAACCGGGCAAAACTGTTGTAAGCACCAAAACCACCAATGGCGATATCACAGTTTTTACCTCAAACGGCAAGGCCGAGCTGGCCAAATTTCCGGTGGTGATTCTTATGAATGGAGATACCGCCTCGGCTGCTGAAATTCTTGCCGGCGCAATCCAGGATTACCAGCTGGGCAAACTTGTCGGCGAAAAAAGTTTCGGCAAAGGCAGTGTCCAAAAATTATACAGCTATCCAGAGGGTTCGATTTTAAAAATGAGCATTGCCCATTGGCTCACCCCCCTCGGCCGCGATATCCATGGCATAAGTCTGATACCGGATATTCAGATTTCAAGAACCAAAGAAAACATTGTCAACGGCGAAGACCCGCAGCTTGATCGCGCAATAGCTGAAGTCCAGAAAGGAATTAAATAGCACCTGTCAGCGCCTGTCTGAAAAGTTTTGGCAAACACAGGCGCTTATATTTATCCACCTTTCAGCGCTTCTTCTGTGCCTGCACGTAAAATCTCTTCCGGATCCGTGGTGACAATCTTGTCTTCGGTGTAGGAAACAATAATCTGAATCGCAACATGTTTAAGGCCGGCAAAGAAAAGCCCCTGTCCAACGCCGCTGTTTAAAAGCATGTATTTTTCACCTTCCGTGAGATTGAACACTTTAGTCAGATCTTCAATGGCGGAGGGGGCCTGCTTCAATAAAAGCTGCAGCGACGAGTTGGTAATAACGGGTTTTCCATACGGACTTTTAATGAAATCCTCCACATCCTGGGTAATGGTGGTAATGCCGAGATAATATTTGCGCGAGCGCTTGACCAGGCCAAACAAAAAGCGGCCCGAGTCCTCGTACTGCATCATCGTCCAGGCTTCATCAATAATAAGTAGACGCTTTTTAAGCTCGCTTCTGACCCGATTCCAGATAAAATTCAAAATGATATACATCGCAATCGGACGCAGCGCATCCTCAAGATCGCGAATACTGAAAACCATCAGTCCGCTGTTCATGTCAATATTCGTTGGTTTATTGAAAATTCCGGCATAGGTTCCCTGCGTAAATTTCTGTAGACGCTGGGCCAAACTCTGAGCACCGTCCATGGTTGAAAGCACGTCGTAAAGATCTTCCATCGTTGGCGATGGAACCTGGGAGGGATCGATCATGTCCATGGTAATACCACGCACCGCATAAACATCGTTTAAAGCCTTATCCAAAATACCTTCTTCAGATGGCGTCACGCCTCCGAGCATGATTTTCAGTAAACCGTGAAGATTGATAATATTGGCGCGTAAAAGATCGCCAGGCTGCAACTCCTCATCGCGCAGCGGCGAAGGCAAATCAAAAGGATTGATGCGCCGGTCTGAAGTTAAAGAAACGCGGAGGTAAGCGCCTCCAACCGTCTGCGCCAAAGCCTGATATTCGTTTTCCGGATCGATCACGATCACATCCGTGCCAAGCATCAGCGAACGCAAAATTTCCAGTTTAACCGCATAGGACTTCCCTGCTCCGGATTTGGCAAAAACCACGGAATTAGCATTTTCCAAAGAAAATCTGTCAAAAATAATGAGACTGTCATTGTGGCGGTTAAGCCCGTAGAGAATTCCTTCATTCGAAGTCAGATCCGCGCTGCTGAAAGGAAAAGTCGTGGAAAGCGGTGAGGTATTCATGTTGCGGCTAACCTCCACTTCATCCAGACACATCGGCAGCGTCGAATTAAAACCATGTTCCATCTGCAGTTCCGTTTTTTTGGTCAGGATGAGTTTACCGCCCAAAATCGTTTCAAGCTGGCGCGCAATTTTGGCAAGTTTCTTTTCGTCTTCACCGTAAATCGTAAAATAAAGCGCGAACTGAAAAAACTTTTCCTGGCCACGTTGAATCTGCGTACGCAGTTCTTCCGCATCCTCAAGAGCAGTCTCAAGCGCAGGATCGCGTACAATACCTTTTTCCGCAGCAATGCGGATTGAAGACTGCATCTGCGCAACCTTTTTTTTCAAAATCGCCATGATTGCCGCAGAATCAATGGGATAAACAAATTGGGCGATGTCCATGGTCACGTCAAAATTCACTACCGGTGAAAGCCAGTTGATATCAAGGTAACGCGGGTAAGCGTAAACAAAAAATGACTGCGCAAAAAGTCCTTCCACACGGATCATATCGTATTTGATTTCCATGGAAGACGGCGCAATCAGATCGCGAATGGAAGCCAGTCCCTGCTGATAGATTTTTTCAGCATCAAGGAGCTGCTGTCTTTCCTGCTGGCTGTTTTGAGTAGTCAAAACGGAATTTGACCCAGCAGGCTGAGGCGGCACGACATTTGAAGGCTGCCCGGCCACACCGGCATTTTTACCCTGCTCCAGAGCAGTTTTAGTTTTTCCTGCAGCCAATTTCACTGAGTCAGTAGCTTTGGCAACGGAAGTTTTAAAAAAATCAAAAACTCCCGACTTTTTTTGTGGTTCCTCAGGTTTCAAAGTCAATTTCGGTTCCGGTTCAGTTTTAAGTTCGATTGGCTGTGGAGATGCGGGCAGCACAGTCGACTGTTTTTCTGTCACAATTTTGACGCCATCCGTAACCAGCGCTGCTTGGGGCACAAGCGGCTGAGCGGTTTGCTCAGCTACTAAAGCCGGCCCACTGCTGGCCGGAACAGCACCACTTTGCTGTGCCTGATTTTGAGCTTGATCGTCTGGCATTTCCGGGAAAGAAATATTCTTTACAGTATACCAAAAAAAGGCTTTTCCTTCAAGGAACGCAGGCAAAACCGGTATTGTTTTTTTGAAAAATATGCTAAAGTAGCGACCGTGCAAAAATATTTTTTGTAAAATCCCAAATTATGGCTGAAAAACAAGCAAATCCGGCAAACAATCTGCCTGATAAAAATAAAGATTCCGCACAGGAAATGTTCAGCGACAGTACACTACGCAATATTTCAGAAGAAATGCAAACCTCTTATTTAGATTATGCCATGAGCGTAATTGTTTCGCGTGCCCTCCCGGATGTGCGCGACGGCTTAAAGCCGGTTCATCGCCGCATTTTATACGCCATGCACGATGTGGGTCTGCGCTCAACTTCCGGCTATCGCAAATCAGCGTATGTGGTTGGCGAAGTTTTAGGTAAATATCATCCCCACGGCGATGCGCCAGTCTATGAATCCATGGTGAGAATGGCGCAGGAATTCGCACTTCGTTACACGCTCATCAAAGGTCAGGGCAATTTCGGATCGATCGATGGCGACAGCCCTGCAGCCATGCGTTACACCGAAGCCAAAATGCAGAAAATCACCGATGAACTGCTCGCAGATATTGAAAAACAGACCGTCACCTGGACTGACAATTATGACGGCAGATTCAAGGAACCGGTGGTTCTTCCAACCAGAATTCCGCAACTGCTTTTAAACGGATCACAGGGAATTGCCGTTGGCATGGCTACTTCAATTCCACCCCATAATCTGGGCGAAATCATTGATGGAATCCTGCATCTTCTCGAAAAACCCGAGGCAACGGTTGAGGATCTCATGCAGTTCGTCAAAGGTCCGGATTTTCCAACCGGTGGAATGATTTACGACATTAATGCCATTAAAAATGCTTACCAGACAGGTCGCGGAGGCATTATCATGCGTGCCAAAACCAGCATCGAAGAAAAAAAAGGCAGCCGTTTTGAAATTCTCATTCACGAAATTCCATACCAGGTAAACAAAGCCAATCTGGTGATGAAAATTGCTGAACTTGTCCAGGAAAAAAAGATTATCGGCATTACCGATGTGCGCGACGAATCAAACCGTGAAGGCATCCGTGTTGTCATTGAATTGAAAAAAGATGCCTATCCCAAAAAGATTTTAAACCAGCTCTTCAAGCTGACGCCGATGCAGTCAACCTTTAATTTGAATATGATTGCCCTGGTTGAAGGTATCCAGCCAAGACTGCTTGATCTTAAACAGATCCTTGAATATTTCATTATCCATCGCCAGGAAGTAATCACGAAGCGCACCAAATTTGACCTGAAAATTGCCAAAGAACGTCTCCACATCCTGGAAGGTCTCAAAACAGCCCTTGACCATATTGATGAAATTATCGCGACCATCCGCAAATCTGACACTAAGGAAGACGCGCATGCTGCGCTCATGAAAAAATTCAAACTGAGCGATCTGCAGAGCAAAGCCATTCTTGAAATGAAACTTCAGACTTTGGCAGGCCTTGAACGCAAGAAAATCGAAGACGAATACAAGGAAAAGCTGGCAATTATTGAAAAACTGGAAACTATTTTGAAAGATGCGAAAAAAATTATCAAAATCATCAAAGATGAACTTTTGGAAATCAGAAAAAATTACGCCGATGCGCGCAGAACGCAAATTCATCCGGAAGCGCTCGGCCAGATCGGCATGAAAGACACCATTCCAAATGAACCTATGATTGTGATGCTGACGCGTGAAAATTATATCAAGCGCATGCCGCCTTCCACTTTCCGCGCGCAGAATCGCGGCGGCAAGGGCGTGATCGGCGCAACCACCAAGGAAGAAGACGAAATCCGCATTGTCCGTCCGGCCATGAACCATGATGAAATCATGTTCTTCACCAATCTTGGACGTGTTTTCAGAATGCCAGTCTACGAAATTCCGCTTGCTTCACGTGTGGCAAAAGGCCAGGCAATCGTCAATCTGTTGCAATTGCAGGATAAAGAATATGTAACAGCCATTCTGCCAACCGGAGAACATCTTAGCGGTGAATCGCTTTTTATGGCTACGACCAGGGGAACTGTCAAAAAAACCACGGCTGAAGAATTCAAAAATGTCAGAAAGAGCGGACTTATAGCAATCAAGCTGCGCGAAGGCGACTTTCTGGAGTGGACTAAAGAGGTTTCCAAAGGCCAGGAAATCATGATCGTCACCAAAAACGGCAAATCAATCCGTTTCAATGAAGCCGATGTCCATCCAACCGGACGAGCCTCAATGGGAGTACGTGGAATCCGCTTAAAGGCCGAAGATGAAGCCGTTGATATGGATGTCATTAAAAATCCCAAAAAGGCGGAACTGCTGGTGATCATGGAAAACGGGCTTGGCAAATGCACATCCGTCCAGGATTACCGCACCCAGACCCGCGGCGGAACAGGGGTAAAAACCGCGAACATTACAACAAAAACCGGAAAAATCATCGGCGGAAAAATCATCGGCGAGGAAACAAAAGGCGACCTCATTATCGTTTCCAAACAGGGCCAGATTATCCGCATGAATGTCAAAAACATCCCTTCGCAGGGACGCGCAACCCAGGGAGTTTATCTCATGAGAATGCACGAAAATGACAAAGTGGCCTCAACCTCACTTATTGAAAGCAACGACAATATCGAAGAGGAGCAAACAGAAAAACAGCCCGAACTGATTGCTGAAAAGGAGTAAACTTGACGCTTTACGAATTTTTGCTGCACGATTTTTCTTGCGCTTCATGATCTTTTCATTTATAGTGCAGTGGCGTTTTTTTTAAAAAAAGTCCAAATGAAAACCAAAATCCACCCAGCCTACTTCGAAAATCTCAAAATTACCTGCGCCAGCAAATATTAATACCCAAAATATAATTTTAGCGTCCACGTTTAAAACGTTCGCACCAAATAAATTCGTTGTATTTTTGTAAACCAGCTGCATTGTTCTATCCAGTTTCGGTAAAAAACCAGTTGCAGTCCCAGAAACATAATCTTTGTTTGTAGT
>OBEQ010201557.1_pt1 | contig 14546 bp, 12 predicted proteins | sample 1670901 | NCBI WGS metagenome assembly OBEQ01 (sample SAMEA104232315, study PRJEB22302) | groundwater metagenome | biome: forest; feature: aquifer; material: groundwater | place: USA | collected 2011-08-07 | depth 5.4 m
GACCCTCTCCGCGAGGCGTGCCAGGGCATCGCCCCCTCCCCCCAACCCTCTCCCCCGAGTACAGGGGAGAGGGAGCCCGTATTTGCTCCCTCTCCCGCTTGCGGGATGGCTGGGGAGGGAAGAGGCCATTCGGACTCACCGCGGGGTGGTCCGCATCCGCGCCTCGGGTTCCAGCGTAGAGGCAGCGCGTGCGTGGCTGCATCGAAAGGTCGTCCCGAGCCGCGCGCTCACCCATTCTCGAACCCCCTTTCCAGGAGACTCCCTCATGTCCTTTCGATCACAACCCTCGCGCGGCCCACGGGCCAGTCTGCGCATCGCAGCACTTCTTTCCACGGCTGCTTGCGCGGTCACGATGGCACCGGCAGCGCGTGCGCAGGACGCCATCGGTCGCGACCTCGCCGACAAGATCCGCATGCACCGCTGCTCGGTGGCCGCGTTGCGGGGCAGCTACGGCTTCTCGGTGCACGGCTTCACCGACGCCGTCTCGGCCGTGCCCCCAGCCCTGCAGGGGCCGTTCGCGGCCGTCGGCACCACGGCCTACGACGGGGCCGGGAAGGTGACGATCACGCCGCGCAGCGCGAGCTTCAACGGCTTCGTCCAGCAGGTACCGGCCGAGCAGGGCCGCTATTCGGTCAGCAGCGACTGCGTCGTCACGGCCCAGTACCCGAGCGGCGTGACCACACGCGGCGTGCTGATCGACGATGGACGCGCCATGTACGCGATCCAAACCAATGCCGGCACCACCATTGCCGGCACCGCGCTGCGCGCCGACGCACGGCCTGACGATTCGCGCGACCGCACCCACCTGCGCTGCACCAACGACGCGCTGGCCGGCCGCTACGGCTTCCTGGCCGAGGGCTACGCCGGGCCACCGACGCTGCCGCTCCCGTCATCGGTTCCGCTGGTGGGCAACGGTGTCGTGACGCTGGAACGCTCGGGCGCCTTCACGCTGCAGGCGGTGCGCAGCGTCGGTGGGTTGATCGACCCGCAAACCGTCGTGTTGTCCGGCGCCTTCTCGGTGGGTGCGGACTGCGCGGTGCAGATGAAGTTCGACGTCGGCTTCACGTTCGCAGGCACGGCGGTCGACGCCGGCGACGAAATCCTGTTCGTCCAGACCGACCCGGGTACGACGCTGATCGTGAAAGCGCGCCGGCAGGACTGAAATGGAAGGCGGCGGATGCCTTGAGCATCCGCCGCCTGATCGTGATCGTCTTCGACGGTGCTACTTCGGCGCCTCGAGCGTCGCCAGGTACGCGACCACGTCGGCCCGAACGGCCGCATCGCCCAGGCTGTAGCCCATGCGCTGGCCCGGGATCAGCGACTCCGGGTTGGTGAGCCACTGCTCCAACGTCTTCGCGTCCCAAACAACCTTGCTCGCCCGCAACGCCGGCGAGTAGTCGAAGCCCGCGACGCTGCCGGCGCGCCGGCCGAACACACCGGCATGGCGGGGCCCGATGCGGTCGGCCTCCACCGAGTGGCAGCCGCCGCAGCGCGCGCTGTAGGCCTCGGCTCCGCGTGCAGGATCGCCCATGGCCGCGGCCGGCGTGGAGGCTGCCGCAAAGCCGACCGCCAGCGCCACACAGGAGAGCCAGGACAGTCGTGGCATGGCGATGCCCCGCACCTCAGGCACCGAAGCTCAAAGCGCCCGCCGGCAGGTTCTGGCTCAACGCGCCGAGCAGTGCCGTGTAGTGCATGGTTTCATCAGCGGCGAGCCGCGCGGCCACCTGGCCCAGCTTGTTGTCCTTGAACGCGGGAATCACGCCAAGATAGGCGTTGGCCGCGCCGAGTTCCAGCCGGGCGGCCAGCATCAGCACGTCGGCCTGGCTCTTCAGCGTCGCAGCGTTCAGCGCCTTCGCGTACTCGTCGATCTTCTTCTCCATCACCGGATTGCCGCCGAGTTTCTCGATGGTTGCGATGAGCGCGTCGCGGTGCGCTTTGTGATGCGACTGAAAGAACACCGCCACATCGAGCACGGGCTTTTGGAGCAGGCCGCTGCCGGCCCCCAATTGGTAGGCGTTGATGGCCTCGTGTTCCAGGCCGAGGGCGACATTGAGGATGTTCACGTCGGCGGCCATGGCGCCGGACGATTGGGCGCGAGCGGCGCCACCGGTGCCGGCCAGCAGGCCGATGGCGGCGGCCGACAGCGTGAGCTGGCTCGAACGATTCAGGAACAGGCGACGTGCGGGCGTGGCGATTTGACTCATGAGGTTCTCCTGACTGAGTGGCTGGGTTGAAGTGAGCGGGTTGTCGTTGAACGACCCGTTCCACTACGCGAAAGCGCGGTCGGCGGATGCATGTCGCGCGGCGCAACAAGCCGTTGAGGGAGTAACCTGCTCGACCATGAACGCGCGCGTCTCGATCGTCATGCCGGTCCTCAACGAAGCGTCGGCCATCGAAGCGTCGCTGCGCTGCGCGGCGCAGTTCAGGCAGGCCGGCGCCGAGCTGATCGTGGTCGATGGCGGCAGCGACGACGCGACGCCGGCGCTGTGCGCGGGCGCCGCCGACATCGTGCTGCAGGCGCCGCGCGGGCGGGCGCGCCAGATGAACGCCGGCGCCGGCGCGGCGTCGGGCGCTGCGCTTGTCTTCGTGCACGCCGACACCGTGCTGCCGGCCGCGGCACTTGCGCTCGTTCGCGAATGCCTGGACGCCGGCCATGCCTGGGGCCGCTTCGACGTGACGATCGCCGGCCGCTCGGCGATGCTGCCGCTGATCGCGGCGTTGATGAACCTGCGCTCGCGCCTGACCGGCATCGCCACCGGCGACCAGGCGATCTTCGTGCGACGCGATGTCTTCGATGCGGTCGGCGGCTTCCCGGATCAGCCCCTGATGGAAGACATCGAGTTGTCCAAGCGACTGCGGCGCCACGGACGGCCGGCGTGCCTGTCGGCCCGGGTCGTCACGTCCGGCCGGCGCTGGGACCATTTCGGCGTCTGGCGCACCATCGCGCTGATGTGGCGCCTGCGGCTGCTGTACTGGCTGGGCGTGCCGGCCGAACGGCTGGTGGGCGCGTACCGGTGAAGGCGGGTTGTCGCGTCATCGTGATGGCGAAGGCGCCGGTCCCGGGCGCGGTGAAGACCCGGTTGATCCCGGCGTTGGGGCCTGCGGGCGCGGCTCGCCTGGCCGAGCGATTCCTGCGCGAATGTGTGGCTCAAGCCATCGAGGCGGACATCGGCGAGGTCGAGCTGTGCTGTGCGCCGGACACGAAACACGCGGTGTTTGTCGAGCTTGCACGCGACGCGCGGGTGACGCTGACCGTCCAGGGCGATGGCGACCTCGGCCAGCGCATGGCACGCGCCATCGAGCGCACGCTCGCGAGCGGATCGCGCGCGATCCTGATCGGCACCGACGCACCGGCGCTCGACGCCGCGGTGCTGCGCAGCGCCTGCCGGGCTCTCGATGCCGCCGATGCGGTGTTCGCCCCTGCGGCAGACGGCGGTTATGCGCTGGTCGGGCTGCGCCGGTCCGCACCGCGCCTGTTCGAGGACATCCCGTGGAGCACACCCCGGGTGATGGCGCTGACCCGGCAACGCCTCGCCGAAAGCGGCATAGTCCAGGTCGAGTTGCCGCAGCTTTTCGATGTCGACGAGCCGGCGGACCTGGTTCATGTTCCCGCTCACTGGCTGAGGTATTGATGTTTTCGTGTTTCGCGTCAAACCACGATCCCGTTCGCACTGCGGCCACGTCATCCCGGCCCTCCCTTCAACAAGCTCAGGGCGATCGGAAATACAGGCTCAGGACAGGCCGGGCTGCGCCCGCGCCGGGATCCACTCTGCGCAGATGCGCGGTGAAGCAGCAGTGGATCCCGGCGTTCGCCGGGATGACGATGGAACGGAGGTGGGTGGTCCTGCTCGCCGCCGCATTCATCGCGACCGGCGCGAGCGCCGCGCCGCCCGCCATCGATTGGGCCCAGGTCACGGCCAAGGCGCGCGGCCAGACGGTGTACTTCAACGCCTGGGCCGGCGACGAGAAGACCAACGCCTTCATCGCCTGGGCCGGGGGCGAACTGAAGTCGCGCTACGGCGTGACCGTGAACCATGTGCGGCTGAAGGACACCTCCGAAGCCGTCCCCCGCGTCATCGCCGAGAAGGCGGCCGGACGCGATGCCGACGGCACCGTCGACCTGATCTGGATCAACGGCCCGAACTTCCTCGCGATGAAGCAGCAAGGCCTGCTGTACGGCCCGGTGACGCAGGCCTTGCCGAACTTCAGGTACGTCGACACGACCACCAAGCGCTCGAACGTCATCGACTTCACGACCCCGGTCGATGGCTACGCGGTGCCGTGGAAGATGGCGCAGATCGTCTTCGTCTACGACAGCGCGCGCATCGCCAACCCGGCCGACGTGCCACGTTCGGCGGCCGAGCTGCTGGCCTGGGCACGCAAGAATCCGGGCCGCCTCACACATCCGAACCCGAGCAACTTCCTCGGCGCCACCTTCCTGAAGCAGGCGCTGTACGAGCTCGCGCCCGATCCCGCCGTGATGCAGCAGCCGGCAACCGACGAGAGCTTCGCGCGCACCACCGCGCCGCTGTGGGCCTGGTACGAGCAGTTGCGCCCGCTGCTGTGGCATGGCGGCCGCCAGTTCCCCGAGAACGGCTCGGCACAGCGCCAGTTGCTCAACGACGGCGAGATCGACATCACGCTGTCGTTCAACCCGGCCGAGGCCGCCGTCTCGGCCGAAAGCGGCCAGCTGCCGCGCACGGTGCGCACGTTCACGCTGCGCCGCGGCACCATCGGCAACACCAGCTTCGTCGCGATCGCCTACAACGCGGCGCACAAGGAAGGCGCGCTGCTGCTGGCCAACTTCCTGCTCGAGCCGGCGACGCAGGCGCGCGCGCAGGACATCAAGGAGATGGGCAGCCTGAATGTGCTGGATCTGGCCACGCTGTCGGCCGCCGACCGCGCGCTGTTCGAGCGCCTGACGCCCAGCCCGGCGCTGCCGAGCGCAGCCGAGCTCGGCAAGCCGCTGCTGGAGCCGCATTCGAGCTGGATGACACGCGTGACCGCGGAATGGCAGCGCCGCACCAGCCAGTGACGGGGCGCGGCCCGGGGCTCTTGCGCTACGCGCCGGCGCTGACGGTTTCTGCGTTCGCGCTGCCCATCGTTGCCGGCCTGCTCGGCACCGTGCTGCCGGCCTTCGGCGTCATGCCGGCGATCGGCGCGACCGCCTGGGGGCTGCAAGCCTGGCGCATGCTGTTCGACTCGCCCGGTTTCGCCACCAGCCTGAAGCTGACACTTTTCACCGGGCTCGCGAGCACCGTGCTGTCGGTGCTGCTGGCGATCGGCCTGGCCGCGTTCGTGCAGCACCGCGCCTGGGCCCGGCGGCTCGGCGCCTTCATCGCGCCTGTGCTCGCCACGCCGCACTCGGCGCTCGCGATCGGCTTCGCGTTTGTCATCGCGCCATCGGGCTGGCTGGTGCGCCTGGTCTCGCCCGGGCTCAGCGGCTGGAGCGTCCCGCCCGATGTCAGCACCGTCGGCCACACGTCGGGCCTCGCGATCGTTGCCTGCATGCTGCTCAAGGAAGTGCCCTACCTGATGCTGATGACGCTGGGTGCGCTGAACCAGGTCGCCGCGCCGGCCCAGCTCGCCGCGGCGCGTGCGCTCGGCTACGGCCCGGTGCAGGCCTGGCTGAAGATCGTGCTGCCGCAGGTCTATCCGCAGATCCGCCTGCCGATCTACGCGGTGCTCGCGTTTTCGCTGTCGGTCGTCGACGTCGCGATGATCCTCGGCCCGGGCAACCCGCCGACGCTGGCGGTGATGGCGGTGCGCTGGTTCAGCGCGCCCGACGTGCGGCTGTACACCCCCGCCGCGGCGGCCGCGCTGCTGCTGCTCGCGCTGGTCGGCGCAGCCATCGTCGCCTGGCACCTGCTGGACCGCGTGCTCGCGCGTGCCGGCCGGCGCTGGATCGAACGCGGCCGGCGCGCAGGCGTTGCAAACGCTGCGGCGGCAGTGTCGGCCGGCGCGAGCTTTGCGCTGTTCGCGACGACGCTGGTCGTCATGCTCGCATTGCTGCTCTGGTCGTTCGCGCGCCAATGGCGCTACCCGGACGCACTGCCCGCGGTCTGGACGCTGGCCAACTGGCAGCGCCAGATCGAAAGCGCCGCTCAACCGGCGCTCAACACCTTGCTGGTCGGGGCCGTCGCAACGGGTATCGCGCTGCTGCTGACCATCGCGTGCCTGGAGAACGAAGTCACCCGGCCGGGCGGCTCGGCGCCGCAGCGTCGCCCGCTCGGCCAGGGCAGCCTGTGGCTTTTGTACATGCCGCTGCTGGTGCCGCAGGTCGCGTTCCTGTTCGGCGCCCAGGTGCTGCTGATCCATGCGAGCCTCGACGCGACACTGTTCGCCGTCGTCTGGACCCACCTGATCTTCGTCTTGCCCTACCTCTTCCTGTCGCTGGCCGAGCCGTGGCGCGCCTTCGATTCGCGCTTCGCACGTTCGGCCACCAGCCTCGGCGCATCGCGCTGGCGCGTGTTCTGGCGCATCAAGCTGCCGATCCTGCTGAAGCCGACGCTGATCGCCTGTGCGGTCGCCTTCGCGGTCAGCGTCGGGCAGTACCTGCCGACGCTGTTCGCCGGCAGCGGCCGGGTCGCGACGCTGACCACCGAAGCGGTGACACTCGCCTCGGGCGAAGACCGCCGCGTCATCGCAGTCTGGGCCTTGCTGCAGGCGGCGTTCCCGTTCCTCGTCTATGCGCTGGCCGCGTTCCTGCCCCGGCTCGTGTTCGCCGGCCGGCGCGGGCTCACATGACGGGCGGTGCGGCGCTGCGGCTGCGCGCAGTGCGCATCGCGCTGGCCGAACGCGAGCTGATAGTCGGGCTCGACGCGAGCATCGCACCCGGCGAATGCCTGACCGTGATGGGCCCGAGCGGCTGCGGCAAGTCGACCTTGCTCGCCTACCTGGCGGGCACGCTCGACCCGGTGTTCACGGCTTCGGGCAGCGTCTGCGTCGGAGACACCGAGCTCACCGCACTGGCCCCCGAACAACGCGGCGCTGGCATCCTGTTCCAGGACGACTTGCTGTTCCCGCATCTGTCAGTCGGCGGCAACCTCGCGTTTGCGCTTGCTGCGAGCGTTCGGCCGCGCGCCGAGCGCGAGGCGCAGATCGCTTCCGCGCTGGCCGAGGCCGGCCTGCCGGGCCTGGCGCAGCGCGACCCGGCCACGCTGTCGGGCGGGCAGCGCGCGCGCGTCGCGCTGATGCGCACGCTGCTGGCACGGCCGCGCGTGCTGCTGCTCGACGAGCCGTTCAACAAGCTCGACACGCGGCTGCGCAATGACTTCCGCGCCTTCGTGTTCGAACACGCGCGTGAACGTGCGCTGCCGGTGCTGCTGGTGACGCACGACGAAGCCGACGCACGCGCCGCGGGTGGGCCTGTGATCCGGCTGGAGGACGCATGAGCGCGGCTCTGCTGAGCGGCCTGCGCGAGGCGTTGCGAGCGGCAGGCGCGGCCGTTGCCGATGCGCCGCTCGAGCTGATGTCGGACAAGGGCCTCGCCCACCACCATGTTCGCATCGTCGGCAGCGGACTGATCGCCCGCATTCCCAAGCAGAGCCAGATGGGCCTGGCCGCACAGGCCGGCGTCGAGTACGAAGCGGCATGTTTCAGCCGCGCCGGCGCGAGCGGCCATGTGCCGCGTCTGTTCGGCACGCTGGCGGCAGGCGCGGCACTGCCGCGCGGCGCCTTGCTGGTCGAAGAAGTGATCGGACGCCCGGCGCGCTTGCCCGAAGACCTGCCGGCGATCGTCGAAGCGCTGGCGGCGATTCATTCGCTGCGCTTGCCCGAGCCGGGTCAGCGCGCGCCGCTGCTCGATGCCGGCGATCCGCTCGATGCGCTGCGCCGCGAGATCGACGCCCAGGCCATCCACCTCGACGCGGCAGGGCTGGCCCCCGAGGTGCGCGCGCGCATCGACTCGATTCGCGACGCCTTCCGTGCCTGCTGCGAAGCGAGTGCGCGGCCGGCGCGCCGCCTGATCGCGTTCGACGCGCACCCGGGCAACTTCCTCGTGCGCGCCGACGGTGTGGCGATGCTCGTGGACCTGGAGAAGGCACGTTACAGCCACCCGCCGCTGGACCTGGCCCACGCGACCCTCTACACCTCGACGACCTGGGATGTCGCGAGCCGCGCCGAGCTGACGCCGGCGCAAGTCGCAGAGGCCTGCGAGGCATGGGAGCGACACTGCGATCTCGGCCGCAGCCAGCGCGCCTGGTTCGTTCCGCTGCGCGCCGCGATGTGGCTGTGGTCTGTCACCTGGTGCGCCAAGTGGCGCGTGCTGTCGCCGCGCGAAGCGCGCCCCGGCGCCGACGGCGAGGATTGGTCGCACCGCCACAGCGACGCCGCACTGCTCGCGCATGTGCGCGATCGGGTCGACTGCTACCTCGGCGCGGCCTGCGTCGAACGGGTGGTTGACGAGTTCGACGCGCTCGCGCGGGCCCTGCGCGGCTGAGCGCTTGAGAAGACATTCCCCATCCACAAGCACGTCATCCCGACGAAAGTCGGGATCCACTGTGCGCAGCGGCACGACTCGTTCAAACCGATGCAGTGGATCCCGGCGTTCGCCGGGATGACACCCTCAACCCGGCGCCGCCTCCAGCTTGTCGAAGAAGTCGCGAAAGATCGCATCCCGCGCCACCGCGTAGCCTTCGCGCATCGGATGGCGCCCGCTCGCCTGCCGCCAGCGCCGGTCGGCGCCGAGCACCGGCGTCGCCACGATCTCGCTCGCCACCCAGGCGGGGTCGATCAACCAGGCGATGTTGATCACGTCCCAGATCACCCACGAATGCGCCGCGAAGCCGTCGTTGCCGCCGAGCTCCCACAGCGGGTTGTGGGTGAACAGGTGGTGCAAATAGTCGCCGATCGCGCCCCTGCCTTTGACGTGGCGCTCGATCTCCGGCAGCGACAGGCGCAGCTGCGCGCCGACCTGGAAGCCCGGCAGGTAGACGAGCGGCACGCCGCTGTCGAGCAGCACGCTCGATGCCCGCATGTCCTGCTCGAGGTTGAACGAGTAGTTGGTCTGCGGCGCGTGCGACGGATAGCCGCTGGTCCACACGACGACGATGCGCTCGACGATGTCGGGCGCGAGCAGCAGCGCGCTCGCGATGTTGGTCACGCAGCCGAGCGCAACGACGTACAGCGGATCGTCCAGCGGGCTCGCGCGTGCCGTGCGGATCAGATGCTCGACCGCCTCGCTCTCGAGGGGCCGCTCGATGTCGCCCAGGTAAGCCGCGCTGCCGCGAAACACCCGGCCCTGCGCCGGACAGCGCAGCTTGTCGAACACTGTCAGGATCTCGCGGTAGCTGCGTTCCATGCCGACCCCGGGCGGGTTGAACACGGCGAGGTCCACCGTTTCGAGCGGCCAGCCGCGGCGCTCGAAATGCGCAAGCCGCGCCGCGTGCTGGCGCAGCAGCTCCAGGTCGGCCGGCGTCGCCGCCGCCGGGTCGTCGCGCGCAGCGCGCGCCCGGATCATCTCGTGGCGCCGATGCTCGAACGAAAACGGCGTCGCGTACACCGCCAGCAGCGCGAGGCGGTCCGGCGACAGCAGTGCCCAGGCGAGCGCGAACTGGTCGTCGATCTCGTTGGCGGCGTCGGTGTCGATGACGACGCGCACCCGAGCGCGCGGCTCGACAAGCCGCGCGCGGTACCAGTCGTCGTCGTGCCTCGCGGCCGCTGTACGTTCCATCATGCGCAGCCTAACCGATGCACGGCCGCAGCTCAGAGGCTGAGAGTTTTTCGAGCGTGCCCGGGCAGCGCGCCAGAAGGCGCCTGATCTAGGCGCAAAGCGCAGCTATAGCTCGGGCTATGGCGAGCCTTTGCAACGACGAGCAGGCGCCTTCTGGCGTGATGAGCGGGCATGATCGAAAGACTCTCAGCCTCTCAGGCCTCGGGGCAATGCGATGAGGCCAGCCCAATGTCCACCGGTGAGCACGAAGGGCCTTCGCGTACAGTGCGCAGGCACTTCGAGCTTCGTCCTTCATCCATGCGCATCCTTGTTTGTCTTCTTGCGTCGACCTTCTTCGCCTGCGCCGCCACGGCGCAAGGCGCCGGCGAACCCGGCGCCGCGCCGCTTGCCGCGCGGATTCCGAAAGACGTGAGCGTGCACGGCGACACGCGCATCGACGACTACTTCTGGCTGCGCGAGAAGGACCGGCCCGAGGTGATGTCCTACCTGCGCGCCGAGAACGACTATGCGCAAGCCTGGTTCAAGCCGCTGGCCGGCTTCACCGACACGCTGTACCAGGAGATGGTCGCGCGCATCCAGCAAGACGACGAGGCCGTCCCGTTCCGCAAGCACGGCTACTGGTATTCGAGCCGCACCGCCCAGGGCAAGCAGTACGCCACCTACATCCGGCGCAAGGGTTCGCCGAGCGCGCCCGAAGAGCTGATGCTCGACATGAATGCGCTGGCGCAGGGCAAGCGCTTCCTGAAGCTCGGCACGCTGGCGGTCAGCCCGGATTCGAAGCTGCTCGCCTACGCGCTGGACGAGACCGGCGCGCTCGACTACACACTGTTGGTCAAGGACCTCGCGAGCGGCGACGCGCTGCCGGTGCGCATCGAAAAGACCAGCGGCGCAGTCTGGGGCAACGACAGCAAGACGCTGTTCTACCTGACCAGCGACGCCGCCAAACGCGTCTACCGCCTGTGGCGCCACCGCATCGGCCAGAGCGGCGCCGACCTGCTGCTGTACGAAGAGAAGGACGAGCAATTCGAACTCGGCCTCGAGAAGACCCGCGACGAGCATTTCGTGGTGCTCAGCTCCGCCAGCAAGGACACCAGCGATGTGCGCGTCGTCGACGCCGACCGGCCGCTCTCGCCGCTGCGTGTCGTGCTGCCGCGCCGCAAGGGGCTTGAGTATTCGCTGGGCCACCGCGCCGGCCGCTTCTACCTGCGCGTCAACGACACCGGCCGCAACTTCCGCCTGGTGCAGACCCGCGCCGCCAGGCCCTCGCTCACCGGCGCACGCGAGCTGATCGCGCACCGCTCGGGCGTGATGCTCGAAGAGGTCGACCTGTTCGCCGGCCACATGGTGATCCGCGAGCGCGACCAGGGCGTGCAGAAGCTGCGCGTGTGGAACCTGGCCAGCGGCGAATCGCACCATGTGGCGTTCGACGAGAAGGTCTACGCCGCATCGGGCATCGACAACGCCGAGTTCGACAGCACCACGTTCCGCTTCGAGTTCAGTTCGCTGGTGACGCCGGCGAGCGTCTACGACTACGACATGCAGCGCCGCACGCTGGCGCTGAAGAAGCGCCAGGCGGTGCTCGGCGGCTACGACCCGACGCGCTATCAGTCGGAGCAGATCAAGGCGCGCGCCGCCGACGGCACCGAGGTGCCGGTGTCCATCGTCTACCGGCGCGACCTGCGCAAGAGCGGCCCGCAGCCGCTGCTGCTGTACGGCTACGGCAGCTACGGGATTTCGATGAACCCGCGTTTCTCGGCGCCGCGCGTGAGCCTGCTCGACCGCGGCGTGGTGTTCGCGATCGCGCACATCCGCGGCGGCGGCGATATCGGCCGGGTCTGGTACGACGACGGCAAGCTGGCGAAGAAGATGAACACCTTCACCGACTTCGTCAGCGCGGCCGAAACGCTGATCGAGCGCGGCTACACCGACCCGAGCCAGCTGATCATCCAGGGCGGCAGCGCCGGCGGCCTGCTGATGGGCGCGGTGACCAACCTGCGGCCCGACCTGTTCAAGGCGGTGGTGGCCGAAGTGCCGTTCGTCGACGTGCTCAACACGATGCTCGACGAGACGATCCCGCTGACGACCGGCGAGTTCCTCGAGTGGGGCAACCCCAAGCTCAAGGCCGACTACGAGGTGATGCGGCGTTACTCGCCCTACGACAACCTGAAGCGAGGAGCCTACCCGGCGATGTATGTGCGCTCCGGCCTCAACGACAGCCAGGTGGCGTATTGGGAGCCGGCGAAATACGTTGCCAAGCTGCGCACGCTGAAGACCGATGCCAACCCGCTGCTGTTCGCCATCAACCTGGACGCCGGGCACGGCGGCGCGTCGGGGCGTTACGACGCGCTGAAGGAACGGGCGCAGGCCTTCACGTTCATGCTGTCGCAGTGGGGGCTGGCGCGCTGAGCGGGGGGGTTGTCATACCGGCGAAAGCCGGTATCCACTCTGGGGGGTCAGCGCATCTGGCAACAGTGGATCCCGGCGCGGGCGCAGCCCGGCCTGTCCTGAGCCTGTCGAAGGGCCGGGATGACCCGTTTCACCCGACGCAGGTGCGATTCTTCCCGGTGCGCTTGGCCTCATACAAAGCCTGATCCGCCCGCTCCAGCGCAGCCTCCAGCCGCTCGCCTTCGCGGTAGTCGGTAACCCCCGCCGAGAACGTCACGAAGACCTGCTTCTGCTCGTGCATGAAGAGGCCTCCGGTCAGCGAGCGCTGCAACCTTGTCAGGATCTGCTGGCCCTCGTCGACCGGCGTGTCGGGCAGAAGCACGACGAACTCTTCGCCGCCGTAACGCGCCGTCATGTCGGTCGGGCGCAGCGTCTTGCTGACCACCGCGGCCAGCGCCTTCAGCGCCTCGTCGCCGGCAGCGTGGCCGAGCTCGTCGTTCAGGCGCTTGAAGTTGTCGATGTCGAGCAGGCCGACGCACAAGCGGCTGCCGCTGCGCTGCATGCGCGCACGTTCGGCCTCGAAGGCCTGGTGCAGCCCGCGCCGGTTCGCGATCTGCGTCAGCTGGTCGGTCGACACCTCGTCCGACAGCCGGCGCAGCTCGGTCTCGAGCTCGCCGACACGCTGCGTCAGGTCGCTCGCCTTCGTGTGTTCGTCGTGCAGCCGCTGCTGGGTCTGCGCGACCAGGGTCTGCACGGTGCGGCTTTCTTCGACCATCTCGCGCACCACGCCGGCCAGGCTTTCGAGCGAGTCGGCCTTTTCGATGACGTCGGCGTAACGCCCCACGCTGTCGTGAAAGCGCCCGGTCTGCGAGCCGAGCTCGTCGAGCTCGCTCAGCATCTGGTTGATCAGCGACTTGAGTGCGTCGCGCGCACGCTCGCGCTCGATGCGCAACTGGCCCTGGCGCTCGCGCGTGGTGTGCAGCAGCTCGCTGACCGACTTGACGCCGCGCGCAGTCAGGCCCTCTTCGATCTTCAAGCGCATCGCGTCGCACTGGCCCTTGGCCCAGCTGTCGTCCTCGGCCAGGTCGGTGAGGCTCGCGGTCAGCTCATGGCACAGGCTGCCGAGCTGCTCGACCAAATGGTGGCGGTGCTGCAGCACCCGATCGGCGCGCTGGCACAGTGCCGCCAGCTCGGCGGCGAGCGCGGGCTCGGCGCCATCGAGCTGGATGCGCCGCGTCGCCTGCGCGATCGCATCGGCGAGGCTGCGGCTGTCGGCATCGGCCGGCGACAGCGCATGCTGCACCGTCGCGTCGAGCGGGCCGATTACCTTGTTCCAAGCGCTCGACGGCGCGTATTCGGCGGGCAGAGCCAGCGGCGCTTCGGCCGGTGCAGCGGCGCGCACTTCGGCCCGCACGTCGGCCTGCAACTCGGCCGGCAGCGTGTCAGGCGCAGCCTCGCCGGCTTCGCCTTCGGGCGTCTCGTTGTCCCAGCTCGCCACCAACTGGCGCAGCCGCTGCTGCAGCCGCCCGGCGTCGCCGCGGCTGCCGCCGAGCACCCGTTGCAGGCTGTCCTTCTTGCGCGCGCTGGTCCACTGCCGGCTGCGCCGCTCGACGCCGCGCACGATGCGGTCGATCAGCTCGGCCCATTGTTCGCCGCTCGGCTCGGCCGGGCGCTCGGGCACCGCAGCCGGCGGCGCGGCCGGCGTGCCCGCCTCCTGCTGGTAGGCACTCGCGTAGTTCTCGGGTGTCGGCTCGAGCTTGGCCACCACCAGGCGCCGAAGCGCCGCCTTGGCGATCTGCGCCGGCAGCATCTGCAAAGCGCCTCAGCTCGCGGGGTTGACGCGGTTGGCGCGGGCCTCGGCGGCGCGCAGCGCGTCGGCCGCATCGGCGTCGCCAGCCTTGCCTATCCACGGCGCCTTCTTCGGCAGCACGGTCTGCTGCAGCCAGGTCTCGATGTCGTCGGGCATCTGCGGCTTGCTGAACAGGAAGCCCTGCATCACGCCGCAGCCCAGGCGGTGCAGCACTTCCATCTGGCGCAGGTTCTCGACGCCCTCGGCAATCACCCGCAAGCCGAGCGATCGTGCCAGCGCGATGATCGCGGTGACGACCGCCGAGCTCTGCGGCGTGAGGCCCAGGTCGCGCACGAAGCTGCGGTCGATCTTGAGCTCGCTGATCGGCAGCGTGGTCAGGTAGGCGAGCGACGAATAACCGGTGCCGAAGTCGTCGATCGAGATCTCGACCCCGATCTCGTTGAGCCGGTGCAGCGACGGGATCACGTTCTGCAGGTCCTTCATCAGGCCCGTCTCGGTGATCTCGAGCTCGATCGCATGGTGCGGCACGCCGTACTGCGTGACCGCCTGGTGAATGTGCTCGACCAGGTCGGTGCGCTCGAACAAACGATTCGGCAGGTTGACCGCGATCGAATCGCTGAAGCCGAAGTTGTCCTGCCAGATGCGGGCCTGGCGCGCCGCTTCGCGGATCGCCCACTC
>OBEQ010301464.1_pt1 | contig 14545 bp, 15 predicted proteins | sample 1670901 | NCBI WGS metagenome assembly OBEQ01 (sample SAMEA104232315, study PRJEB22302) | groundwater metagenome | biome: forest; feature: aquifer; material: groundwater | place: USA | collected 2011-08-07 | depth 5.4 m
CCCGCTACTCATGACATTCGAGGGAGCATTGACGGTCAAGAATGGTTTTATTTGAGTATAAATCGCATTCGTCATTCCGGTGACGGATCTGAGTTGTCCGACAGATTGAAATCTTCCACCAAGTGTATTATTGCGATAATTGATGATTGCATCCACCAGGCCGTTAGTCGTCAAAGTGTCCGTTGCCGTATTGATTTCATTAATCAGGGGAAATGTCGCTAATTGATATTTCAAAGCGTTCGTGGCAATCGTGCTGCTGGTGGCAGTATCGGGGCCGGAAAAATTAAGGTCGATTAAACGGCCCAGATCGCGGACATTCGCATAAAAACCGGTTTGCCCGCCGGCCGGTATGGGATGAATTTCCGTGGCTTCGTCGCGGGTCCCGCTTACATTTTCATCGACATTGTCTTTTCTCGTGGAGTATTCCATATCCAAAAGCCCGCGCGGACAACGGTTCCACCCTGCCGGGCAATCGCCTGCGAGAACATCGATATCTTCGGCCCAGCTCCCGTTATTATTTCCATCAACACGCAAACCTATCAAAGGCATTCTCACTGCGTCATGCCGAATTTTTGCGCGTACGGTCTCAACACCCGCATCTGCCAAATAACGCGCCTGCGTTCCATAATAATAATCTTTGGCAAGCGCGCTCAAATGCCGGGACATAATTATAAAATAAAGAGTAAACGAAGCCACCACGCCCATGATCACAATGGCAAAAATCAGGGCGAATCCTTTTTCGCGACCACGTTTGTTTTTTATTTTTTCTATTTTTTGCATTTTATTTTCCGCATAACTAATTCATAGCAAGCACAACCGTTTGAGTATAGGTTTGCTCTTTGCCATTCGTATTTCTTTGCGTCACTTTAATTCTGACCGCTTTAGGAACGTTTCCTTCTTTTTGTGCATCAAAAGCTAATGGGTCCGAAGAAGTCAGCGCCGTTTGAAAAGTGCCGGTGGCATCTTTTAAATATTCCACACTAAAACCGGTAACGTTAAACAAAAGCGGTTCGAAAGTTTCTGAGACGGAAGAAAGGTCTAACGCAAGCGAACCGCCTCCAAGGGCCCGTGAAGCGCGTGACAGCTGAGTCACGCCACTAACCGTCCGCCTTTTGTAATTAATAATTGTGAAATCTCCGCGCTGGGACGCCTCCGGGCTCAGCCAGGCAAAAAACCGCAATTGATCATCCGGTTGGGCGCTTGTTGTCGTATCAATTCCTGTAAAATTAACCGAGACCATATTTCCAATGGAATCCTTATAAAGCATGGCAGACCCCGTCACAGGGTCCAGATAAAGTGCGCCCAAAAGATCGCGGCGTATCATCTCGAAAGTGAGTGTCACGCTGCGAATGCTTTCAGCTTCCTGCTTGGCTTTTCCAAAAGCCCTTATGCCCTGCTGCGCCAAAGAGGAAAGAAGTACGGCCAGCAAAGTCATGACCAAGAGAACCATAATGAGTTCGATAATCGTAAAACCGTTTTTTCTCTTATTTTTTTTAATACGGTTTATCTCATTCATGATTGCGCCATTCGGGTCCTAAATGTCATGGGCTTTAAAGTGGTCCCTGTCATAGTGATTTGAATACTCAAATCTTTCAAAGTTGAATTATTCGATTTGTCTGCATAATCATTGCTGCCGTCACCATCCAAATCTTCACTGGCGCTTGCCAAAGTGTATGCTCCTGTAAAGGGCGAGGGGAAATTTGTAATTCTCGATGGATTAGCCGTTGATAAGGCCGATACCGAGCTACTAGCCGGAAGATTACTGTAGCCAAACGATTTGACCTCTTCCAAAAAGTTAGAGGCCAAAAGCGCGCACTGCATTCTTGTTTTGGCAATCGTCATATTTGAAAGGGCTGTCTGGAAAAGAAAAAAGATCCCTACCAGGCCGATCACAATGACAACCATGGCGAAAAGCGCTTCGATAAGCGTAAAGCCGCGCAATCTGTTCTTCATGTTTTTTCTACCCGCCCTGTTTTGGGATAAATAATAAGCGTGAGCACTTTGCCGGAACGCTGCCCTGTAAAAGTATAAGTTTTCGTGGCCCCATCCTGAATACTTCCCGTGCCCTGAAAAACCACTTGTGCGGGACCGGCAATCGTTACGCCGGATTCAAGTTTAATGGTGTCAGTCGTCGCAGTCCCGGTTTCATCCTGAATCAAAAAAGTCGGGGGGCTGGCGGCAGAATCAAATTGAACAGTCCGCTGGCGGCCGTTTGTTACAGCCTGGCTTCTGGCGTTTTCAAAAACAAACATGGCCTCATCGCGAGAAGCCGAAAGCACATGGCCCTCCCGAAAACCCGAAAGCCCGAAATAACCAAGGGAAGACAAAAGAATGATGACCGTTAAAACAACGAGCAATTCAATAAGCGTGAAGCCTTTTAGTGCAGACTTAGCTCCAGTTATTAATGTCATCTCCCCCTCCGGAATTATTCGTACCGTCGGAACCATTTGACCAGATATCAAAAGTTAGACGATTCGTGGAAGGAGGCGTTGTGGTGGTGTCGGTGTCTACCGCAAGCCTGATATTGAAGGCATTCAGCCACGGATCAAGCCAAACACGAGAGGCGCTCACATCCGGAGAGCTCGGGTCAAAATAAGGTCCGTTCCATTTACTGTCACCTGTGATCGTCGTATTATAAGTTCCATCCGAATTTTTTCCTGATAATTGCTGAATCACATAAGCATTGTTGTCTTCGCAAACCGTCGAGGCGCAGGTCGTCGTCGTGGTCCCATCATTAGGATACAAAAGAAAATCATTCCGGTAAGCTTCAAGCGCGGTCGTGATTTGCGCGATTTGGGTGCGTGCCTTTGTTTTTCTGGCACGATTGCGAAAGCCTGAGGTCCCGGCAATCAGGAAAGTCATGAGGATGACAATAATCGTAATAACCGAAATCAGCTCGATTAAAGTAAAGCCGCGTTTTGAATTTGATTTAGTCATCATTTTATTTCCTTTCCCTTCCGTCCTTTATTCGGTCGAAAGTGTCGTCACCAATTTGACGAGCGGCATAAAAAGCGCAAGCGCAATAAACAATACAAACCCGCCCATCATGACAATAAAAAAAGGTTCGACCAGTGTACTGAGTGTCCGCGTGGTCCGGTCAACTTCTTCCTCAAAACGTGCCGCAATGCGGTCGAGGTTAGTATCCAGCGTTCCCGACTCTTCGCCCACATAAATGACATTGGCGATTTGCCGGGGGAAAATGGGTTCCTGAACAAAGGCGTTTGAAAGTCCCTCACCCCGCCGCACAGCCGATTCAATTCTGATGATGGCCTCTTCAAAAATAATATTTCTGACCACTTGCGGCAGCATTTGGAATATGACCAAAAGCGAGATGCCGGAACGATACATGGCCGAGATAGCCCGCAAAAGACGGGAAATAATGACTTTGCTGAAAAGCTCTCCAATGAGCGGCACTTTTAGAAAAAGTCCGTGGACAGTCCTGCGAAAAGTTTTAAAGCGCATGGAGTAACGCAATCCTGTAAAAAGACCAAAAATAAATAAAAAGATAAAAGCCCAAAAATGTCGCATAAAATTAGACAACGCAATAAGAAAAAGGGTTATCGCGGGAAGCTTGGTCCCCAAATCGGCATAAAGCGATACAATCTTGGGAAGCGCAATCGTAAGAAAGGCCGTAATCGACAAAAGAGCCACGCTAAAAATCAGGATCGGATAGATCATGGCCTGCTTGAAACGCGACTCGATATCTTCCTGTCTTTCATAAAAAAGAGCGAGCCGGTTCAAGATTTCTTCGAGGCGCCCCGATTGCTCACCCACGGTAATCATTTCTGAAATAAGCGGCGGGAAATATTCCGGATATTTTTTCAAGGCCGCTGAAAACGGCTGTCCCTGGCTGACAATGTCCCGCATGGAAATGAGCAACTCTTTCATGTTTTTTTGATGGAGTTGATCAGTCAATATTTCAAGGGCCCTTGTGATCACAATTCCGGCGCCAATCATGGAAGACAGGTCGCGCAACAAAAAAACGAGTGTTTTCGTTTTGAGTTTCTTCATCGCAAACAATTCGAACGAGCGTTTCTTTTCAAGCTGCGTCTTTAGTTGATAGAATTCATGCTCATTGACTTCGCGGACTTCAACAGGAAAAAGCTCCCGCGATTTTATGTCGCGTAAGACCTCGGCCTGATCAAGGGCGACCGCGCTGCCTGCCAGCCCCTTACCTTTTTTATCCACTGCCTTATAAACAAAAAAGCTCATGATAAAATCCTTTTTCTTTTTCCTATGTCGGTACGAAATTTTAAGTATTCATCAAGCGAAGTAACGCCTGCGAGGACTCTTGCCTGCGCCTGTTCAAGCAATGTACGCATCCCTTTGGAGCGGGCCTGAGTTCGCAGCCTTTCCAGATCAGCACCTTCGGCAATAAGCGGACGCATTTCTGAATCAACCATAAAAAGTTCTCCGACCGCAACACGACCAAGATAGCCAAACCCCTGACAAACCGGGCAACCTTTAGCTTCATAAATTTTTGCCTTCTGAAAAATTTCGGGTAATGCGGCCCGCGCAGGAGAACTTTCCGGAAGCTCCGTCCGGCAATGCACACAAAGTTTGCGCATCAATCTCTGCGCCAGCACAGCTTTGAGACTTGCTGCGATTAAAAATGGCTCCAACCCCATTTCCATCAAACGAGTAATGGCCCCTGGGGCATCATTGGTATGCAAAGTGGAAATCACTAAATGTCCTGTCAGCGAAGCCTGCAATGCAATTTTGGCTGTTTCTTCGTCGCGAATTTCTCCGATCATCACAACGTCTGGATCATGACGCAAAATGGAACGCAAGATCCGCGCAAAACTGAGGCCGATACTGTCATGAACCGGGATCTGAACAAGCGCAGGCAATTCATACTCGACAGGATCTTCGACCGTGATGACTTTTAATTTCTTAGAATCAATTTCACGCAAACAGGAATAAAGAGTAGTCGTTTTACCGGAACCTGTTGGACCTGTTACCAAAATCATTCCGTGAGGTTTTTGAAAAAGCTCACGAAGAGTCTGGATATATTCACTCTCAAACCCCAAATCCTCGAGCTTTAAAGAAGTGGCTTCGCGATCAAGAATTCTGACGACGAGACTTTCTCCGTAAAGCGTGGGCAAACTTGAAACACGCAAGTCCACCGAACGGCCGGCTTCTTTGACGTTAATACGGCCGTCTTGCGGCAAGCGGCTTTCTGCGGTATTCATATTCGACATCACTTTCAAACGGAGAATCACAGGTTCGGACAATTTTTTTGGTAAACGTTCCAGCTCATAAAGCACGCCGTCTCTGCGCAAGCGCACGCGGAAATGTCTTTCGCAAGATTCAAAATGAATGTCGGAAGCATGGACGCGCAAACCTTCTTCCAAAATTAAATTCACCCAGCGGACGACCGGAGCGACCGAAGAAACTTCACGCAAATCATGGGTTAAGGGGCCGAAGCTGCCTTCGTGGAGGCGGATCACGCCTTCGCCTTCTTTTTTCAACTCTTCCGATAATTCTTCGAGAATCGTTCTTTCGCGCGGGTAATAGAGGTCCAAAAAATCCTCAATTTCCTTATGCTCTTTTTTGACCGGATGGATTTCAAATCCCGTGCGAAAGCGAAGCATATCGAGCACCTTCACCGCATCCGGATCTTCAAGCCCCAGGGTCAGCACCCTGCCTTTCAACTCAAGCGGAATCAAATGATACCTGCGGGCGATTTCAGAAGGAATAATGGCAGCGAGCTCTTTTCTTGTTTCTTCATTTCCATAGGCTGTAAAAGCAGAAGGTTTCTCAGGCATTGTCTTCATTCCCTTCCACGACGCGCAAAACTTCTTCCAAAGTGGTAACTCCCTGATTTACTTTATCCAGACCGTCATGAAAAATACTTTCCATGCCGCTTGCTTGCACAATCGGCCGCAATCTTTCAATACTACCGCCGTCTTTCGTGATAACGGTCCTTGCTTCCTCATTCAAATAAAACATTTCGAAAATCGCGATACGGCCGCTATAACCGGTGCCGTGACAATTCGCGCATCCTTTGCCTAAATAAAAATTTCGGACGCGGTCGTTCAACTTTCTTTTGCTGATATAAGCTGAAAGCGCGGCATCTTCCACTTTTACTTTGCAATGACTGCAGATTTTACGCACCAGGCGCTGGGCAATAATTCCTTGCGTGGCGGCTGCGACAAGATAGGGTTTAATGCCAAGGTCCACAAGGCGTGGAATGGCCGATATGGCATCATTCGTATGGAGTGTTGAAAAAACCAAATGTCCGGTCAAGGCTGCTTGCACGGCAATCTCTGCTGTTTCCTGGTCGCGGATTTCGCCCACAAGAATAATCGTGGGGGCCTGACGAAGCATCGCTCTCAAAGCATGTGAAAACTGAAGATTAATTTCTGGTTTGACCTGGACTTGATTGACTCCGTCGAGCTCATACTCGATCGGATCTTCAACGGTAATAATTTTTTCTCCGGGCTGGTTTAATGTTTCAAGTGCGGCATAAAGGGTCGTCGTTTTTCCAGAGCCTGTCGGACCTGTCACAAAAACCATTCCGTACGGAAGAGAAATAATAGAACGAAAAATTTCCGAATGTCTTTCAGAAAAACCAAGTCCGCCGAGTCCAATTTTAAGATTTCTTCGTTGCAGGACGCGAAGCACAACACTTTCGCCGTGAAGTGACGGGATAATCGAGACACGCAAATCCACCCACTGATTATCCGCTTCAAAACGAATGCGGCCATCTTGCGGCAAACGTTTTTCCGCCAAATCCATGCCGGCCAGCACTTTGATACGTGAAACAACTTGCGGCGAAAGTTCTTTGGGCGGGGCCTGGCTGGGATGCAAAATCCCGTCAATGCGGTAACGGACCGTAAATTGTTCCCGGGAAGTTTCGAGATGAATGTCGCTCGCCCTTTGTTTCATCGCCTGAAGGACCACGTGACGGACCATATGAATCAGCGCGCCTTTTTCTTTTTCCTCGATTTTCGAAATATCGCTTTGGCTTTCAGGAAAGTAAACCCGAGCGCGATCAAAATACCCTACAAGACGCGTGAATTCTTCGGGGATAGTAAAATGCAAATCGATTTCACGTTTGAGGCTTAGCCGCAAGTTATCAATAAAGAGCAAACTTTGAGGATTGATGGTAGCGACTTTCAGGCGGTCGCCTGAAAGTTCAAAAGGAACGAGTTCATAACGTTCCATGAATTCAAGGGGAATTAATTTACCGAGCTCGATATCGGGTTTTTCGGGAAGTTTTTTTAAAAAAGGGAGCTCACATTGTTGGGCCAAGGCTTCGACGAGGTCTGCCTTGCTCAGCAACTTCATGTCGAGCATTAAATCGCCCAACTTTTTAGCGATTTTTTTCTGCTTGGATAAAACAAGCTCCAGGGTCTCTTTTTTAAGGACCCCCATCTCAAGCAAAATTTCGCCGAGCTTTTTTTTATCTTTCACATGTCACCTTTATTATCTTGAAACGAAAGACACCCCGTAAGCTGCCCGGGGTGTCTTCTCAAAAAATAAAAGCGAAAGTACAAACTAAATTAATCGACGTCAGTACCAAAAGGGTATGTGGTGTTCTGGTTAACATTTCCAGAAACATGTAAAATATTAAACCCCGCCGGTGATGTATGGTTGGTGCTTTTATCTGCAACAATCGCCGTTGTTCCGTCACTTTGGTCAGTCAGGTTAGTGTTGTTATAGTTATATTGAACGGCTGTTAAATCAGTACCGCCCAAAGTACCGGTCGGTGCCGTGGCCGTGCTTGACGGACATTTAAAAACGTTCACATCCGTAATGTTGCCGGTTGTATAGATCCCCTGAAAAGCCGTAGATGCAGGATCTCCCTGAGGAAAAGCTCCGTTATTGTCTGCCGCAAAGGTATGCAAACCAATACCGATAATTCGCAGATTTTCAAGACAGGCTGCCCGACGTCCTCTTTCACGAATCGTCCCCACTTGAGGAATCAAGAAAGTTGCAAGGATGACCAAAACTGTAATTACAACGAGCAGTTCAATGAGAGTGAAACCAGATTGATTTTTCTTATTTGAATTCATAATATACCCCCTCTTTTAACTTTGAGTCTTTCTTTAAGTTCTTTAATCTTACTCTAATTTCACAACTAATGCAAAGCTTTAAAAAAGTCGTTTCCGCCTATATAGCTAGAAATTATCATACCATTATGCCTTTAAAATCTATATTTCGCGTCAATTTTATAGCGTGATACTAGTTCAAATTTCGGCTATTGGGGGAAAATGCTTAGGTAAAGCTTATATCCCAAGACCTTGCTATATGTCAATTTGATTCGCTATAAATGGCTAGTATACTTAAGTTAGCACTATGCCATACTCTTATGAAACACACTAAAAAAACCCTATTTGCCTTAGTTTGCACAGGCGGCGGTGCCCACGGAGCCTATCAAGTAGGCGTATTAAAATATATCCATGAACACTTTTGCGACGGGGAAAAAAGCCCGTTTCAAATTTTTGCAGGCTCCTCTTGCGGATCTTTGAACACTACTTTTTATGCTGCGCAATCTTACGAGGCACACACAAGCCGTTTGCGGCTCGAAAAATTATGGCTTTCGTTTCACGTTCCCGCCTATCACGGAAACATTCTCAAAAACACACTGCTCTCTCTTTATAAAGAATGGCGCAAAGACCCGATGGACCGCCCTACTTTTTGGTCTATGCTAAACCCGAAACCCATGAGGGACATTCTCGACCAGGGATTTGAGCGAAAAAATCTGGAGCGCGCGTTTAGAGAAGGAACAACTCAGGGCGTAGCGCTTGTCGCAACCGAACTTATTTCGGGCCGGGCGTGCTGGTTTGAAGAAGGCCCTGCCGCAAGCGCATGGAATTTTTTTCACTCCATCGGAATGATAGATAAAATTACCACGGCGCATTTGGCCGCAAGCTGTAGCGTTCCCATTTTTCTGCCACCGGTAAAAATCGGCGAACGGTATTATCTCGACGGCTCGATTAATCTCGACCGCCCCTTGAGCGCGGCCCTTCACATGGGCGCCACCCGGGTTTTAAGCATTGCAACCGAACAACCCTTTCCAAGTGATTTGCCGTCTTATCCTTCGAGCTTTCAACCGCGGCTGTCCCACACCATAAGACTTTTACTTAACCGCTTGAGCCACGATGCAGTCCGGGAAGAAACTCTGGAGCTGAAAATGTTTAACCGTTTTTATCATCTATTGGCCCGAAAAAAATCCCAGAAATCGCGTTTGACTTCCGACTCATTCGTAGAAGAAGCCAGGGCATTTCATTACCGGCCGGTCGAAATCTGTCTTCTCTTTCCCTCGCACAGGATCCGGGACATGGCGCCTGAAATGTCAGGGGCCAACCTAAAAACCAATCGACGGACCAAAACGCGATTTATGTTCCATGAAAAATTTATTCGTGAGCTTATTGATCTAGGCTATCAGGATGCCGGTTCCCGGCACGAAGAATTAAAAACTTTTTTTTCTCTCGAGGCAAAACCACGCCGTTGGTTTTTATTTACACGCGGGCGTAAGTCTACTCTCTCCCCAAACATTCCGGACAATCATTCTTTTTAGTGGCGGGCTTTTGTATTTATGCTAAATTAATCCCGCGCAAATGTCTTAATCGCACATGTGCTTAATTGAAAAATTAAGCACCCGCCCCGTTTATCGGGACTGCTGAAAGTAAGTCGTCATTCTGAGCGAAGCGAAGAATCTCAGATCCTTCGTCACTACGTTCCTCAGGATGACGAAGTAATTGATGGATTTAAAAGGCGCAGCGCCCGCCCCGGCAAGCCGGGGCTGCTAATTTCATCGGGAAGTGAGCAGCAAAATTCCTCTCACGAAGATTGAGAGATGGTTTAATATCAAGAGACATGCGCCCGTCCGCCGAAAGCCCGGCGAGACTGCTGCAATAGTAAATTTGCTTATTCTGGTCAGCAACAGGATAAGGTTGGTCTTAACCGCAATATTCCGTGCGCCGTCCTAAAGGACTGCGATGATCAGTCAAGTGCCCTGATTTTGATTATGACTGAATAACCGGATACAGCTTTCAACAGTTTGTGCGCCCGTAGCTCAGTCGGATAGAGCAACAGATTTCTAATCTGTGGGTCGCTGGTTCGATTCCAGCCGGGCGCACCACTTCTTGCATTTTCTTATTTTAGTGAATACATCCAAGTTTAGGTTTCCAAATCAGAATACTTCCTCGTCGTCCTGCGAAGCGGGGCGGGAGCACCACCTATTTAATTTAGAGCGCCTAACACGATAAAATAGTGCCGCTTTGCAGGCAAAACTCATTTTGTAACGAAAATTCATAACCCAAAGAGATTTTAGGCGCGGAAGGGAGAAAGCGCGGAAACGTACTCAAAGTAGTACGCCCGAGCACTTTCGAGCGACGCAACGACGCCCCGGCTACAATTACTTAATCATCAGAAACCGGGACAGCACCGACATCCTTTAAATTGTTAATGAGAGTCGGTGCGAAGCTCGAAGGGATATGAATTTTCTCTTAGGGCTTGGTGGTTTTAGTCAACAGCTCTTCTTCAGCCTGCGCCAACCGGTGGGAACGTAACGTGTAAGACGGAGCCAGAAACAAAAAGAGGAAACACAGCGAGGAAAATCCTGTTTCGACATTAAAAGCAATAGAACAAATGGTGAAACTGATGAGGGCTATATAAAAAAGCGATTTCCAGGTCTTGAATTTTATGGCAGATAATTTCGGGTAAGGGATTTGGCTTATCATAAAAAAGCTCATCGCTAAAATGAGCAGGATAAAAGTAAAAAGAGAAAAAGAGTTGTCATTCCAATCATTTTTCCGGCAAGCCAGAATAAATGTCGCAAGACTGATGGCCGCGGCCGGAGTCGGAAGACCTGAAAAATAATATTTTACCGGCGGATGAATATTGAACCGGGCAAGGCGATAAGCCCCGCACCCGAGATAAAAGAAAAAAACAAAAAGGGTCCACGGAGCAAAATCAAAAAACCAGAACTTCGAGGCAAGCACGCATGGGGCCACAACAAATGAAACAATATCGGCAAGAGAATCCAGCTCCCGGCCGAGAGCGCTTGGATTTTTGAGGATGCGTGCGATATTACCGTCCAGAGAATCCCAAACCAGAGAGGCAACAATAAGCCATGCAGCACTCACAATTTTGCCGTGCATGCTCATGATGATGGACATAAAACCGCTGAAAAGATTAAAGAGAGTTACCATGTTCGGGATCAAATGAAAGAAGAACGAACTCTGCTTTTTTGCCATCATACGATCGATTCCCCAGGCACGGCCAACACGGTATGCCCCGTTTTAACGATGTCGCCGATTTTAACGGCGGCACGGAATAAGCGTTTGGGGAAATAACATTCAACACGCGAACCGTAGCAAATCATGCCGAGTTTTTCTCCCTTTTGAAGCATTTGACCTATTTTGACATCGCAGCAAATGCGACGGGCGATGGTACCTGATATTTGCCGGACCAAAATCTTCGTCTTACCTGCAATTCCAATCCAGTTTGACTCATTATACTTAACAGAATCTTCCCGCAAAGCATTAAAAAATTTGCCGGGGATGTATTGTATATATTCGACTTTCCCCTCCGCCGGCGCACGGTTGACATGCACATTAAAGACGGAAAGAAAAATGCCTACTTTTACAGCTTCTTCCTGCAAATAGCGGTCTTCATGGACGGTTGAAATATCGACCACTTTTCCGTCGGCGGGCGAAATCAGCCCTTCCCCTGCCGGAGACCTCTGAGGATCCCTAAAAAAGGCAAAGTGGAAGATAAAGAAGCCTAAAAATAAAAGATTGAGCAGCCAGGACTTTAAAACAAAGGCTGAAAGCAGAAGGAAAAGAAATAAAACAGGGGCTATACGCCAGACACGGTGATCAATAGGCACGATTGCTGATACTAACGGTTGATCATGAGATTGTCAAAAAATCTTTGCCCAGCGGAGTCACGAGCAAAGTGAGGAAATAAAAATGGAGAGGTTCTGGAAATCCCGAGAAAAAAGAAAATAGATTTACTTTTCTTTGGACTTCTGCCACTCGACGGGAGTAAAGGCCTTGATAGCCAGCGCGTGCACAGTTTCTTTGGTTTCACCGAAAACGGCATCATAAATCATGCGGTGCCGTTCGATAAGTGTCTTTCCGTCAAAAGCCTGCGCGACGACAGTCACGGCATAATGCCCGCCACCCCTAAGCTTAGCTTCTGCATGGCCACGGTGGGCGTCTGTTTCATCTAAAATCTCAATGACCTGCGGAGAAAACCGGCGCTCCAGTATTTCCCGGAGACTTTCGGTCACGAAGTCGTTGCCGCTTCACTGCGTTTAGCGATTTCCTTATCGATAAGAAAAAGCCCACGGCCTTCGACCCCGGCAATTTTAATCAAATCAAGAATGGAATTAATAAGCCGCTCTTCCTCATGCTGCTCGGCCACATACCACTGGAGGAAATTAAATGTCGAATAATCCTTTTCTTGCAGACAAAGGTCGACCAATGCATTGATGGATTTGGTGACCAGTTTTTCATGTTCGAGCGTGCGTTGAAAAATATCGGAAATGGACTTAAATTCGCGCGGTGGGGTGTCTACTGCCTGGACGATGGCATGACCACCGGCATCATTGACATAACGAAAAAGCTTCATCATGTGTTGTTTTTCTTTTTCGGAACTGTCGTACAGAAATTTGCCCGAACCCTGAAGGCCGCTTTTGTCGCACCATGAGGCCATCGACAAATGATAGTGGAAGGCATAATCTTCAGCCGCAATTTGATCATTGAGGGCTTTTTGGATTTTTTTGGATAACATTTTTTCCTCCGATAGGTGTCAAATTCAGTGTAAAAAGACAGGCAGTATTTTATCGTTCTATGTTGGGAGATGCCAGAAAAAAATACTTACCGGTGAAGGAAATTGCCCGCCATGACGGCGATCATAAAAAAAGCAAAAATAAATTTAAAAAAAATGGCGCCAGCCCTTCCGAGCAGGCTGCCTGCCCCAGATTTGAGCGATTGGGCAAAATCCCGACGGATCACGAGTTCAACCAGAAAAGCCCCAAAAAAAATACCGGCAAACGTGCCGAAAAATATTCCCACCCCAAAGAACGCAGTCCCTACAATGCCTCCGAAAATTCCCCCAATAAAAGCCCCGGCGATCGAAGCGTTCGAAGCCCCAAATCGTTTAGCCCCTGCGGCCACTAAAATATATTCTGCGGCCTCGCTTGCGAGATAAAGACAAGCCAGGACAATCAGTGTATGAATAGTAATAATCGTAAAATGAGTGAGAAAGGCATAGATGGTTGCGCCCAGTAAGATCATAAAAGTGCCAAAGAGATTGAAGAAAAGACCGATCAACCCGCAAACAACGCAAAAAACAAGGACCGAAATCGCAACAATTTCCATTTTTCGATTATAACATGACAGAAAAAATATGCAGTCACCGTCCAATCAGGATAAGAGACAATCAACACTCAAAATCTTTTAAAAAGTTTATTCTGACTTTCCTGCTTCACACTTATCGATTCAAGAGGATTTGCTGGGGTATGCGATTTTTTGGGTTGAAAAGACTATTTCATCAAGGGGTATATACGAAAAAGAGACTCTGTAAGTAATTCAAAAATATATAGTTATGTCAAAAAACTCCCTCTTTTAGCGCTCTCGAATACCCTCCTATAGGCAAATAAAATTAAATTTAATGCAACAAAAGCCGATTTATGTTAAAGTTCGTTCAACTTAACCATGGAGGTAGTACAAATGAAGCGTTTTTTACCCTTAGTTGCTGCGTTAGCCATTCTTTTTATGTCCGCTGTTGCTTTTGCCGGTGAGTGGACTGGTACAGTGGAAAAACAAGATGGCAAGCTTTGGTTCAAATCAGGTGACAATGTTCTGAGCATCACGAACCCTGAGAAAGCCGAAGCCTTTGTTGACCAGACAGTGAAAGTAACTGGCGAAGCAGATATGACAGCCAAGACGGTTACGATCGAATCGGTCGCAGCAGCCTCTTAATCTTAAGCTCTACAAAAGGCGCCTCAAATTGAGGCGCCTTTTTTTTTGCCCTTTATCGCCCCTTTAGAAAATCCGAAAACACTCCAGGAATGTCTGATTCGAAGGTCATCTCTTTACCTGTGGCGGGATGTTTTATTTGCAGCCTGGTTGCATGAAGTGCAAGCCGGGGCATCTTGACCGATTCCCGCATGCTTTCTTGCCAGCCTTCACGAACGTATTGATCGTAGATATTTAAATCGATATAGATTTTATCGCCCACCAGCGGATGTCCCCAAAAAGCAAGATGGGCGCGAAGTTGATGCGTTCTTCCGGTTGATGGCCTTAAAAAAATCCGGGAATAACTTTCTTTCCCGGGATATTCTTCCAGAACCGCATAGGCGGTCACGGCCTCTTCTCCCTCAGGATCAATAATACGCAAGTGATAGTTGTTCTTTGTTTTGAATCCCAAAGGATAATCAAGAATCCCCTTTTTTTGCTCGGGTACTCCAAAAATAATTCCGGCATATTCTTTCACAACCCTCCTGGCTTCGAATTGCAAACCAAGTTGCCCCGCGGCTTCTTTAGTTTTAGCTACAAGGACAATGCCGCTTGTTTCGGAA
>OBEQ011575167.1_pt1 | contig 14542 bp, 14 predicted proteins | sample 1670901 | NCBI WGS metagenome assembly OBEQ01 (sample SAMEA104232315, study PRJEB22302) | groundwater metagenome | biome: forest; feature: aquifer; material: groundwater | place: USA | collected 2011-08-07 | depth 5.4 m
AATTTATAGTACATGCTATAATAGAATTATCCTTTATTAAATTCTTGGAAGGCAAGTTATAGGTAAAAATACAGCGTTTTTGCTTATAATTTGCCTCCTCTAGAGAGCCTATACGGCAATCAAAGGAGGTTTTCCCAACGAGCCATATAAAACTCGAGGGAGCCAAATGAGCCTGCAGAGAATCGGGGGTACCAGGTTCCGTGTCAGCAGTGGTCTTATGCCGCACAGGCTAAGAGACCTACCCAACAAAAAACCTGGCTTGTTAATGAGTAGAACTCAGGCCAATGTTTTGGGAGACACGGAGCCCGATTTGCCCTACAAGGGCAAACACCGCCCCAATGACGCGGTGCAAAAGAGAGTAAGAGCCGCATCGGCGCCCCAGTCGTACCTCGCTTCTCACTGCCGCCGTTATTTCGGTGTTGAGGAACGAGGTTCCTGCCGTACCCCCCTACCGCGCGCCGCCTTAAGATTGTTTCGCGCGGCAGGGGCTGATTTTTCAGAAAACGCCGAGAAGGAGACCAACATGGTAAGAAAAGCAGTCATGGCAATAGGGTCAGTTCTTCTCATCGGAGGTGTCGGGTACTCGGAAATTCCAAATGGAAATTTCTGGGCAGGCATTACAGAGGCGTTCCTTGGATTAGGAATCCTCTGGGCGAATTATCTTTTCGCCAAGTAGTTCTTTGCAGTAAGGCCATCGCGCAAGCGGTGGCCTATTTTTTTAACTTGAATTAAAAATTAAATTGGATTAAGCTAAAAACAGTTTTTCTTTTATAAAAAGGACCGATGGCGAAGTTTTTTCCAGGCAAAACAAATTTAGCTTGCCCGAAATGTCATAAAATTCCCAATCGAGTTTGCGAAGAAATAGGACTGAAAATGGCAGCCCATATATTTTTTGATTGGTTGGGGTGTTTTAATAAAAAATGCTGTTTCTATTTTAATAAGATAGCCGGTATCAGCCGCTGTCCGGTCTGTAAACATTGGTCACTTAATTCTATTTTCCTTCCTGACCAAGGACAGTTATGGTCTTGTGTAAATCCAGAATGCGAATGGCATTTAAAAATAGCTGATGGATAATTAAAATAAAACCGTCCCGCAAAAACGGGACGATTTTATTTGGCAACTAATAAGCCGGATTCTGTTCCGCCAATCGGCGGATAATGATAATTTATCTTGATTGAATATTGCTATTCAATTCTTTGCGGCATTTCCGCCTTTCGGCGAACACAGCCTTGCACCCGATAAGGATTTAGCCGTTTCACTCCAACTTTTTTATCTCTATAGCTGGATTAAGCCGATTACGTTGAGATTAGGCTCCCCTGCTTTTTTCAAAACAGGGCGTCACTGCTCGCACCTCTATATTACTAATGGTGGCTGTTAGCCACTAACTTTTTTGATCCGCCTTGCGGCAGAAAATGGTGTCCGGACTTTCCTCCCAGCCCCAATTTTACTCACAACATCGCTAAAGAATTATCAATCATTACAGTCATAAGACAATGTATATATGTCGGATATTACGAGTAAAACTGGAGCCAGGTTATCATTTAAGTTACCAAAATTATTGTAGCATAATCATTGAATATTGGCAAGTTTAATCATTTATTGGTGCGGTACCTTATCCTATTTTTTATTACAGTCCCTAGCGCAGATACTCCTACATGCCACATTAAAATGGTCCCGCATCATCTAAAGATAATGCGGGATTTTTCTTTTTAATGAAATCCTAAATCGGCCGGATTATCATCGCCGGAAATTCTTCCGACTTTCCCGCTTTTGGATTCAAATTCTTTTCTCAACTTAGTTACTTTATCTGCAAGTTTTACTGTCGAAACCGGCAAATCTTTCCTTTTTATAAATCCGCGCGACCAGTATTCAATAACTAATTTGCTGTCCCCAAATATTTTCTTAATTCTTTTTTTGATTGCTAATTTCAAGGCATACTGGCAAGCCAAAAGCTCTCCGTAATTATTGGTAAAATCTTTTCCTAAATGATATTTGCCGAATTTATTAATTTTATTTTTTGGCATTACTTTATGGAGCAAATTTTCTCCTTTTTCATTAGTAACACTGATTTCAACGCCCATTCCCCTGCCTGTTCCGGCATCAAAATAAACCCCCCGCTCTAATTTTTTTACAGGTCTTTGGGGCTTAACTTCATATTGAGCGCCGGATTTAAGCCATTCCCTTGCTTCATTTTCATTTTTAAAAGATCTATACCTTGCCTCTTTGCCTTTCACGATTTTTTCGCATTCTTCCCAATTTTCACAAATGCCATGCTGGCCGCTTAATAAAAAATAAGCGTAATATTTTTTGGTTTTCATAATTTTACCACTTTGGCTGTTTTATTTTCAGTGGAGTCCATGGCAATTTAGCGTCTCCAGGCAATTTAAATCCAGACGCACCGACATGTCCTCCTCCGCTGAATTTTTGAGCTATTTTGGATACGTCTATGCTTCGGTCGGATCGCAAAGACACTTTAATATAACCGTTCCGCTTGCTCCAAATAATAGACATGGGAGGCAATTTTTTATATAAATATTCTCCAAGCTGGGAATCAAAATTCGGCGAATTAATTGCATAAGTTTTATGGCCAAAAAATTTTACTATTTCGGCGTTGTATTCCGCCGTATCCCTGACTAATTTATTTTCATAGCGGAGCAGCGCTGCCCCAGTTTTAATGATAATTTTGCGTTTTTTAGCATCTTTAAAATCAGCTGCAAGTTTATTCCAGATTTTAAAATTAAAAGGCAGGGTTCTTAGATAAGTCCTGACTTCTTTTGTATTTTGTAATCTGAATTTAAATAAATCAGAATCTTCAACGTGCAATAATAATTTTGGCGCTATTTTCTTAGGATGGAAATATTGCCAGGCCAGCGTTGAACCGGAATGATTAAGCGCATAAAGCGGCTTATAGGTCGCTTTTGTTTCTGCTTCCGCTGATTTATGGTGGTCAATCGCAGTTACTCTTTTATTTAATTTCATAAGCTGTTTTACAATCGGCAAAGGATAAGTGAAATCAATCATATAAATTTCTTTATTTTTTAATCCTTTTGGCGGCGGTTCCTGATGCTGAACAGCGATGTAAGCGGCCTTATTTCCAAATTTTTTCCAGGCTGCCCAGGCGCCTCCGAAACCGTCATCGCAATCAGCGTGGTATAAAACAACTATACTTTTCATAAATTATTATTTTCTAATGCTTCAATTCCAGGTAGTTTTTTACCGGCTAAAAAATCCAGCATTGCCCCTCCGCCAGTGGAAATAAAATCTATCTTTTTATCTAATTTAATTTTCCGCAGGAACATCACGGTTTCGCCGCCGCCAATAATTTTAAAAGCTTGAGAACGATTAGCTAAACACCAAGCTACGCTATTTGTGCCGTCTTGAAAACGTTTATCCAAAATATTGCCCAGCGGCCCGTTCCAAATCACGGTTTTTGCTTTTAAAATCTCCTGGCAAAATAATTCCTTGCTTTTAGGGCCGATATCCCGGATTACTCCTTTTTCTTTTCTAAAATCTACCGGCCAAATGACTTTTGGCAATTTTAAATTTAATAATTTCGGAGTAAGCGCGCCGCCAATTAAAAAAACCGAAGCTTTATTATTTAAATTTTTTACTACTGCTAATTTATCTTTAATTTTTAATCCGCCCAATATGGCCACCAAGGGCTTTTTAGGATTTTTTATTGCTTTGGAAAGATTTTTTATTTCTGATTCCAATTCTAATCCGGCGTAGCTTGGCAATAATTTTGCAATAGCGACCACTGAAGCATTAGCTCGATGGCAAACTGCAAAAGCGTCATTTACATAAAAATCCCCCAAAAAAGCAAGGTGTTCGGCTAAAGTTTGATTATTTTGCTCCTCCTCGTCCAAAAATCTTAAATTTTCCAGCAAGAAAAGCGATCCTTTTGGAGAAGATATAATTAAATCTTTTATCTCTTTAAATCTAAAGTGGCTTATAAAAACCAATTTTTTATTTAGTTTCTTTGAAAGAATTTTTCCAGTTTTTTCTAAACTTAAAGCTTTTTCAAATCCTTCAGGCCTTCCTTTGTGGCTTAAAATAACCACTGCTTTGCAACGATTTAATAGAAATTTAATTGTTGGCATGCTTGCTTCCATTCGCCAATTATCTTCGGCATTAAAATCCAATCTTAACAAGCAAACCTTATCTTTTAGATTTTTATTTTTTAACTCTTTAAGATATTTCATATAATAATATGATTATATCTTAAAAAAAGTTATAATAATAGGACGAATATGAGTGTAAATAAAAAGAAAATTGTAATTTTAGGAGCCGGTTTTGGCGGAATAAAAACCGCTTCTTTACTTCATAAAAAATTAAAAAAAATCGGCTTATTAAAAAAATACGAATTAATTTTAGTGGATAAATATGATTATCATACTTATGTCCCTATTCTTTATGAAATTGCAACTACTTCAAAAAATTCAGCTAACTGCGCAGAGCTTAAAAATTTGGCAACCTTTCCCTTAAAAGACATTTTTAAAAATAAGGATATAACTCTTATAAAAAATACTGTTAAAAATGTTGATTTAATTGGAGGAGATATACACCTTGAAGATATTTCATCAGCCGGAAGATTAAAATTTGATTATTTAGTCCTTGCCTTAGGTTCCGAAACTAATTATTTCAACATTCCGGGATTAAAAGAAAGTTCTTTAACTTTAAAATCATTTTTAGATGCAATTAAAATCAGAGACGCTATTTGGAATAAAATTGAAGAGGGTAATCCGCCAGCTGGCAGATTAAAAATTATCATAGGCGGCGGCGGCTCTACCGGAGTGGAGTTGGCCGGAGAAATAGAATCCTGGCTTTGCGAACTGGAAGAAGAATTCAAGCATTGCCCAACTTCAATTCAGATCATTCAGGGAATGGACACTCTTTTGCCTGGTTTTGATAAAAAAATTATTGAAAAAGTCACTTCGCGGTTAAGAAAAATCGGAGTGGAAATTTTGCTTCAGGAATTTATTGAAAAAGTAGAGCCGAACAAGGCATTTTTAAGAAGCGGCCGGATGATTGATTTTGATGTCTTGATTTGGACTGGCGGAGTAAAAGCTTCTTCTTTAATGGGTACTCTTCCTTTAAAAAAAGAGCATAAAGGAAGAGTTGAGGTATTTGGCGAAATGGAATGCCTGCCGCAAAGTTCGGATTTGAAATTATACGGAAAAATTTACGGATTAGGAGATGCGATTTGCTTTTATAATCCGGAAACCGGCAATCCGATTCCCCAGCTTGCCCAGGCTGCCATAGAACAGGCAAAAATAGTCGCAGAAAATATGGTAGAAGATATTAAATTTAGCGAAGTATTAATTAAAAACGCTAAGCATCAAAAATATAAGCCGAACGAAAGCTATCCTTACATAATTCCGGTTGGCGGCAAATATGCAGTTGCGAAAGTCGGACCAATAGTTATTTGGGGATTTTTGGGTTGGATTTTAAAGGGATTGGTAGAATTTTATTATCTGCTTTTTAATGTATTGCCTCCAATTCAAGCTGTGAAAATCTGGCTTAAGGGGTTTTGGATTTTTATGCAAAACGACCGGCTAGGATAGAAAAAGAAGGACCCACCAGAGGTGGGTCTTTCGTGAAAGATCGTCGTGACCTTGTATTGTTACGACAGAGATCTAACTGTCAGAGCGGGACTTTTTTGTTTATCCCCTCTTTCGCGGATTAGCCGAAGAGCTGATGCGCTTATTTTTAATATAACAAATCTGAAAAATGGCGCAAATTGCTGTCTGTGGATAACTTTTTCACCGGCAATTTTTACAAAAACTTTGCTATAAAGAATAGCGATAAACCAAGGGCGCTGAAAACTGCGGAAATAATCCAGAATCGCATGGTAACTTTAGTTTCCGGCCAGCCAAGCGCTTCAAAATGATGATGGATCGGAGTAGAGACAAAAATTTTTCTCTTAAATAATTTTTTGCTGGCAAGTTGGACTATTACGGATAAAGATTCAATTACCAAGATTGAAGCGAAAAACGGCAAAAATAGAGCAGTATTGGTAAGCATGGCAATTACACCCATAGTGATTCCAAGCGACATTGATCCGGTATCTCCCATAAAAAATCTGGCTGGATAAATATTAAACCATAAAAATGCAAGCAAGGCGCCGACAGTAGCGCCGCTGAAAACTGCAAGATCATATCTTCCTAAGGTAAAAGCTACCGCAGTAAGCGCGCCGAAAGTAAAAAGCAATACTCCGCCAGCAAGGCCATCCAATCCGTCGGTTTCATTTGCGGAAAATGCGCTGGCGATGATAATAAACATAAAAATTGGAATATACCACCAGCCGATTTCTAAATTCCCAAAAAATGGCACGTAAAGAGTGCTCCATCCCAAACGGTAATAAAACCAAATTCCTCCCAATGCCGCAAGCAAGGTATAAACTGCAAGTTTTTGGGAAACTTTTAATCCTCCGCCATTGGTGCCGATTCGGAAAACCCCCATTAAGTCGTCAATTAAACCAAGCACGGCTGCAATAAGCATTGCCGCAATGGGCAAATAAGTCTGGCCGCGATCCACGAAATTCAGATATCCCCAAAATCCGTCAAAAATTTTCCCCAAGGCAAAAAGCAAGGCCGCCAATAATAGAACGGTTGCCCAAATCACGATCCCTCCCATCGTAGGAGTATTTTCTTTCGATTTATGGAGCGAATAAAAAACTGGCGCTGATTCCTTGCTCCGAATTTGCTTATGGAAATGGAATTTATAAAGCAGTTTGGCTACTGCCGGAGTCATAGTTAGAGCGGCTAAAAATGAAATAGTGGAAAGCCCGAGCACCCGGGCAGCTTGTAAAACATTCATTGCAATTAGTTTTAATTAAAAGTATAAGCTTTTTTTATCCAATTATACAATAAATCCGTCTGGCCGAACCGGTCATTAGTCCCAAGGACGATTAAAAGTATTGTATGGCCTTTATATTTAAAAAGAGAAATTAAATTCCCTTCTGCCTGGTCCGTAAAGCCGGTCTTTCCTCCGAGGAAATCTTCCCTGGAAACAAAATTATTGATATTAACCAATTCTTTTTGGATTCCTTTTGTCAATTCCAGCATTGCATCTTTTGGTTTTTTAGTAGCGGCAAAAATTTCCGGATGATTTTTGTATATATATTTTACTAATTTTTCAAGGTCGAAAATGCTTCCCTGATTTAAGAAAGAAATTCCAGTCGGATCAAAAAAAGTGGTTTGCCGCATTCCTAAAAGATCGGCTTTTTGCTGCATTTTTGTGATAAAATTCTGAGTTCCGTAAAATTCCGCTATGGCAGCCGCGGCGTCATTGCTGGAAACCATCAGCATTGCTTTTATTAGATCATTAACGCTGTATTTTTCATCAACTTCTAAATTTCCAGCCGGCCCTTCGGAATCAACCGCAGATTTAGAAATAGCAGCAATTTTATTCCCTCCGATTTCTTCCAAAGCAATTACGGAAGTCATCAATTTAGTCAAAGAAGCAAGCGCCCAGCGGTCTTCTGAATTTAAGCTGTAAAAATCAAAATTGGATTCTAAATCTTTAGCAATTGCCGCTTTCACCCGAAGATTAGGATTAAAAATATCCGGATTTTTCCTGTAAGGAACTGAATTTTCCGATTGCTGGAGGAATGCCCCTAAATCTTGCGATACTTCTGCTGTTTTCGAAAGGAAAATTTTATTTTCTTGAGATTTTAAAACTGCCGTTAAGCTGGTGTCTCTGATATTTTCCTGAATTATATTTTTAACTTTAGAATCATCATCTGATCTTCCAATTAACGCCAAAGCCAATACAATGCCTAAAAATAAAAATTTTAACTGGTCATCTTTCATACATCCATTTTTTTCTCGATTTTATCCTTATTTTCCAATTCTTGATGCATATGCAAAACCAAATCCTTATATTTTTGGTAATCCGGCAAATCTTCGTTTTTAGAAAGCCCCAAATGGCGCAATAATTCAAAACTGGCTTTGTAAACATAAGCATTGGACCGTTTGGAATCTGTTTCCCTTTCAACTAACCCTCTCATTAAAAGGGCGCGAAGGGTAAAGCTGGAATTTACTCCCCGGATATATTCGATATTCGCGCGGCTAATCGGCCCGGAATACATAACAATGGATAAAGTTTCCAGCGCCGCGGGGGTCAGGGCTTCTATAAATTCCTGCTTGGTGACTTCTTCCAATAATTTGGAAAAAGCCGGCTTGGTGGCTAATTGCAGCTTATTTTTATCTCGGATCAAAGTTAATCCTCTTTCTTCCCGATTAAGTTCCGCTTCCAGCAAGCTGATTCCTTCTGCCAGGTCCGATTCTTTTAAATTCAAAATTTTAGCCAATTTTTTCTGCTCAATCGGCTCGCCGTAGATAAACAGCAGCGCTTCAATTTTAGAAACTAAATTATCCATAAATATATATTATACTTGATTTTCATCTTTTTCCGGTTCTGGGTCATGGCTAATTATTATATCGGAAAATTGGCCGCCTTGCTCGCTTTTAATTATCCGGTCGCGAAGCAAATGGAGAATTGCCAGAAATAGCATTATGATTTCAAGTTTTGGCTTGTCTTTTGACAAGCTTTTAAAGCTTTGCGTAGATTGGTTTTTCAGGCGATCTAATAATTCCTTTACTTTTTGTTCTATGGTAATGACTATTTTCCGGACATTCTGCTGTTCCGGAATTAAAGATTTCAATTCCTGGATTAAATCCAGAATTTGCTTTTCCAGATTTTCCAAATTTAAGTTTTGTGAAGGATAAAAAATTGCCGGCAGATTCATAAAAAGTTCCCGGCCGTAAGAATGGGAATTTTTATCCCAAAGATTTTGGACTAACTGGCTTGCATCCTTAAATTCTTTATAAATTTTCAGCCGGGCTTCTAAATCTTTAATATCGGTTTCTTCTTCCTCTGTTAATTCCAAAGATGGCAGGATGGCTTTGGATTTTATTAAAAGCAATCTGGAAGCGATTACCACAAAATCCGCAAGCACGCTCGGATGCTTAGATTCTTCATCTAAAGCTTTAAGATAATCTAAAAAGTCGCCGGTTACTTTCCCAAGATTAATTAAGGTTATTTCCAATTCCCTTGCTTCTATCAGTTCTAATAATTTTTCCAACGGACCGGAAAATTTATCCAACTTTACTTCATAGTTATTTGCAGAATTCATACCCATATCAGTTTTCAGTTAATTCTTGGCCGCTTAAAAGCCCTCCTTTTGTGTAATTATTGGACGGATCCCACAGCATCCATCCTATTGGCGTGTTAGTAGCGGCATTATATACCGCATTGATTTGTTCGCGCACTTTTGTTGCGTCATAAATTGCTCCCAAATCAAAATCTTGCAACCAAGGGCGCAGCTTAGGATTTTTTACCAAGTATTTTTCCGTAGAAGTGGAAGTTTCCGCTTTTAATTTATATTGTTTTAATCTTTTATTCGCTTCTAAAATTGAAGTATAAACCACGTCATAGGGGTAAAGCGCGGGATTTTTATGGCCGTTAAAGCCCTTATTGTAATGCGACGGATATACCATCGGCGCAATTGCGTCAAAATAATTAAAAGCGTCTTCAATATTTTGCCCGATTCCGACATCGCCTAAATTTATAGTGGTCAGCCCGAAGAGATCAGCGGAAATTTTGGCATCTGGCAAAGATTGCCGGACATATTTAAAAAAGTCCCGGATGACATATCTTTTTAAAGTTTTGCCGTCCCAAAAAGGATACTTAATATCATCTAGATTTCCATCAGATGGAAATCTGATGTAATCAAAATTAATTTCGTCAAAACCACGCGCCAGCGCATCTTTAGCTATGTAAAGATTATAATTCCAAGTTTCTTTTCCTGCCGGATCAGAATACATTACTCCTTTCCAGTCTTCCCATTGTTTGCCGGTTGAAGAGCTGGTAAGCGCCAGATCCGGTCGGGCTTTGGCAAGCATCGGATCCTGGAAAATCGTCTGCCGGGCAATCACATAAATTCCTTCATCGTGAAGTTTTTTAATCATTGCGTTCGGCCGCAAAATCTTAATTTCCCTTCCCTTGCCGTATTTTTCCACCGCCTCAATATCAGTCGGATAGCTGACTTCTCCGGAATAATCTTTTATATCAATAACAACCGCATTCAGCTCGGTTTTTTTTATGATATTTGTCAGATAATTCAATTTCTGGGCGCTGCCGGCAGACCATCCGGTTGAATACATGGCCTTTATAATTTCCGGCGGGTTCAGTAATTGCTGCTGGGGCGGAATATCGGCATTTGGGTCTTTTTTAAAAACTGCCATTCCAACTGTTTTCGCTAAGTTGGACATTGAAATATTTACGGTATTATTGGTAGTAAAAAATAAAAATAGGCCGCCGCCCGCCAATACAAAAATTAAAATTTGAACCAATTTCCTCACTTCATTATTCTAGCCCTAAATAAGGGTAAATTTCAATTAAAATTGTGGAAGAAAAATTAAAATTGGCAAAATAATTAATTTAGCATATTATGATCATAAGGTAAGTTCTTTGAATTAAGCGCTGTGCGGCAAAGGGGGTTAGGGGCTGAAAATGGTTGCCTGCGGGCAACCCCGTATTAATGATTGCCCACCCACTTTGGCGCACAGCCAATTTGCCTCACGGCGCCTCTGGGCCATCATGCGCCGCCGAGGAAATTAATGAAAGGTTCCGCGATGAGCCCGGATGAGCCCGTAGGAACTTTAGTTCTCAATAAGACCCGGTCACCCTGGATCTCCCCACCCCGTATCAAACGTTGGATACGGGGTCTTTTTTTATTTAAAATTTTTGAAGTATACTTTAAATATGTTAGCTATCTACCGCAAATACAGGCCGAAAAATTTCAGCGAACTTTTAGGCCAGGAACATATTGTTGAAATCCTCCGAAATGCCGCCAGGCAGGATAAATTCAGCCATGCTTATCTTTTTTACGGCTCGCGCGGTTCTGGAAAAACTACCACGGCGCGGCTGATAGCAAAATTAGTAAATTGCGAAACCAGGCAAAAAAATAAAAGCTTTAAAGACAAAGGCGAGCCTTGCAATGCCTGCCGTGTCTGCGCTGAAATTGATTCCGGCCATGCGCTTGATGTTATAGAAGTTGATGGAGCTTCCAACCGCGGAATTGATGAAATCCGAGCTCTTCAAGAAGGCGTCCGGCTCTCCCCTACTTCATTTAAAAATAAAATTTTTATTATTGATGAAGTTCACATGCTAACCAAAGACGCTTTCAACGCGCTCTTAAAAACTTTGGAAGAACCGCCAACGCACGCGATTTTTGTTTTAGCTACTACTGAATATGAAAAAGTTCCGGCAACAATTTCTTCCCGGACCCAGCGGTTCCATTTCCGAAAACTCACGCTTGATGAAATTATTAAAAAACTTAGCTTGATTGTAAAAACAGAAAAATTAAGAATCGCCGAAGATGCCTTGGAATTGATTGCTTCTCTTGCTGAGGGCAGTTTGCGCGATGCAGAATCGCTTTTAGACCAGATTACTTCGCTTGATCAGGACGTGGAATTAAAAGACGTTGAGCGGATAGCCGGCAAAATCGGCTATAAAAAAACTGCTAAACTTGCGGAATATTTGTTAAAAAATGATTTGAAAGGAACGCTTGAATATTTAAATGAAATTGATCAGGGCGGATATAATCTGGTTCAGCTTACTAAAGATTTAACCCACTATCTCCGCCGAGTCCTCACGCTTAAAATGGATCCCAAAATTGAAGAGCTTTATAAAAAAGAGCTTACTAAAGATGAAATTATACATCTTAAAGACCATGCCAAGCTTATCCAAGACCAAAAACATATTTTACTTATTAAATCTTTAATCCGCGCGTATAGCGAAATGCGCTACTCGCCGTTTGCGATTGTGCCACTGGAAGTGGCGATTATTGAAAATCTTAAATCATAATAGATGCTAATTTTCCCGATTGTTTCTTTAATTATCCTTTATTTGGCTTGCGTTTATACAAGCAATAATTTTGAATATAAAAAAGCTTATTGGTTTTTTGAATTTTGCCACTTAGCCGGCGGATTTTTAGTGGCAATGTTTTTATCAAATTTTCTAAAAAATAACCCGGCTATTTTACTGGTAACATTTCTTATCGGTTTAATTTGGGAAATTTGCGAGTTAATCATTGACCGATCTACGAGAATTCAAAATTTCTTATTAAAATTTAATATCCGGCAAGAGCCAGTTACTCTTCCAGATACCTTGCTAGATCTTTTGCTAGATGTTGCGGGAGCTTTAATTTTAGTTAAAATTTTTCTTGTTTGACATATCTTAATTTATATGCTATCTTACATTTATCGCTTAATATGGCGAAATTTGTTCTTTGAGGAGGGACGGGAAAATGAAAACTATATTTATCACCTTTCTTACCCTAGGGGCAATGTTAACACCTATAGGAATAAATAGATATTTTGGATGTGACGATGGTCTTATGCGATCAGATCCCCGAAGAGATTCTCTGGCGAAATTCATGTTATTCGGAGGAATTTTATTTTTATTTCTAGGGTTTAGTATTATGATAGCATACGCTTTACTTTAAAAGATATCTTTTCTCTGAATTAAAGAAACAACTGTTTATGCCGAACAAAGGGCGCAAAGGATAATATCCAATGCGCCCTTACTTTTCTAATAAAAATTTAGTATAATTTAAACTCATGCAAAAAATACGCAATATAGCTATAATTGCCCACGTTGACCATGGAAAATCAACGCTTGTAGACAATCTGCTTAAGCAATCTGACACGGACTTGGGCAAAGTCGGCGAACAAGAGCAAATAATGGATTTTAACGAGCTGGAACGGGAGCGCGGGATTACGATTTTTTCCAAAAACGCTTCAGCGATTTATGGTGATACTAAGATCAATATTATTGATACTCCCGGACACGCGGATTTCGGCGGCGAAGTGGAACGTGTGCTTAATATGGCGGATGGTGCTTTGCTTTTAGTTGACGCGCAGGAAGGTCCAATGCCCCAAACCCGTTTTGTCCTTAAAAAAGCTCTGGCAATGGGCCACAAAATTATCGTGGTTATAAATAAAATTGACAAAAAAAATGCGCGGGTAAATTATGCTTTAGATAAAGTCATTGACCTTTTTATTGAACTTGGCGCTAGTGATGAACAAATCAACTTCCCTGTCGTATATGCGGCAGCCAAGCTTGGCAAAGCCGGTCTTGCTCCGGATTTAGAAAAAATGACCGACCTTAAGCCGGTTTTTGAAACTGTATTAAAATATGTTCCGGAGCCTAAAGCCAATACTGACGGCCCGTTCCAGCTGATGGTTACTTCTATTATTTATGATAATTATAAAGGCCGGATCGGAATCGGCAGGGTTTACCAGGGAAAAATTAAAAATGGCGATGCGGTGGCCCATATGCACCGCGATGGCAAAATTTCTAAAAGCAAATTAACCAGCTTGATGGTTTTTAACGGCTTAAGCAAAATTGAAACTCCGGAAGTCTTTGCCGGAAATATTGCTTCTATATCCGGAATTGAAAACATTAATATCGGCGACACGATTGCCGATGCGGAAAATCCTATAGCGCTTCCGCCGATTAATATTGAAAAGCCGACGGTCAAAATGATTTTCGCCGTAAATAATTCCACTTTTGCAGGCCTGGAGGGCCAGTATTGCACCTCCCGTAATTTAAAAGAGCGCCTGGAAAAAGAATTGGATAACGACGTTGCGCTCCGAGTGGAAGCCGGCAAATCAGCGGATGAATTTATTGTCAGCGGACGGGGCGAACTCCACCTTTCAATTTTAATTGAAACTATGCGCCGGGAAGGATACGAACTCCAGGTTTCCAGGCCAGAAGTCATTATGAAAGAAGAAAACGGAAAAACTCTGGAGCCGGCAGAAGACGCCTGGCTGGAAGCTCCGGAAAAATATTCCGGAATGGTTATTGAAAAAATGAACCGCCGGAAGGCCGAAATGAAAAATATGAATGTGGAAAACGGGATTGCTTTTTTTCATTTCTTCATTCCAACTCGGGGCTTGATCGGCTTTAGGAATGAATTCCTTATTGATACTAAAGGGAATGGAATCATCAATACTCTTTTTGCCGGATATTTCCCGAAATGGGAAGATATCCAGACCAATCCCCATGGCTCTATTGTCGCCCACGAAACAGGCACTTCCACTGCCTACGGGCTTTTAAATGCGCAAGTGCGGGGTGAAATGTTCATCGGTCCGGGAGTAAAAATTTATGAAGGCCAAGTAATCGGGCAGAATGCCAAGGCGGAAGATTTGGTTGTTAATCCATGCAAGCAAAAACAGCTTACAAATTTCCGCGCCAAAACCGAAGCGGTAACCAATGACCTTATCCCTCCGCGGGAAATGTCGCTGGAACAATGTTTGGAATATCTCGGCGATGACGAGCTTTTGGAAGTTACTCCAAAATCTCTGCGCCTCCGCAAGAAAATCCTTAGAAACGCCTTGAGGAAATAAATAAATTAAGTTAAAATAAAATCGGCCGTTAAAGGCCGATTTTATATCTTGCCGGGTCGTCTAATGGTAGGACATGAGCCTTTGAAGCTCAGTATCTTGGTTCGATCCCAAGCCCGGCAGCA
>OBEQ012050225.1_pt1 | contig 14540 bp, 9 predicted proteins | sample 1670901 | NCBI WGS metagenome assembly OBEQ01 (sample SAMEA104232315, study PRJEB22302) | groundwater metagenome | biome: forest; feature: aquifer; material: groundwater | place: USA | collected 2011-08-07 | depth 5.4 m
AGTAACACATTGTCCTAAAGTATTACAAGTTTGTCCAGGAATAGTACATCTACTATTATCCTGAGCATACGCAGTTCCCTGAGTATTACAAACTAAACACAGTGTCCCTGTTTGTAAAGAACCAGGAGTACAGAAGGGTGGAGGTGTAACACAACTTCCCGAACTACATATTTGTCCTGCAGCACATATAGCCCAATTCCCACCACTACAAAATTGAGTATTATCTAAAGGATTACACGAAGGAACAGTACAAATTGGAGGGGGTATTACAGAAACTGTAACAGGACTGCTTGTTCCTAAAAGATTTGAAGTATCTCTAGCAACAGCTGTTAAAGTATGACTTCCAAGAGTTGTTGTTGAAGTGTCCCAACTTACACTAAATGGTGAAATAGTATCTTCACTTCCTAAATTATTTCCATCTAATTTAAATTGAACTCCAGCAACCCCCATATTATCTGAAGCATTTGCAGTAACTAAAATTGTTCCTAAAACTTGTGCTCCGTTATTTGGAGAATTTATTGAAACAGTAGGATTTTGATTGTCAACAATTGCAAGTCCACCATAAACTTCAAATTCCCATAATGAATATCCAAACGCAGTTGCTCTATTTGTTCCATACATTCTTACATATCTTCCATTTGAAGTTGGGAAACTTAAATCATCTATTAAACCATTTCCAGTTGTAGTAGAATAAACAGTATTCCAAGTTAAAGCATCATTTGAAACTTGTATTTGATATCCTGTTGCATAAGCATTTTCCCAATTTAATACAACTCTATTAATTCCAAAGACACTTCCTAAATCCACATAAATCCATTGAGGATCTGAGTAAACTGAAGACCATCTTGTAGTTAAACTTCCATCAACAGCATTGCTTCCTGGTCTAATAATATTATCAGTTGATGAAACAGTTGTTGGTTTATTTAAAGCAAGATTTGGATTAGGAGGAGTAACACATGCTCCTGAACTACATATTTGTCCTACAGGACATATAGCCCAATTCCCACCACTACAAAATTGAGTATTATCTAAAGGATTACATGAAGGTACAGTACAAATTGGAACATTATAAGTAACACTTGCACTAGCTGAAGTAGAAGCTAGACTACTTGTATCAAAAGATTGTACACTAATTGTATTACTTCCTGGAGTTAAAGTTACACTAGTTGTCCATGTACTACTTAAACCTGAAACTACAACAGTTTGTTGTAATATATTATTTATTTTAACTTCTACTTTAGCTAATCCAACATTATCTGCTGCACTTCCACTTATTGTTAAAGATGGAGTAGTTATAGTTGAAGGAACTGTATTTAATGTTACAGTTGGATTAATTGTATCTGGAGGAGTAACACATTGTCCTAAAGTATTACAAGTTTGTCCAGGAATAGTACATCTACTATTATCCTGAGCATAAGCTGTTCCACCTGCATTACAAACTAAACACTGTGTTCCCGTTTGTAAAGAACCAGGAGTACAGAAGGGTGGAGGTGTAACACAACTTCCCGAACTGCATACCTGTCCTACAGGACATATAGCCCAATTCCCACTACTACAAAATTGAGTATTATCTAAAGGATTACATGAAGGTACAGTACAAATTGGAATAAAATTCTTTATGATTATTAAGATAGGTGGGCTTGTTCCTAAATTATTTGAAGTATCTCTGGCAACAGCTGTTAAAGTATGAATTCCATCTACAACTGTGGTAGTATCTAAAGAAACTGAATAAGGAAAAGTTGTATCTTCTGTTCCTATATTAGCATTATCAATTTTAAATTGAACTCCAGCAACTCCAAAATTATCACTTGCACTAGCTGTAACTGAAATTGTTCCAGCATAAATTTGTGTTCCGCCAGTTGGAGAAGTTATTAAAGCAGTAGGATTTTGATTATCTCCAGCAACATTAAAAATTACAGAAGTTGTATTCGCGCTATTTCTATTTGGAGAATTATCAATAGCATCTGCATAATAATTATGATTTCCAGATGTATAAGTGCTTGAAAAAGAACAAATTGTAGTTAAAGAACAAGTCTGTTTTAAAATATTGTCAACATAAATCTTTATAGATAATATTCCGCTAGCATCATTTGCTGTAGATGTTATTGTTACAGTATCTAAAGTTGTTGGATTTAAAGGAGAATGTATTGCTGCAACTGTCGGAGGAACTATGTCTGAAACAATAATTCCCGCTACTGTAAAATTATTTAATAAACTTATTCCTCTATTATTATTTGAGGAAGCATCATAAGCATCTGCGTAATAAGTATGTAACCCTATAGGATATGTTTTATTATAAATACATGTTGAAGCTAGACATGTTTTAGTAATATTGCCATCGACGTAAATGTTTATTTGATTGACCCCACTCGCATCTGATGCAGTTGCTGTAAATGTAACAACGCTTAACTCTAAAGGATTTAAAGGAGAATGTGTTACTGTTACAACAGGAGCAATATTATCTACTGGAGATATAATAAAACTTTGAATAGTTGTATTTACGCTATTTCTATTAGGAGAATTATCAACAGCATTTGCAAAATAAGTATGAGTTCCTTGTGAATATAATGAAGGTGTGCTTAAACATGTTGTATTTAAAATACACGTTTTGATTAAGCTATTATCAACATAAATATTAATTGAGCTAATTCCACTTCTATCAGAAGCTGTTGCCGCAAATGTAACTTGATCTGTAATCAATGGATTTAATGGTGAGGAAATTATACTAACTGCTGGAGGTGTTTTATCCGCTCCTTTACCTTTCTTAAATACAACATTATGACCTGAAGTAGCTGCTTGACTTGTTGGAGTTGTTAAACTAGAATATACAAGTGTAATATCTGTTAGCTCATCATTATTTATATCAACTTCTATTGTTTGTCCCAAGTCCAAAGTAATTTGTTGTGACGTTGTTGAATTTAATTCAATTGTTAATGTGTTTCCACTTAGTCCTAAAATAGTACTTGTGTGAATACTACCATCATCGATAGTAAAAGTTCCTGTTCCAGTTATATCAATCTTTGTATAAATATCACTTTGTAATGACCCTATATTTTTATTTTCACCTGCTGCAATTATATAAGGATTACCTGCACTTCCTAAAGCTGGTCCTGGTGGTGACGGATTACCTCCTCCCCCTCCACCCCCTCCTCCGCCACCCCCTCCACGACTAGTTCCTATTCTTATTGTTTTACCTGCTTCGTCTTTATTAATTAAATTTCCTGGTGTGACTGGTAGGGAAACATCTTTTTTATTTGGATTAGCAGTACTTGTAATCTCTTTTATAATGGCATCAAATATTTTTAGGATAAATACTTTATTAGATGTATCAATCTCAACTTTAGATTTTGCAACATTATTTTGAGAGGTTGTATACAAAATATCTAGATTTCCTTTCAAACCTTCTTTTTTAACGTTTTTATCACAATTCAAAAGAACTTTAATTTGTTTTCCTCGAGAAGAACTGAATAATTCCTCATCGATTTTAACAGAATTACAGCCAGCAAAAGAAAAAGATTCAGGAATAATTTTTATGGCTTGAATATTATTTGAAGTTAATAAAATAGAATATTGTAAAGATCCTGTTAAAGGTGAGCTTTTTACTTTAACTTCTTTACATTCAAAAGGTCCGTTGATATTACATTGTTTATTTACATTCGAGGAAGAGCTGTTTAAAGCAATTAATCCGATTACAAAAACAGTTAGAATCATCAATATAATAAATACACCTACAAATATTGTTCCTGTTTTTCCTATCTTCAACGAATATCACCTATTGTTTATTAAAATATTTACCTTGCTTATATATATAAATGTTTTTATTTTTTCTTAAAAATTATTTTAGGATAAAATCTAATTTTATCAACATAAAAGGCACTTTTTCCCCCATCACCTTCTTTATTGAAAAAATTATTTTTTCTTTTTGATTTCCCTTGGCTCTTCTTCGAAGAAATCTACTATTTCTTTCCAATAACTAAAAACTAATATTAAGATGATTAATATTATTATCCCCAGGATAATATAAAATTTATACATAACTAAAAAAGATAATGCTAATGATCCATAATTGTTTGTTTGTTTATCTTCTTGTGATGGTTTTGTTATAGTTCCAGGAACTTTTTCATCAATGCTTTTCGTTCTTATAATAGGTTTATTATCTTTTATACTTTCTAAAGTTAATTCTAAATCATAATAACCATCTTCATCGATATCAAATTTTTCTGTTTCGTTTAAATCTAAGATCATGTATCTTGGATTAGAAGAAATTTCTAGAATAACACTTTTGTTACTTACTTCCTTAATTTTTATACTGTGTTCTTGTTCTTTAAAGGTAAATTTGAGATTTTCACTTATAATATTATTATCTGAAATATTTATACTTGCTTCTTGAACTTTTTCAGCAGCTAAATTTCTTTTTAACCAAGATAAAATTCTTTCATATAAATTTATTTTTTGCACTTGAGAAGCATTTCCAGAATCTAATGCACTTTTTTCTTTTCCAACACCACCAATTTCACTTAAGGTTATTTCTACTTTTTTACTGTCTAAAATATCACTTCCTTTCACTCTTGCTGTTATTGTAAGATCATAGCTTCCTAAATTTGAATTAAATGGAGGTGCAATATATAAATAAGTTATTTCTGTATCTCCAGAATTTACATCTAAATTAGCCGGATTTAACTGTACAAAACTAGCTGCTTTTCCTGATAAACTTAATAAATAACTTGCTTTTTCAGGACCATTATTTGTTACTTTAACTTCAACTGTAGCAGTAGTATCTGGTTTTAATGTAATTCCTTCTGCTTTAATAACTGGATTATAACAAGAGTTAATGTCTAATAAATTTATTCTTATACTATCTTCATTACTTACTTTACTAGTATCTAAAGCAGTTGCCTTAACTTTTACTTCAAATAGTCCCTGTAAAACTTTATTTGAATTAATAATTAGATTTACATTTTCTTCACTATTGGCTTTTACTCTTACACTTTGTTTATCTAAAGTTGCCCAAGGATAATTTGTTTCTAATTTAAAATCTTTATCAAATTCCCCTGTATTTTTAATCTTAACATTATATTGTTTACTTGCTATGTTACATATATTATCTTCTGTTTTGTTTATATCAACTGCAACATCATTACATTTTCTTACATCTACTTTAGTTACTTGATCTTTTGTTACTTTTCCATCTTTACTTTTAACTTTTAAATTAATATCAAAACTTCCTTGAACCCCATAATCAGGATTTAAAATTAAATTAACATCTTGCTTCTCGTTAGCCTTTAATGCAACATTTTCTTTTTCCAGATTACTCCAACCAGGCCCTGTAATTAATAAACTAAATTCATTATCTGAATTAGCTGAATTTTGTATTGTTAATGGTATTTTTTCAATCGTGTGTTCACACATATTTAAAAAGTTTTTATTATTAATTAAGTTGAAATCAAAACAACTATTTACTTTAGCTTTAGAATTAAAACTTGCAACAGCGTTACTTGATAATGATCTAACATTTAAATTAAATTCATAATTTCCTTTTGAACCACAAGGAGCATTGTAGTATGCAAATAAACTTTTAGAACCTTTGCTTGATAATGTAAATTTATCCCCACTTAATTTAACAAATTGAGCACCTTCGCCTGTAACTTCTACATTATAAGTTTCTTGATAATTTCCAGAATTCGCTATTTCATACTGATAAGTCTCAGAATTGCAAGCACATAATTCTTTGCTTTGTTGTCCTGTGATACTAACTTGGTTACAATTTTGTACATTAATATCATAAGTTAGAGTTTTAGAAACACTAGAAGTAACAATCAAGTTTAATTTATAATTTCCTGGAGAAGTACTTAATTTCGGAGTAACATAAATATAAATTGTTCTTGGTTCATTATTTAAAGTAAAACCTTGAGGAACAACTGTTGCAAATGCCTTAGCACTTCCGTCATAATTAATATTAAAATTTCCTGAACCTTGTACAGTTGCAGTAAATAAAGCAGTGTTGCTTGGACAAACAGTTTTTGTTAATTCATTTGATATTAATGTAAAATCTTGAGCGTAAGATATTTGCATAATTAGTAAAAATGTAATCACCCATATTAATTTTTTATTATTCATTAGTAAAGCCCCCTTTTAATTACTATCGGAAAGTTTATTTAATTATAACTAGGGAAGAATGATAAGTATAAAAAGCTTGCGCTTTTTTTAAATTAATTTTAGAATAATTGTTTATTATAAATTTTTTAGAAAAAGAAAAAAATAAAAGGTTAGAAAATGAAAAAGAAAGTTTAGTAGTAACTTTCTCCGCCTTCTTCCTTGCCCTTAAGCTTGTTTACTGCTAGGATTATTCCAAGTATTACTAATATAACTAATAATACAACAAATCCTATTTCTAAGCCAGATTTTAAGCTTGAAACATTATCTACTATTGGTTGTTCTGCTTTGACATTAGCATTAAGTTGTAATTCTTTTACAACATTGCTGCCTTCTTTTACCCTTACAGTAAATATTTTATTTCCTGCATCTGCATCTGATCTAGCATTTACAGTTACTAAAACATCTTTTGTTGAACCTGGTAAGACAGTAACACTCATTGGTTCTGCTTGTGCGTTAGCCCAGAATTCTTGTCCAGTAACTTCGAAGTTAAATGTTCTTATTTTATCTCCTAAGTTAGCTACTGAAAATGTATAAATTGCACTACCACCTGAACTTATGTCCATTGATGATTTAGCAGCTTGTACCATTGCATCTTGAACCCCACCGGTAGAAACTTGAGCCCCTGTAACAGTTAATAAGTAAGCTTGTACAATTGAGTCATGTCCTCTATTGTAATCTGCTTTAACTCTTAATGTATAAGTTCCAGGTTGAACATTACTTAGATCAAGCAATAAAGTATCACTTGATTCAGATGTTTGTTTATTACTATCTATATCATCATTTTCATGAGTTACTAATTCATTTATGAATGTTCTTTGTGAAATTCCTAATTCTGGAATACTTGCTTCAACCCTTATATCTTCTTCCTTTTTATCACCAAGATTTTCTAATCTTACTGTGACAAATAAAGGTTGAGTGTTTCTAACATTTAATCCAGGATTAAAGATTACATCAACAAAGTTTAATGAATGTCTTTTTGCCTCAACTTGAATTGGAATTATTCTATTTGTTGTGTCTTGGTCATTAGAAGCTTCAATATGTAAGTTATATTTTTTAGAAGCACTTATATCATTTGGTATGTTAAGAACTAAGTTCTTTACGTATGTAACATTAGGTTTAACATCAAATATTGATGTCTCATCTTCTATGTCTCCAAATTCATAACCATTAATCCATGCTTTTACTCTTACATCTTTAGCAAGGGTATTTCCCCCTAGTAATTCAACTCTGACATTTAATTTATCCCCTCTATTTATATTTACCAAATTTGGATTCTCTACACCTTCAACCTCTACTTTCATCGTGAACGGATCTGCACTAAGTGCTGTTTGTCCATTACTTAGATCTACTACTACAACAGGTTGTACTTGTTGATAATCAGTAGATTGTGCTGCAAAAACATTTCCTAAAAATGTAAATGCAACTAAAATCATTACAATTAAACTTAACAATTTTTTCATTTTCTAACCCCCTTGAAATTTTGTTTGTTGCTATTTTTGAGTTATGATAGGTATTTAAACCTTTCGGTAATAACTCTAAACTGTAATATAAGCATATTGCATGTCGTGATCTTTACCATTAAATGCTTCTACTTTAACTAAATAAAAGCCTTTATCAAGATTACCAAAAGATAATATTCCATATTTATTTTCGTTTTTATCAAGATTTAATGAAGTAATTTGCTGTAATGAATTTTGCATTATTGTTGCTCTTAAAGTTATTCTTTCTTTTTGATTACCTTCATTTCTTAAATAAGTATAAACATTTAATCCATCATTATTGTAATTTAGAATTACATTATTAATATTAAATCTGTGAATATGTTGAGGTACCTTTAATTTTGGTGGAGGAATTACATTACTTACTTGAACATTAAAACTTTGTAAATCAAATCCACCTTTTCCATCTTTTACTTTAACTTGGACAAATTCAGTTCCAAGATTTAAAGGAATCCATGTTATTAATCCTGTATTATAATCTATAATCATTCCTATTGGAGCTATTAATAATTCATAACTTAAAGGATCATTATCTTGATCAACAGCATCTACATTATAAGTATAAAGTTGTGAGATTACAGCAGATGTTACTGGTGTTGAAGTTATTCTAGGATCATGATTTGCTTGAGCATTATTTATTCTTATTTTATTTAAGTAAGCTGTAGCTGTTAATCCTGTATCATCTGAAACAATAATTCTTAATTCATAATCTCCGTTGTTTAAATTTAAAGTGTTCCATGTAAATATTCCATCATTATTATTTACCCCATTTTCTAGAGTTTTCCAGTCAGATGAAAAAATTCTTAATAAATTTTGTAATATTCCTGGAGATCTTTCTCTATATTCAAGCAAGACATCTAATGTAGGGTCTGCTTGATCATTATCATGAGCATTCCATAATACATTATACGTTCCAGATAAAACATCATTTTCATGAGGCTGGATAAAATTAACATTTGGTGCATTTGGATTATCTAAAATAAAACTAACTTCTTTAACGTCTTTATTTCCTTGGTCATCTGCAGCTGTAATTCTTAATTCATAATTATTAGCATCACTTAAGCTTCTTGTATCCCATGTAAATATTCCGTCATTATTATTTATTCCATTTTCTAAAACAACCCAATCATAGCCATTATACCTTGATTCTATTTTAATATCTAAACTTTCTTTAGTTTGATCTGGATCTTTAGCATCCCATTTTACATCATAAGTTCCAGATACTCTTTCAGATGGACTTGGTTTCAAAATTAGTAATGTTGGATTATTTGAACTTGCAATATTCTTTACTGTTATTGTAAAGGTTTGAGTATCAAAATCTTTTCCGTCTGAAACAATTACTGTTGCAATGAATTGATAATCAGAACTTACTTCTGGAGCTATTCCATTTATAAGACCTTTATTATTTATTGTAAGCCAAATTGGAGATTGTACAAAAGAATATGTTAAAGGATCATTATCTTGATCTGTTGCAATAACTTGATAGTTGAAACTTTCATGTTCATTTATTTGATCTACAGGAGGACTTGATATTATAATAGGAGGATGATTTCCAGGTGTATTATTTATTACTTTAAGATATAATTCACGTGTATCAACACTTCCTGTTCTTGAACCTCTTATAGTTCCTCTTAAAATATAATTTCCAGGTTGTAAATAAGAAGACTTAGTTAAAATTAAATGTTTGAAATAAGAATCTTGTGTAGTATAAGTATTTAATATATTTGTGATAAGATTTCCATTTGTATCTAATAAATCTAAGTTTATAGTCATACTATTTTCAAATATTGAATCAGCGCTAACAACCATCCCAAATTCATCTCCATCCATAATTGTAAGTGAATTAGAAGTTATGGAATCATAAAATAATGATATTGTAACACTCCCGGCATTAACATTTTCGGAATTAATAGAAGTAAATAAAAGTAATCCAAAAATTACAAATAAACTGAGTAAAAATTTATTTTTCATTTTAAAAATTATACCTCGCATTTAATCTCACACTATTTTTTTCACTCACTCTATTAAAAGAAACTCCAATACCCAATTTGTTAATATTATATAATGCACCTTGGCTTAATGATAAATTACCGGCTGCTGAACCTACGTCTTTGTAAGTATTGGTTATTACTTGTGGTTCTTCTAAAGGCATCATATTTCTTTCATGAACTATGGTTGATCTTCCTAAATATTCTTTTTCTTGTTTTGATATGTTTATCCCGATTCTTGAAATAAGTTCAAGATTATTAATAGGTTTATATAAAAATCCTCCACCAAACTCTAACATTGCTCTTTCTTCAGTGTTTGTTGTTATATCATCTGTTCTTTGCTTATAATATCCAGGTTCCAGGAATTGTCTTTCTCTAAGATTAATAGTATTTTTACTATTTAAAAAAACAGGATTGCCGAATGCAAAATAATAATCACAATAAGCTTCTAGGCCCATATTTGGTTTTAAAGGAACATCTACAAATGCTCCGAGAATTTTTTCTCCATTTGTTCCTGCTCCAGCTTCAAATCCATATCTTGTTTTTATAGTATCTATTTTTTGTCCATATTTATCTGCTAGTCTGTTATTTCTATCTTCATGTTCTAAAGCTCTTTCTGTTGAATCTCTATAATCTTGTAATGTTCTTTTAAAAAAATCTCCAAAAAATCTTGCTATTGAATCTTGAGACTTATCTAATTCTTCTTGTGCTTTTTTTAAAGAATCTATATTTTTAGAATGATATTTATCTTGTGGGATTGGTATATGGGGTGTTGTTGGTTTAACCTTTTTATCTAAACTTTTATTCCTTTTTAATATAGATTTTTTCCCTTTATATTTTTGATGTTTTACACTATTTTCAGTATGATCATAAGCAGTTTTTTCTTTTGATGTTTGTAGAGAATCAACTTCAACTAAAAATATATAATATGATGAGTCTTTTTCTGAATTCGTTTGTATGTATAATTTAGTAGGCAGTGCATATTTGTTACCTGAAGATGTAAATTGTAAATTTTTAAATTCCTTTTCGTCAAGTTCAAGATTTTTTAAGTATTCCATTAAAATGTTATGGGGCTCATTTAATAAGGTGTAGCCTTTGATTTTATTCCTTAAAATATTAACAGCATTTGAATCTAAATCTTTTTCTATAATATCTAAAGGGACATGTTTTAATCTAGCTTCAATGTTCTTACCAAAATTATCTTTTTTATTTAAACTAAAAGGTCCATAGACTGGAGCAGTATTTAATAAATATAATTCTCTCTTTTTATTGTGAGAAGTTTTATTGAATATTTGACCTTTCCAAACAAGCGCAGGTTTAATTTTTCTTTCAGAAGATTTTTGTGACTCTTTTGTTATTTGTGGTTGAGGTTGTGCATCTAGATTAGAAGTTAATAAATTTGTTGCAAGTAAAAATGTCGGTATTAAATTTCTTGCTTTCATTTTTTATCACTTTGCTTATTAGATTTAACTACTTTATAAAGGTTTTGATTGTAAACTATTAAAGAAAAGTAACAAAAATATATATTTCATAATTTCATATATTATATATGGGAGAGCCAGGATTCGAACCTGGAAATACCGGTTTCTTCTTTGATAAAACTGGAGCCGGTCAGTCTTAGCGTTTCTTTAGCTAAACTTTGCCATTGAGCCTACACTCCCTTAAGAAAAAATCTATTTGCCAGATATATATAATTTACTATTCTAGAAATTCTTTTATTTTATCCAAAGCTATTTTACTCCATGCTTCCACAATAAATTTTTCAGAATTAAATAAATCTTCTACTTCTTCTAAACTCTTTAAACCCCCTTCCTTTATCTCTGGATCTTTTGGTTTTATGTTTTCAGAAAAAGTTGGTAACATGTAAAGTATACCAAAATGAACTTTACTTACTTCATCACCATCATAATTAATATAGCCTAAAACTTTTTCTGATAAGCATGGTTCTAGGCCATCAACTTCTTCTACTAACTCTCTTAGCATACTTTCCCTTATATAATTCCCCCCGGTTTTAAAATCTTTTTTTTCTATATGTCCTCCAACGCCTATTGATAGTTTTCCCTGCAGTCTTTTCTCAGAATATTTTTTAGGATCTATTGAACGCTGATAAAGAAAAACTTTTTTTATTTTTGGGTTAATTATACTAATATAAGAAATAGGTTGCTTGTACTCAAAATTTTCTTCTGCTAATTTACATCTCATCCATTCATAATTTCTTAGAATTATATTTTCGTAATTTATCTCATTATGAGATAATCCTTGAAATCTCTCTCCAGAATCAAATAGAATGTTATTTTTCACTACCATTATCTCTGTTTCTGGTGAAGGCATAATATTTATTTTAACAGAAATTATTTAAGCTTATCTAAATTTTTCAAATCTTAACACATCATTAATCTCTTGAACAGAAATTCCGCATCCTTTTAATCTTAAACCCCATAATATTCCCTCTAATAATTCTTTTTTATAATCTTTAATAATATTTTTACTTTTTTCATATTCCTTAAATAAATTTAATTCAAAAGCCATTATCATTAATTCACTGCTTCTAATAACTCTAATTTCTTTAGTTTCTTTTTTAAAGTAAAGTAAATTATTTTTATCTAAAGTAATCTTGGTATGCAATTTATTTTCTAATAAATGTTTTAATTTTAACGGATCTTCTATTAATAATCTAGTTGTTCTTTCATCTATTACTAGAGCATCTCCATCTAAAGAAATAAGTAAAGCTAAACTTTCAACTTCTGCTTTTTGCAATATTTGAATATAATTATCATGAGCTTTATAAATTGAGTTGGCTAATGTCAATAAATAATTTGTTTTATTACTTAGGTCATTCTCATAAACTTTTAAATTGTTATTAGCTAAGAAATTTGCAACTTCTATTGATTCTAATTTAAATCTTCTACTATGTAAAGGATTATTAATGATTTCATTAATAACTTCTTTCGTAATAAAAAATTCTCCTTGATAATATTTTTTTAATTCTCCTAATTTACTAAGTAAATTATTTGTTGTTATACTTATTATTGCACTTGAATCAAAAACTAAAGATTTCATTTGAATAATCCTCGAGTGAATTTAACTCTTTCTTCTATAGACATAGAAATATTTTCTTCCATATCATAAATTCCTGTTTTTCCTGCATATTCCATTAATTCCCATTTGCTTATTCCTAGTAATTCAGATGTTTTTCCTATAGAAATTCCATGTTCATATAATCTAGAACCTTTTGCAATTTGAGCTTCTATGATTACCTCTTGAACATATTTTTTTAAATGACTGGAAAGTTTATCAATAATATTTAAAATTTGTTTTATTGAACTTTGATAATTTTTAATGTCATTATTCAACAAATGCTTTTCAGCATTTTCCAGACTTTCTAATGTTATTTGATAAAATGTTTTCCAATCTTTGTATTCCTTATAAGAACTTCTTTCAAAAATTTTGCTTAAAGAATACATTACAACAGCTATTGTTATTGCATTTTCATCTTGGAAAATACTTGAATTATGTATTGTCTGATTGCTTAAATCCCTTAATTTTAAAACATCGTTTTCTTTAATTGCATTAATTCCTTCTTTCAAAATGTTTAGAATGTCTTGTTTGATTTGTTCTAACATAAAATTAGAAATGATAAGAAATATTTAAATTGTTCTAAATGAATTTTAAAATATTTTTTCATCAAAAACTTTATATAGGGATTAATTAGGAAAACTAGAATGGTTAGTGAACAATCAATAAAAGAAGCATTTACAAAAATTAAAGAAGATATTGAATTAATCAAAATTGAAATTCAAGAATTAAATAAAAAAATTAATGATATGAATTCTTATGAAGAGTTAGAGGTTAGAAGATGAAGCGTTCCTCTCGAAGATGGAAAAAAAAAGGCCAGATGAGATGGAAATGGCAACGTAAAAGAATGAGAAAAGAAAAGAAGAAGAGAAGAGCACAAGCTGCTTAATTTGTTTCCCTTATGAATTATTGCTGATTTAAAATTAAATTCTAATAATAAATGGTTGGAATTAATTAAATTAAGTTCAAAATAATATTTTTATTTTTTTCTAGGAAGATTATATCTTATTATACTAACCAATCCTCTAGCTCCATCTGGTAGTTCATCCCAAACCTTTTCATTAATTTTCTGTAGAGATTCTACAACTTCTTGACTTAATTCTCTATCTCTTCTATTCTTTGCAGTAATTCCAACCTCATAACATTTATGTTGGTATCTTCCTCCTCCTACAAACGTTTCAATTTTTATTCCATATTTCATTTTAAATTATAATTAATAGCAAAATTTATTTAAAGCTTTCTACCAACCTTTAACTTAACAATAAAAAAAACGACGCAACCTTTATATATAACTTCTAAACCCAAATATTTACCATTTAACGTTATGTGGAAGATAACAAAATTATCTTCTAAATTCTAAACATAATTAATGAATACTTAATAAATTAATTAAGTACGATGTATGAGCTTAGATCAATTGTGGATAAGTCTTCATTAATTTACTTTAACTTGCGATAAATAAGTTTCCGTTGATCCTGCGGAAGATCGCTGCTATTGGAATTCGACTTAGACATGCAAGTCTTAGGGTCTCGCAAGAGACACTGGCGAAAGGCTCAGTAACACGTCGATAATCTAACTTATGGTTCAGGATAACTTTGGGAAACTGAAGCTAAACCTGGATAGAGGATTGAGGCTGGAACGCACTTTCCTTGAAAAGCAATGCCATAAGATGAGTCGGCGGCTGATTAGGCAGTTGGTGAGGTAATGGCTCACCAAACCGAAGATCAGTAGGGGGAGTGAGAGCTCTAGCCCCGAGAAGGACACTGAGAAAAGGGTCCTAGTCCTAAGGGATGCAGCAGTCGCGAAAACTTTACAATGCACG
>OBEQ012086207.1_pt1 | contig 14540 bp, 16 predicted proteins | sample 1670901 | NCBI WGS metagenome assembly OBEQ01 (sample SAMEA104232315, study PRJEB22302) | groundwater metagenome | biome: forest; feature: aquifer; material: groundwater | place: USA | collected 2011-08-07 | depth 5.4 m
ACCTCGTTCAGGCACACAAAAAAATGAAAAAAGAACTCCCCCTCGGTCTCACCTTCGACGACGTCCTGCTCGTCCCACAGGAATCTGATGTCAAACCATCAGCGGTGCAGCTCGGGACAAAATTGACGAAGCGGCTTTCTTTGCAGATGCCGCTTCTTTCGGCGGTGATGGATACGGTGACGGGTGTCGAGATGGCCATTGCGCTTGCCGAAGAAGGGGGTTTGGGTGTCGTCCACCGTAATTGCACCATTGCGGAAGAAGTGGCGATGGTTCGCGAAGTGAAAAAGAAGCGCTTGCTTGTTGGGGCTGGGATTGGCCCCCATGATTTTGATCGGGCACGCGCGCTCGATGCCGCCGGCGTTGATGTGCTCGTGGTGGAATGCGCGCACGCCCACAAGCCCGGGATTGTCGCTGATGCCAAACGCCTGAAAAAAGCGATCAAGGCCCAACTCATCATTGGCAACATTGCAACGGCGGCTGCAGCGCGTGCATTCCTGGGCGTTGCCGACGCAATCAAAGTGGGTGTTGGCCCCGGGTCTATTTGTTCCACCCGCGTGGTTGCCGGCGTTGGCGTGCCCCAGTTGACGGCAGTGATGGATGTGGCGCAGGCGGCAAAAGCAAAAGGGGTTCCGGTCATTGCCGACGGAGGCATTCGGTATTCCGGTGATGTGGTCAAGGCACTCGCTGCGGGCGCATCGGCCGTGATGCTTGGGGGGATGTTTGCGGGCACGGACGAAGCGCCGGGAGATGTGACGACCGTGAATGGAAAGCGGTATAAGGTCATTCGTGGCATGGGATCGGTGGCTGCAATGGAGACAGGCAAGAGCACCGATCGTTATGCCCAGGACGCAAAGACAAAACACGTTCCCGAAGGCGTCGAAGGGCTTGTCCCGTATAAAGGCGCGGTCAAAGAGATTATTTTTTATATCCTTGGCGGCCTTCGTTCCGGTATGGGCTATGTTGGAGCAGAGACCATTATCGAACTCCAGCGCCGCGCCCAGTTTATTCGTGTCACCGACCCCGGGCGTCGTGAGTCGCATCCGCATTCACTGGTTGAGATTAAAGAAGCACCGAATTACCGGTATACGCCGTAGTTTTTGGTTGTCAGTTGCCAGTTTTCAGCATGGAAATTGTATGGCACGCTCAGAACGTACAACTGACTAACTGACAACAGACAACACATTCAACCGTATGGACAACACCCTCATCCCTCTTGCCGATCTGCATAGTCACGTTGGAGGCGCCGTCGATGCCGCCATCCTTTGGACGCTTGCGCATGAGCAGGGGATCAAGTTGCCGACAAAAGATTATTGGGAATTCGAGCAGCTCGTCACCATGACGAAAACATCAAAGCACGGTGTGTTGGCGCTTGATCGGGATAAATATCACTGGACCGAGCTTATTCAATCGTCCCCGACCGCCATGGAACCGGCGATCCACGAAATTCTTGGCGGCGCCTATCGGGCGAACCACATTGTCCGTCACGAGGTGCGTTTTAACCCCATGAAACGGAATCGTGGCGGTGAGCGCGACCTCGACTATATTATTTTGGCAACGATTCGAGGAATGGAACGGGCGCTCTTGGAATACCCCGAGGTGCGCGCGGGCATTCTTTTGATGTTTGATCGCGGGTTCACATTCAAGATGAATCGCATCATCTACGAAAAGGCCTTGAAGTATCAGCATCGCGGGGTCATCGGCATCGACGTTGCGGGGCCGCAATCGGAAAAGTTTCGGATGGAGGAGTATATGGATTTGTTTCACGATGCGAAGCGCCGCGGTCTTGGGGTGACGGTTCATACAGGCGAAGAAGGGAGCCTCAAGGAGATGGAATATGTGGTAGAGCATATTGAACCGCACCGGATCGGACATGGATTTCTCGCGCACAAAAACAAAAAATTGATGGCGCTCTTGCGTGAGAAACAGATCGCCCTCGAACTCTGTCCGACATCAAATTTGAATGTGGGCGTCATCAAATCTATGGAAGACATGAAGCGGATTTACCGCACCTTGTTTGATGCGGGCGTGCGACTCACCATCAACACCGACGGCCCTGAAATGCACAACACGAACCTGTGGCACGAATTTACGATGCTGAAAGATGCGGGCGTGTTTACCGAGTCGGAAATCAGTGGCCTTATCACCAACGCCTTTGATGTCAGTTTTGTAAAACAAAACGGGAAAACTCCCGAGCCTCTCCATGGTGATCATCATTGATTTTGGGTCGCAGTACTCGCAGTTGATTGCGCGCCGCGTTCGCGCGTTGGGGGTGGCCGCAGAATTGAAGAGTCCGAAGACGCCGTACACAGAATGCAAAGGCGCTGAAGCGATTCTCCTTTCCGGTGGCCCCGATTCCGTGTATGCCCCCGGTGCCCCGCGCTGTGACGAGGGCGTTTTTTCATTGGGGGTGCCGGTGTTGGGGATCTGCTACGGCATGCAGCTGATGGCGCACCTCATGGGCGGCAATGTAGAGCGGAGCGCAAAACGCGAGTATGGCCCAGCGACACTCTCGGTTGATCGCAGCGAATCATTGTTGCGGGGTCTTGGCAAAACGACCCCCGTGTGGATGTCGCATGGGGATGCTGTGACGAAACTTCCCAAGGGTTTCGTGCGTCTTGCGCACACCGCGAACTCGCCCGATGCCGCCATTGCCGATGAGCGGCGCAAACTCTACGGTGTGCAATTTCATCCGGAAGTCGAACACACCCAGGCCGGGACAGCGATGCTCAAGAATTTTTTATTTTCCATCGCCGGGTGTACCAAAGACTGGAATGTTGGCGATCTCATCGAGCGAAAAGTGGAAGAAATTCGTACTGCGGTTGGTCAGGAGCATATTTTTGCCGCGGTCTCCGGCGGTGTTGATTCAACGGTGGTTGCCGCACTCGTGAGCCGAGCGGTTGGCACGCAACTTACCGCCCTGTTTGTGAATCATGGTTTGCTTCGACAGGGCGAACCTGAACAGGTGGCGGAGATACTGAAAACCTTTCCCTGCCGCAGTAGCGTCCTTCAAGCCGAACAGCAATTTCTTCGAAAATTAAAAGGCGTGACCTTTGGCGAGCAGAAGCGCAAAATCATTGGCGCTGAATTTATCAAGGTTTTTGATACGGCGGTTCGTCGTTTGCGGCCGGTCCCTGCTTTTTTTGCCCAGGGCACCATTCATTCGGATGTCATCGAATCGGCGCAAGCCACGAGCGGCAAACGCGCGCGCGTTATAAAGTCGCATCACAACGTCGGCGGTCTGCCAAAGGGTATCCGCTGGAAACTTGTGGAGCCGTTGCGGGATCTGTTTAAAGACGAGGTTCGAGAATTGGGCGAGGCATTGGGGCTTCCGAAAGCACTCGTGTGGCGTCAGCCGTTTCCCGGACCTGGACTTGCCATTCGCATTGCCGGCGAGGTGACCCGCGAAAAACTCGAAATTTTGCGCCACGCCGATGCGATTGTCCAAGAAGAGATTCTTCGCGAAGGCTGGCAGTATGAATTCTATCACTACTTTGCGCAACTCCTTTCGCAGAAGACGGTTGGTGTCACGGGTGACGAGCGCAACTATGCCTATCCCATTGTGGTGCGTATTGTCCGTTCATCGGATATTATGACGGCCGATTGGGCCAAGCTTCCCCATGAATTTTTAGCGCGCCTTTCTTGGCGCATCACGAACGAAGTCCGCGGCGCCGTGCGCGTGCTCTACGATATTACGAGCAAGCCGCCGGGGACGGTGGAGTGGGAGTAGGGAGTATCGGTGATGAGCCTCGGCCGCTTTGCTGCGGCACTTCACACACGCTTCGTGACAAACGGCTGCGGCAAGTTTGTTTGAACGCAAAAACCGTAACTCGTCGCTCGTCGTCGCCCTTCGGGCTTGCCTCGCATCCTCACACAGAACTCTTTTGCTACAAACTCGCTCGCATCCTGGGTCACTCCGCTATCGTGTGAGCGCGCCGCAGCCCTCGCGTCCACTCATCACCGGTTGATTTGGATTTCGAATATTTCTTGTTATAAAAAGAGCCCTCGGATCCGCGCGTCGTGGTTGAGACGCGGGTCCGAGGGCGAGCCTGTTTAGTGTGGGTCTGGAGTAGGCTCCGCGGCCTCTACTGGAATAGCCGTTCCGTCGTTGGGTGTCCGGGCGTGCAGCAGGAAGTTGAGCCACGCGGTTTGGTCCACAACATCGAGGAGTTCATTCCAATCGAAATCGTCGATGAATCTCTCGATGATGTGCATGAGACTGAACTCTGCCACCGCTGGTTGTCGCATGAACCGAAGAAGCTCATGCACAGGCTCGAATCCCAACGTCATCCCTTCGTTGTAGTAGAGGGTATGCGCTTGGGACCAGATATCGCCCAGGTTGCCGCCGAAGCGTCGTCGCTCTCTATACGCTGCGGCATTTTCCGACTCGGTGGATCCGGCGATTGTTTGCAGGATATCGAGTGCGCGTAGAAGTTGATCTCCACGGATCGAGATTATTTTTCCAACACGTCGGCCCATACAGGCTCCTTCCCGAGTACGATATTTATGGGTATCGCTGGGCGCGGGTGTTCTCTGCTCGATTGATAGTGCATGGCCCAGAACATCTCTTTTCCTTGCGCTCGCAGTTGAGTGTGGATTCCATATTCCAGCGACACACCGGGCATACGTGTTCATCGAGCAATACCCAGGCGGTTGTACTTTGGAATGTTGCGCTCTTCCCATCTGGTAGGATGCCAGGGCAGTAAAATCCGAACCGACACACCATACAGGCGGATAGGCCGCCGCCAAATGGAATGCGAAGCCACGTTCCCGACGTCAAGCCAGTCTCTGCACACCGCGCACACGTGCCGATCGCATAGTAATAGATCTCTAGTGTGCCCAAGGCAGACATAGAAAGACCCTCTTTCAAAGAACGCAAAAGCCCCTTCTCGTTTCGGAAGGGGCTTGATGAGTTGCAATGAAAAAGAAATGTTATTCCAACACAGCAAACGCCTTCCATGAAAGGTTTGTTTGCCAAGCGATCTCTATGGTTCGTATTGTATTTCGCATATCGTGGATGAGGATAGACCAATATTTGAAACTTGTCAACCGGCGCTGTAAAAAAAAGAAGCGCCCGGGGTGCTTCGTGCTGGTCGCGAGACGAAGCAAGCTGCGGGGCGCAGATGAGAGGAGTGATTCCCGAGCGGATTGGCTACGTCCTTGCGGCGAGCCTATTGTTGTCGAGCCCTCCCGACGATGATCAGTCGTTCACCACGTTGTTGCCGTTCACCGCGTTGTTCTGGTTGCCGCCGTTGTTCCCGTTCACGTTGTTCGGGTTGTTGGCGTCCTGGAGGCCATTCCGGGCGTGGTTGAACGGGTTGTTGGGCGGACGGTTCGGCGCGTTCATGTTCATGACTGGGAACCTCCTGACGCGTCGCTGTCGCGAGGCGTCTCCAAGTGAAAGGAGCAGCACTGCGTTAAGGGTCACGACTATTGATAATAGAAATAGAATAAGCTGTAAAGTGCATAAGTAGAATTTTTCAATTTCTCGTCCGACGGGATATAGACCTGCGGGGTGGTTTTTGGTACCATATCTGTAGCTGAAAGGGGGTGGGGAATATGATGGGTGAAGGAAAAAATATGTGCGGATGTCCGCACCACAAGGCGGGCGGAGTGCTCGTGATCCTTTTTGGGCTGGTGTTTCTTTTGGGTGCGTACGAGTGGGTTACACCAGGAACCGTAAGCGTTGCTTGGCCGATTTTGGTGATCATTGGTGGTATCGGGATGCTCTGTGGCGGCAGCTGCAAGTGCTGCAAGAGCGGAGACGGCTGCGGTTGTTCTACTGGAAAGTAACAACAGCAATAACGAAGGTCGTAGAATCACTCCCGTGCACTGCGGGAGTGATTCGTTTTAGAACCGTTGACCATTGTTTTGATAACGGGTAGGATACTTTTACCATTAATGAATAAAAAATTTTATGCCTCATATTCTTATTTATTCAACCCCCACCTGCGGCTTCTGCAAGCTGGCAAAAGCCTTTTTTAAGGAACATAACGCCGAATACGAAGAGCGTGATGTCACAACCAATCCGGCCTGGGCCGAAGAAATGATCCAGAAATCGGGACAAATGGGTGTACCGTTTATCGTGGTCACCAAAGATGGAAAGGAAGAACACGTTGTTGGGTTTGATAAGCCACGACTGACGGAGTTGCTTGGGATAGCGACCGTGTAGAATTTAGGAACTCGAATTGAGAATTTAGGTTTTTGGTGATGCCGTTCACCCCAAATTCTCCCGCCACAGCGGGACCCCGCCAGAGGCGGTGGTAGATTCCAACCCCCAGATACTATGGCATCAGAGATTTACGATCTCCTCGTCATCGGTGGTGGCGCTGCCGGACTTTCGGCTGGCCTTTATAGTGCGCGCTATCTGATGAAGACGTGCGTCGTCCGTGGGCATGAGCCAGGTGGGGAAACGGCCATCGCTTCGATTATTGAAAACTATCCGGGCATCATGGCCATTGACGGCTTTGATTTGATGCAAGTGATGGAAGAGCAAAACAAGAAATTGGGGGTGACGCTCGTCGACGGCGAGGTCACGAGCATCACCAAAGACGGGCACTCCTTTACCGCAGCGATCGGTGAAGGCGAGACGGTGGTTGCAAAAACGGTGGTGCTTGCGATGGGCTCGAAGCGTCGTCGCTTGGGGTTGCCGCGCGAGAAAGAGTTGACCGGGCATGGGGTGAGTTTTTGCGCCACCTGTGATGCGCCGCTCTACAAGGATAAAGTGGTCGCGATTGTCGGCGGCGGTGATGCGGCGGTGAAGGGTGCGAACCTTGCGAGCCTCTACGCAAAAAAGGTGTATCTGTTTGCCCGCGGCACCAAACTGCGCGCCGAGCCAATCAATCATGATCTCATGAAACAGAAGGCGAATGTCGAAGTTGTTTTTGAGATGGAAGTGAAAGAAATTGTGGGTAAGCCAAATCTCGAGAAAGTGGTGTTGTCCCGCCCGTTCAACGGCTCAACCGAGCTTGTACTTGGTGGGTTGTTTGTGGAGATCGGTGCAGAACCGAATACCGCGCTTGCAAAGCAGCTGGGTGTTGCGCTTGATGGGCTTGGATGGATCGAGGTTGATCCGATGATGCAGACGAATGTGGATGGTGTGTTTGCCGCTGGCGATATCGTGAATGAAACCGGTGCCTTTAAGCAAGATGTGGTTGCAGCATCGCAAGGGGCCATCGCAGCGACGGCAGCGCATCACGATCTTGAGATCCACGCGAAGCCGGTGGTGAAAGAATCTGGGATTTAGAATATAGAATTTAGGGTTGAGCACGCAATGACGTGAGGGCGTTTGATGGGCGTGGTACATCCACGCTTTTTTTGTTATACTCCCGACATGAAAAAAAATCGTGTTGTTATTTTGGGCGGAGGCTTCTCTGGCGTGGCCTGTTTGAAGGCGCTCGCTGCTTCGGCAGCGTCGAACAATCTTGAAATCACCCTGGTTGATGGAAAGCCCTACCACCTCTATCAGCCGTCGCTCTACGAAATTGTCAGTGCGCCACCCAATATTTCTGCCGAGCGCCTTCGGGGTGCGGCAAACATCCCCCTGGATGATATTGTCGCCGGCACGAATGCGCGTTTTGTCCGTGGCCACGTCAAATATTGGGATCAAAAAGAGCACCAGGTGTATCTCGAGAGCGGAACGCTGCCGTACGATATCCTCGTGTTAGCGCTAGGGTCCACGAGCGAATACTTTGGGGTGCCAGGAGCGCGGGAATATTCTTGGCCGCTCAAGAGCTTTGAGGATGCCATTCGTTTTCGTAATGCGCTGGAGCGCGAGCTCAAAACATCGCATGGCGCCACGACCGTGGTGATTAGCGGGGGTGGGTTTACCGGTGTTGAGTGCGCCGGAGAGTTGGCGGGGCTTCTGCGGAATCTCGAGCGCGCGACGGAGCGCACTGCCCATGTGATGGTGGTTGAAGGGTGTCCGCACCTGCTGCCGGGGCTTGATGCTCGGGTATCTCAAAAAGCGCGCGCGCGGCTTGAGCATCTTGGTGTTGAGCTGCGCCTGGGAACCCTTGTGGAGCGTGTCACCAAGGATGCCGTAATGTTGAGTTCCAAGGAAACGGTTCAAACACGGTTTGTGTTGTGGACCTCCGGCGTGCGGGCCTGTCCGCTGCCTGGCGTCACGAAAGATGTTTGTGGGGTCAAAGGGCGATTGTCGATCGATCCGTCGCTCCATCTTGCTGGTCACGAGGATGTGTATGCCGTTGGCGATGTTGCCTGTGCTTCCGGGCCAGATGGAAAACCTCTTCCACAGACCGCGAGCCTTGCGATTCAAGAGGGTCGTCATGCCGCCGAGACCATTCTTGCCACGCTGCAGCGTAAAAAATCAACTCCCTTTGTCGCCCATTTTGAGGGGTACGTCATTCCGGTCGGGGGCAGGCACGCATTTTTTGTCTCACCATCCGGCCTGATCGTGGGTGGATTTTTCGGTTGGCTGTTGCGACGCTTTATTGATTTGAATTATCTTGCATCGGTCCTCGGCTGGCGCCGCGCATTGCCGCGGTGGTTTAAGGCCACCGGATTGTTTACGCACAATGATTAACGGCCAAGAATTTCGTTCGTATATTTGTATTCACGTGTTAACACATGAATACAAAAAGTGAAGGATGATATAACGGTGAATTGGTGGTGGTTTGTCGGTCCGTTTTTGGCTTGTGCGGTGGTGGTGCCGTGTGATATGGTCTCGAAGTCTTTGAGGATGAGATGGGCTTATCCTCGACCGGGTCCCTTAACAACAAGGAGATTCCAATGCCGGAAAAGCGCCGGCTCTGTATACTCATCTCTGGTGGTGGAACGACCGCGCTCGCGATCATCAAGGCGTGCAACGATGGTCCTCTTTCGGGCCTCGTGGAACCCGTCTGCGTCATCGCCAGTCGCGCGGATGCGGGAGGGTTGAAGAAGGCCGCAGCAGAGGGTGTGCTGACGTTTATCGTCGATCCGAAGAAGTTCACCTCTCCCGACCAGTTCGGAGAGCGGATCATCGGGGTGTGCCAGACGATCGGTGTCGACGTGATCACACAGAACGGCTGGCTTCCGTTGACACCTCAGAATGTCATCGCCGCATACCCGGGGAAGATGATTAATCAACACCCCGGGCCGCTCGACCCTGGCTATCCCGATTTCGGTGGGAAGGGTATGTACGGAATGCGCGTCCATGCAGCCCGATTGCATTTCGTAAGGGCAACCGACCGGGAGGAATCCTGGACCGAAGCGGTGGCACAATTGGTTGCGCCTGAATACGATCGGGGCCCAGTGATTCATCGAGAGCGGGTTGAGATTGAACCGGGTGACACCCCCGAGAACCTGCAACAGCGTGTGCTCCCCATCGAGCACCGTGTGCAGATCGAGGCGTTGAGGCTGCTCGTTCAAGGAACGGCTGTGCCGTTGGTCCGCAAGCAGCGACTGGTTCATCATGAAGAGTATGAGCTCCTCATCGATGCGAAGAAAGAGGCCGCTCGTCAGTTTCCCAACGGGTAATCAATTAGAGAAGGAGATATTCGATGAAGCGAACAATCATGGTCATCGGTTCGGGTGGTCGCGAGGCAGCGATCGTGGAGAAGATCTGCAAGGATGAAAGCGTCGAAAGTCTCGGCCGCATCATCTGCGCGCCGGGAAGTGCAGGCATCGAGGGGATGGATGCTCGCGTTGAATTGCTCTCCGAGAATGGGATGGGCGCCCTGTGTAGCTTTGCGTTGCGCGCAGGCGTTGACCTCACCATCGTCGGCCCGGAAGCACCGCTCGTCGCGGGCATCGTCGATCTCTTTACCGATGCCGGGTTGAGGATCGTCGGTCCAACGCGTGCCGCTGCCCAGCTCGAAGGAAGCAAGGCGTTCGCGAAGGAGTTGATGCGGCAACACGGCATCCCGACGGCTCCCTTCGAGGTCTTCGAAGATCCCGGGCAGGCCTGCGACTACATCACGAGGCATGGCGTGCCTATCGTGATCAAGGCTGATGGCCTGGCCGCTGGCAAGGGAGTCGTCGTAGCCCGAAGTATGCAGCAAGCTCTGGACGCAGTAGAGGGCATCATGATGAAGCGTCAGTTCGGGGACGCAGGACAACGCGTCGTCATCGAGGACTGCCTTTACGGCACCGAGTGCTCGATGATTGTACTCACTGACGGCATTTCAGTGCTGCCGCTGCTTTCGGCCCAGGACTACAAGCCGCTCTTCGACAACAACGAGGGTCCGAACACCGGCGGCATGGGCTGCTACGCGCCGGTTCCGGCATGTACACCTGCGCTGCAAGCGCGAATCATGACGGAGATTCTTCTCCCAATGGTCACTGCCATGAGACTCGCCGGGCACCCGTATCGTGGGATACTCTACGCCGGTCTCATGTTGACTGCGTCGGGCCCGATGGTCCTCGAGTTCAACTGCCGAGCTGGTGATCCCGAGACGCAGGCGCTGCTTCCGCTCGTCGACGTCGATCTTCTACCATTGCTCGAGGCCACCACCCATGATGGCGGGCTGAATCGTCTGCCAATGGAGGAACGAACGCACCGGCGCAACACCTGTGCGGTCTGCCTCGTACTTACTGCGCCTGGCTATCCGGGTACTCCTGAAGTCGGGTTGCCGATCGACGGGTTCAGGCAGGCAGAAGCCCTGTACGTCCAGGTGCTGCACGCCGGGACGGCGTGGGACAAAGCCACCAACTGCTGGGTCACCAAGGGTGGCCGCGTGTTGAACCTGGTGGCGACAGGGCGCAGCTTCACGGAAGCGCGCGACCGTGTCTATGCAGCCGCACGGTGCATCACGTTCGGTAGAAAGCAACCACACTACCGCACCGACATCGCGGCCGGCGTCTAGCTCTCCGCTCAACGGAGAAGGCTCCAGGAGTTTTGGCGCAGATCGTATCGCGCTACGACTCTCTGGAGCCTGTTTTAAAAATTGAAGCGGCCCGGAAGGTCTCTTTCTGTGAGAACCGGTGCCGCTGTATCACCCGTGACCATAGGGGGTGTATCCGAGGAACGCCCGGAGCGTAAAGATGTATTCTTCGATCGCGTCATGAAGCCGATCGAGATCCACCTGTTGCCGCTCAATGATCACGAGTCGATCATTAGTGTTCTCAATCTGTTCCTTGAGGTACGTTCGACTCGCTCTCGTGTTCGCTCTGTTGCGAAGCGCTCTCTGCATCAGCGCCACTTCCAGGTTGAGCATGATCTTTTTTCGATCGAGCTCGTCGGACCTGCGAAGAATGGCATCGCCCAGCTTTGGTAGGAGAACGATATCTTCCCGGATGTCGTTCATCACGATTTCATCCTGACTGAACTTTCCGGGTTGCTCCATGAGCTCAACCAGCCGGGCGGTGCTTTCTTGGAGCCGTTGCGACTCGGCGCGTGGATCGAACGCCGTGGCGCTGCGAGACGCGCCAAGCAGGATTGCAATGACGAAAAGAAAGATGCGCAGCGCGGTGTTCAAGTGTCACCTCTTCAGAGTGATACGTCCGTCACTCTTCGCGCAAGAGTTTGCGGAGTGTTTCCACAAGGATCGGGACTTCGCAGTTCGGCCAGACGTACAGGTTCGCGATGTTCGTCACCGCTCCCCAGCAGTTGCCATACAGGACGGCGTAGCTCGCGCCGGTGATTTCGACCATGGAGCAGTTGGTGGGCGTGTCACTGGTGTCGCAAGCCTTCTCTTGCCCGTCCGTTCTCCAGCACGGTTCTACCCCACCACGTGAATAGGCGCATCGGTTGAGTATCGCCCCTGCAGGCATCGACTCGACCTGGCGCACCTCTATTCCAATTCGGTTCAACGCGCCGAGCACTTCCATTTTACGATCAAGCAAAGTTGCCACCCCTTGATTCATACTTTCAAAAAACTCTGTTCCCTCTTCGAGTACCGGCATGGTAGCAAGCGCGTTCTTGCTCCGTCAACTACGACCTGATTCTGTTTTTTTGTGTTTGTTAAAAAAAAGAAGACCCCGGTGGCGTGAGCCTAACCGGGGCTGGGAACGAGACGGCGGAGCCCTACTTCCCGTCCCTCCACCAGGGGATCTCGTCGAAGTCGACGTAGTTCTTCCTCTTGGGCTTGGATGGCGGGGTGCGAGACTTTTCGTCCTCTTTCCACCATGGGATTTCCTCGAGATCGACGTGCTTCGGCTTGGGATTGGACGGGGTGCGAGCAGGAGGAGACTCCTTCTTCCCCATCTCCCCGTACACGATGTCTTGGAACCCGCTCACCGCCTTGGCGAGTGCCGCGAGGTTCTTTTCCAGAACCTCCACACGTCTCTCCAGCCGGTAGATCTTCGCCCTGTCGTCCTCCTGGGCCGAGAGGAGCCCGGGGGTGGAGAGGATGGCGATGACGACGATCGTGATGATGCTTTTCAAGATGCGCCTCCTTGTCGTATCTCGAGGGTCTGTTTGCCCGCAAGATAAAGAAGCATAGCAAAGAGAGAGAGTTGTCAATGGTCTTGAAACTTCATCCATCTGAAAAGCATGGCAACGGCTCAACGGGATTTCTCGTTGAGCCGTTGAAGATTTTTCCAACAGTGCCGACTAACCCAAGTTACCTTCTGACAATCGTCCTATTGACAAAAGGAAGATGCCACGCTACCATAAAAACATAAAGTCTCCTGTGCCAGCGAAAGCTGAGTGCAGGACTTTTGTTTTTCCGAAGGTACTATTACAATAGGTACTATGGAAAAAGTCCAAATTTTTATTGATGGTGGCAATTTTCACCATCTTGCACTCAAAATGGTCGCAACAAGAGAGCTTCATTTTGGTTTTAATGAATTCGCTAAATTTTTGGCAAATAATAGACAGATTACCAGTCAAGGAAAACGATATTACATTGGTACGGTACGTGAGCAATTGGATAATCCCAGGAGCAAGGAATCGATGGCCCGGCAGGTACAATTTTTAGCAAAATTGAGGGTAACGGGGTGGGAGACAAAAACCAGCAAACTCCGTTTAAGACAAGAAAAAGTTATTATTGATCAACGGACAAGGCATTATCAAACGATCTTGAGCAAAGGGATTACCAGTATTGAATACGAACGTTTTCGGGAAAAAGGTATTGATGTAAAGATTGCGACGGATTTAATCGTTGGGGCAGTCGATAATCAATACGACACCGCGATTCTCGTGAGCTCTGATACCGATCTCATTCCAGCGATCGATTGGATACGGCGGCGATATAGTAAAAAGGTTGAATATATCGGTTTTTCTATTATCGATGAAACCGGGACGACAAAAGACACGAAGCCATCACAAGCATTGATCGGAAGAACGGACATTCAACGGGTACTTGTTCGGTCGGATGTAGAGAAATTTGTCCAAAAACCACTCATCTGAAATGGCTACGAAGCGTAGAATGATGGTCTAAAAAACAGCACCGCAAGGCGCCGTTTTTTCTCATCGATCTTGAAGAGCGGTTCATCCGCTTTTTTGATTGTAAAAAAATCACGGGAGCGGCGGACAGAAGGTTGGTATCCTGCTGTCGACCTGCTCCCGCTTCACGCCGTGGTGGCGTTGGGGTTTAGTTGCTCGTTCGGTGTAGGGGGCACTTCTATTGAGCCGAGCGTCCTCTCAGCTATGTAGATTCTCTTTGGCGAGTCTCTGCCCACAGACCGCACAGTAGGTGGGTTTATCGTCTTCCATCTGGGCAATTGTCTCTTTTCTGCTCCCTAAATCATGCGCTGCCTCAATTGCGACAGTGTGCAATTCCCGAAGACCACGCATGAAAGGATGTCCTTGATCGCAGTCGTTTTTTTTGTGTTCTTCCGGGGTTTGATTGTTGCCCTTGATGAAGGCCTCGCGAGAGTAGATCGGATTCTGGTTGCCACAGCCAGGGCAGTATCTCTCAAACTCCAGCATCTCGGCTGAACAATTCGGGCAATACGCGGCATCGCAGCCGATCAAACGGGACGCATCAGTCACAACCCTCTTTAGGTCTTTCATGATTATCCTTTCAAGGTGCGCAATTGCTACGATGATCCCCTTAAGCGAATTCAGCCGTAGGGCATCGAAGTAACCTAGTACAAAATCGCTGGCGTGTCAAACTTTTGTCGCCCGAGTTTAAAGACTCAACGCAACGCCACAGTGCGCAGCGTTTTGTCTTCCGCCTCCATAGCGCAGTGACCCAGCGCGCCCGAGGGGTGGAGAAAAATCCCATGTGTGACCCCGACGGCACGTCGGGGGAGTTTGGGATTTTTCGTGAAACAACCCGAGGCGGCGCGCGTTTGGCACGGAGCGTGGGAGCGGAGACGAAACGCGGAGCGCTGGGGTACAAAAAAAACAAGCGAGGTTTGGCCTCGCTCGTTTCGTTGGTAGCCCTCTCCGCCAGCTGGCGGATCGGATCGGGGAGTTATTGAGTGACTACGCTGCTGTTTCGGGGGCTGCTCCGGTGTGGCTTCGGTGACGGCGTTTGACGCGGATACGGGCGAGGGAGCGTTCGAGTGCTGCAGTGGCGTCGGCGAACTTGACGTCGTCGCGGAGGCCTTCTTCGGTCAAGAGTTTTTGCGCGCGTTGTTTGGCTTCTTCGGCGCGCTCGGCATTGATCTCATCGGCGCGCTCGGCAGCATCGGCCAAGATGAGCACGCGG